>Ga0163144_10031037_pt1 | contig 10203 bp, 8 predicted proteins | sample OliLak19BULKMAT1_FD_123175 | JGI IMG/M metagenome (GOLD analysis project Ga0163144, IMG submission 123175) | Freshwater microbial mat bacterial communities from Lake Vanda, McMurdo Dry Valleys, Antarctica - Oligotrophic Lake LV.19.BULKMAT1 | ecosystem: Environmental > Aquatic > Freshwater > Lake...
CCCGCGATATCATTGGCTCTCTTCAGGCTCCCGCGGGCACGAACGGGGAGCCGGACGGATCTACCCGAGCAGCCTACGAAGTCGAGTTGGCGCGCCGCGTCTCGCTGCCGTTCGCCTGCCTGGGCTTCGCCGCTCTGGCGATCCCGCTGGGAATCCGTCCATCTTCGGCGGCCCGCTCGCGGAGCTTTGCGATCAGCCTCGGCTTGATCTTCAGCTACTACCTCTTGCTGACCCTCGGGGAGAGCCTCGCGGAGCGCAGTCTGCTGCCGCCGCATTTTGCGCTTTGGATTCCCAACCTGGCGCTGTTCTCGCTCGCTGCCATCCTCTTCCGCCGCGCCTCCAGCGAGGTTCCCGTCCAGGGTCGCCATGCGTCGGCTGCCAACTGGCTCCGCAACCTTCGCGACCGCGCCCGCTCCCGTGTGGAGCGATCGCTCCGCCGTTAGCCGTTCGCCGCCACGACCATTGCCGCCGATGTCCATCGTTAGCCGCTATCTCGTGCGTCAGTTCGGCGCCATCTTCGTCGCCCTGATGATGGCGTTCGTGGTGCTCTATCTGATCGTAGACTTTCTCGATCGGTTGGACGTGCTCCTGCGGCACGGCGCCAGTGCCTCGGCAGCGGCACGGTACTTCCTGTTCAAGATCCCACTGATGATCACGCAACTCGTGCCTGCAGCCGCTCTGGTCGCGACTCTATTGAGCCTTGGCCTGCTCGCGCGCAACAACGAGATCATCGCGTTGCGTGCATCGGGTGTCAGCCTCTGGCAAATGGCGCGACCCCTACTCGCGATCGGACTGGTGATCAGTTTTGCCGCGCTTTCGTGGGACGAACTCGTCGTTCCCTACTCGGCACAGCAATTCGAGTACGTGAACCGCGTGGAGATCCGCAAGCGCGGCGAGCAAAGTATCTTGAGTGACCGGCAGATTTGGTACCAGGGGAAGGAGGGGTTCTTCAACATCGAACTCGTCGACACCCGTCGCAACAGTCTATATGGATTGACCCTATACCGCCTGACGCCGAGCTTCGAGATCGCATCGATCGTCGCCGTCAAGCAAGCCACCTGGACCGGAGCGGAGTGGTACACGCAGGGAGTCGTCGAGCACATCATCACGACCGCCGGCGAGGTGCGCAGCCGAGAGCTCGCCGACGGGCAAAAGCTCATCGATGAACCGATCGACGACTTCCGCGAAATCCAGCGCAATCCCGAAGAGCTGAGCTACCATGCGCTCAATGCGCGCATCGACGGGCTTGCGAAGAAGGGAATCGACGCGTCGCACTACCTGGTCGACCTCAACCTGAAGATCGCACTTCCCTTTGCGGCTTTGGTGCTCACCTGGGTGGGCATCCCGATTGGTGGCGCGGTGCGACGCAATCCGAGCGTCGCGCAGATTCTCGCAGGCGGCCTGGCCGTCGGGTTCAGCTACTGGGTCGTATTGGGATTCGCGCGATCGCTCGGCGAAACGGGGATACTCGATCCGATCGTCGCAGCCTGGTCGGCGAACGGTATTCTGGCACTTGGCGGGATCGCGTTGTTCTTGAACAGCGAATGAGGGCGGGAGGTGCACTGCCCGGCGGACGAAGCCGATCGCCAGGCACCAAACACGAACGGCCCCGGGAAATCTCCCGAGGCCGTTCGCGCGAAATCATCGCTTCGAGTACTGCGGCCGCTTGCGGGCCTTGTGGCGTCCGTATTTCTTACGTTCCACCTCGCGCGGGTCGCGCGTGACGTAACCCGCCTTCTTCAGGGCGGGCCGCAATTGGCCGTCGCTCAGCATCAGAGCCCGCGTGATCCCGTGTCGGATCGCGGCGGCCTGTGCCGAAAGGCCGCCGCCACGAACGTTCGCGTGAACGTCGAAGCGCCCTACCAACTCGACGAGTTCGAACGGCTGCTGGACAACCATTCGAGACGTGGCGCGCCCGAAATAGTCTTCGAGGGGACGCTTGTTTATTTGCACCTGGCCCGAACCGGGCGAGAGGCGGATCCGAGCAACAGCGCTCTTACGGCGACCGGTTGCGACATGGACGGTTTCGGAATTCATCGGCGTACTGCGACCTCCCACTCGTACTAGATCTGGACCTGAGTCGGCTGTTGAGCGGCGTGCGGGTGTTCCGTGCCGCGGTATACCTTGAGCTTCGACGCCAGTTGCCGACCAAGCCGATTGCGCGGGAGCATCCCTTTGACTGCGGCTTCCACGACGAATTCCGGCGAATCGATCATCTTGCGACGCGCCGTGGTCGCCCGGATTCCGCCCGGATAGCCGGTGTGCCGGTAGTAGGTCTTGGCGTCGAGTTTCGCGCCGCTGAAATGGACCTTGTCCGCATTCACGACGATCACGAAGTCGCCGCAATCCTGATGCGGCGTGAAGCCAGGATTGCCCTTGCCGCGCAACAGATTTGCGATCCGGGTCGCCAAGCGGCCCACCACTGCTCCGTCGGCATCGATCACGTACCAGCGGCGGTCCGCAATGGCCTGTTCGTGGGTGAGCATTCGCGTCGACTTGGTTCTAGGCATCGTAGTTCCCAGGAAACCTGTCGATCCGTTCGACCCAGATGAGTCGAACGGATCGACAGGTGAAAATTGGCGGGGTGGACGGGATTTGAACCCGCGACCTCCGACGTGACAGGCCGGCGTTCTAACCGAGCTGAACTACCACCCCGACAAAGGTTGCTCGTTATGATCGAATTCGACGTGCTCGTCAATGGGTTCAACCAGGAGAAGTGGGCGGTATCCGATTTGAACGGATGACCTCCGGCTTGTAAGGCCGATGCTCTCCCGCTGAGCTAACCGCCCTCACCGCGAGAGCGTCAATTGAGAGCTTCTTTCAGCGTCTTGCCCGGCTTGAACTTGGCCGCCTTGGTTTCGCCGATTTCGATGCTTTCGCCCGTCTTCGGATTTCTTCCGGTACGGGGCTTTCTCGTTGCCACCGAGAAGGTGCCGAAGCCAGAGATGCTGACCTTGTCACCTTCCCGCAACGCCGCCAGAATGTCGTCAAACAGCACGTTGACGGCCTTCTCCGCAACGGCACGGGGCAAGTCCGCCTTGCTGGCTACCGATTCTGTAAGTTCTGCTTTCGTCATATTCGCTCGCTGGTTAGACCGTGGCTCCTAACAACCACGCTCTTCAATGTCAAATTCGCCCGCGGAGCGATTCAGTGGGTCACGACGTCTTCCGTAGTCGGTTCGGTCGGATTGAATCGCGCGCCGCCGGCGGCCGCATCGTCTCCCGGGGCAGACTCCTTCAGAAACTCGTCGGGATGATCCAACACCAGCGCCTCGCGCAGAACATCGTCCATGTGGGCGACGATCTTTATCGTCATCGCGCGCGCCACTGTCGGCGGGATCTCGCTGATATCCCGTTCGTTTTCTTCCGGAATCAGGACCTTCTTGATGCCGGCACGATGCGCTGCGAGGATCTTCTCCTTCAAGCCACCAATCGGCAAGACATCGCCGCGCAAGGTGACCTCGCCGGTCATCGCGACGTCATGGCGCACTGGAATCCGTGTCAACGCGGATACGAGGCAGGTAGCCATCGTGATACCCGCAGACGGTCCGTCTTTCGGAGTCGCACCCTCGGGAACGTGGATGTGGACATCAACGCGCTGGTAGAAATCCCGGTCGAGTCCGAGCGCCGACGCACGCGTGCGAACGTAGCTCATCGCGGCCTGCGCCGATTCCTGCATCACGTCGCCGAGCCGCCCGGTGATGATCAGCTTCCCCTTGCCGGGCATGACCGAAACCTCGGTCGCGAGCAGTTCTCCGCCCATTTCCGTCCAAGCGAGGCCCGTCGCGACTCCGATCTTGTGCTCGCGCTCGGCCTTGCCGACGCGGAACCGGGGTGGCCCGAGGTACTTGATCAGCCGCTTCGAGGTGACCCGCACGCGCGCCTTGGGATTCTTGAGAACCTCCACCGCGGCCTTGCGGCAAACCGACGCGATCTCGCGCTCCAAGCTTCGCACTCCGGCCTCGCGGGTGTAGCGCCGGATGAGAAACAGTAGCGCGTTGTCCGAGATCTCGAAGTTGTCCTCTCTCAGGCCATTGGTCTCGCGTTGCTTGTTGACCAGGTAGCGCTTCGCGATACTCAGCTTTTCCAGGTCGGTGTAACCCGCAATCCGGATGACCTCCATCCTGTCTTGCAGCGGCCGCGGGATGCGTTCGAGGGAATTGGCCGTCGTCACGAACATGACCTGAGACAGATCGTAATCGATGTCCAGGTAATGGTCGTTGAAGCTCGTATTCTGTTCCGGATCGAGAACCTCCAACATGGCCGAAGAGGGGTCGCCGCGGAAATCCATCGACATCTTGTCGACTTCGTCCAAGAGGAAAACCGGGTTATTCGTACCGGCCTTGCGCATCGACTGCAGGATCTTTCCGGGCATCGCGCCGATGTAGGTGCGACGGTGTCCGCGAATCTCGGCTTCGTCACGCACGCCACCGAGCGACACGCGCACGAAGGCTCGACCGGTAGCCCGCGCGATCGACTTTCCCAGCGAAGTCTTGCCGACCCCGGGAGGTCCTACGAGGCAGAGAATCGGGCCCTTGACGTGACCGACGAGGGACTGGACGGCGAGGTACTCGACGATGCGCTGCTTGACCTTCTCGAGGCCGTAGTGGTCTTCCTCGAGAACTCTTTCCGCTTCCTCGATATCGATCTTGTCTTCCGTGAATTCGCCCCAAGGCAGCGCGATGATCCAGTCGATGTAGTTGCGCACGACTGTCGCCTCGGCCGACATCGGCGACATCATCTTGAGCTTCTTGATTTCGCGCTCGACCTTGTCTTTGGCCTCGGCCGAAAGCTTCTTCGCGTTGACCTTGTCTTCGAGTTCCTGGATCTCGCTCTTGAATTCGTCCTTCTCGCCGAGTTCTTTCTGGATCGCCCGCATCTGCTCGTTGAGATAGTACTCCTTCTGCGTCTTCTCCATCTGCTTCTTGACGCGAGTCCGGATGCGCTTCTCGACTTCCAGGATTTCGATTTCGGAGCGCATGAATCCGAGGACGCGCTCCAAGCGCTCGGAGGGGTCGGTCACCTCGAGCAACGCCTGCTTGTCTTCCAATTTGATTCCGAGGTGCGCGACGATCGTATCGGCGAGCCGTGACGGCTCGTCGATCGATGCCACCGAAACGATCATCTCGGGTGGAATCTTCTTGTTGAGCTTGACGTAATTCTCGAAGGTCGAGTTCACCGAGCGCAGCAGCGCCTCGACCTCCGTCGTTTTCTCACAGCGCTCTTCGACCTCTTCGACCACCACCGAGAAGTACTCCTTCTCCTCGGTGTAGCGCACGATACGGGCGCGTCGCTTGCCCTCGACCAGTACCTTCACCGTCCCGTCCGGAAGCCGCAGCAACTGCACGACCGACCCGAGGGTGCCGACCTCGAAGATCTCGTCCGAACTCGGATCGTTGGTCTTCGCGTCTTTTTGCGCGGCGAGCAGGATCGACTTCTCCTGGTTCATCGCCTCCTCGAGCGCGCGAATCGACTTCGGGCGGCCCACGAACAGTGGAACGACCATGTGGGGAAAAACGATGATGTCGCGAAGTGGCAACAACGGCACGTTCATTGCGCCGTCATCCGCCCCCGAATCGTCCCGCTTGTCGCTTCGAAAAAGCATCCGGTAAGGTTCCCTTCCGTCAACTAGGCCGTCTCGGCCGCCTTTTGGTAGAGCACGATCGGCTGCTCCTTGTTCGTCACCACCTCTTCGGAGATCAGCACCTCTTTGATCGACGGCTGCGAGGGGATCTCGTACATCACGTCGAGCATCACGTTCTCGAGAATCGCACGCAAGCCGCGTGCGCCCGATTTCCGCGTCAGCGCTTCGCGCGCAATGGCCGAGAGCGCGCCGTCGGTGAACTTGAGGTGGACGCCCTCCATGTCGAACAACTTCTGGTACTGCCGCGTCAACGCGTTCTTGGGCTCGCGCAAGATGCGCACGAGATCGTCCTCCGCGAGTTCCTCGAGCGTCGCAATCACCGGCAAGCGACCGACGAACTCGGGAATCAGGCCGAACTTGAGCAGGTCCCCGGTCTGCACATCGTGCAAGAGTTCGCTGATACTACGCTCCTCGTTGCGCCGAATGTCCGCGCCGAACCCCATGCTCTTCATGCCGATACGGCGACGAATGATGTCGTCGAGACCGACGAACGCGCCGCCGCAAATGAACAGGATATTGGATGTATCGACCTGGAGAAACTCCTGTTGCGGGTGCTTGCGGCCGCCCTTCGGCGGCACACTTGCCGTCGTTCCCTCGATGATCTTCAGCAGCGCCTGCTGCACACCCTCACCGGAAACGTCGCGAGTGATGGAGGGATTGTCTCCCTTGCGCGATATCTTGTCGATCTCGTCGATGTAGACGATGCCGCGCTGCGCCTTCTCGACATCGTAGTCGGCGTTTTGCAGCAAACTCAGGATGATGTTCTCGACATCCTCGCCGACGTACCCCGCCTCCGTCAGACTCGTCGCATCCGCGATCGTGAACGGCACCTGCAGAAAACGCGCGAGCGTTTGCGCCAACAATTTCTTGCCCGAACCGGTTGGGCCGACGAGCAGGATGTTGGACTTCTGCAGGTCGACGTCGCCAGCGGCAAGTTGCGAATCGATCCGCTTATAATGGTTGTGCACGGCCACCGAGAGAACCTTCTTGGCCCGCTCCTGACCGATCACGTATTGGTCGAGGACCTTCTTGATCTCGGCCGGCTTCGGCACCGCGGACGTCGATGCAACGCCCTCGTCGGGATCACATTCCTCGGCGATGATGTCGTTGCAAAGGTCGATACACTCGTCGCAAATGTAGACCGTCGGGCCGGCAATCAGCTTGCGAACCTCATCCTGGCTCTTGCCGCAAAACGAGCAGACCAGGTTTCCGCCTCGATCATCTCCGTGCTTCGCCATCCCCCCCTCAGACTTTCTTCGACGGCCGGCTCGCAATGACTTCGTCGATCAGCCCGTACTCGACGGCCTCGGCCGCCGACATGAACAGGTCGCGGTCCGTGTCCTTCTCGACCTTCTTGAGCGTCATGCCGGTATGCTTGGCCAGGATCGCATTCATCTGCTCGCGCATACGCAGGATCTCACGGGCGTGAATGTCGATGTCCACTGCCTGCCCCTGCACGCCGCCAAGCGGCTGGTGGATCATGATGCGCGCGTGCGGCAGCGCGAAACGCTTACCCTTTGCTCCCGCCGCCAAGAGCCACGCGCCCATGCTCGAAGCTTGTCCCAGGCAGAGGGTCGAAACCGCCGGCTTGATGTATTGCATCGTGTCATAGATCGCCAAGCCGGCACTCACCGATCCCCCCGGCGAGTTCACATAGAAATGAATGTCCCGGTCAGGATCTTCCGACTCGAGGAAAAGAAACTGCGCCGTGATCAGGTTCGCCACCTCGTCGTTGACGGCCGAGCCGAGGAATACGATGCGATCTTTGAGCAGGCGCGAGAAGATGTCGTACGCACGCTCGCCCCTCCCAGTCTGCTCGACTACGATCGGAACCAGATTCATCGTCTTGATGCTCTCGTCGCCACGCCCGTGATGCTAAACGGATTCATCTGGGTCTGCAATGTCGGACTCCTTCTCCACGGTCGTCACGCGAGCCCGCGAGACGACGAAATCAATGACCTTGGCCTGCTGAACGCGGCCGCGAACATTCGCACGAACCTCAGGATGGCGAATGTATGTCTGCGCCTTTTCCGTGCCGACCTCCGCGCCCGCGAACATCTGCTCGATCGCGTCGTCGACCTCGGACTCGTCGATCTGGATGGCCTCCTTACGACCGATCGCCTCCAGCACCAACGCGAGCCGCGCCTGCTCGCGAGCCTGCGGCTCGAACTCACCGCGCAGGCGCGCCACGATCTCCGCATCACTTGCAGGCCAGATGCGCCGCTGCCGCCAATCCTCGCGCACCTCGTCGATCATCGCCGTCAAGCGCCGCTCTACCATCGATCCCGGAAGCGCCACATCCGCGTACCGGTGCGCAATTTCGCTCAATGCCGCCCGTCGAACCTGGGCATCCGCGCGCTGCGCCGCTTCCGCCTCGAAGCGCGCCCGCACTCTGCCGCGCAGGTCGTCGAGACTCGAACAGTCGCCAACGTCCTTGGCAAACTCGTCGTCCAATTCAGGCAACGTCTTCGTGAACAGCCCTTGCACACGAGCCTTGAAGTCGACCGTCTGCCCCGCCAAGCGCCCCTCCGTGTGCTCCGCCGGATAAGCGACCGAGACGCAACGGGTCTCGCCGATCGTCGCCCCCATCATCGATTCATCGAACCCGGGCGGGAAACCACTCGCGCCGAGTTCGACCTGGCGCCCTTCGACCGGCGGCAACGCACGGCCATGGATGCTCGCCTCGATATCGACCACGAGCACATCGCCGGCTTGCGCCGCATCGCGTCCCTCGATCGGATGCAATTGCGCGTGCGCATGCCGCAGGCGAGAGAGGAAGGCGTCGACGACATCCTCGCCAACCTTTTCCACCTGACGCTCGAGTTCCAGCCCTTCGTAGTCGTGCGCGACGATCTCGGGCTTGACCTCGACCGTCGCACTGTAGCGCAGCGACCCGTCGGCACCTGTGGGCTGCGTCAGGATTTCCGGCGGCGCGAGGGGCGCAATTCGCTCGCGCTCGAGCGCCTCTGCCAGCGACGAGCGCATCAGCCGATCATTGACGTCGGCGCGGAGGCGTTCGCCGAAGCGCTTCTCCAACACCCCGCGCGGCACGCGTCCCTGGCGGAATCCGGGTACCCGCGCGCTCCGCGCGAGTTCGCGGACCGCGCCATCCAATTCCGCCGTGACCGCATCGGCCGGCACGGTCACCGACAACCGCCTGCGGACTGCATCCAGTTGCTCCACTTGAACTTCCATTGCCATCGAACCGTCGCTATCTCGGCCTCAACTTCTGCTGATCACAGGGTTTTGGCCCATACGAGAAATCCACACGCCATGGTAAGTGCGAGAGGGGGGAATCGAACCCCCACGGGTCGCCCCACTAGATCCTAAGTCTAGCGCGTCTGCCAATTTCGCCACTCCCGCCGAACGAGCGCCGGTTGTATCAGCCGCGCGACTACCGCTGCAACAATCCGATCACGCCGCGCCGCCACCCGTTCGAGCCCGGCGCATGTCAGTCGAGCGGCGTCAGGCGCAGACGCCCCACCGCTGCCACCACCTCAGCCTGCTGCACCACCTCACCAAAGGCGAGCGCCAAATGGGTCGCGTCGGCCGGGAACTGACCGAGTGCCGCGTCTACCGGCAACCATCCCTCGGCGCCGCGCACTTCGCTCCAGGCGTGATAGACGAACCGCCCGTCGACGAAAACGAGTCCGACCGCGACCCGGCTCGGCAGGCCGACAGCGCGCGCGAGGGCGGAGAACAACACCGCATGCTCGTTGCAATCGCCGCGACCTGCATCGAGTACGGTCAGCGCATTCGGAACGCTCAGCGTCGGTACCTTCTCCAGATACTCGTAAACCCAGGTCGCGAGCAGCTGCGCTGCAGCGAGTGCGTCCGTCTCGCTGCCGAGCACTTCGCGCGCTACCGCAAGGATTCGCGGGTGCTCACTCTGGAGAGATTCCGTCGGCAGCACGAAGCGGGCGAACTCTCCATCTCGGTAGGGTAGGGAAAACGTGCCCACTTCTTCCGTTCGGACCCGGCGCAACACGATCGTGTCGCCCTGAACACTCTGAGCTTCCGATTCCGGTATGCTCGCCGCGTCGATCCCCGCCAACCGCAACCGCAACTCGGCGCGCGTCCGCGGCTGGTCAATCGGGCCGACCGCGATCGCGGTTGCCGCTTCCACGTCGAACGGCTCGATCGGCTGCAGCCCGCCACCGGCAGCTTCCTCGACCTCCCAGCGCGATTCGAGCCCCAGCGGCCCTTTCTCGGCCAAGACGTGACCGCGTGGGTCGACCCAAACGGAGGTGGTCATGCCGCGCAAGGTCTCCTCCAACAGCCATGCTTCCCTTGCGTCCGGCCCCGACCGGGAATCGCCACTGACGACGCGAATGTGCAGCGACTCCTCGCGCAGCGCGAGCGGGTCGAGAACCGTGAATACCTGCTCGCGCCCCGCACGCAAATCCATGGCAACGAACAAGCGTGCGCCGATCGGCAGATATACAGGTTCGGTCAGCGGAATCGCGCCACGCGTGCGGCTTGCACCGAGATCGGCCTCGTAGACGAGTTCGTTGCCGCGCGTCTCGGCCGTGGCAACGTAGCGACTTCCGGCACTTTCGA
>Ga0163144_10031038_pt1 | contig 10203 bp, 9 predicted proteins | sample OliLak19BULKMAT1_FD_123175 | JGI IMG/M metagenome (GOLD analysis project Ga0163144, IMG submission 123175) | Freshwater microbial mat bacterial communities from Lake Vanda, McMurdo Dry Valleys, Antarctica - Oligotrophic Lake LV.19.BULKMAT1 | ecosystem: Environmental > Aquatic > Freshwater > Lake...
CCCCGAGAAAGCGTTTCCGGCCTCGGCACGCGTAGTGCCCACGGGCGTGGACATCGACTTCCGTATCGCCGGCAGTTACTACCTCTATAAGGATCGCTTTCGCGTGGAGGCCCCGGGGTTACCCGTGGGCAAACCCGTCCTGCCCGAGGGCACATCCGTCGAGGACCCCTTCCTGGGCCGAACCGAAATCCTGCTCGGCGCCGCGCGCCTGCACCTGCCGTTCACCGGAACGCCCTCCCCAGGCTCCTATTCCCTGAAGGTCACGGCCCAGGGCTGCGCGAAGGACCGCCTCTGCTACGCGCCCTTTACCCAGGTCGTCACCGTCCGCGTCATCCGATGAGCGCGCGACTGGTGTTTGCAGGCGTGGGCCTGCTCGCCCTGCTGGCCGGGGCGGCGCTGTGGTTCGGCGGCCGCGCCAGCACTGGTCCCAGTCTTGCGACGGGGACCATCGAGGCGTCACCCGCGGCGATCTACACCGCCCTGTTCCAGGAAGGGGACGGCACGCCGCGATCCCTGGGGCAATTCCAGGGGAAGGTCGTGGTCGTGAATTTCTGGGCGACCTGGTGCGGGCCGTGCAAGGAGGAGATGCCCGGCTTCGTCCGCCTGCAGTCGCGCTGGGCCGGGCGCAACGTGCAGTTTGTCGGGCTTGCCGACGATGTGCCCTCGAAAGTCGCCGCCTTCGGGCGCGAAGTGAAGGTGAACTACCCGCTGTGGATGGGGGATACGGTGATGCCGCTTTCCCGCCGGCTGGGCAATCGGCTCGGCGTCCTGCCCCATACCGTGATCCTTGACGCCCAAGGCCGGGTAGTGGAGAGTCGGATCGGCCTGTACGCCGAGAAGGACCTCGAAGCGCGACTCCAGGCCGTCACCACTACCGCCCAGACGACAAAATAGCCGGAACTTCGGCGAAAACTGGACATCTTGCGGCGATTTGCGGCAAACTCGCCGCCCATGCCGAAAATCCTCGTCCTCCACGGCCCGAACCTGAACCTGCTGGGGGAACGCGAACCCGAGGTCTATGGACGCGATACCCTGGCCTCCATCGACAAATGCCTGCAGGAACGCGGTCGCGCCGCCGGCATCGAAGTGGTGACGTACCAGAGCAATGCGGAGGCCCCGCTCATCGACCGCATCCATGCGGCGAAAAGCGACGAAACTGCCGTGATCATCATCAATCCTGCCGCTTTCACCCATACCAGCGTGGCCCTGCGGGACGCCCTGGCCGGCGTCGCGATCCCCTTCATCGAGGTCCACCTGTCCAACGTGCATGCCCGGGAACCGTTCCGCAAGCACTCGTACTTTTCCGACCTGGCCGTGGGCCTGGTCGCCGGCTTCGGCGCCCTGAGCTACGAGCTCGCGCTGGAAGCCGCGCTGCGCCGAATCGCTACCGCCAAACCCTGAGCCCGCCAGAGGCCCCATGGATCTAAGAAAACTGAAAAAGCTGATCGACCTGGTACAGGAATCGGGGATCGGCGAGATCGAGATCACCGAAGGCGAGGAAAAGGTGCGCATCAGCCGGCAACCGACCGGACAGCCGATGATCATGTCGAGCGGCTTCCCGATGCAGATGGGCAACCCCGGCATGGCGCCTGCCGCCGCCCCGTTGGCGCCCGCCGCACCGGTCGCCCCGCCGGAGCCCACCGGCCACACCCTCAAGTCCCCGATGGTGGGCACCTTCTACCGCGCACCCTCGCCGGGAGCGCCCACGTTCATCGAAGTCGGGCAGAACGTGGCCAAGGGCCAGACCCTCTGCATCATAGAAGCCATGAAACTGCTGAACGAGATTGAAAGCGACAAGGCCGGCGTGGTGAAGGCAATCCTCGTGGAGAATGGGCAGCCGGTGGAGTACGGGCAACCGCTGTTCCTGATCGAGTAACGAGCCTGCGATGTTCGAAAAGATCCTGATCGCCAACCGCGGCGAAATCGCCCTGCGCGTGCAGCGTGCCTGCCGCGAGATGGGCATCAAGACGGTCGCGGTGCACTCGGAGGCCGATGCCGACGCCAAGTACGTGATGCTCGCCGACGAATCGGTGTGCATCGGCCCGGCCGCTTCGCGCGACAGCTACCTGAACATCCCCGCCCTCATCAGCGCAGCCGAGGTGACCGACGCCCAGGCGATCCACCCCGGCTACGGCTTCCTTTCGGAGAACGCGGACTTCGCCGAACGCGTCGAAAACTCCGGCTTCGTCTTCATCGGGCCCACGGCACCCCTGATCCGCATGATGGGCGACAAGATCTCGGCCAAGGCGGCCATGAAGAAGGTGGGCGTGCCCTGCGTGCCGGGCTCGGAGGGCGCGGTCCCCGACGAGCCCAAGGCGATCCGCGCGCTGGCGGCAGCGATCGGGTACCCCGTCATCATCAAGGCGGCCGGCGGCGGCGGCGGGCGCGGCATGCGCGTCGTGCACACCGAAGCCGCGCTCGTGAACGCGGTCACGATGACGCGCGCCGAGGCGCAGAACGCCTTCAACAACCCCACCGTCTACCTCGAGAAGTTCCTCGAGAACCCGCGCCACATCGAGATCCAGGTCCTGGCCGACGAGCACAAGCAGGCGATCTACCTGGGCGAGCGCGACTGCTCGATGCAGCGGCGCCACCAGAAGATCATCGAGGAGGGGCCCGCCCCGCTGCTCAAGCCCCGGCTGATCGAGAGGATCGGCGAGCGTTGCGCCGATGCCTGCCGCAAGCTCGGCTACCGCGGCGCCGGCACCTTCGAATTCCTCTACGAGAACGACGAGTTCTACTTCATCGAGATGAATACGCGGGTGCAGGTGGAACACCCGGTGACCGAGATGATCACGGGCGTGGACATCGTGCAGGAGCAGATCCGCATCGCCGCCGGCATGAAGCTGCGCTACCGGCAGAAGGACATCGTGAAGAAGGGGCACGCGATCGAGTGCCGCATCAATGCGGAGAACGCCTATACGTTCGTGCCCTCGCCGGGGCGGATCACGCAGTACCACGTGGCCGGCGGCCCGGGCATCCGCTACGACTCGCACTGCTACGCCAACTACTACGTGCCCCCGCACTACGATTCCCTCATCGGCAAGCTGATCGCCTACGGCGACACGCGCGAGCAGGCGATCGCCCGGATGCGCGTGGCGCTCTCCGAGATGGTGATCGAGGGCATCCAGACCAACATCCCGCTCCACCAGGAGCTCATGAATGACGCGGCCTTCATCCGCGGCGGCGTGAACATCCACTACCTGGAGGAGAAGATCGCGGCGCTCAAGTCCATCCAGCCGGAGGGCTGATGGGCTGGCAGCGGGTCGCGCTCGCCGTCCCCGGCGCCCAGGCCGAGGCGCTCGCCCAGGCGCTCGAAAGCGAGGGAGCGCTTTCCACCGACATCGCCGACGCGGACGCGCAAACGCCCGACGAGCAGGCGATCTTCGGCGAACCGGGATTGGAGATCGCGCTCTGGAAGCACGCCCGGGTGAGCGCGCTCTTTCCCGAAGACCACGACGCCTCGGCGGCGATCGAGGCGGCCCTGGCGGCAAGCGGCGCCCAGGCGCTCGCGCCGGCATCCCGCGACCGGCTGGAAGACACCGACTGGGTGGTCAAGACGCAGCGCCAGTTCGAGCCGATGCGTTTCGGCGAGCGCCTGTGGATCGTGCCCACCTGGCACGCGCCGCCCGATCCCACGGCCCTCAACATCGTGCTCGACCCGGGAGCCGCCTTCGGCACCGGCAGCCACCCGACCACGCGCCTGTGCCTGGGCTGGCTCGAGCGCGCCGTGCATCCGGAAGATAGCGTTCTTGACTATGGCTGCGGCTCGGGCGTGCTCGCGATCGCCGCGCTCAAGCTGGGTGCGGCACGTGCAACCGGCGTGGACATCGACCCGCTCGCGCTGGAAGCCGCGCGCTACAATGCCGCGCAGAACGCGGTCGCCGTGGAGTTGCTCGCCGCGAAAGACCCTCTCGGTCCGCGCTATTCGCTCGCCGTCGCCAACATCCTCGCCAACCCGCTGCGCATGCTGGCCCCGCTCATCGCCTCGCACACCGAACCGCTCGGGCGCATCGCCCTCTCCGGCATCCTCGAATCCCAGGCCGCGGACGTGCAGGCGGCCTATGCTCCGTGGGCGGAGCTCGAGGTGTCGGGATGGGACGAAGGCTGGGTGTTGCTCGCAGGCTTGCGGAACTCCCGATGCTGATCACGACCTGCACGCATTGCCTGGCCCGCTTCAAGGTGACGCCCCAGCAGTTGAACCTGCGACAGGGACAGGTGCGCTGCGGGCACTGCCAGGGGGTCTTCAATGGCTTCGAGGCGCTGGAGCGCTTTCCGGACGACGACACGGGATCGCGCATCCTCGCCGCGCGCGCCGCGGCCGCCGCGGCCGGCCGGCCGATGGCCGAGGACGAGGTGCCGGAGCCGCTGGAGTTCCTGCCCGAAGCGATCGCCCACAAGGACGCCGGGCTCCTCGATACCGGCCCGATCACTGAACCTGCAGCATCGAGCCCGCCACCGATTCCGGTCGCCTCCGGCGAGCAGCCCCCGCCGATCCCGCTCTACGAACTGCAGCCCGCGCTCGAGACGATCGTTCGAAACCTCGAAGCGAACGTGCCTTCGCGGCGCGTGGCGCGCGCATGGGCCATGGGCTGCGCCCTCCTTACAGTCCTCTTCGCAGTCCAGCTCGCGTACGCCTTCCGCTCCGAACTCTCGCGAGCCTATCCCGCGGCCCGCCCTGTGCTCGAAAGCGCGTGCGCGAGCGTCGGCTGCAGCGTCCCCTGGGTGAACGACCATGGGCTGCTCAAGCTGGAGGATTCCGAGCTGCTGGAAGTGCCGGGCCGCCCGAACGAGATCGCGCTCGGCGCCCGCATCCGCAACGTGGCGCCCGCGCCGCAGGAGTTCCCCCACCTGGAGCTCACGCTCACCGATTTGTCCGGCCAGGCGGCTGTCCGCCGCGTGCTGCGCCCGGCGGACTACCTGGGACGCGCGCCCGTGCCCGGCGAAGTGCTCGCCGCAGGCGCCGAGCTTGCGTTGCAGATGCGCCTGGAGACGCCGCGCATCAAGGCGACGGGCTATGAACTGCTGCTGTTTTATCCCTAGCGGGAATGACCCCCACCACGGAAGCACGGAAGACACGGAAAGGCACGGAAAAATGAAATGGATCCTGGCGATGGGGACGGTCATGCCATGTTCCCGACCCGTTGACCTTGCCCTTTTCCGTGTATTTCCGTGTCTTCCGTGCTTCCGTGGTGAGGTTGAAACGCCAGCGCAGCGTCACATCGAAGCGCGAAGGTTCTCCAGCATCGAATCCACCGCGCGATCCACGAGCGGTGCCGCATCAAGGATCCGCGCCTCTCCCAGCCGCATCTGCTCGGCCAGCGCTTCCGGCGAGATCGACAGCGCATTCGAAGCCTCGTTGGGATTCGTGAAGAGGTAGACGCCCTTCGCCGGGCTGATCCAGGTGAGCCGGCAGCGCAGCGCCTCGCCATTCTCGCGACGGAATTCCACCCACGTGCCGCGGCTCAGGTTGGTCCAGATGCCGGTGCGCGTGAAGACATTGCGCAACGGTCCCTGGCCGCGGGGCGCACGCAACCGGATTTCCTCCACCTGCACATCGCCCGCGGGCAGCATCGAACGCTGGATTGCGGGAGGACCGGCGGATTCCGCCACGGGTTCGGGCGCATCGGGGACGATCGCCAGGCCGCGCAACCCGGCCTTCACCGCAGCGGCGTGGCAATCGACCAACTCGCCCAGGAATGCCTCGCGCTCAGGAGCCTGCAGCTCCGCCCGCAGCAATCCGCCCTGCAGGTTCTTCAGGAGCTCGGGAAGCGACGTGACCAGGCGCTTGCGGTCGTCGGAATCGGCCTTGGGTTCCACGCTCCAGAGCAGCTCCTCGAGCGTGAGCAGGTGGCGGTTCCACGCGGGAGAGCCTTCGCCTTCCGCGAGGTAGATGCGGGCGAGGGCGCGCACCCAGTGCTGCAAGAGCATGGTGCGCACCGCGGCCGGGACCCAGGGCCGCAACTGCATGCGGCGCGTGATTTCGTCTTCCGCGATGAGGTTTGCGATCTCCTCGCGTTCGCGCTGCTCGATGAAGCGCGCGGAGCGCTCGACGATGTAGGTCTCCGCGCGGTGCTGCTCCTCGAGGAAGGCTTCCGTCTCCGCCAGCAGCTCGAAGAAGAGCCCGATGTCGGTTTCGAACTCGGAGAGCACCCGGTGCACGGCGCGATCGATCATCGCGACCGTGGCCTCACCCTTGCGGCTGTCCTCGTCCAGGCCCATCGCCGCCTCGGCCAATGCGTCGATCAGCCTCCGCGCCGGGTGCGTCTTCGAGGAGAAGAAGCCCTTGTCCAGGAGCGCCACCTTGAGCGTCGGGATCTGCAGGCGCCCGAGCAGGCCCTTCACGTTGCCCGGGATGCGTTGGTCTTCGAAGACGTAGTCGAAGAGCATCGCGACGATGTCGATCGTCATCGCATCGAGCGCCGAAAGCGTGGCGCCTTCCGGGGCGTCCTTGAGGTCGCGCAGCACGTTCACCGGCGCCCCGCCCGCCGTGGCGCCTGCCGGATCGTGGCGATGCCTGCGCGTGAGCTCGGCCATGAAGCTGGTTCCGGAGGCGGGAATCGCCGCGGCTGCCGGGGCGGCACCGCCACCCGCAGGCAAGCCGGTCCCACTTCCATCACCACCCGGCTGCGCCATGAGGAAATGGGCGAGCGCCTTGAAGACGTCGGCGTCAGGCACCTTCGCGTTCACCCCGGGTGCCGGCTGCGGCGTCGGCCGCGCGGGGCGCTGGAGCGGCTGCGCGGTGGCGCGCACTTCGGGCAGGATCTGCCGTCGCACCAGGTGCGCGTTCACGTCGTGGTAGGCGCTCACCAGGTCGGCGGCGACATACTGTTCGATCGAGCGCAGCAACATCATGCGCACCTTGAATCCGGCCTCGACCTGGTCGCACGCATCCTTCAGCGCCGAGCACACCGTCGTGGGCGCGATGGGATTGGCCTCGTCCTTCAGTCCCGGGCGCTGCAGCAGGAAGCCGAAGCGCTGCGACAGGGCGAAGAGTTCGCCTTCGCACCGGCCGGTGAGCTTGCGCGCCATCTCCTCGACGGCGAGGGCACCTTCCAGCTCCTCGTCCCCGAGCAGCGAGAGCTCGCCCTGGGGGTTGGCGACCGAACCGTCTTCCCCGCGCACCTTGCGGTTGAAGAACTCCACGAAATGGCGCCGGAAGGCCGCCTCCATCTGCTCGCGCTTGCTGCGTGCCTGCGAGCGCGCGTCCAGGTAGACGTTCTGGGTCTCGCGATCCGGGGTCTTTTCAGCCAGCTCGAAGAGGTCGTCCTCGACGCGGTCGAGCATCCCGGAGAGGGCAGTGGCCATGCGGTCAAGCGCGAGGTCGCGGCAGTCGCGCAGGACGCCTGCGGATTCTTCGCGCGTCAGGCGAGCGCGTGCGCGCACATGCTCGTTCAGGGGGAGTACGTTGCCGCTGCCTTGGACCATGGCGACCGCCTATCGGGCGGGCCCAGGCCTGGGGAAGGAACGCGGACAGGGAAAGCGGCAATGCGGCCGACCCCGGCAGTCCCGCCGTCGTAGGGCCGACTTCGCCCGGTAGACCGGTGACTTTGCGTCCCCACCTTTCGATGGGTTTGCCCTGTTGCAGAATCCGTGCGCCGCCGTGGGGTGCGAGCTACTGTTGTAACAATTCGGTGCCGCGCCCTCTCTTTACCCGGACAGGATGCGGCCGATTCCCCCTTCGGGTCAACGCCGCCCGTCTGGCCGCGCGCGCCGTGCGTCGCCCGACGTGAGCGCTTCCTCGCCTGTAGAATCCGGCGTTCCCGCATCCCCGAAGGCGCCCCACATGAGCATCCTGGTCTGCGGATCGATGGCCTACGACACCATCATGGTGTTCCAGGACCAGTTCCGGAAGCACATCCTCCCGGACCAGATCCACATCCTCAACGTGTCGTTCCTGGTGCCGACGATGCGCCGCGAGTTCGGCGGCTGCGCGGGCAACATCGCCTACTCACTGAAGCTGCTGGGCGACGACCCGCTGATCATGGCGACGGTCGGCCACGACTTCGGCCCCTACGCCGAGCGCCTGGCCGCGCTGGGTCTTTCAGCGAAGCATGTACGCCGCGTGGAGGACCAGTTCACGGCGCAGGCCTTCATCACGACCGACATCGAAGACAACCAGATCACCGCCTTCCATCCGGGCGCGATGGGTTCGTCGCACCTGAACGTCATCGGCGACGCGAAGGAAGCGAGCCTTGGCATCGTCTCCCCGGACGGGCGCGACGGGATGATGGAACACACGCGCGGGTTCGCGCTTGCAGGCGTGCCTTACCTCTTCGATCCGGGCCAGGGCCTGCCGATGTTCTCCGGAGACGACCTCCTCGCCATGCTCGAAGGCGCGAAGGGCCTCACGGTCAACGACTACGAGGCGCGGGTGGTCGAGCAGAAGACGGGTTTCTCCATGGAGGCCCTTGCCCGGCGCGTCGAGGCCGTGGTCGTCACGCGCGGCGCCGAAGGCTCCACCGTCTACACCGGGGGCACGAAGGTCGACGTGGCCGCGGTGAAGCCCGAAGCCCTGGTCGATCCCACCGGCTGCGGGGACGCCTATCGCGCGGGCCTGCTTCACGGCCTGGCCCGGGGCTGGGACTGGGTGAAATCGGCGAAGCTCGCCTCCGTCCTGGGCGCGCACAAGATCGCGCATCGCGGTGGCCAGAACCACCACTTCACCCGGGAAGAAGTGGGCGCGAAGATGCGCTCGTCTTTCCAGGAAACGCTCTAGGCTTGGCCCACCCGCGCAGCTCGCGTCCGGTCCGCACGCTTCGCTGGATGCGCGCGGTCGCGCACCTGGGCACGGCCTGGATGATCCTGCGCTTTGCCTACCCGCGCGCCAGCGACGAGCGCCGCCGCGAGCTCTACGGCCAATGGTCCGCCGACCTGCTGCGCATGCTCGCCGTCGACCTGGTAGTGACCGGCACGCCGCCGGCGCCCGGCGTGGGCGTGCTGATCGCGGCAAACCACGTGTCCTGGCTCGACATCATGGCGATCTCGAGCGTGCGCCCCACGCGCTTCATCGCGAAGAGCGAAGTCCGCGACTGGCCGGTCGTGGGCTGGGTCTGCGAAAAGGCGGGCACCCTGTTCATCCGCCGCACGCAGCGTCGCGACACCGGGCGCATCAACGCCCTCGTGCATGCAGCGATCGCGGCGGGAGACTGCGTGGGCCTGTTCCCCGAAGGCACGACGACCGAAGGCGACCAGCTGCTCAAGTTCCACAGCTCGCTCTTCGAGCCGGCGGTCGCCAACGACGCGGTGGTCTACCCCGCCGCGCTGCGCTACGAGCATGTCGACGGGACCCTTTGCCGGGCCGCCGCGCTGGCCGGCGAGATCACGTTCGCGCAGTCGCTCGGGTTGATCGCGCGGCAACGGAGGATCGTGGCCAGGCTTTCCTTCGGGACCCCGATCGCGACCACGGGAATGCACCGGCGCGATGTCGCGCAGCGGGCGCTCGCGCAGGTCGCTAGCCTCCTGGGCCTGCCGTCCCCGGACACGCCACCGCAAACAGCGCCCGATCCGCCAGGCGCACCGCGCTGAGGCTGCGTCCCCAGACGCAGCCGCTATCGAGCGCGAGCAGGTCGCCCGAGATGCGCAACCCCAAAGCCGACCAGTGGCCCACGACCAGCGTGCGGTCACGGCTCTTGCGGTTCGGAGCGTCGAACCAGGGCACCAGGTCGCCTGGGGCATCGCCGGGTTCGCCCTTGAAGCGCAGGGCCATCGCGCCCGAGAGTGTGCACAGGCGCAGCCGCGTCATCGCATTGATGATCACGCGCATCCGTGCGATACCCGTGAGCGCATCGTCCCAGCGGTCGGGCTCGTCGCCGTACATCCCGGACAGGAGCACGCGGTAGTCGGGCCCCTGCAACGCCACTTCCACTTCCCCGGCCAGTTCCCGTGCGCGTTCCACGGACCACTCCGGCAACAACCCCGCGTGCACCAATGCGAAGGCGCCTTCCGCGTGGAACAGCGGCCGGTGACGCAACCACTGGAGCAGCTCGTCGCGGTCGGGCGCGGCGAGGACCGCTTCCAGCGTGTCGCGCTTGCGCGGCTTCTCGAGACCTTCGGCCACGCACAGGAGATGGAGATCATGGTTGCCCAGGACCGTGACCGCGCGATCGCCCAGGGACTTCACGAAGCGCAGGCAGGCGAGCGAATCGGGTCCGCGGTTGACCAGGTCGCCTACGAACCAGAGGCGGTCGCGCGCGCGGTCGA
>Ga0163144_10031039_pt1 | contig 10203 bp, 8 predicted proteins | sample OliLak19BULKMAT1_FD_123175 | JGI IMG/M metagenome (GOLD analysis project Ga0163144, IMG submission 123175) | Freshwater microbial mat bacterial communities from Lake Vanda, McMurdo Dry Valleys, Antarctica - Oligotrophic Lake LV.19.BULKMAT1 | ecosystem: Environmental > Aquatic > Freshwater > Lake...
CCTCGGCGAGCAGGGGATCGTCGGGCATGCGTCGATGATCGAACCTGCGCCTCCGTGCCGATTGACCTGGGTCAAGGTGAGCTCGCCGCAGTCGCGCACTCGAACGCGGGCTCGCTCACTCGACGCCGCCGATCACGTTCTCGGCCTTCAGCGCCAGCGTCCGCAGATGCGCCCGAGCCTCCTCGGCGCTCTCGTAGATGTGCGGAGCGACATCGCGCCGCTGCAGCGCCTCGCCGAGCTTCAGCCTCAGGAAGCTGCTTGTCGTGTACCGGGTGACGCCGTGGTAGAAGTGATCGACGAGTCGCTGCACCATCGCGCTGAAAGCGTCGGTGAGTTCCGGCGCGATCGTGAAGCTCTCGTAGTTGACGATCCCGAAAACCTTCTTCTTCAGCGGAACGAGCCGTGATTCGATTGCGTCCCGGATCCGTTCGATGTCTTCGGGCGTCCTGACCGACAGCCGCTCGAAGTTGATGAAGAACACGTTCTGATCGGCGTCATAGCTGAGGCGTTGCGCGAGCGGCAGCGACAACATGCTGTCGCGCAAGCCCATCGGTTCGGGCAGGAAGATGCGCTCGTCCATGAGGCGCGGCGCCCCGCGCATGACGGGAGCGAAATCCATTCTTTCGAGTATGTCCTTCGCCAGGTCGACTCCCGGCGCGATCTCGATCAGCTCGAGACCCTCGTCGCAAAGCGAGAACACGCAACGCTCGGTGACGTAGAGCACCGTCTGCTTGCAGGCTGCGGCGTACTTGCCGCTGAACGTGCGGTGCTCGACCTCGCGGACGAACTTGCGCGCGGCGCCGTCGCTGCGGATGCGGAGCCTGCCGCTCTCCGTCGCCATGTCGCAGCTGCCCGCGTTGAAGGTGCCCATGAACACCACCTTCTTGGCGCTCTGGCTGATGTTGATGAAGCCGCCTGCGCCGGCCAGCTTCGGGCCGAACTTGCTGACATTGAGGTTTCCTTCGCGATCGGCCTGGGCGAGGCCGAGGAACGCGACATCGAGCCCGCCGCCGTCGTAGAAATCGAATTGGCTCGGCTGGTCGATGATCGCCTGCGTATTCGCCGCGGCGCCGAAGTTCAACCCGCCGGCAGGCAGGCCGCCGATGACGCCGGGCTCGGTCGTCATGGTCATCAGGTCGATGATCTTCTCTTCGTTGGCGACGCTCGCCAGCCCCTCCGGCATGCCGATGCCGAGGTTGACGACGCTGTTGGGCGCCAGCTCGAGCGCGGCCCGGCGCGCAATGATCTTGCGCGGGCTCATCGCCATCGGCAGGGTTGCGCTCATCGGCACCCTGATCTCGCCGGCGAACGCGGCGCTGTACGGCTCGGCGAAAGTCTGCCAATGGTTCTCCGGGTGGGCGACGACGACGCAGTCGACCAGGATGCCCGGGATCTTGACCTGGCGCGGGTGGAGGCTGCCACGCTCGGCGATGCGCTCGACCTGGACGATGACGATGCCCCCGGAGTTGTGCGCGGCCGTGGCGATGGCCAGCCCCTCCAGGGTGAGGGCCTCCCTTTCCATCGTGACGTTGCCGTCCGGGTCGGCGGTCGTGCCGCGGACGATGCCAACGTGGATCGGGAACGACTTGTAGAACAGGTAGTCGACGCCGCCGATCGGCATCAGCTCGACGATCTCCTCGGTCGTTCGCGGGTTGAGCTTGCCGCCGCCGAAGCGGGGGTCGACGAACGTACCCAGCCCGATGGTGGAGAGCTGGCCCGGCTTGTGGGCGGCGATGTCGCGATAGAGTTGCGAGATCACGCCCTGCGGCAGGTTGTACGCCTCGATCCGGTTGGCGATCGCCAGCTGCTGCAGCTTCGGCACCAGCCCCCAGTGACCGCCGATGACGCGCCGGACGAGCCCTTCGTGGCCGAGATGGTTCAGTCCCTTGTCCTTGCCGTCACCTTGGCCTGCGGCATAGACGAGGGTGAGATCGCGAGGGTGGCCAACGGACGCGTCCCGCGTATTGCCGGTCAGGAACCGCTCCTCCAGCGCAATGGCGATCTCCTCGGCGAAGCCGATGCCGACGAAGCCGCCGGTCGCGACCGTGTCGCCGTCTCGGATCAGACGCACGGCGTCGGCGGCGGAGACGACCTTGCCGCGCTCCGCGTCCCGGAACGCGCTCAGCATGGGATGGGTCGAATTCGTCACCGTGAAGCTCGGCGTCCGCTTCGCGGTCCGTCAGCGCGACGTGGTTCGCACGCCGAGCAGGGTGTACGGCGGCCAGATCGCGATCATTCCCGGGGCGATCAGGGGACGCCTTGACGATAGGACGGCGGGTCGAGGCATCACTTGACCTGGCGCAAGCGTGGTTGCCTACATCCGCGCGATCACCCAACCGGGAAACACCACGAGCAGCAGCGCGGCGGCGAGACACGCGAGGCTCGCGCCGACGGCGACGGGACGCGATGGGCCCGATCCGGCGACGGCTGCATCCGGACTCATGAACATCACCTGGATGACGCGCAGGTAGAAGTAGATGCCGAGGTAGCTGCCGATCAGACCGAGCACCGCATAAGTGGTGTGGCCCGCAGCCATGACATTTCTGAAGATCAGGAATTTCGCGACGAAGCCGGGGAACGGCGGAATGCCGGCGAGCGACAGCATCGCGACGCCGAGCATCAGGGCGGCGAACGGGGCGCGGTGGAACAAGCCGCGCAGGTTGTCGAAGCGGTCGCGTTCACGGTCGTCCGCGGCCGCGGGAAGCGCGGCGAAGGCGAGCAGGTTCAAGAGGCCGTAGGCGAGCAGGTAGAACGCCACCGCCTGCAGGCGCCCGGCCGGGTCGCCGAGGAGCGCGTAGAAGAGGTAGCCGGCGTGGGCAATCGAGCTGTAGGCGATCATGCGGCGCAGGCTCGGCTGGCGCATCGCCGCCAGGTTGCCCCAGACGATCGACAGCAGCGGCAGCGCAGCCACGAGCTCGAGCAGCGGCGAGGTCAACGTCGCGCCGCCGAACAGGCGCACGACGGCCAGCAGCACGGCGGCCTTGACGACGGTGGCCATGTAGGCCGTCACCGGAACGCTGGCCGCTTCGTAGGCGTCGGGCGCCCAGGCGTGGAAGGGAACGATCGCCGCTTTCAGGAAGAAGGCGAGGACGATCAGCACGACGGCGGCGCGCGACAGGCTGTCGGGTGCGGCGAGCGCGCGCGCGAAGACGCCGAGGGAGAGCGAGCCGGTCGTGCCGTAGAGCAGCGACGCGCCCATCAGGAACATCGCCGTGGCGGTTCCGCCGAGCACCAGGTACTTGAGCGCCGCCTCTGCGCTCTGCGGCCGCTGGTAGGCGAGGAGGACGAGCACGTAGACCGGCAGCGACATCAGCTCGAGGCCGAGGAACAGGGTCGGGAAGCTGTCGGCCGACTGCATCAGGCAGGCGCCGTAGAGCGAGGACATCAGCAGGATCGCAAATTCGCCACCCTCGAAGTCGTCGCGCGACATGAGCAGCACGGGCAGCGCGAACGCGAGCACCATCGCCTTGACGAGCAGTGTCGCCGGCGTGACCGAGAACTGGCCCGCGAACGGCGCTGCAGCGTAGCCGTCGAGGGCGAGCAGGGCGGCGGCGATCGATGCCGCAGCGACGGTGGCGAGGGCGACGGCGAACGACAGCTTCCGGCCCTGGCCGGCGATCTCGACGCCGATGGCGACGACGATGCCGAGGAGCAGCAGATGCTCGGGCAGCATCGCCGTCAGCACGGCGTTCGCGTTCATGGCGGACTCCCGGGAAGGCGCGATGTCGAGACGAGCTGGCGGTACGACGCGGCGGCGAGCTCGGTCTTCTGCATCGGCCCGTCAGGGAAGAGGCCGAGCGCGAAGACCGCGGCGACGATCACACCGAGGATCGCCTTTTCGCGTGCGCCGAGATCGACCAGCGGCTGGTGCGGCGCCGCCGGCGCGCCGTAGAGGAAGCCGAGCGCGAAGCGCAGCATGTAGAGCGCGCCCAGGACGACGCCGGTGACAGCGACGGCGGTGAGCGCGAGCGGCAGGTTGTCGCCGGCGAGATGGAGCGGCCAGGCGGCGCGGAAGGCGCCGAGCAGGACCAGGAATTCGCCGGTGAAGCCGCTCGTCGTCGGCAGGCCGACCGAGGCGAGCGTGAGGACCATGAAGAACACCGAATAGACCGGCAGCAGCTTGGCGAGGCCGCCGTAGGCGCGAAGCTCCCTCGTGTGGCAGCGCTCGTAGATCATGCCGACCATGAGGAACAGGCCGCCGGCGACGAGGCCGTGGCTCACCATCTGGATCACGGCGCCCTGGATGCCGATCAGCTCGAGACTGAGCAACCCGAGCATGACGTAGCCGAGGTGGCTGATCGACGAGTAGGCGATGATCTTCTTGATGTCGTCCTGAACCAGCGCCAGGCACGCGCCGTAGACGATGCTGACGACCGCCAGCGTCATCAGGATCGGCGTGTACAGATGGGTGGCGTCGGGAAAGAGCGGAAAGCCGAGCTTCATGAAGCCGTAGGTACCCATCTTCAGCATCACGCCGGCCAGGATCACAGAGCCCGCGGTCGGCGCCTCGACGTGCGCGTCGGGAAGCCAGGTGTGGAGCGGAACGATCGGCACCTTGATCGCGAAGCTGAGCGCGAAGGCGGCGAGGAGCAGCGACTGGACGTCGAGCGGCAGACGAGATTTGACGAGGTCGGCGAAGGCGAACGACGCGATCCCCGTCGTCTTCTGCAGCGACCACACAAGATAGATCACCGCCGCGAGCATGAGGATGCTGCCGAAGGCGGTGTAGAGGACGAACTTGATCGTCGCGTAGATGCGGCGCTCGCCGCCCCAGATGCCGATGAGGAAGAACATCGGGATCATCATCGCTTCCCAGAACACGTAGAACAGGAACAGGTCCTGGGCGAGGAAGGTACCCATCATCGCGAACTGGACCGCGAAGACCATCGCGTAGAAGAGCTTCACGTCCTTCGTGATCGCGGTGAAGGCGCTGGCGACGACGAGCGGACCGAGGAACGCCGTCAGCATCACGAGCAGCACGTTGTAGCCGTCGAGGCCGATCTGGTACGACACGCCCCAGGCGGCGATCCACGGCAGCCGGGTCTCGAACTGCAGGCCGGCGACGCGGCTGTCGAAGCGGACGTAGAGCCACGCGGTGAGGGCGAGCTGCACGACCATCACGGCGAGCGACAGCGCACGGACGAGCGCCCCGTTGCCCGCCGGCACGGCGACGAGCAGGGCGACGCCGAGCAGCGGCAGGAACAGGACGAGGTTCAGCACGCCGGCGTCAGACATGACGCCAGCTCCAGAGCAGCGAGCCGACGATGCCGACGAGGACGAGCCAGACGTAGACGTGCAGGCTTCCGGTCTGGACGCGGCCGAGCAGCCAGCCGCTGCCGCGGCCGATCGCGGCCGCGCCGTTGAGCGTGCCGTCGAGCACGGCGCGGTCGCCGAAGCGGAGGAAGACGCGATCGGAGACCCACACCAGCGGCCGGCCGACGGCGCGCTCGTAGAGCTCGTCGATGAAGTACTTGCTGGCCAGCCAGCGATGCAGCCCGGGAAAGCGCTGGCGCAGCGCGTCGCTCCGTGCCGGGCCACTGCCGTACAGGAAGGCGGCCGCGGCGAGGCCGACGAGGGCAATGGCCACCGAGACGACGAGCAGCGGCGTCTCGAAGCGATGCAACTCCTCGTGCAGCGCCGGCAGCGGCAACTGCGCTTCGAGGAATTGCGGCACGGCGATGAAGCCGCCGACAGCCGACAGCAGGGCGAGCAGCATCAGCACGCCGGTCATCGAGAGCGGCGACTCGTGAACGTGGTGCTCGACCTCGGGCGTCATGCGCGAGGCGCCGAGGAAGGTGAGCCAGAGCAGGCGGAACATGTAGAACGCCGTCAGCAGCGCCGTCACCGCGGCGACGGCCCAGAGCACGGGCGAGCCGCCACGTGTGCTCGCGAAGGCGAACCAGAGGATCTCGTCCTTCGAGAAGAAGCCGGCGAGCGGCGGGATGCCGGCGATCGCCGCGGTGGCGATCGTGAAGGTCCAGAAGGTGACCGGGATGCGGCGGGCCAGGCCGCCCATCCTGCGCACGTCCTGCTCGCCGCCGAGCGCGTGGATAACGCTGCCGGCGCCGAGGAAGAGGCAGGCCTTGAAGAAGGCATGGGTGACGACGTGGAAGATCGCGACCGCGTAGGCGCCGACGCCGAGAGCCAGGAACATGAGGCCGAGCTGCGAGATCGTCGAGTAGGCGAGCACCTTCTTGATGTCGGTCTGGACGACGGCGACGGTCGCCGCGAAGAACGCCGTCGCGACACCGATCACCGCGATCACCGCGGATGCTTCCGGCGCGTGCAGGTAGATGCCCGACATCCGCGCGACCAGGTAGACGCCGGCGGTCACCATCGTCGCCGCGTGGATCAGCGCCGAGACCGGCGTCGGCCCGGCCATCGCGTCGGGCAGCCAGACGTGGAGGGGAATCTGCGCCGACTTGGCCGAAGCGCCGGCGAAGAGCAGCAGGCCGACGAGGCTCGCCGAGACCGCCGGCAGCGTCGCGGCGCCGAAGGCCGCGTTGATCCGGTCCATGTCGAGCGTGCCGAACGCCTGGTGCAGCAGGAACATGCCGAGCAGGAAGCCGGCGTCGCCGACGCGGTTGGTGACGAACGCCTTCTTGCCGGCGCGGGCGTTGGCGAGATCGCCGAACCAGAACCCGATCAGGAGGTACGAGCACAGGCCGACGCCTTCCCAGCCGACGAAGAGGACGAGCAGCGAGCGGCCGAGGACGAGCAGCAGCATGAAGAAGAGGAACAGGTTCAGGTAGGCGAAAAAGCGCCCGAAGCCCTCGTCGTCCTTCATGTAGCCGACCGAATAGACATGGATCACCGAACCGACCCCGGTGACGACGAGCGCCATCACCGCGGTCAGGCGGTCGAAGTAGAAGGCGACCTCGAACGGGCTGGTGCCGATCTGCGCCCAGCGATAGGCGACCTCGACGAGCGGCGCATAGGCGCCCGCGCGCAGCTCGACGAGCGACGCGACGACGAGCGCGAAGGCGATCAGCGGCAGGCCGCAGCCGACCACCGTCACGAACCGCTTGCCGACCAGGTTGCCGCCGAGGCGCGTCGCCAGGACGCCGTTCAGGACGAAGCCGAGCAGTGGCAGCAGGACGATGGCGGTCAGCATCGCGTCATCCCTTGAGGTCGTTGTAGGCGCCGAGGTCGAGCGTGCGCTTGTCGCGGACGAGGAGCAGCACGATCGGGATGGCGAGGGCGATCTCGACCGTCGCGACGACGAAGACCAGGAAGACGAGCACAGCGCCGACGGTCGTCCCCGTCTGCTGGGCGAAGGTGACGAGGCTGAGGTTGACGCCGTTGAGCATCAGCTCCATGCACATCAGCATGACGAGCACGTTGCGGCGGACGATGACGCCGACCAGGCCGAGCGAGAAGAGCGCGACGGCGACGCCGATGAGGAGCTGGGTCCTATCCACGGCGCCTCCGCTCGTCGGCGACCCGGCCGACGCGGATCACCGCCAGTGCGGCGACGACGGCGGCGACCAGCAGCACGGACGTGAGCTCGAACAGCAGCCAGTACTCGCCCAGGAACGAGACCGAGAAGGCGGCGATGCCGTAGGCGGTCGTGCCGATCTCGACCGTCGCCGACGGCAACGGGCGCCAGACGCTGATGAGGATCACGCCGAGCAGGACGAGAAAGCCGATGCCGCCGGGCACCAGCAGGCGCGAATAGCGCGCGCCGATCGACTCGCGCACCTCGAGCAGCATGATCACGTAGACCATGAAGACCATCACCGCGCCGACGTAGATCAGCACCTGGAAGGCGGCGACGAAGTGGACGCCGAGCAGGCCGTAGATCGCGCCGAGCAGGACCATTGTCGTGATCAGCGCCATCGCGACGCGCATCGGCTGCTGTAGCACGAGCATCAGTGCCGCGCTGCCGAGCGCGCCGGCGGCGCACAGCAGCAGCAGCAGCGTGTCGACGTTCTGCAGGAGCGATTCGATCATGGCTGTCTGCCGATCGCCGCGGGGGCGGGCGCTGCGGGATAAGGCTTGGCGACGTCGCGCTGCGGATTCCACGAAAGCAGCTCCTCGAGCCCGAGCCACATGTCGTGGCGATCGGCCGAGGTCAGGGCAGGCGTCTCCTTGGCCATCCGGATCGCGTCCTCGGGGCACGCCTCGACGCACAGGCCGCAGAAGACGCAGCGCGAGTAGTCGATCTCGAAGCGGATCGGAAACTTCGGATGGGCGAGGTCGGTCGGATCGAATCCGGCCTCGATCTCGATCACCTTGGCCGGACACACCGTCGCGCACATGTTGCAGGCGATGCACTGCGGCTTGCCGTCGGGCCGCTGCGTCAGCACGTGCTTGCCGCGGTTGAGCGGCGCGTAGTCGAAGCGCGTCTCCTCCGGGTAGTAGGTCGTGAGCGCGCCCTTGCGGCCGGTCAGCCAGCGGCCCATGTTGCGCAGGAAGACCGCGCTGGTGATGCCCAGACCGCGCAGGATCTCGGGAAGGTAGGCGCGCTCCCAGAGCGTCAGCGTCGGCGCGTTCCAGTACTTCTTGCGCGGATACGAGACCTTCACCGCACGCCTCCCTGCACGAGCCACAGCAGCACGGCGGTGACGGTGAGGTTGGCGAGCGCCAGGGGCAGCAAGAACTTCCAGGCGAAGGACAGCACCTGGTCGTAGCGAAAGCGCGGCAGCGACCAGCGCACCAGGATCTGGAAGCTGCACACCAGCAGCACCTTGAACAGGAAGGTGACGAGCTGGATCGCGACGACGGTTCCGTGGCCGAGAGCGATCGTCGCGCCGCCGGGAAAGGCGAAGCCGGCGTCGCTCATGTAGGGCAGGTTGTAGCCGCCGAGAAAGAGCGTCGTGAAGAGCGCGCCGACGATCGCGATCTCGATGAACTCGGCGAACATGAAGAGGCCCATCTTCATCGAGGTGTACTCGGTGTAGTAGCCGGCGATGAGCTCGGATTCGGCCTCGGGCAGGTCGAACGGAATGCGCTTGTTCTCGGCGATCGCCGCGGTCATGAACAGGATCGCGCCGAACGGCTGGTAGACGACGCCCCACGCGGGCAGGAAGCCGAGCACGACGCCCGACTGGCGCTCGACGACCCTGCCGAGGTCGATGCTGCCGAAGATCAGGATCAGGCCGAGCACCGTCAGGCCGATGACGAGCTCGTACGAGATCATCTGCGAGCCGGCGCGCAGGCCGCCGAGGAGCGAGAACTTGTTCGCCGACGACCAGCCGGCGAGCATCGTGCCGATGATCGTCAGGCCGCTGAAGGCGAAGACGACGAGCAGCCCGGCGTCGAGGCGCGCGATCTGCATCGGATACGTGCGGCCGTCGAACCAGCCGGCGAGCGGCGGGAAGATGCGGCCGGGGTCGACGACGCCGCCGAACGGGATCACGGCGAAGACCAGCAGCACCGGCGTGAAGACGACCCAGGGCGCGATCGCGTAGGCGAGCTGGTCGTAGGTGCGCGGCTTGAAGTTTTCCTTCAGGAGCATCTTCAGGCCGTCGGCGATGCCGTGGAAGAGGCCCCACCAGACGAGCTTGATCTGCGTGAACGGGATGCGGATGTAGGCGCGGTTGGCGCCGATGCGGTCCGACATCACCGCGGCCTGCTTGCGCTCGACCCAGGTGAGCACGGTGCCGAAGGTGATCAGCATGCCCATCGCGTAGACGATGAAGACGAGCGAGACGACGAGGTCCTGCGTCATGACGCGGTCACCGGCGCCGAGAGGGCCAGCGCGGCGAAAAGCAGCTGCGCGTCGGCGACGCCCGCCGGTTTGGTGAAGCACGCGTCGAAGCGGCTGACGATTCCGGCGAAGTTCGTGTAGTGGCCGCTGCGCTCGGTCTGCACGCTGATCGGCACGAAGACCTCGGCCGCGCCGTGCTGCGACTCGCTCCACGAGTCGAACTGGACGACCTTTGCCGCGGTGGGCAGCTGGGCGAAATCGCAGCCTTCGCCCCAGACGATCACCAGGTCGCTGCCGCTCACAGCCGTACACAGGTCTAGCGGCAGCGGCGGGTAGAGCGCCTCGGCGGCGGCGCGGTTCGGGTTCTTGTCGCGCTTGATCAGGACGTCGTCCTCGATCGGCTCGTCGGGCAGCGGCAGCCAGTCGGTCTTCACGTAGCAGTCGATGCGATGGCCGAGGGCGGCGTGGAACGCGCCGAGCTCCTCGTTGGAGGCCCAGGTCGAGACCAGCGCGACGGGGTGTCGCGCCGCGGCGATGAGCTCGCGCGCGCG
>Ga0163144_10031042_pt1 | contig 10203 bp, 9 predicted proteins | sample OliLak19BULKMAT1_FD_123175 | JGI IMG/M metagenome (GOLD analysis project Ga0163144, IMG submission 123175) | Freshwater microbial mat bacterial communities from Lake Vanda, McMurdo Dry Valleys, Antarctica - Oligotrophic Lake LV.19.BULKMAT1 | ecosystem: Environmental > Aquatic > Freshwater > Lake...
ATGGTCCCCAGCAGGCTGACCATAATCGACATCACGACGGCGATCACAACCATGCCGAGGATCGGCAGGGTCTTGCCCCGGGTCAGGGCGAAGGAGGCGAACGGCGCGATCCGCTTTTCGGCCACGGTCAGAGGCAGGGCGAGGCTGAGCCGGATCGAGATCCAGCACAGGCCCACCACGGCAGCCAGGCCCAGCAGCAGTCCCACAATCAAGGCCAATCCCTGGTTGGACTGGGCCGCCACGCCGGCCGCCACGCCGACCACGGCAAACAGCACGACCGCCGCCGCGCCGGTCACGAACCACAGAATCAGGCTGACCGCCAGAACCCTCAGCTCGTCGCCGCCCAGCCGCATGTATCCGAAGCGCGTCTCGCCCGGCCTCAGGACGGCGCGGGCCACCGCCGTATTGAGCACGGCGCCCAGGATCAGTCCCAGCGGCAACGCCACACCCAGAAAGCCGACATAGGTCCGACCCAGCGCCTCAAGGTCCTGCTGGTTGGGCTGGCCCCCTTGCAGACTTTCGGTCGTGGCCATCAGCGAGGCCAGCGATCCGCCGAAGACGGCGAAGAAGACGGCAAAGAACAGGATATAGGCGACGGCCCAGAACACGACCGCGAACGGGTTACGGCGCACGATGCGAAAGCCCTCGAAGGCGGCTTCGGTCGCTGAAAAGGTCATCGAGTCACTCCCGGATAGTCACGCCCTGCTTACCGGATCATCAGGCGAAGAGTCTCCGGTCGATGTGGTTTCATCCGAAGGATCGGCTGGCAAGGCATGTTCCGTCGCTGGAATCTCGCCTTCGGCCCTGTTGGCGTCCTCGACAGAGGCGTCGCTTGCCACGGCCGCAGTCGCTTCGATCACGACCGGGTCCGGTGCCGTCACGGCGGCCTCGGCCGGGGCGCTCTCATCGAGCGGCACGGGGGGCGAGACCGCCACGCCATCCAGCAACTGGCGCGCCGCGACGATCGCGGGCGCGGCGTTCAGGGCCAAAACCCAGCCCTGGTAAAGCGCCAAGGGGATCAGGACGACGGCCCCGGGCACAAGCAGCCGCCGGGCCAAGGGTATCAGATCGGCCGGCGTCTCGACAGCCTGCGGCCAGCTGAGCCCCAGTCCGAAAACCCCCGCCACCAGAATGGCCCCGATCACCAGATAGAGCCCCAGCCCCACCACGATTGAAATGAGCCATGTCAGCAGATTCAAGCCCAGAAGCTTCCATACCTGGCCCTTGCTCAACGACCAGCCCTGGGCGATGGCGAAATCTTTCACGATCAGGCTCACCGGCGCGATCAGGGTCAGCCTCAGGAACAACCACGTCGCCCCGACCAGTACCCCAAGCCCGTACAGGCCCATCGTGATGATCGCAGCGGCATGGCTGGAGGACCAGATAGCAAAGCCCAGGGCCACGCCGATCAGAACTGTCACGAGCACAACGACATACCAGCCGATGAAACAGGCAACATAGACGACAGCGACACGAAGCTCGTCCATACCAACCCGAAGGAAGGCGAACGCATCGCCCCGTCCCGGATTCAGCGTCGCCCGCGCCGCGGCCGTCCAGCCCAGCAAGATCGCAAGATCGCAAGATAAAGAACGGGTGTCAGCGCATTGACGGTCAGCGACATGCGCCGGGGATCCAGCATGTACTGGTCCAACGCCGCCTCACCCTCGCCGGGTCCGATCGGCAGGCTAGCGAACATCGGGATCAGCTGACTGTAGACGCCAATGGTCGCAGCGGTCATCAGCAGCCCCCAGACGAACAGACTCAGGGTTTTTTTCTTGAGAAGGGTGAAGGGCGCGCCGATGGCATCGCCGATCGAGAAGGTCGGTTTCATACCGCCGGCTCCTCACGGGTCCAGTATTCCAGCTGGCGATAAGCCGCGCCAAGGAACCCCAGCATCAGCGGCAATTGCACGGCCACCAGGCCGACGATCCAGACCAGCGTCGCCGTCTGTCCCGTCAAGGCTCCGGCTCCGATCAGGAGCAGCAGCGCGATCGTGGGCAGGGCGGTGACGACCAGCCCGGCCAGCAGGGGCCAGACGCTGCCGTAGGCGATCCCCATACTGTTGAGCGAGACCATCTGGTCCCGGCCCAGGGTGGCCGGGACGAACAGCGACAGCCGCACCGCCAGCAACAGCGGGACCAGCAGGGCGCCGACCCCTACGGCCGCCAGCAGACCCAGCTTCCACGGCGCGCCGACGCGGCCCCAGTCGCGCGCCTGGATCGCCGCGACATCCAGCTCGGCCGTGCCGAAGACCGCCAGCACAACGAGAGCCAGCACGACCACGATCATGGCGAGAAAGATCAGGCAGAGCAGCGCCGCCCCGACCAGCCTTGCCTCGGCCCAGCCGAACTGAAGGCCGGCGGGGCCCAGACCCATGGCCCGGGCACCCCGGAGGTCGTCGGTCACCGACAGCCGCGCCAGGGCACCGACCGCGATCAGTGTCGTGATCCCCGTCGCAGCCGCCCAGACCGGAACGCTCCATCCCGCCGGCGACATGAAGACGGGCGCGAGCCACGCAGCGAGGCAGACAACCAGCGCGCCGGCCGCTCCGAGCCACAGTCGCGCAAGCGCGCGCAGGGCGGACCCCAGCGCGGCCTGGAGATTCAGGCGACGGCCTCCGACATCCTTGCGGCTCATCAAGCCCCCTCGCCGAGCAATGGGCTATCATAGCCGTCGATGTCGCGGCCTGACAGACGCCTGCTGACGAAGTACGCCGGCGTGTCTAAGAAGCCGCATGACCCTGCCCTCCCCCATCCACGTCATCGGCGGCGGCCTCGCCGGCTCTGAGGCCGCTTGGCAGATCGCCCGGGCCGGCGTTCCTGTCGTGATCCACGAGATGCGCCGTCCCGGCGTGACCACCGACGCCCACCATACGGACGGGCTCGCCGAACTGGTCTGTTCCAACTCGTTCCGCTCTGATGACTGGGAGCACAATGCCGTCGGCCTACTGCATGCCGAGATGCGCGCGCTGGACTCCATCATCATGGCCTGCGGCGACATCAATCAGGTGCCCGCGGGCGGGGCTCTGGCCGTGGACCGCGAGGCCTTTTCACGCGCGGTGACCGAGCGTCTGCAAGCCCACCCCCTGGTCACCGTCGTGCGCGAAGAGATCGCGGGTCTGCCGCCGCAGGACTGGGACAGCGTTATCGTCGCCACCGGTCCCCTGACATCGCCTGCCCTCGCTGACGCCATCCTGTCGCTGACCGGCGAGGAAAGCCTCAGCTTCTTCGACGCCATCGCTCCCATCATCCACGCCGAGACGATCGACTTCGACATCGCCTGGCGGCAGTCGCGCTATGACAAGGAAGGCCCGGGCGGAGACGCCGCCGCCTATGTCAACTGCCCGATGGACAAGGCCCGGTACGAGGCCTTCATCGACGCCCTTCTGGACGGTCCCAAGGCCGAGTTCAAGGACTGGGAAAACGTCCCCTATTTCGATGGCTGCCTGCCCATCGAGGTGATGGCCGAACGTGGGCGCGAGACCCTGCGCCACGGCCCGATGAAGCCGGTCGGCCTAACCAATCCGCGCGATCCACTGGTCAAGGCCCACGCCATCGTCCAGTTGCGTCAGGACAATGCGCTAGGCACCCTGTTCAACATGGTGGGCTTCCAGACCAAGCTGAAGCACGGGGCCCAGGCCGAGATCCTGCGCATGATCCCGGGCCTGCAGAACGCCCAGTTCGCCCGACTGGGTGGCCTGCACCGGAACACCTATCTGAACAGCCCCCGGCTGCTGGATCGACAGCTGCGGATGAAGGCAATGCCGCGCCTGCGCTTCGCCGGTCAGGTCACGGGCGTCGAAGGCTATGTCGAGAGTGCGGCCACGGGCCTGCTGGCGGGTCGGCTGGCCGCCGCCGAAAGGCTGTGCCTAGCGCTGGAGCCGCCGGTCGCACATACGGCCATGGGCGCGCTGGTCCAGCACATTACCGGCGGCCACCTGGCCGGATCAAAGTTCCAGCCGATGAACATCAACTATGGACTTCTGCCCCCGCTCGAGACGCCCAGGGTGGACGAGGCGGGCATCAAGATCCCGCTGAAGGAACGGGGTCGGGCCAAGAAACGTCTAATGAGCATTCGGGCCCTGCGGGACCTCGAGGCGTGGCGCGACGCGACCTGATCGAGAGCCGGTTCAGTCCGACTGCAGTGGCGCGCGACGCAAGGAGTCGAGGTCCGGCGAGCCGGTGCAGAAACAGACCGTTCGCAACTGGCGGATCACGCCCTCGAAATGGTCCACCACCGCCTCCGTCGACACCGTCGCGGCCTGCAGCACGCCGGCCGCCTGCCCCACCAGATCGGCTCCCAGGCGGATCGCTCTTGCCACATCCACCCCGTTGCGAACGCCACCCGAGCCGATGATCACCGCATCGGGGCAGGCCGCGCGGACCTCGACGATCGCCCGCGTCGTGGGAATGCCCCAGTCGGCAAAGGCCAGGGCATGGGCCTTGTCGGCGGGATCGTCCGCCCGCTCGCCCTCGATCAGCCCCCAGTTGGCCCCGCCGGCGCCGGCCACATCGAGGGCAGCGACGCCCATGGCAACCAGTCGGCGGGCCGTTGCCGCCGACAGCCCTGCGCCGGTTTCCTTGACGATCACGGGGACGTCCAGGCTGCGGATCAGGGCCTCCAGCGCGGTGCCGACCCCCCGCCAGTCGCGGTCGCCCTCGGGCTGGCAGGCCTCCTGCAGGGGGTTCAGGTGCACGATCAGGGCGTCGGCCCCGATCATGTCCAAGATGCGCCGTGCCTCATCGACCCTGAAACCCTGCGTCAGCTGGGCCGCACCGATATTGGCAAGGATCGGCGTGTCAGGCGCGCGATCACGCAGGGCCTGGTTCAGGCCGCCGCCCGCCCCACCCTCAAGCGCAGCGCGCTGTGACCCGACCGCGAGCGCAATGCCCAAGGCTTGGGCGGCCTCGGCGAGATGGGCGTTAATGGCCTCCGCCCGCGTCGGTCCGCCGGTCATTGAGCTGATCAGCAGGGGGGCCTTCAGCCGCCGGCCGAGAAAGTCCGCACCGAGGTCAATGCCCGCGTGATAGAGGTCCGGCAGGGCCTCGTGCACGAAGCGGATGGCGTCAAAGCCCGCGTCGCGCGCATGCCTCCCCCCGCCCGCCAGGACGACGTCCAGATGCTGGTCCTTGCGGTCTCGGATCGGATCGTACGTCAAGGGGCACCCCGCCTCATCCCCGCCGCTGCAGGAATGTGGCGGGATAGGTCAAATGTGTCGCGCTGGCGAGTAGGGGGCCAAGGGGCTAGACTGTTCGCATGCTCCCCGTCTGGTTCACCTTGCTGACGCTCGCCGTCTTCTTCGCGATGGAGGGCGTGGCCTGGCTGACACACCGCTACATCATGCATGGCCCGTTGGGCTGGGGCTGGCACCGGGATCACCACGAGCCCCATGACAAGACCTTCGAGACGAACGACCTGTATGGTGTCGTCGGTGCCGTGGTCGGGACCGGCCTGTTCGTCATCGCCTGGCTGACCGGCCTTTGGTGGGTGCGGGCGGTGGCGCTGGGCGTTACCCTCTACGGGGTGGTCTATGCCTTTGTGCACGACGGACTGGTGCACCAGCGCTGGCCGTTTCACTGGATGCCCAGGAACGGCTACGCCCGCCGACTGGTCCAGGCGCACAAGCTGCACCACGCCGTCCAGACCCGGGACGGGGCCGTGTCGTTCGGCTTCGTCTTCGCCCCCGATCCGCAACGGCTCAGCGCCGTCCTGAAAGCGCGCCGGGCGGAACGGGCCGGTCTCGCGGGCCAGCCCGTCGAGTGACCGCCGCGCGCCAGACGACCATCGGACTGACGCTGGCCGCCCTGATCGTCAGCGGCTGGCTGGCGCTGCACGTCCGGGGAGTCTTCTTCCAGCCCCTGTCCGGTCCTGCCCTCGCCTTCGCTCCGCTGCTGATCCTGGCCCAGAGCTGGCTCGGGGCGGGCATGTTCATCATCGCCCATGACGCCATGCACGGCTCCCTCGCCCCCGGCAGGCCACGCCTGAACGCCGTCATCGGCCAGGTCTGCGTCGGGGCCTATGCCGCCTTCTCCTTTCGTCGCCTCAATGTCGCGCACCACCAGCATCACCGGGCCCCCGGGAGCGCCACGGATCCGGACTTCCATGCTGACCGGCCCGAGGCCTTCGGCTCCTGGTTCCTGGCCTTCTTCACCCGCTATTTCGGTTGGCGCGAATTCAGTCTGGTGACGGCGGTGCTGATTGCGTATCTCCTGATCGGCGCATCAGTCGCCAATCTCGTGCTGTTCTGGGCGGTGCCAGCCGGATTCAGCGCGCTTCAGCTATTTGTCTTCGGGACCTGGCTGCCGCATCGGCACGAACGCTCAGGCAGGGGCTTCGCCGACCATCACAACGCCCGCACCGTCCCCATGCCGTGGCTCGCCTCGCTGCTGACCTGTTTTCACTTTGGCCTGCATCACGAGCACCATCTGTCGCCGAACACGCCGTGGTGGCGACTGCCACGGGTACGGCAGGATGGTCTCGCCAGTCGTCGGCTTCCCTGAGAGTCCCGGCAGGACGTTTTCGATTTCTGCAAACCGGAGCAGTCAGACTCGCGTCCACAAGGCCGGTCTGGGCGGAGCCGCCCTGCCCCGGTGGAGGGTCTGGATCCAGACCGCGATGAGCGCGCCCCGACCGAACAGCCACAGCTTCATCAGGCGACTGACCGAGACCCGGCGTTTCCACACGCCGGGCCCGAGACGACGAACCTTTCGGCCGATCTCGCGATAGACGCCGCGGGCCGCCGCGATCGCCATGGCCGAGCGGAACGGAAGCCCTCGCAGGCCGTCGCGCGCACTGTCGTAATAGGGCTCGGCCACGGCCAGAAGCCGCTCGGTCACCCGATGGACCGTGGCGCGGTTGGCTGGATCAGCCACGGCCTCCGCGGTCGGGGCCAGCCCAGCCTCGACCAGCCAGTCGGCGGGCAGATAGACCCGGCCACCCTGGGCATCCTCGATCACGTCGCGCGAGATATTGGTCAGCTGGAACGCCAGGCCCAGATCCTGGGCGCGACGCAGGACCTCTGGGTCCGTGACGCCCATGACCCTGGCCATCATCACACCGACCACACCGGCCACATGCCAGCAATAGGCCATCACATCGTCGAGGGTCCGATAGTCACGATGCTCCACGTCCATGGCGAAGCCGTCGATCATGTCCAGCGCCCAGCGTTCGGGGAGGCGATGACGAAGGGCTACGCGTTGGAAGGCCGCGAAGGTCGGGTCCGGCATCGGTTCGCCCGTCATGGCCCGGCGCGTCATGTCATACAGACGGGCCAGCCGGCGACGCTGCTCCTCGGCCGTCAGCAGCTCATGGCCGAAACCGTGGTCCTGTCCATCGATCTCGTCGTCGCACGCCCGGCACCAGGCGTAGAGCAGCCAGGCGTCCTCGCGCACCGCCGGGTCGAACAGCCGCGAGGCCGAGCGAAAGCTCTTTGACCCCTTGGTGATCGAAGCCTTGGAGGCGGCGAGGACGGCGTCTGTCATCGGTCGGCCTGGGCCTGTTCCAGCATCAACCCCGCCGTAGCCTTTGCCGAACCGACCACGCCGGGAATGCCCGCACCCGGATGGGTGCCGGCTCCGACAATATACAGGTTCGGGATCACATCATCGCGGTTATGCGGCCGGAACCAGGCGCTCTGGGCCAGGATCGGCTCAAGCGAGAAGGCCGAACCCAGATGCGCACCGAGGTCATCCTTGAAGTCCTGCGGGGTCCAGATACGGGTGGTGACCAGATCCCGGCGCAGGTTGGGGATGTAGCGTTCCTCGAGATAGTCGATGATCTTCTCGCGGTACTCCGGCCCCTTCACTGACCAGTCGATGTCGGCGGCACCCAGATGGGGGACCGGCGACAGGACGTAGTGGCTGCTCATACCCTCGGGAGCCATCGACGGGTCGGTGGCGCAGGGGGCGTGAAGATAGAGCGAGAAATCCTCCGGCAGGCTCGGTCCGGAGAAGACCTCCGAGATCAGTTCGCGATAGCGGGCACCGAAACAGATGGTGTGGTGGGCCAGATGCTTCTGGGGCTGGGACGTCCCGAAATGCAGCACGAACAGGGACATCGAGAACCGCTTGGATTTCAGCGATTTCGCCTTCGACTTGCCGCGCGGGGTGCGACCCAGCAGCGTGTCGTAGGTGTTAACGACATCGGCGTTCGAGGCGACCATGTCGGCACCAATGACCTCTCCCCCCTCCAGCGTCACGCCGGTAACCCGCTCGCCCTCGGTCTCGATCCGCTCGACCGGGCTGTTCAGCCGGACGACGCCACCGAGGTCCTCAAAGAACCGAACGAGACCCGCGATCAGGGCACCCGTCCCGCCCCTGGCGAACCAGACCCCCCCGCGCCGCTCCAGCGCATGGATCAGCGAATAGATCGAGCTGGACTTGAACGGATCTCCGCCGACCAGAAGTGTGTGGAAGCTGAACGCCTGACGCAGATGCGGGTCCTCAATATAGCGCGAGACCATGTCATAGACGCTGTTCCACGCTTCCAGCCGGGCCAGAACCGGGGCCGCCTTCATCATCGTCCAGAACGACTGGAAGGGCACCGAGCCAAGCTTGACGTAGCCCTCCTGATACAGGGCTTCGGAATGGGCATGGAAGCGCTTGTAGCCCTCGACATCGGCCGGATTGAAGGCCGCCATCTGGCGCTCCATGGCCGCCTGGTCGTTGTTGTAGTCGAAATAGGCTCCGTCCTCCCAGCAGAGCCGGTAGAAGGGGTCGACGGGCATCAGGTCGATGTAGTCCTTCAGCTCGGAGCCCGTTCCTTCGAACAGCTCGGTCAGGCAATCAGGGTCTGTGATGACCGTCGGCCCCGCATCGAAGGTGAATCCCTGGTCCTTCCAGACGTAGGCACGGCCGCCGGGCTTGTCGCGCATCTCGACGAGTGTGGTCTGCACGCCCGCGCGCTGAAGACGGATGGCCAGGGCAATCCCGCCAAACCCCGCGCCGATCACAACCGCGCGTTTCGCCGTAACATCTCTCATAACCGACTTCCTCGTCCCGTCTCACGGACCTGCAGTAGCGCCCGACCGAAAGGCACGGGCGGTTTTCCTGTGAGAATACGCAGTTTGTCGAGGAGAGTACTCCTGCCTGCGTAGAAGCGCCGCAGCACGCCGTCCGACAAACCATAGAACCGTTCGAACACGCGCCAGCGCTCTGAGGGCACCGCAGCCCTGAACAACATCCTGTTCAGCAGACGGTAGAAGGCCCGGTCCCGCCATAGACGTTTGGAATAGGATTCGGTCAGCCGTCTCAGGCCGGCCGAAGACAGGTCGTCCTGATCTGCGATCAGACGGGCCAGAAGCACGGCATCCGGCAGGGAGTAGCCGGTCACCGGGTGAAACAGACCCGCCAGCAGCCCGGCGCGGGCGACCGGGGGGCCGTCGGCCCAGAAGGCATCGATGTCGCCATCGAGCGCGATCGGCAGAACGCCCTCCTCCTCGGCGACCACCGCCTCGACGGTCCAGCCCCGCGACCGGATATAGTCACTGATACGCTGCTTCAGGGTGGGCCGGTCCAGTTCCGGACTATCGGTATAGTAGGTATCCTCGACCATGACCGTCCTGGCATCGAACGGCAGAAGATAGACGAACCTGTAGGCTCCGAACTGCTCGACCGTGGCATCCATGATCGTCGGCCGGGTCAGGCCGTGGGGTTCGGCCAGTCGAACCGTCTGTCCGACAAAGCTCTGCCAACCCAGGGCGAGGGCCCGGGTCGGCCTGGGGCCCCTGGCATCGATCACGCCCCCGGCGCTGAGCCGGCGCTGGTCGGACAGCGTCACCCCGTCCGGATCCACCACAACGGCCTCACCAATGATCAGGCGTTCGCCCAGCAGGGGCGCGACGGCAGCATGCAGGAGCTCGGACGAAAGACTGCTGTAGCCGGTGGAGAGCGTACGGCTTCGGCGCGGAAAATAGACTTCATAGCCTTCGGGCCAGCGATGCGCGATCGCGGGGGTCAGCCACTCTCTGTCAACCGGGGCGACGTCGCTGTCGAAGATCGACCAGGTGTGGTTTCCGCCGAGCGCGCCGTCGCGTTCGATCACGCACACGCGGACCTCGGGACGATCAATCGCCAGTCGCCAGGCAATCAGGCTGGACGCCAGCCCGCCCCCGACCAGGATCAGGTCGAACTCGGGTTTCGGAGCGGTCATGCGATCCATCCAACCGGTCGTCCGACGAACGGCAACCGCGCGCCACGACCGCAC
>Ga0163144_10031043_pt1 | contig 10202 bp, 9 predicted proteins | sample OliLak19BULKMAT1_FD_123175 | JGI IMG/M metagenome (GOLD analysis project Ga0163144, IMG submission 123175) | Freshwater microbial mat bacterial communities from Lake Vanda, McMurdo Dry Valleys, Antarctica - Oligotrophic Lake LV.19.BULKMAT1 | ecosystem: Environmental > Aquatic > Freshwater > Lake...
GCCGACCAGGTCGCCCACGGTCACCAGCTCGACCAAGTCCTCGTCCGGGATCATCACGCCGAGCTCGGTCTCCATCTCGCCGACGATCTGCATCATCGACAGCGAGTCGATGCCCAGCTCGGTGATCACGGACGCCCGCGTCACGTGCGGGAACTCGCGGCGATCGACGCGGCCGGCAACGGTCTTGAACATCTCCAGGAGATCGCGATTTTGCGTCATGACAGAAATCCTCGAAAACTATCGTGCTCTGTCCGGCGAGCTCCGTTGCTCACGCGGCTCGGTCAACCATCGCGCGCCGGCCACACGCCCGATCGAGCGCGCGGCGGAGCACACCCCGGCGGGGGGTCAATCTATGCGGCGAAGCTCGTATTGCGCCAGCGACGAGTAGTGCTGATCGAACGCCCGGACACACGTCGACAGATAGCGGTCGTAATCATCGAAGACCTTGTCGCCCCACTTCTGCCGGATGGCCTTCTCGTGCAGCTTCATGCGCCGCAGCCACTCGCCGGTCGTGCGGCCGTAGTCCTCGCGCCGGGTGTGGCAGCTCACCACCTCCCAGTACGGATTGACCGCCTGGATGATGTCCTCGAGCCGCGGATTCAGGCCGCCCGGGAAGATCACGTGGGTGCAGAAGTAGATGTCTTCGAGGTCCTTCTTGTTGCGCGGAACGCGGTTGCGCAAGATGGTCTGTAGCCCGAACCACGCGCCGGGCCTGGTGCTCTCCCAGCACTTCTTGAAGTACGCCCGATAGATGTCGACCGCCTTTCCCTTGCGCGCCTCCTCCGGCGAGCACAGGTGATCCATCATGCAGATGGAGATGAGCGAGTCGAACTTCTCCTTCGTCTCCCACTTCATGAAGTCGCTGACCGCCAGCTCCACGCCGGGGAGCTTGCGGGCCGTCACCTCTTGCGCCTGCGACGTCGAGAGCGTCACTCCGACGGCCCGCTTCACGTTGCGCGCGGTCACCGCGTACTCCAGGCACGCGCCCCAGCCACAGCCGATGTCGAGCAGGCTCTTCTCGGGCGTGAGCTTGGCAAAGTCGCTCAGGATCTTCAGCTTGTTGAGCTGCGCGGCCTCGAGCGACTGCGTCGCCGACTCGTACACCGCGCACGTGTAGTTCATGCGCTCGTCGAGCCACAGTCTGAAAAAGTCGTTCGAGACGTCGTAGCTGACCTCGACGTCGGCCTGGCTGGAACCCATCGTCAACTCCTCACGGAAAAAGCCGGACTGCCACGCAGCGCGGGCCAGTCACCACATTGAGCTCACATTGCGGCCGACGTGGCATTCTGCCCCTGGGCCGAGTGCGGGCTGTCGGCAATCACGTCCGAGAGCAAATCCAGCTCAGCGGCCTCGAGGCGAAGCCTCGTCTCGCTGCGGCGCACCTTGCCACTCGACGTCTTCGGCAGCGTGGTGCGCTTGATCAGGTGCACCTCACCCAGCGTGAGCCCCAATTCGGCCCGCACCGCGCTGACGATCGCGTCGACCAGAGCCTGCGACTTCTTGCGCGCCTCGGCCACGACCACGGCAACCTCGGCGCCGCTCGCGTCGAGCCGCGAGAAGGCGACACACTGGCTCTCGCGAATGCCGTCCACCTTCGACACGACCTGCTCGATGTCCTGGGGATAGTAGTTCTTCCCGTTCAGGATGATGAGGTCCTTGGCGCGGCCGCAGAGATAGAGCCCGTCGGAGGTGGTGTATCCCAGATCACCGGTCTTGAGCCACCCGTCCGTGAACGACTCCCGGGTTGCTTCGGCGTTGCGGAAGTACCCGGCCGTGACGCTCGGACCCCGCAGCCAGATCTCGCCCACCTGGCGATCCCCGAGCGCTCCACCGGGGCCCACCACGCGGATCTCGTGACCGGGGAACGCCTCGCCGCAGCACACCAGCTCCATGCTGGCGCCGCCCCGGGGTTTTTCGGCTCTGCCCTGCTTCATGGCCTGGAGATCCACACGGTCGGTGACAATCTCTCTCGTCACGTCCCAGAACGTGACGGCCAGCGTCGCCTCGGCCATCCCGTACGAGGGGAGGGCGCTCTTCGGATTCAGGCCGTTCTTCTGGAAACGCGTCAGGAAGCCGCGCAGCACGTCGGCCTGGATCGGCTCGGCGCCGCAGCCGAGCGCGCGCATGCACGACAGATCCCAGTGCTGGGCCTGAGTCTCGGTGACGGCCCGAACCGCCAGCGCATAGGCGAAGTTGGGCGCGAAGGTGATGGTCCCGCGGAAGCGGTGAATGGCCTCCAGCCACATCGCCGGCCTGCGAATGAAGGCCATGGTCGGCAGGAACATGATCTGGACGAGCGCGTAGAGGGGGGCCACCACGAAGCCGATGAGGCCCATGTCATGGTAGAGCGGCAGCCACGACACGCCACGATCGTCCGGTGTGGACTTGAGCCCATCGAACATGATCGCGTGGCTGTTCACGCTCAGGTTCAGGTGCGTCACCATCACGCCCTTGGGCTTGGACGTGCTGCCCGACGTGAACTGGAGGAACGCCAGATCCTCGAGGCTCACGACCGGGAGCGGCTCGTCTTCGAGGCCCGGCGCGCCACGCGTGTCGCGTTCGAGCACCAGCTTCGGCGCCGGGTGGTTGGACCCGCGATCCGCGAGCAGGTGATTGCGAATGAGCGGCTCCAGGCTCTCGTTGGTGATGAGCACCTTGGCGCCCGAGGCGGCGAGCACGTGGCGGACCGTCTCGCCGTACGCCTCCATCTTGGCGAGCGTCTGGGGCGGATACATCGGCACGGCGACGACGCCCGCGGTGAGCGCCGCGATGAACGTCAGGACGAACTCGTCGGGCTCGGGGAGGATCAGCGCGACGCGATCGCCCTTTTCGAGGCCGAGGGCCAGGAGCGCGCTCGCCCGGCGGCGAGCCTCGACCCACAGCTCGGGGTAGCTGACGCGGCGCTCCTCGCCGTTCGCACGCAAAAACGTCACGGCACGGTCGGCATGGATGGCGTTTTCGCGAAGAACGTCGATGAAGGTTCGCATGGGCTCTCTTGGAGGAGAAGGTGCGCTTCGGAGGCGCGCCAGGCGCGTCACAACCCATAAGCGAATGTCGGGCCAAGTCCAAGAAGAAAGGCGGAAACACTATGGTTCGACTTGTTCCTGCAACGTTCGCGTCACCAATGACGGAATTTCGTCAGCCGCACTGCGTCGAAAGTTCGTCACTCTGACGGGTCGAACGTGCAGCCTGGTACACAGCGCACGAAACCGTTACCCGCTCGACCCTCCAGAGCCCCCGCTCAGGCCCCCGACCCTCGACCCCCCGCGGACACGTCCCGCCAGGCTTGACCCCCGCCCAGATTTCCTACTCCCATCACGCCGATGCCGAAGGCCGCGCCCCCAGAGACCGCTCCGCCGCTCGATCCCGACGCGCCGTCCAAGCCGCCCACGGCGTCGCTCGGCCCACGCGCCGTGAAGCTCGCCGTCCTGGTGGCCGCGCTCGGGTACTTCGTCGACATCTACGATCTTCTGCTCTTCAGCGTCGTGCGCATCCCGAGCATGAAGGACATCGGTGTCTTGCCCGACGACGGCGCCTGGATCCTCAGCGCGCAGATGATCGGCATGCTCATCGGCGGCATCCTCTGGGGCATCCTCGGCGACAAGCGCGGGCGCCTCTCCGTGCTGTTCGGATCGATCCTGATGTACTCGCTCGCGAACATCGCGAACGGCTTCGTGCAGGACATCACCACGTACGGCGTGCTGCGCTTCATCGCCGGCGTGGGGCTGGCGGGCGAGCTGGGCGCCGGCATCACGCTCGTCAGCGAGAGCATGACCAAAGAGCGGCGCGGCTACGGCACCATGGTGGTGGCCTCGGTCGGCATCTGCGGCGCCTTGCTCGCGGTGTTCGTGGCCAAGAGCTTCGACTGGCGCACGGCCTATTTCGTGGGCGGCGGCATGGGTCTCGCGCTGCTCGTGCTGCGCATCGGCGTCTACGAGTCGGGCATGTTCCAGCAGCTCAAGACGCGCGTCGTGTCGCGCGGCAACTTCTTCAAGCTGTTCTGGCCGTGGCCGCGCCTCAAGCGCTACCTCGCGGTCATCCTGGTGGGCGTGCCCATCTGGTACGCGATCGGCCTGCCCATCTCGCGCGCCGACAAGTTCGGCACGGCCCTCGGCATGGCGGTCGCGCCGGACCCTGCGTACGCCGTGCTCTTCGCCTATGCCGGCCTGGCGCTCGGCGACCTCTCGAGCGGTGCGCTCAGCCAGATCCTCAAGAGCCGCAAGCGCGCGCTCTTCATCTACCTGGCGCTCACCGCGGTGTTCGTCGTCTGTTACTTCACGATCGCGGCGCGCTCGCTCGTCACGTTCTACACGGTGTGCGGCCTGCTCGGCTTCGCGACGGGCTACTGGGCGGTGTTCGTCACGGTCGCCTCGGAGCAGTTCGGCACCAACCTGCGCGCCACCGCGACGACGACCACACCGAACTTCGTCCGAGGCTCGCTGAGCCTGCTCATGCTCGCGTTCGACGCGCTCGAGAAGCCCGTCGGCACCATCAAGAGCGGCGCCATCGTCGGGGCGATGACCCTGATCGTGGCGTTCGTCGCGCTCGGCGCGATCGACGAGACGCACGGCAAAGATCTGGATTTCGTGGAGGAGTGACGACGTCGAGGGGGAGAGTTACGGCGGCGGCGAGATCGGGGGACAGCCGCGGAACGCCGCTCCGGAGCTGCGGAACGGCGTGTCGCTGTCCCAGCCGTTGGTTAGCCGTTGTTGCTCATGATGCGCATCGGCGGCTTCAGCGGCAGGCCCTGCGCGGAGCCCGGCGCGGACGGCGCGGCCTTCGGCATCATCTCGCCCTCGAGCGTGGCGAGCGCCTGGAGCACCCGGTCCATGCCGTGATCGAGCGCGGCCTCGCGCTGGAAGATGTGCGCGATCTTGATCAGCTTGAGCGACGTCTGCTTGCCCAGGTCCACCTCGCGCTCGAGGAAGGCCTCGAAGCTGCCGTAGCCCTTGGCCTGGTGCAGGTCGCGCTGCTGGATGTCGAAGAGGACCTCGCCGATCTCGAAGAAGCCCCGGTCGAGCCGCTTGCGGAGCGTGCGGATCTTCTGGGTCTGGTTGTAGAGCTCGGTGATCTTGGCCTTGATTTGCTCGGCCTCGGGCGGCACGCGAATGGTCGCGCGGGCGCTCCCGGGCGGGGCGGGCTGGGCCGCGCGGGCCCGCGCCTCGGCCGCATGCTTGGCGGCGTGACGGGCCGCCCAGGGTGCGGCGCCGCGGAGGCCCAGCTTGCGCTTCAGCGGGGCCGCGGACGACCCTCCCGAAGAGCGGCCGTCGTCGCGGATCACCGCTTCGGTCGGCTGGGTCAGCGATGCGGTCGCGTGCGGCACGCCCCGACCCTTGCCAGCCTTGAGCTTGCCGCCCTTGGCCTTGGGCTTCCCCCGGGCCGGTGCGGCGCCCCTGGCCGGCGCTGCCTTCCTGGCGGGGGCTGAGCTCCGTGCTGGCTTCGCCGGTTTGGCGGACCTGCCTGCGCTCTTGCTCGCCTTGGCCGCGGGCTTTCGGGCGGCGGGCGCCTTTGCCTTCCCCTTGGCCTTCGGGGGCGCTACTTTCGCCCCTTTACGGTTGCTCGTCTTCTTCGGCATAAGCTTGCGTTCCCGTTCGTCCGTTCTTTGCCGCGACGACCCGCGCGAGACATCGGAAAAGTCGCGGGTGAAAGCGGAAGGGCGTCTCGGGAAGACGTTACCCGCCGCGGATCCCGGACGATGCCTTGCGCGGCTGTCAAGCCTGGAAATCCGTTACCTCGGCGGCTTACCACGATTCGCACGTTCCGGTCCACTGTTTCCACTGATCACGACGCGTTGCTCTTTGCCGGTACGCTCCGGGGTGGGCGTTTCATCGTCGCTGGCACGTGGCGCGGCGCGTTGCGCCGCGCAGCACGGTGACATCAAATGACGTAGGCTCCGCGCCGTGACATCGGACACCGAGCCCGGGAGCGTGCCGCCCAAGCCGGCCACGGATCGCATCGCCGTCGTCGTGAACGGCAACGCCAAGAGCGTGACGGCCGAGGTCATCGAGACCCTCGACCAGATCCTCGACAGCGGAGACCTCTTCATCTCCCGCCGCGTCGAGGAGAGCGAGGGCATCGCCCGGACGCTGGTCGACCGTGGCTACGGAACCATCCTCACCGGTGGCGGCGACGGGACGTTCACGGTCGTGGTCACCGCTGTCGTCAAGGAGGCCCGGCGCCGTGGCGCGCCGCTGCCACGCTTCGGGCTGTTCCGTCTCGGTACGGGCAACTCCCTCGCCTGGGTGGTCGGAGCGAGCGGCGCCGGCAAGGCGGGCCGAGCGCTCGCCGCCGACCTCCAGCGCCTGCGGGCGGACGCCGGCAGCCGGCCGCTGCGGCTGGTCGAGGCCGAGGGGCTCTACGCCCCGTTCTGCGGCTTCGGCGTCGATGCGCAGGCGCTCCGCGACTACAACGCCGTGAAGGACACGCTCGGTCGCGGGCCGCTCAAGCGGATTTTTTCGGGGCCGGCCGCCTACGCCATCAGCGCCTCCACGCGCACCATCCCGGGGTACCTGGTTCGCCGCACGCCACACTGCCGTGTCATCAACAACGGCAACGACGCGTTCCGCATCGGTGACAAGGGCAAGGTGATGGGCGCGCCCATCCGCAAGGGCGCCATCGTCTACGAGGGCCCCGCGATCATCGCGTGCGCCGGGACCATCCCGTATTACGGCTTCGGCCTGCGCATCTTCCCCTTCGCGGAAGACCGGCCCGATCGCATGCAGCTCCGCATCTCGAACATCTCCCCGATGGGCTTCGTCGCCAACGTGAGCCGCATCTTTCGCGGCGAGTACCAGGATCTGTCGACGATCTTCGACTACTTCGTCGACGACATCACGATCGAGATGGACCCGCCCACGGGCTTCCAGATCGGCGGCGACGTGCGCGGCGAGCGGCGCGCCGTGCGCGTCCGGCTCACCGACCCCATCCAGATCATCGACTACTACGCGCCGCCGCGCGGCTGATCTCACCGGGCGTCGACATGACCCACGTCGCGTACCTCACGGACGTCGAAGGCCTCTGGCACAAGCTCGAAGATTTTGCCCGGGAAAACCCGGTTGTTTCGCTCGAAGGGGAGCGTCTCGTGGTGGCCCCCGGAGCGACCTTCGTGTTCGGCGGCGACGCGATCGATCGCGGCCCGTGGTCGCAGCGCGTGGTGAGCACGCTGCTCGATGCGAAGCGCAGGTACGGCGACCGCGTGGTGCTGCTCGCCGGCAACCGCGACATCAACAAGCTGCGCCTCGCGCGCGAGCTCGCGGGGTCTCCGCCGGCCCGCGCCCCGCGCGAGATCGTCGACGCAGGGCGCGTCGCGCTTCTGCGATGGGTCTTCGAGAACACGATGGGAGCGAAGCGCGCCTTCGAGATGCGGCGCGCCGAGCTGGCGCACGACGGCGCGCACGTCACCGACGAGGACGTCGTCGAGAGCTTCGTCGCGGACGTCGCTCCGGACGGATCGCTGTCGCGTTATCTGGATGTCTGCCAGCTCGCGTACCGGCACGATCAGACGCTGTTCGTGCACGGCGCGGTGACCGGCGCGAGCCTCGGAGCCGTGCCCGGCGTGGCGTGTCCCATCGACGACGTGGGCGAGTGGATCTCCGAGCTGAACGGGTTCTACCGCGCCCAGCTCGAGGCGTTCCTGGAGCGTCGCATGGCGCCCGACGGCGAGCCGGGCTGGGCCTCGCTGGTGGCGTACCAGGCGCCCGTGTCCGGCACCCGGCTGAACCAGGCGAGCGTGGTGTACGGCAGGCCCGCCGACCCGCAGGGCAACCCGGTGCTGCCGCCGCGTGAGGTGATCGAGAGGCTACAGCGCGCGGGCATCGGTCGCGTGGTGGTGGGGCACACGCCCAGCGGCGACTCGCCGAGCGTGCTGTGTGACGACGGCTTTCAGCTCGTGATCGCCGACAACTCGTACGGTCGTGTCGAGCGCGGCACGCAGCTCCACCTCGACGGTGAGGGGATGCGGGTGGTGGGGAGCACGGTGCTCGACGATGAAGGTGAGCGAGCGGTGCGCTTCCAGCTCGGCGGGCTCGATGCGCGCGGACCCATCGGCCTGCGCGACGCGATGAGCGGCCGCCTGGTGAAGGGGCGGCTCGACTCGGGTGACTATCTCTCGTTTCGATTTCTGACAGGATTTGCGGTGGAGCAGAGGGCCCTGTCGGAAGAAGCCTGTGCGAGGCTGTCGCTCGTGGTGCCGCGCGACCTCGGTTCGCGGGGCGATGCGGGCAGCGCAGGCAAGACCGCCGGGTCGTAGTCGGCGCCGGTCGGTCACGGCCACCCTGGTGGCGCGGCGGTCGTCAGCGCCGCGCGAAGCAGCCCGCGCGCATGAGCTCCACGGCTAGTTGAGAAGCTTCTGCGAGAAGTGTTTGCAGGCTTCACGTGCCGCGAGGCTCATCGCGTGCTCGACGTCTTTTTCCGAGGCTCCGTCGCGAACCAGGATCATGCCGGCGCCGGAGAGGTCGGTCGCGAACGTTGCGTCCTTGTCGCCGAGGCCATCGTTTGCTTCTCGAATCGGGACTTTGACTTTTGTGCGCCCGAGGTTGATCTCAAGGAACCCGACGAACCGAGGATCGCTTGTGGTGACCATGGCCCAAAAAATGCGTTCCCTGGGAAGGGTTGGCAAGGGGCCCACCTGAAATTGGTTTACGCAAAACAAAGAAACCGGCCGCGGTCGCCTGACGACGGGTGAAGAAAGCGGGTGTGGCCGGGGCGCGGGCGAGATCGTGGCGAGATCGTGGCGAGACGTTGAAAAGAGCTCGCGCGGCGGGAATGGCGCCGCGTGCGTCAGTTCTTCAGCGCGGTCAGCCGGTCCGCCATGATGCTGCGGTGGCCACGGTAGACCTGCAGCACGATCGCGAGGGCGATGGCGGCCTCGCTGGCGGCGAGCACGATGATGAACACCGTGAACACCTGGCCCGAGATACCGCCGGCGATGAAGTGCTCGAACGCGACGAAGTTGAGCGCGGCCGCGTTGAGGATGAGCTCGACGCCGAGCAGAATGCCGACCGCGTTCTTGCGCGTCATGACCGTGAAGAGGCCGAGCCCGAACAGGACGGCCGACACGCTCAGGTAGTGGACGAGACCGATTTCCATGGGGTCAGCCCTTCTCCCAGGTGCGCTTGACGGCGCGGCGGGCGAGCACGACCGAGCCGATCATCGCCGCGAGGAGCACGACCGACCCGACCTCGAACGGGAGCAGGTACTCCCCGAGGAAGGCGTGACCGAGCTTGGCGGTGGAGGGGACGGCGGGCTTCGACTCGGACGGCCAGTTGGTCTCGGTGGCGACCTTGCCGAGGACGAGCAGCGTGACGGCGATGATGCCGAACGCGGCCGCGACACCGCTGCTCGGGTTCGAGATCTTCATGTCCTCGATGCGGCTCGTGAGCATGACCGCGAAGAGGATGAGCGTCAGCGTGCCGCCGACGTACACGAGGATCTGCGTCGCCGCGAGGAAGTCGGCCGAGAGCGTGATGTAGAGCCCCGCGATGCCCATGAAGGTGCCGAGCAAGGCGAGGGTGGAGTGGATGATGTTCTTCGAGAACGCGACGATCCCGGCGGAGCCGAGCGTCAGAGCCGCGAGGGCGAGGAAGGCAACCACGCTGAGGGGGGGCATAACGCGCGGCGGACGCTAGTCGGGACGGGCGCGTCGTTCAACGGCAACGTGAACGAAAAGGAACGAAAAAACCGCGGGCCGCTCGGGCGCGCCATCGCGACGGCAATTCGCGAGATGGTCTCGCGAGGGATGCTCGCCCTGAAGGTGGGATCGCGCGACGGCCCGGGATCGTGAGGATCAAGCATTTGGGACGACGGCGGCGAGCACAGTCCCAGGGTCGACGTCGAACGACGCGGGCACCCGTACGAGCAACACGACGAGCGCGCGCCCCGGAGACGAGCGCGAGCGTCAGGAAGCGGGGGCGGCGGCGGTCTCTACTGCGGGGGCCGGGGCAGCGGGCGCAGCGTCGGCCGGCGCGGCACCAGCCGCCGGAGCAGCTTCGCCCTTGGCGGCGGCGTCCGCGGCTTCCGGGCCCTTGTAGTACACGTCCATGGCGTAGCCGAGATCAGCCGTGGCCTCGGCGCCGCCGGGCTCGCACTTGGACGGGTCGTAGTCTTTGCCGGCGGCCATGGCCGTCGTGTACTCGTAGCAAGTCGGGTAGCCGCAGGCGCCGCAGTCGGTCTGGGCGGTGAGGGTCTCGAGCAGGCGGGCGAAC
>Ga0163144_10031044_pt1 | contig 10202 bp, 13 predicted proteins | sample OliLak19BULKMAT1_FD_123175 | JGI IMG/M metagenome (GOLD analysis project Ga0163144, IMG submission 123175) | Freshwater microbial mat bacterial communities from Lake Vanda, McMurdo Dry Valleys, Antarctica - Oligotrophic Lake LV.19.BULKMAT1 | ecosystem: Environmental > Aquatic > Freshwater >...
ACCAAGATCAGATGCGACCACGCCAGACCCTCCGCGCGTCGCCGGGTCGTTAGCGTGACCCGGGCAAATTCTCCCCGACCGGCCGCGCCCTTGACCGGACTCTTCTCCGGCAAAAAGGAGGCCAGCGTTGCCAGGACAACGTTTGCCGGAACCGCGCCCGAGTCCCGGGCAGCAAATGTATCCAGTGCGCCCCACCCTTCCGGCTCCTCGAGATCGAGCCGCTCGCAGGTCTTTCGCAGCGACGTCAACGCGTCCGCAATCGAAAGTTCATCCGGCCACACGGGAAGGAGAAATCCTGCGACGCGCGCCAATTCAGGCGCCTGCTCGGACCAAAGATCCAGGTGCGCAGCCACGGCATGCGTCTGCCGGGTGTCGAAGCTTCGCTCGCAGGCGCGCCGCGCATCGGCGAGGGAAAGGCTGACCGCGCCGATCGCCCGCAACAAGGGCCAGAGTTTAAGCAGATCCTCCAAACGGGCGCCGTTCTCGCAGAATTGGAGCAGAGCGCGCAAGGTCTGGACCTCGATGGGTGGTGGCCCCGCGGTTTCCAGTAGATCCGAAAATTTCACCTGCCGCGCTGTTAGTTCACGCCCCAGCTGCAGATGAGCCGCGTCGGCCCGCGGAAAAACCACGCCGATGTTTTCCGCGCCGTCACTCAGCAGTCGCGAAATCTCAATCGCGACCCACGTCATTTCATCCGCGCGGGTGCGGCCTATGAGCAGCCGCACGTCCGGCGCCGATGAGCCGCCGTTGTCACTCCACACCGCGCCGACGGCGTCGCAGGATGCGACCGGCTCCGGCACATCGATGTGCAGGGGTTCGGTGCCGAGCAGTCGCGACCAAAGATCGATCCATCGCTCATCGTGAGTCGCCCGTCCGACAAATTCGGGATCCGGCAGAATCAAGGTGACGTCCGTGCATCGCCGAACAAAGGCCCACACGTTGAAAAACTCCCCCCACATCTCCACGCCCAGTCCTGCGACCAAGACGCGTCGGGCAATGGGCCGAGTGGTTTGGGACAAAGGCTCCAAGGCCGCCCGCTTGGCCTCCATCCCCGCAAAGGTGTAGCCGCGTTCGTTTACCCAATCCACGAGTTCGACGAACACGTCCCGCAATGGCTCGCTCGGAAAGTCCTTCGCCTGCAGCCCTGCCTTCAACAATTCGTCGAAGTCATCCAATGCCCGCTCCGGATCGCTCTGCAGGCTTTTCCAATATCCCCACGCCGTCTCCTCCGGTGAAACGGAACGTAATCGACGCTCGATCAGCGTGCGGAGTCCAAGGAGCAACAACTCACGGCCCATCGCTGGCAGGGTCTCCGTTCTCACCGCCGTCCATTTTTTGCGCGCGAGCCCCGGAGTGAGAAACTCCACGCCCAGCAGAGGGACGTTCTCAACCAGGCAACGCTGCTTAAGTCCGTGCGCTTGGCCGCGGGAGGGAATGATCACATAGCTGCGCTCCAAGCGGCCGCGACCGGCCTCCAACCAGGGGCGAATCACCGCTTCCCACGCGGCATCAGCATGCCGGGCCAGATGAAATTCGACACGTTCGACCACGATGGCGGATGAACATGAATCCGACTCAGAAGCTCAATGTCTATTCGCAAAACGGGCGCGCGGCTTCTCGCCCGATGCAAAACAGCAAAAAACCCTGTACGGGCTGCGTACAGGGTTTCGGGGTTCGCAGGATAATCCTGCAAGGACCGGGAAATTATTTCTTCGCGGCGAATACCTTGCCCGCATGCGACTTCGCGCGGGAGGCGGCATTCTTGTGCACGACGCCGGACTTCACGGCTTTGTCCATCGCCGAAACATAGTCCGCAGCGGCGGTCTTGCTCGCGGCGTCGTCCTTGGCGGTAATCGCCGTGTCGAGACGCTTGCGCAGGGTCTTGAGACGGGTCTTGGTCCCACGGTTACGCTCGGTGAGGCGCACAGATTTGCGCGCAGCTTTGATGGCAGATTTGGTGTTGGCCATGGTCGTTCTAAAGTTTGTAGTTGGTCAAAGACTCAAACGTAGGGAGGAGAGTCAAGGGGTTTTTCCAGGTGGTAGTGTCCTAATTTGAATCAGACGCCTACTCGGTAGCCGGGTTCGGGGGCGGCAGGTTCTTCTTGGACTTCTGCCTAAGAGCCTTTATCGGGGGCTCGGCTGAAAGATCCTCGGGCATTTGATTGCCAAGCTTCCTAATCGTGGCGCGCACTTCAGCGCCCACTTCGTGATGGACATTGCTAGCGGCTGCTTCGCCCCTTGCGCTCGACTTCTGGAGCCGGTCCCGCGTCTGTGTGGCGCGAAAGAGATTAGCGGCCAGTTCAGAGCTTCCGGCGCGGTCGAATAGCTGTTCTCCCTTTTTAATGCCTTTGCGGTTTTTAACGTCGTTTAACCCCATACCATAGAGCCCGCGATACCCGGCATCGTGAAACAGGGCGTAACGCTGTACCCCGGAAGACTTCGCGACCGAATTGAGCCCTTTTGTTGCATCTGTGAGTCTATCTCGCAGTTCCAGCCGTTCGAGGTCATTTTGGCCAAGCGCCTGTTGATCGGCGATTTCCTGCCGCCGCGTTTGAATGGCAAAGTAGGTTTGCGCTAGCGCAATCTCCTGCTTTTTCGGGTCGCCATTCATTGCCACGAGGTAGCATCCGTAGCGCGATATGTAATATGTGGCGCGCTTTCCAGTGGCACCGCTTCCGAGCGAAACCTTTTCCGTGGACTCAACGAAGTGGTTGCTGACTGCCACACCGGACCGCTCGCATGAAGTCTTTGCCTTTTCTACCACCTTCGCAAAGTTTTCCCACTCAGCATAACCGAGAAGATGTTGGATTTCGCGCGCATTCCAATAGTCGGATCCCCGCTTGGATGTTTTCTTGCATTTATCTAGCTCGCTGGATGGGTTCATAAGATTCTTAGATTGCAGCACCTTAATCAAATATGGGAACCTAGTCAATTCATTTACCATATATCACCACTTTTCGACTTGCATTATATTCCATGTATGGCAGAATGGTTTTCATGGACTTTAGGCAATTGGTGTCAAAGGAGATAGCGCGCCAAGAAGGGCGCATTGCAAAGCTTGAGCACGAGCTAGAGACGGCAAAAACATATCTCAAGGCCCAGGTGGATATGCTTAAACTCCTCCCGTCCGATGGAAATGCCGCCGGGACTGTCGACGACGACGTAGCACTTCGACCGGGAGGCGATCCGGCCAAGGTGCGCGACATTCTTAAGGCAGCCGGAGCACCGTTACACGTGATGGAGCTTCTGGCACGGCTCGGAAAGGCGCTGACGCCGGAAAATCGAGCGACCCTTACTGGAACTCTGGGAAATTACGTGCGTAAGAACAGGGTCTTCGTGAAGACGGCGCCTAACACGTTTGGCCTTTTAAACGCTTCATTAGAAGAAGCGGACGAAATTCCCGAAAGCTTCGGAACTCCTGAGGCAGATAAGCCTTCGCCTGCAAAAGCAGAACAAGTGCAACCCAGTTCAGATGAATTAGAAGAAGACGTGCCATTCTAAAAAACACCGGCCCGATAGCTTCCTTCGTCCTGCAAGATTTAAGAAGCTATCGGGCCGCATACCACTTATGGGGATACCTTTGGAAGGGGCGACGGGCTTTACATCTGACGCCGGGGGTTCGAAACCCCCTATCTCCACCACTTTCTTTGTCTGCTCCTGTAGTTCAATGGATAGAACGCCGGCCCGCTAAGCTGGGAGATCTAGGTTCAATTCCTAGCAGGAGCACTCAAAGAACTTAACGTAATACAATATCCTTAGCGGCGTTTGTCAAGTGCTTCCTGATCCACTCTGGAAGCGTTTCGTTTTCCTTAGATGCAGCCTGCTCAAAAAGCGACCGCTCGGAAGCAGAGAGCCGCAATGGGTAAACGTCTCGCGCCTCGCCTGCTGGCAATTTTGGACGCCCCATCTTTTTTCTAGGATTAGACATAATGTAATACGAAATGTGTTGACCGCACTTTTGTTTTCGTATTACGGTAAGTCCAGTCAATTAACCCCCCATGGCAAACATCCTCTCCACTGAAAAACAAGGCATGGCGGTTTCGATGCTATGCGAAGGCAACTCGATCCGCAGCGTGGAGCGGATGACCGGTATTCACCGGGATACAGTAATGCGTCTTGGCGCCCGTGTCGGCGAAGCCTGCCGCAACCTGATGGATGAGACCATGCGCGAGCTGCCGTGCGCCAAGATTGAGATCGATGAGATTTGGGGGTTCGTCGGCAAGAAGCAGCGGAATGTCTCCGACTCCGACAACGCCGAACTCGGTGATGTTTGGACATGGGTTGCCATTGATCCCGAGTCGAAGGCTGTTCCGGTGTTTCACGTCGGAAAGCGTGAAGCTGCCGACGCCAACGCATTCGTCGGACAGATCGCAGCGCGCACAAAGAACCGCATTCAGTTGTCCTCGGACGGGCTCAACGCCTATCCGGCCGCGGTGGAAGCGGCCTTCGGTGGAGAAGTGGACTTCGGGACCATCGTAAAAACCTTCCGCACGACGGACGGCGATGGTAGGTATTCCCCCGGTCAAATGGAGACTTCAAGGCGCACGATGATTTCTGGTGAGAAGTTCCGTGTTTGCACCTCGTATGTCGAGCGCCAGAATCTCACGATGCGGACGCATATGAAGCGGCTCGCGCGTCTGACTCTCTCGTTCAGCAAGAAGCTGGACAACTTCAAGGCAGCGACCGCGCTGCACTTCGCCTACTACAACTTCGTGAAGGTGCATTCAACGATCCGATGCACGCCGGCCATGGCAATCGGAGTGTCTTCCCGCTTGTGGAAAGTGGAGGATTTGGTTGCCCTCTCCTAACGTGAGCGACTACCGAGCAGAGTTAAAGAGAGCGACTGAGGCCATGCATGGCGGCTCTGCGCTTTGGCTTGAAACTGTTCCTGTGAAAGAGGTTTTCCGGGGCGAAACGGCATGGGAGGGCGACGTTGAAGTGTTTGTGCTTTCCGGGCATCCAAAGGCGAAGCACTGCTACGCGTGGGGAGTGCGTCGCGACGATGACAAGGTTTGGGAAATTACCGCCGTGCTCGGCATCCCGCCTGTTGTGACGCCGGAATTAGCGGTCAAGGCCGCGATCGTTGCGCACGCACACAAGCGGTAGTGGTAAGGGCAATCGGAAACCACAAGCTGTTGTGGTCAAGTGTAAATTCAGGCATGAAGAATTAATAAGTTGATTTGATGCAGCAGTTTGGCATTGTGGCACTCATTAAGCGCATCGGATGATTAACCTTGTGTCCAACCCGTTAAGGTTTCCGTCTTCGCGGCCGATTATCGACTAAGCGGGCTGTTTGACTAATCCGCGCTCGCAGTACTCTCTCTTAAATGAAAATGCCAGATAAGCTCCTCGTCGTCTGTGAAACAAAAGATGACGGCATTCGCATTGCTCTCTGTCCTCAACTTGGGCTGCTTGCCACGTCTGCAACGGAAAAAGGGGCCGTCAATGGCCTTATTCGTCTGATTGCCGTTCAGATTGCGTTCGCGAGAAAACATGACCGTCTGGGGGAAATATTCCGGCCTACACACGAACTCCATCTCAACAAGAAAGAGTCCGATGATGGGCTTGAGGTTTTGCCGGCGGTATATGCCCAAGCCTAATTACATATTCTCTGAAGAAAAAGTCGTAGAGATATTACACGCCTACGGGATTGAGCCTGTAGAGCGATACCTAGACGGAGTAATCATCTGGGGAACCCGGGAAATCGGAAAGGAGTTTCCGGTTCGGTTTCTAGCAGCAAAGCCTTTTTCGCCAGGCGAATGGGATATTTTCGTCATTCGAAACCTCCTCGATGAGCTTGAAGTTGATCCGGAAACGGCCGACAAAATCGATAACGAATTGTACGGCTACAGACCCGCGTTTCAGCCGCCTAGCGAATCGTAATTAGACCATTGGGGTGCGGAGATCGTCGCACACGCGAGACAAGCAGCACATCTGCGTTCGCGTAACGTTTGCGCAGTTTATTGGGCGCTTTCTGCGCTATTCGCGTGACCACTGAGAGGACGCCGGCATTCCGCTTTGGCTTCGGTACCACCCTCGGTATCGGATCTGGCTTGTGTATCCAGATCCCCGCGCGTCGCGCGTCTCTGTTCACCTGCGGCCATCCGATCACCAGCCGAGTAACCTTTGGCTTAGGCTCCGGCGTCGGCTTGCGCTCGCCCTTAAGCACAAAAGGGAGCCCGCCCTTTGCCTTGAATCGTTGCCTCAGCAGTTTCGCGCGTTCCGGTTTGTCCATGCTGCCGGGTCTGCGCCAGTTTTGGCGGCGGGCAATTCGGATTTCAAATTAGGACACCACCTTCCAGGTCTTGCTTAAGGTTGGCGGCATTAAAGACCACAAATCGCGGCTCAACCACCCTTTGGCTTGGCACCCGGTAACCGGGCAACTATACGGATTATCGATCCGTTATGAGTCTGAGATTTTGTTTCACGTTGCCTGGGTGTTCGTTCCTCGCGCAGGCAGCATCGGCGAACCGCGGGGCCGCACCACTCCCGCCGCGCAGCCGCCCAACTTGAACGTCCGTGTCCTCCATGAATGCACCGTCCCGTCGCGCCCTGCGCCTCATGCTGGTTGATGACAGCGAGCTCGTCCGCCGCGGCATCAAGTCCGTGCTGGAGGGCCTGACTTCGTCCCTGATCCAAGTGGTCAGCGAAGCGGGATCCGTCGCCACCGCGGTGACGGAATGCCTGCGGACGAAGCCCGACGTCATGCTGCTCGACGTGCGCTTGCCGGACGGTTCCGGCTTCGAGGTCTGTCGACAAATCTTGGAGAAGCTGCCCGCCACCCGCATCATCATCCTCACGGCCCATTCCAACGATAACCTGGTCTACGAAGCTGTCACGGCCGGGGCCCACGGCTATTTGATGAAAGAAATCGATCCCGCGGGTCTGATCCAGGCCATTCAGGATGTGGCGTCAGGTCGTTCGATTTTGGACCCGGAAGCCACGAGTCGCGTGCTGCGTCTGCTGCGCAGCAACGGCGGCAAATCGGATGGCGACGTCGACCTTTCAGTGCTCTCACATCAGGAGCGACGCGTGTTGGCGCTGGTCGCCGACGGCCTCACCAACAAACAGGTCGGTGAACAACTCCATCTCAGCGAGAACACCGTCAAAAACTATCTCGTGAACGTCTTCGAGAAACTTCAAGTCAAGCGCCGCGCCCACGCTGCGGCCATCTACACGCAGCAGGTCAAGGGACCGTAAAATTGCCGCCGCCCTGGATTCGGACGGTGTTTCCCAGCCACCGTTCGCGCCCGGAAACTGCGCTGAGCGGCTCCTAAGCCAAGGCCCGCCGCCATCTGTCCGGGGCCGGCCCCCAGAGGAGAAACGCTGGTATTCCGTGGCAATTCCGCGTCCTTAAATGCCGGATACCGTGACGCAGGGGCCGAATGGCTCTACCTGCCCTAGGCCGGAATAAAGGTAACGTCCGCCTCTAGTGGTCAGGCTCCCAGGTCGATTAAGATGACGTACTTTTATGCGCCATCTCACTCTTCCAACCCAGCCACCTGCGCCGCCGGCCTGCCGCTCCCGGATCTTTGCGGCCTCCCGGCAGAACCCACCGCGAGATACCCGTGGATTTTCGATTCTCGAGGTGATGCTCGGCGCGACCATCATGGTGTTGGGCATCGTCACCGCCATCACCGCTCTCCAGTACGGTATGCGTTCGGTGGATACGGCGCGCAATATGACGCTGGCTGCCCAGATCATGCAGAGCGAAGTGGAAATTCTTCGGCTGCAAAACTGGACCCAGATCTCCGCTCTGCCGGCGAGCACGAGCGTCGACCCGAGCACGATGATCACCACCGGCACAGCCACGACCTTGGACGCCACCTTGACCGCCATTGCCGCACGATTCACCTGCACCCGTCAGGTGAGCAATGTCAGCGGCAAGACCGACTTGGCTGGGCTGCCGAACATGAAGCTGATCACCCTGACCGTGGGTTGGATCGGGCTCGATGGCCGCACCCACTCCCTCGCATTTCAGACCCGCTACGCTAAAAACGGACTCAGTGATTACTTCTATGTCGCCCATTAATCGCCTCTCCTCCCGCCAGGCCCGCGCCCGCGGTTTCACGCTGGTGGAAGTCATCATCGGGAGCACCATCGGTGCCTTCGTTCTCGCCGGAGTCCTGACCGCCTTTCTGATGATGGGCCGCAGCGGCTACAACGCTTCCAACTACAGCGTGATGGAAGCAGAGGCCCGACGCGCTCTCCAGACGTTCAGCGAAGAGGCCCGCATGGCGAATAACATTACGTGGAATAGCGCGAATTCCGTCACCCTCCGGGTCATCACCAGCGCCGGCACCCAGATGGTCACGTATGCCTACGATACCGGCAGTTCGGGCGCGACCGCTGGTGCATTCTATCGCGTCGTCGGCACCGCCTCCAGCACGGCGACCCGTCAAGTGCTGGTCCGCAATGTCAGCGAATTTGCTTTTCGCCGCTACAAGGTGGTGAACGGCGTTGATTACACCGCGGCCAACGACCTCGAGACGAAACAGATTCAAATCACGCTCCGCGCCCGCCGCACCGGTGTCACCACCGTCGCTGCCACCAACGCCGTGCTTTCCGCGCGCGTTGTTCTCCGCAACAAGCCAGTAACCACTTGATCCATCGACCATGAAAGCTCTGATCCCCGGCCGTTCCAGCGCGTTCAAATCCAACCGCGGTTCTGTCCTCATCGTTGCGCTCCTGCTCAGCGCCGCCATCGCGGTTTCCATCGGCAGCTACATGACTCTGAGTCGTTCGTCCCTGCAGCTCTCCAATCGCTCGTTCTACAACACCGCGGCAGTGAATCTGGCCGAAACCGGCATCGAGGAAGCCCTTTGGGCATTCAACCAGGTGACCGCCGGAGCCTCCTTGTCGACGGCCTGGGCAGGCTGGACCGTTTCTGGAACCGTAGCCAAGCGCACGTTCACGGACTTCGTCCTGAACGGCAACGTGACCGCAAGTGTTAGAGTCATGGTCGACATCTATAACCCCACGGCTACACAGAGCCCGCGGGTTTACTCCGAATCCACCGTCAGCCTCCCCAACGATACCCGCACGATCGTCAAAACCGTGGAAGTACAACTCCGCCGTCGTTCCCGCTTTGCCATGGGTCTCGTCGCCCAAAACCAAATACGTTTCAACGGCAATTCGGCCAGCGTGGACAGCTGGAACTCGCTGTACGACGACGCCGGCGTTCTGCGCGGAACCCCGGTCGCTTACGCTAACGCCTACAAACACGACAGCGGCAGTATCGGCAGTACGTCCGTGGCGGTTGGATCAGTCGCGGTGAATAACGCCGATATCTGGGGTTTCGCTTCGGTCGGAAGCAGCAGTGTCACGGACCTCAGTGTCGGATCCAACGGGATCGTGGGTGCGTTCGGCACCACTCCGGGATACGTCGATACGACGCGGGTGGCGACCGACTTCACCGCGAACTTCGACATCGACACCAACCCGACGGTCGGCACGACCCTCTCGAGCGTCGGCGCTGCGTTGGGCACCACGGGCACCACGGCAACGTATCGCTTTGCCGGACAGATTACCAGTAGCCTCACGATCAGCGGCCAGGTGACGCTGATCTTGACGGCCGCCGCCGGAGTCGACGCGATCAGACTCACCGGCGGTGACCAGCTCAGCATCGACGCAGGCTCATCGCTCACCATCTACACGGCCGCGAATGTCAAACTCGGAGGCAACGGCTTGGTGAACCCAAATGCCCAAGCCATTTCGTTCCAGCTCTACGGCACGAATCCAACCTCCCAGACGATTGATATTAGCGGCACGTCGGGCTTCAGTGGCGTGGTGTATGCTCCGAACGCCGATCTCACCATCTCAGGCAATGCGGTGGTAAGCGGCTCGATCGTAGCCAAGAATATCACCGTTCAGGGCAATACTCAGTTCCACTATGACGAATCCCTCGCTTCCTTCGGCGGAAGCAATCCCTACGGAGTGGTGAAGTGGCGCGAGTTGCTCACCAGCACCGAGCGGACGACCGCCTTCGCCACGTGGTGAGTTGACTCCCCGCCAGCGCCGTGAGTGGAACAGGCATTCCTGTCTGTTCCATCGCCCAAGGGACAGACCGGAATGTCTGCCTCACCTTCGCGGCCGCATCGGACCCACCGCTCAGTGCCGGTGCTGCAGGTAATGCTGGCGAAGCAGATCCTTGCCGTAGTCATTGCCATTGGGCGTGCGGACCACGACATGGATATGATCCC
>Ga0163144_10031045_pt1 | contig 10202 bp, 7 predicted proteins | sample OliLak19BULKMAT1_FD_123175 | JGI IMG/M metagenome (GOLD analysis project Ga0163144, IMG submission 123175) | Freshwater microbial mat bacterial communities from Lake Vanda, McMurdo Dry Valleys, Antarctica - Oligotrophic Lake LV.19.BULKMAT1 | ecosystem: Environmental > Aquatic > Freshwater > Lake...
GGCGACGAAATGACCCGCATCATCTGGCAGTTCATCAAGGACAAGCTCATCCTGCCCTACCTCGACATCACCCTCGAGTACTACGACCTCGGCATCGAGTATCGCGACGCGACCAACGACCAGGTCACGATCGACGCCGCCAACGCCATCAAGAAGCACGGCGTGGGCGTGAAGTGCGCCACGATTACGCCCGACGAAGAGCGGGTCAAGGAGTTCAACCTCAAGGAGATGTGGAAATCGCCCAACGGGACGATCCGCAACATCCTCGGCGGCGTCGTCTTCCGCGAACCCATCGTCTGTTCGAATATCCCCAAGCTCGTTCCCGGCTGGAAGAAGCCGATCGTGATCGGGCGCCATGCCCACGGCGACCAGTACAAGGCGACGGACTTTCGCGTGCCCGGCCCCGGAACCGTTACCATCACCTTCACGCCGTCCGACGGCGGCGCGCCGGTTGTGCGCGAGGTGGCGAAGTTCGCCGGCAGCGGCATCGCCATGGGGATGTACAACTACGACGACTCCATTCGCGATTTCGCGCGCGCATCGTTGCGTTACGGCCTGGACCGTGGCTGGCCGGTCTACCTTTCGACCAAAAACACGATCCTCAAGGCATACGACGGGCGCTTCAAGGACCTCTTCGAAGAGGTCTTCAACGCGGAGTTTGCGAAGGACTTCGCCACCAAGGGCATCACCTACGAGCACCGCCTGATCGACGACATGGTCGCGCAGGTGCTCAAGTGGGAGGGTGGCATCGTCTGGGCATGCAAGAACTACGACGGCGACGTCCAATCCGACATCGTCGCCCAGGGCTTCGGCTCCCTCGGCCTCATGACTTCCGTTCTGTTCACGCCCGATGGCAAGACGGTGGAAGCCGAGGCAGCGCACGGCACGGTCACGCGCCACTTCCGCCAGCATCAGCGCGGCGAGAAGACCTCCACCAACCCCATCGCTTCCATCTTCGCCTGGACGCAGGGCCTCGCCCACCGCGCCAAGCTGGACAACAACGCCGCGCTGGCGAAGTTCGCCACGACGCTCGAAAACGTCTGCGTGGAAGCGGTCGAAGGCGGCGAAATGACGAAGGACCTCGCCATCCTCATCTCCAAGGACGCGCCATTCCTCACCACCGAGGGCTTCCTGGACGCATTGGACAGCCGCCTTCAAGCGAAAATGGCCTAACCCAGTGGCCACCTCGCGCGATTGCCCAACGAGGAAGTCGGATGTCATTTCCAAGCTGGAGACCGAACAGTACGTCTGGGTGCCATCCGCGGACGGCGACGGTCACACTCACCTGGTACCCCTGTCCTTCCACTGGGACGGCGGGAGCCTTTGGTGGGCGGTTGCCAAGCGGAGCCGCACGTCACTGAACCTTCAGCGAGCCGGGGAGGCTCGCAGGGCGGTCGGGACCGGCGACGATGTCGTGATTATGGAGGGGAACGTCACTGTGCGCGTCCCCGGCGAGCTTGATGGCAATCTCCGGGCCGCCTTCCACAGACAGGCGAGATGGGACCCGTTCGCCAACGCCGACGGGAACGTGTTTTTCGAACTCACGCCGAAAACGGTGATGGCCTGGCGCGACGAGAGTGAAATTGCGGACCGCCACGTGATGGTGCGCGGAGCGTGGCGATGTTAACCCCAGCCCGGGTGGATCGCGCGCACGCGAAAATGGCGTAATGTTCGTCCCGAGCCGACCTTTCGGCGATGAGGGCCCCGAAAATGGAGAACGTCAACAAGTTCTATCTGGACGTCTTGAAGACGAAATACGCTCTGTTCGATGGTCGAGCCGGACGCCAGGAGTTCTGGATGTTCATCCTCTTTAGCGTGATCGTCTCGGCGGTGCTTTCGATTGTCGATGGCGTCATCGGCACGGCAACTTCGGGCTTCGGACTCATCTCGGGGATCTACAGCCTGGCCGTGCTCGTGCCCACGCTGGCCCTCGGGTGTCGGCGTCTGCACGATATCGGGCAGAGCGGCTGGATGCAGCTGATTGGACTCATCCCGATCGTGGGCGCGCTCTTCCTCATCTTCGTCTACTACATCAAGCCCGGCACACCCGGCGACAACAAGTTCGGCGCGAACCCCAGCGGGATGTAATCCCTATGGCGTGCTCATGGCGTCATCACGCCATGAGCACGATCATTGACCTACCTTCGGAACCGGTGGACCGCGCGGAACCATTTCCGCGCGCAGCGCCGCTGATGCTTATTGCGGCGTGAAACTGCCTCAAACGCCGTCACAAACCGTGAGGCGACGAACTCGCAACCGTGAGTTCCTGCAAACCGTCGCTGATTCGTAGGCTAGCCCTGGTTGTGTCCGTGTGCGCTGAGCGCGGCGATGTCGCTCTCATCGGCGAGCACGATCACGATGTCGCCGTCGTGGAGGACCTGGTCGTTTCGCGGGCCGACCACGAGCGTACCCTGGCGGTGGCGCACGCCGAGGAGGGTGGCCGATGCCGCGCCCGCCGTCAGTTCGCCGCAGGTTCTCCCGGCCAGCCCGTTCTCTTCGTTTACTTCGAACTCGGCAAGCAAGAGGTCGCCATGGCGCCCCGCCGCGAGTGTGTCCATGAAGTCCGCCGCCAGCGGTTGCAGCGCTGAAAGCACCATGCGCCGCCCGCCCATGCTGTAGAGCGAGATGACGCGATCGGCGCCGGCGAGCTTGAGCTTCTCTTCGTTGTAGGGAAAGCCTGCGCGCGCCACGACGAAGCAGCGTGGATTGATGGATTTGGCGGTGAGCGTGATATAGGTGTTGCCCGCATCGCTGTCACTCGCAGCGAGCAAGCAACTCGCGCGATGAAGCCCGGCTTTGTTGAGCGTCAGCTCTTCCGATGCGTCGCCCTCAATGACCATATAGCCAAATGCCCGCGCGCGTGCCGACTGTTCAGGTGTCTGTTCGATGATGACGAAGTCCACGCGGCGTTCGCGCAATTCACGCGCTATCTCCTGCCCCACGCGTCCGAATCCGCAGAGAACATAGTGACCTTCCAGGTGTTCGATTTCCAACTCCATCCTCCTCTGGTAGAACCGGCTGCGAAGGTCGCCTTCGAGCGCCTCCTGGACGATCATGCTGAACGTGTAAAGCACGGCGCCGACCCCGAACAAGATCAGGAAGATCGCGAAGAGCTTTTCCGCGGCCCCGAAGGGCTCGACCTCGTTGAAACCGACCGTGCTGAGCGTGGTCACGCTCTGGTAGAGGGCATCGAGGAAAGAGTAGCCAGCGATAAACATGAAGCCTGCGGTGCCGGTTGCTATCGCGGCGAACACAAGGCCAAGTCCCACGCGTAGGCGCGGGCTAGGGGCGAGGGCGCGAAGTGCACGAAGTCGCATCCGAGCGATTATAGAGGCGACGCGTCTGCCGGGGCGTCCCTAGCCCGCGTATGAGCAAGCGCTGCGGCGTTCAGCTTGGTGAAGGCCGTGGTTGGATTGCCGCCTCCCCATCGCGTAGCATCCGCACATCGCGAGGAGTCCCAGAGATGCCCGACATTGATTCCAACGGCTGGCGTATCCACTACGAAACCCACGGTAACGCGGCCAACCCCCCGATCCTCATGGTGCTGGGCCTGTCCCACCGCCTCGCCCATTGGGGACGGCTGCCCGGGCTGCTCGCCCAGACGCTTTTCGTGGTCACGTTCGATTGCCGCGGCATGGGCCAAAGCGAACTGCGCGACGAACCCTTCACGATTGCCGACGAAGTTGGCGATGTGGCGAACATCCTCGACGCCGTCGGCCTCGCGAGCGCGACGGTCTATGGACGATCGCGCGGTGGCATGATCGCCCAGGAGTTCGCGTTAACACACCCAACGCGTGTGTCAACGCTGATCCTCACGGGCACATCGCACCGCGGCTCGGGCGCCGTCGGACAGAGCGAGGTCGTCCAGAAGGCGATGAACTTCGGACCGGACCTCACGCGCGAACAGATCTTCGAGACCCAGAACATCGCCATGGCCTCGCCTGGTTGGCGAGAACGCGACCCGGAGGGATTCGCCTACAACATGACGGTGGACCTCGAAGCGCCCCCGCGCCGGTTCGCCGTCCAGCGCCAGCAGGGTTCGATCGCCGGCTGGAGCAGCAAGGACCGGCTGCTGGGGATCGCGAAACCCACGCTCGTCATCTGCGGCGCCGATGACGGCATGACCCCGCCCGAGAACAGCCGCCAGATCGCCAGACTCATCCCCGGCGCCAATCTCCACATGATCCCGCAATGCGGCCACAACCCCATGCTGGAGAAGCCCGAGGCAGAAGCGGAGGCGATCCTCAGCTTCCTCGGGCACTAGCCGTCTTGGTCCCTCTCCGGACTCGCCGACTCGCGGGGGTTGGGGGTGAGGGCCAGGCGCCTACCGCAGCATCGCCTCGTACTTCCGCTTCATCCAGTCGCCCTTCGCGCGGTACTGCGCGGGCGTCGATAGTGTGCCCTTGCGACCGGAGTCTCTCCCATACGCGAGGTTGAGGGTGGCGTAGTGATTTTCCTGGGGGCCAAGCTGCTTCGTGCGCTCACGGGCGGCACGGTTCGTCCAGGTCTTGCAGTAGTCGATCGCTTCCTTGAGTTCGCCAGAAATATCGACCACCGACACGTCGGGCGAGGGCGTTGGGACCGCCACCACCGCGGGCGCTTTCACCCCGAACATCGTCAGCTGCTGACCTTCGACGAAGCGCCCGGTGTGGTCGAGATAGGCGTCGCCAGCTTCGACAACATCGACAATCTTCGGACCGTCGTGTTCTTCGGCTTGCTGGTCGTCATCGAGGGCGTCCGGTTGCTCTCCTTCGTCCTCCTGGCCCCGAGACGCCTGGCGTTCGATAGCCGGCGGCGGCATTTCCCGTTCGAGGTGCTCGATGATGGCAGCCAGCCGCGGATCGCGTCCGATGAAGACGTTCAAGAGGTTTTGGGCTTCGGAAAGGCCGTGGTTGAAGCGAAGCCCGCGCCCGAGCTGCTGGATTACCGGCTCGCGGCTGAAGACCGCGTCGAGCTTGAGCAACACGCTGACGGTCGGCGCGTCGAAACCTTCGCTCGCCTTGCGCACCTGGAGGAGGACGTCGTGCTTTCCCGCGTGGAACTCCTTGAGCCGCCTGTCATTGTCGGCATCACTGACGCCCTCGCCTGAATGGACAACGGCGCAGCGCAACGAGGGATGCCAGCGTCCGAAGAGTCGAAAGAGATGGTTCGCGTGCTCGGTCGTTGCCGCGAAGACGAGGCCCTGGTGTTGGCCTTTCGCGCTGGCGATTTTGGCGGCGAGCGTGAGGGCGAATTCGCGCACCAACGGTTGGACGTAGTCCTCGTTCCAGCGCAACTGCTGCCGGACGATCGCCTGGTCGAAATCGGGCAGTTCGGCCATCTCCGAGGCGGTGAACTCAAGCACGCCTCCTTCGCTCGTCTCCAGTTGGACGGCGTAGTCCTTCATCTGCATGTTCAGGTGCTTGAGGATGCGCCCCTCTTTCCACGCTTGCCGCATGGAGACCATGAGCAGCGGGTCGATGACCGTTCCCTCTTCGCCCTCGGTATACCGCGCGCCGGAGATTCTGTCGCGGTCGAGCCGGACAGGCGTGGCGCTGAGGAGCAGGGTCGAGACCGGGTTCAGCGTGTTGAGCGCCTCTGCCCAGCGTCCGCGCTCGCCAAGGTGGTGGGCCTCATCGCAGACGAGGTGCACCTTGCGACGTTCGCAAAGCCGCTGATAGATGCCTGGCGCCGCCACCACTTGCTGATAGCTGGCGACGATGAAGTTCGCCCCGGTCTGTTCCAGGCGCTGCGCCGTTGCGTTTTCGGCCAGGGCTTTGCGAATGGGGCGAGACGACCCGAGCAGTCCGAGGGCCTTATCGACGCCATTGTGCACCTGCGTGCGAAGGACATCCGTCGGGGTGAGATAGAGGCAAGTGTCGGCGTTCGCCAACGCCGTGGCGACATCGAAGGAGCCGACGCCAAGGACGGTTTTCCCATAGCCAACGGGCACCACGACGAGTTCAGAGCGCGACCCGCCACGCAGCGCCTCGGCCCACCGCCGTAACGCTTCATCCTGGCCCGGCCTCAATCCACTACGAAGGCCGGACGCGAAGGTTGGGGGCACGGGCGAACGGTACTCCTGAAGGGCGACAGGACCTGTCGCCGGTTATCGCGGGCTAGTTGGACGAAATCTGTGGGACGAACGAACGGAACTGGAGAAGCGGGTTCGTTGGCGATGCCGCCGAGCCCGTCGCCCCAACGGGGGAGAGGAACTCCGCCGCCACCCAACCCTCGCCGAGCGTCGTTGAGACCTTCAACCAGAGGCGTCCACCAGCGCTCACCGCGTTCGCCGTTACCGTGACCGACGAGCGGTCTGGCAGGCATGTGATAACAGGTTGGCCGACGCCTGCGCCTGAGCGCATGTTCAGGCAATCTCCGCCGGCACTGACGATCGCCTTGTCACCGAGGCGGAGCGTCGTCGTCTGTGGCGCGACTGGCGGCTTGAGCGGCTGTGGCGGGATTGGCCCCACCCCAATACGATAGATGTGGAACTGAATGCCGTATCGGGCCGCCGCGGCGGCGGGCGAATAGCTCGACCGCACACGGATCATCCCGTCGAAGCTCGAATTGGAATCGATGACGTTGAACGTCCCGTCTCCAAGATTGTCGATCACGAGCGCGGTATGGAGGCCCGAATAATCCGCGCTGGGCGTCGTGTTGCGGTCGTCCGCGATCTGGATGATATCGCCCGCCTGGGCATCCCTTGCCTTGACTTCGACGGCGCCCGCGTCAAGGTAGCCATCGCGATAGTCAAATCCGACTTCGCGGCCCGTCGCTTCCTTCACGACCTTCTTCATAAAGGTCCAGCATTCGCCGCCATACGTGCCTTCATATTTGAGGGCCGTGGCGACGATGGGGTGCCTGGGGGGGATCGCTTCTGCTCCCGCCGGGGCGGAAGACATCAGCGGAATGGCAACGACCACGAGCAGGATACCTGCCAGGGCCAGCCGGTGTTGAGACAACGGCATCGCTTCACCTGTTTCGTGTTTCCGGAGCGCTCTTGGCACCCTACCCAAGGCCTTCGTTAGTGACAACCCGGTGAGTACCCGGCTTTCCGTATCCATGCCAACTCGTCATCCTTCGAGATCATCCCCCATTCGAGGGAGAGGGGGCCAGGCATTCCCCCGAGGCGACCACTTGCCGACCATCACAACTCCCGTAAGATTCGCCCTCATGGTTACACCACTTTCGGGCCTTCGCGTCATTGAACACTGCGGTTGGAACGGCGTCTTCGCCGGGCGTTTGCTAGCGGATGGTGGCGCGGATGTCGTTCGCGTGCCCCTTCCGAGCGACTCCCTGGAGTCTGAACCACCGTTCTTCGGCGACTCCCGTGTTTCCATCCAGGCCACCTGGTATAACGCCGGAAAGCGCGTCGTACCCATCGACGTGACAAGCTCAGCGGGCAGAGGCCGTCTCTTAGAGCTCATCGCGAACGCCGACATTCTGATTGAGGATTGGCGGCCGGCTCACCCACTGTTCAGCGAAGCCGAGTTGGCTGTCGCGAACCCGAGACTGGTGCGCCTATCGATAACTCCAATGGGTGCGGACGGACCCTGGGCGGCCCTGCGCACGAACGACCTCGTCGCCAACGCGCTCAGCGGGTCCGCCTCCGTAACGGGAACCGCGGACACGCCGCCCCTCACCGGTTACGGCAACCAGACGTACCACACGGTCGGCATGTATGGCGCGATCTGCGCGCTCGCGGCCTTAACCGCAGTCCGCGCGACGGGTGAGGGCGTGCATATTGACCTCTCCGCCCACGAAGCGCTGACGGGATGCACGGAGCAGGTGTTGATGCAGTGGTTCTTCCCCGGTTCGACGCGCGGTGGTTCGCAGGTCGCGCAGCGCCAGGGCAGTCTCCATTGGAGCAACATCTATGAGGTCTACCCATCGCGCGATGGCGGCGGCGTGATGGTCACCGCAGCGATGGCATTCATGGAAACCATCGTGCCCTGGATGATTGAAGACGGCGCAGCCCAGGATCTGGCGGATGCGGAGCAGTACCCGAACATCATCGCTATCTTGCAGAATGCTGGTCACGTGATGGAGGTTGTGCGGGAGTGGGTGGCTGGCAAGGACGCCGACGAGATGATGTTGGAGGCGCAACGGCGGCATCTCCCGTTCGGCTCGGTGCATTCCATCGCGCAAATTCTCGACAGCCCCCAGATTGCGGCGCGCGGCTTCTTTCAGGAGCACGAAGTCCCCGGTTTCGGTGCTGCGAAACTGCCTGGGCGCCTCTTCCAGACTTCCTCGGACGAAGCCTCTCCGGCGTCCCCGAAACGCATCGGCGTGGCGGATGTCGGCTGGAACGAACGCCCTTCGCCAGTTCCCGAACGTGGAAGCGCGACCCCATCCCGCCCTCTCGCCGGGGTGCGCATCCTCGATTTCACGCACGTTCTCGCGGGCCCCTTCGGCACGCGCGTCCTCGGTGACCTTGGCGCGGACGTGATCAAGGTGGGCACGGCCTCGCGGAGCGGCGGTGCGAATTCTCCGCAGCACCCGTATTACGTCTGCTGGAACCGCAACAAGCGCCACATCATGCTGAACATGGCGACGGAACGGGGCCGCGAAGTGGCGCGTCAGCTAGCCGCGAAAAGCGACATCATCATCGAGAACTTCAGCGCGGGTGTGATCAAACGTTGGGGTCTCGACCGCGAATCGCTCTCGACGGTAAATCCGGGCATCAGCGTTGTCTCCATGGGCGGCATGGGCCAGACCGGGCCATGGAAGAACTTCGTGACCTTCGCGCCGACGATTCATGCGTTGTCTGGGCTTACCTATCTCACCAGCCATTCAGACCGGCGTGACGTGGGCTACGGCTTCTCGCTGACGGACCACCTGAGCGGACTCGCCGGAGCTCTAGCCGTGCTCGAAGCGCTCGAACATCGCCGCACGACGGGCCAGGGGCTCGCTATCGACCTCTCGCAATACGAGCTTGGCCTCGGACTCATGGGTCCGGCGCTGATGGACGGCCTCGCCAACGGCACGAACCCACAGCCAGTGGGCAACCGTCACCCCTTCGACGCGTGGGCGCCCCACGGCATCTACCGCTGCGCCGGGGAGGACCGCTGGGTCGCGATCGCCTGCAAGGGCGGCGCCGACTGGACGAAGCTCCTGGAAGTCATGGACGCGAAGGTTCTCGCGGCCGACCCGCGCTTTGCCACGCACGCGTCCCGCATCGCCAACCAGGATGCCATGGACGCCGCCATTGAAGCCTGGACGCGGACACGCGACCGCTACGCCATCCAGGACGCCTGCCAGGCCGTGGGCATCGTCGCTGGCGCGGTCCAGGACGGCGCTGACCTCGCCACGCACGACCCGCAGCACGCCGCCCGCGCCTTCTTCGGCACGGCCAACTCCACCCTTTGGCCGGACTACGGCATCGACCGCTTTCCCGCCCGCTTCAACGGCGACCGCCCCAACATCTACGACGGCGTCCACGACATCGGCGCCGACACCTTCGACGTGATGTCCGAAATCGCCGGCTTCGACGACGAAGCCATAGCGGAGCTGATGGCCGACGGTGTGTTGAGCTAGGGCGAACTGGCACAGAGCTGCGCAACAGCGCAGGGCTGTTGCGAATGCGAAATTGAAGCATGCCGGGGATCCAACCGCGCGCGGTGATGTAGAATCGCCAACACGGGGCTGGTTCCGGAGAATCCACTCGCGGCACGGCGCTCTCGCTCGGACCGAGAGTCTTCACCCGAATTGCTCAGCGGGAATGCCCAGAATGACTACGCAACGCTACACCGTCACACCGCACCCGGTGGGAACCATCTTAGCTTGGGTTGAAGCCGGACAGATCGCCATCCCGGAGATTCAGCGCCCCTTCGTGTGGGAAGCCACCAAGGTTCGCAACCTCCTCGATTCACTCTACCAGGGGTTTCCCGTCGGATACCTGATCGCGTGGCAGAACCCCACCGTCAAGCTGAAGGACGGGAGTTTCTCCGCCGGGAAAAGGATTCTCATCGATGGCCAGCAGAGAGTCACCGCGCTTATGGCGGCAATCCTCGGTCATCAGGTTCTCACAAAGGACTATGAAACTGTACGGATACGGATCGCCTTTAATCCACAAGAAGATCGATTCGAAGTCTCTAACCCGGCGATTCTCAGGGACAAGGCGTGGTTCGCGGATGTCTCGGAACTCTTCTCGCCGCAGGCCAAGCTGCTCGAAGTGACTCTATCTTACGTGGCTGCAAATATTGAAACGGACGAGAACA
>Ga0163144_10031046_pt1 | contig 10202 bp, 2 predicted proteins | sample OliLak19BULKMAT1_FD_123175 | JGI IMG/M metagenome (GOLD analysis project Ga0163144, IMG submission 123175) | Freshwater microbial mat bacterial communities from Lake Vanda, McMurdo Dry Valleys, Antarctica - Oligotrophic Lake LV.19.BULKMAT1 | ecosystem: Environmental > Aquatic > Freshwater > Lake...
TTATTGACCTTGTCTCCTATGCAATCAGAAGTATTAAAGCTTTACTATTGAATTTGAGAAGAGAAGTGATTTTCGATACATGAGATAGGAAATCGTCTGGGACTTGCTTCGGAAAGAGTGCGCCAGCTAAAAGAAAAGGGAATAGCTAGGTTAAGAACTTTTGATAGATCGGCACTATTAGAGAAATACTTGGGTGGATCAAGCTCTTAGCATATTTCTGGTATTTTCCTAGATGTTCTGTACATTTTCCTTGCAAAGTAGAGCAATAGTTCTATTCTGTAATTATCTTATTTTTTTGACAGAGTCCGTTCTAATTACTTCTCTTCCATGTCACAACCACTTACTCCTGCACAGCAACAATACATAGATCTAAAGCGTCAACATAAAGATGCGGTTCTGTTTTTCCGTCTATGAGACTTCTATGAACTATTCTATGAAGATGCAAAAATAGCTCATAAAGAGTTAGATTTAACGCTAACTGCCAGAAACAAACAAAGCGCAGAACCTATACCTATGGCATGAGTACCGCACCATAGTTTGGATAGATATGTACAGAAACTGATCCAATCGTGATACAAGGTAGCAATAGCTGACCAAATCTGAGAGGTGATTCCAGGTAGAGTAGTGAATAGAGAAGTAACTCGTGTAATTACACCTGGTACAAACATTTCGGACGAACAGCTTTTTACACACATTTGTGCAATTAGCTTTGCTGGAGTTTTGCGCGATAAGTACCATCTAGCACGATGAGATGTCTCGTTGTGATGATATTCTACACAGAGTTTTTTAGATCTCGCAGAGATGCTCAAGACGCTCGCTCGCATCCAACCCAGAGAAGTTGTAATCGATATTGATGTCCCAGAGCGTTCTGAGATTGAACAGTATATAAACCAAGTGCTCCAGGTAACTATTTCAATTGATGATTGTCCTCATGATGTAGATCGCTACTTACAGGATATTTTAGGCACATCAAGTCTGGACTGATATTGAGAAGCACTATGAGATGGCCGTAAACATGCAATTGGAACGCTTTTTTCATATATTGAAAAAATGCAAAAGCATAGATTGTCGACAATACACAAAATTACTCATGTCACACCCATAGGAAAAGTACATCTAGATCACATCACAATCAAAAACTTAGAGCTATTTGAGTCTAGTTATGAGTGATCAACCAGTGAGTCATTATACGGGGTGATTAATACCACAAAAACTGCAATGGGAAGCAGATTGCTCTACGAGTATCTAGCACATCCCATCAACAATGAGATAGAACTTACTCATCGTCTAGATCAAATTGATTATTATATCCGTGAATTTTCGATTAGAAAAGCGTGTGTAGGAGTTCTATCAATGATGCCTGATCTTCCCAAGTTATGGTCCAAGATAATTCTACTTAAACCGTCTGCATTGCGTACGCAAAATATTAGAAATATCATGTGAGTGCTGTTAGATAATTCATCTTCTTTTGTAATTGAGATTACTCGTCTTTGAGCTAGCTCAGACATTATATCGAACGTTTCTACAATCTATCAACAACTTGCTACAGCACTCAAAGAGGAGCTTGTAAGCGATGAGATAGACTATATTGCAGATGGATTTGACGCTGAGATCGATGAACTACGTGTAATAGCTTATCATTCTGATGAGTTACTCTTGGCATACCATCAACGCTTACTTATTGCCACAAAGCTTTCGAATCTCAAGTTAAAATATATAGCAAACCAAGGTTACTTTGTAGAAGTTACGCCCAAAGATATTTCTACTTTCGAACAGCATATTGATTCTACAAACCCAGAAATGGATTTCGTCCGCCGTCAAACACTTAAGTGAGGTGAGCGTTATATGTCTACATACTTAGATCAATTACAAACCAGTATTTTTTCTGCAAAAGAAAAATTACAAGAGCGTGAGAGTATACTACTGCTGGAGCTCATACAAAAGATTTCAGCTCATACTCAGAGTTTCCTCAAGTTATGTGATTTTATAGCTTGCTTGGATGTGGCTACCAGTCTTGCATCTCTTGCTCAATTACATGAGCGATGCAGACCTCAATTACATCAGTGATTTGAGCTAAATGTTGATAAGTGAAAGCATCCAGTAGTTGAAAAATATCTTCCAGTTAGCGAAGAATTTGTACCTAACAATATTCACTTAGATTCGAAAGATTTTTTCCATCTGGTTACTGGTCCTAATATGTGAGGTAAGTCTACCTTCTTAAGGCAAACAGCTCTTATTACTTTATTAGCTCATGCATGAATCTATGTTCCAGCACATTCAGCAAAAATTGGGTTAGTCGATGGAATATTTGCACGTGTATGATCGTGAGACGCACTAGCAAAAAACCAATCGACATTTATGACTGAAATGTTGGAGATGGCAAACATTTTGCATAACGCCACAGATCGTTCGCTTGTTATTTTGGATGAACTCGGTAGAGGAACATCAACCTATGATGGCTTAGCAATAGCCAAATCTATCGTTGTCTACTTATGTCAACAAGTGAAATGTAAAACATTATTTGCTACTCATTATCACGAACTTATAGAATTGGAAAAGGAACTTGATTGATTTGTAAATTATAGTTTATGAGTTTATGAAACTGAACACGAGGTAGTTTTCTTGAAAAAGATTGTGAAGTGATGAGCTAGTAAAAGTTATGGAATAGATGTTGCAAAACTTGCAGGTATCCCAAGCGTTGTTATAGAACAAGCCCAACAGTTTCTCACTGATTTAGAACCTACAATGAACAACACTAAACGTCCTGCTCAAATGTGATTGAACTTTGGCGCAATAAATGACACTTATAAGAAAAAATATGATCAACTATATAAAATTTTCAACTCCCTCGATTTAAATGAGATTACTCCACTAGAGGCCTTGATTAAGTTGAAAGATATTGAAGATATAATTGCTCCATAAAGGATTATTTAGTTGCTATATCTTGAGTAGTTGATTTTTTTTGCATTGCTGCAGAGACTCCATCAGTGAATCTTTTCAGATATATCGCATAACTTAAGTTACCTTTTTTTTCTTGCTCTGTCATCTCTCCTGTTTTCAGAAATCTATTTGCTCAACCTTTTCACAAAAAATGGCAAAGCCCAAATAGCTGGAGATCTGAATAATTCTTGGTATTTTTTCCTCAATGCTTCTTTACATACTTAACTGATTTTTTAAGGTCTACAATCCAGTGATCCATATATTTTTCTTGTGCCTCAGGAGAGGCAAGGAATTCTTCTTTAGTTTTTACTCAACTAACTCTAAGTAGATCTGGATGTCGTCTCGGAACAAATTGATATCTACCTAATGCTTCGGTGGAACCTTGGTTTACAGCTTTATATCCATATGGTTTCCGTCTTGGTTGTGATGATTCAACTGCATGCAGACCTTCACAGAAGTTATTCCTTGTTACGTTTCATGTTACTATGTAGTCTGGTCGTTTATCTGGACTGAATGAGCCTTCTACTGTTTCGTTTTTTGTTTTTGATGATGGCATTATATCAACCACGGCTTTTGGCAGAGGGGTAACTACATCAACATGTTCTCTTTTTGCCTGTTCCGGTCTATTTTCTCATATATCTTGTTGTGCATCTTCTTCTTTAGCAGGGATCCGTCCATTGCTATTGGTTGCGCTACTAATTTGCACTCCATCATACACCAAAACTCTCTTTTTAGTAAAAGTATCAATATAGGTTCATTGACTATTATCTCGAATAGCTTCATGTACTCAAATAATATTTTTGGAGGTATTTGTATAATTAACTAAAATAGTGTCTTGGTAATGCGTAACGAGATCGTTGATAGTATATTGTGTAGCAAAAAGATAACAGTATGTTTTATCGCTATTTATAGTTTGAGGAGAAGTGGGTCTTATTACAATCTCATGACTATCTGAAACGTTCTTAAAACTATCTCCGTTTTGAATGACTGGAATTAACCCCTTTTGTTCTCCTCCAAGGGCAATATAAGATTTTCAATTCCATCGAGCTTTTACTTCACCTCCATCTGACGATTTTATCTGTATAACCTTATATCCGGGAACGATGAGATCATTTATGTTAACTTCTTGCGTTATTCCGTCAGAGATAGTTAGATAATTTTTTGAAGGCAAATTATATTGTGCTCCGGAATAGTGTTCTCCTATTCTTCATGACGATAGTAAAGGTTCTTTAACTGTGTTGTGTGTAGCAACTATTGGATCCGGCTGTGAAGTATCTTCAAAAAACTCTTCTGAATGTATTTTTGTTGCTGCTGCTTGGACACTTTTATCATTTATTGCTTCTATAACAGTGGCTTTTGTAGCAGAAAAAAGATTTCTATATTCTGCATACAGTTTTATAACCAGTACATCAAAGTTTTCATTTTCTTTAGGAGAAAGCTTGCGAGATAGATAGAAATCTGTGTTTAGATTTGCTGGCATTTGGTTGAAAAAACTTTTGGGAATCGAGAAATTAATTGGAGATGAAAAGAGAGAGTTGTTCTCTTTTATATTTGATCATACCATAAATGAGACCCTTATATAATCTTTTTGTAATGTATTTTCGTCATAATTAACTACTACGTCTACTCATTTGATTACAATATGAACTTCCTTTCGTTGAGAAGTGGTTTCGATAGCACTAGTTATTTCAGTTTGAAGTGAAACGAGCTTGGTATTTTGCTCAAGACCATTCAACTGATCTGTAGATTTACTACCTGACGTCTGGTCTTCATTTGAAGCTGACAGATTTTCTGTTCATCCATTTCACATGTGTAGTCATAGCTAATAAATGTTGATATTATATTATACGCCATAACTAGTCAGCTGTCAATTTAATAATGATTAATAATCCCGTGTTCAATGTCATTCAAGAGAGTTATAGACACTACTAGACAATAAATGATCGATATTATTCAGTCCCGATTTCTAAAACACGTGATCTTAAAATAATAACATATAAAAACTTCTATTATACGTACTTGTAAAGTCTATATTTGTCTCAAACATCCGCTCGAGATTGCAATTGGTAAGACACTTTCTATAACAATAGCTAGTGACATTTTTTCATTTATTTTGACTGACGCTAAATGATTTTGCGAAGAAGAATTTTTATTGCATTGATTGTAATAATTTTCAATTTTTCTTCAGTCGGACAGCATATTAATTTTTGATTAATTGCAGAAGTTTCTGCAGCTGGTGATGAAACAAAAACTGATCTAGTTGCTATCTTTGTCGACAATACGATTTATGGATCGATACAATGAGATCTTAACTGGTATACGACTCAGTATATTCCTAAACAAGCACCCTGAACTAAGACACTAATATTCCCTATTGATACTGCTTGATTTGCGGCTGCCGATATTCAACACATATTGGAAAATCTCTATTTCGACGGTGAACAATGAGTCCCTTCACAACTCGCCGGAGTAATATTATTTGGAGAAATTCCACTTCCGGTTGTAGAGCTAGATGGAAAGAGATTTTGATCAATCTATCCGTACGTAGATTTCATAGAGCCAATGTTTATTTATGATCAAGCGAGCGATCTTTTCATCTACAATAGCCATCCAGAAAGTCAGCCAGAGGCTTGGCATAGCATGATTCCAGTCAATGAAGTTGAGGTATTCACAAAATTTTTTGAAAAACTCAAAGAGTATGATGCCGACCCAACACTGTATGCTGATCCTAAAGTTCGATACGACGATTTTGTCTACCTTAAGCAAGCTTACACCGAAGAAGAGCTTGATCGTTATATAAACACATTGCTTTTTGCGGAAGCAGATAGTTACAGAACAGATAATACTCTTTTCCAAAATATACTTTCTCAAGAAGAGCAAGATGATCTACTTTCCAAAGTTATTGAGACTAAGTCTGCTGTCGAGGCAGAAGCCACGCTAGCGTTATCAGACCCAGACCTTGGTGATGATCCTGAAGTATTGGAGGCCGCAAAAACATTAGTATCCAGTTCGCAAGCTATAATGAATGAGATGGATACTGAAACATTGAAAGAGTGAATCCTTGCAAGTGCGGATATGCCTATACCTACCATACCACTAGAAAGGACTATGCTTCAGAACTTTACGGCAAACCACACAATATTCTGAAATACGTATCTCACTGACATGCAAGATAACTTGTTGGCATGAGGAAGATATCAGCTAGGCGATATTGATACAAGTTTGGAAAAGATTGAGATCAAAGACAGAGTGATCAAACAGTATATTAAAGATATGAATAAGGTGATGGAAGCAGCGGTAGATCGTATGATTGTTGAAGAGCAGTTTGACCTAAAATATCCTTTGCCGTATCTTTATGTAAAACATATTCCTTGGATAGAAGACACTTGCTCTACACTTGAAAAAGAAGAGTTTGATAACGCCTACTTAATTGAAGTTTTTAAAGATATCCCTTTGGATGATGGAGAGATAATACAGCACTGACCGTTTAAGTGAGCGATTTATGTAAACAAAGATGTTGGATTTGACCTAACAAATATGGTTCAGCCGTTCGGTAATAAAACTGAACAGCTCGAAAGATATGAAAATCATTACTTCGGTAAAAATGCCGTAGATATAGAATCTTATAAAGAACTTACTATTTATCGTGGAGAGTATGTAAATCAAAATGATGTTGGCGCGACATACGCAACATCTACAGATGCGTACAAACCAAAGATTGACGATATTCCAGATATGAAGATTGAAGAGATTTCTGTCGGAGCAAGTCTTGGATATCTATCTCAACAAGTGGAACAAAATAGAGCATTTAACTTCGATCTTATTTTCGACGATAAGGAGATTTATGATCAGTTTAAGTGTGATGACGAACAAAACGTAGATGAGTTTTCTATGAACTGGCGATGAGGGGCAAGTGTGATGAATCTCGACCCCGACGCATTTTCATTAGATCCCAAACATCCAAAGACTAAATTTGCATTTTCTCGAATCCCTCCAGTATTACTTTCACAATATAGAGCGCTCGCAAATGCAATTCCAGAGAATGCTGCAGTTTTCTACCAACTCTTGATAGTCTCAGAACTTGAACGTTCAATCCGGGTACCATGGAATCCTTCTATTGAAAGAGTTATTGGCGGTCCATGGCAAGATGTTGCATGAGGAATACAGGTTGCTAATCAAATTAATCGATCTAGTATACACGAATATGCTCATACTGATTTTTGATCTATGGTTCAACTATGGTGAAAAGAAGACACCATACTTGATAGATTAAGGAGAACTCGCAATCAACTATTTTGACATGCGAATGGAATACGTGACTATGTAATTAATCGATGTAAGCCGAGAGAAGTATTGAACGATGATACAGCATTAACCTCGTTTGATGAAGCAGACTTTTTCCATGTATTTGAGGATAAACAAGAGATACCAGGATGAGAGTATCTGCGTATTTTGGTCAATCCATGATTTGTGATGGATGAGGATATTGATAATGATGGTATTCCAAATGATCAAGACCCCGACATGGATGGAGATGGAATTGAAAATTGAGAAGACGAAGACATGGATGGAGACCGTGTAGATAATGTAGATGACGACGATATGGATGGTGATGGTGTTCCGAACTGAGAGGATATGGATACGGATGGTGATGGAGAACCAAACCGAGCTGATGATGACGTCGATGGAGATGGAGAAGGAAATAGTACTGATCCAGATGTTGATGGAGATGGTGTAGTAAATGCTGATGACTCAGATGTGGATGGTGATGGTGTGCCAAATAATCAAGATGGAGATATGGATGGAGATGGTGTAGATAACTGAGATGATAGTGACACCGATGGTGATGGAATACCAAATAGTCAGGACTGAGATGTGGATGGAGATGGTCAAGAGAACGGTAGTGATGGTGACTGTAACTGAAATGGAGTGCCTAATAGTGAAGATCCAGATGTCGATGGCGATGGAGAAGAAAATGGTAGTGACAGTGATTGTAACTGAAATGGAGTGCCTAATAGTGAAGATCCAGATGTCGATGGTGACGGAATTCCAAATGAAGACGATAACGACATAGACGGTGATGGGACAATCAATGAAGAAGACGCAGACATGGATGGAGATGAGGTTCTTAATGAGAATGATGCAGATATAGATGGCGATAGTATTCTCAATGAGGACGATGATACGCCAAATGGACCTATATTTACTCCTGCTCCACCGCTTTGATGATGATTCAATCCGTTGGGATGATTCTTTAGTTGAGACGCTTACAACTGTTCAGGGTCTCCTATAGATATCGATGATGATGGCCTCGCAAACGGTGAAGACCTTGATATGGATGGAGACGGTATTCCAAATAGTGAGGATGTAGATATCGATAACGACTGACTGGATAATAATGAAGACTCAGATATGGATTGTGACTGAAAGCCGAATGGAGAAGATGAGGATATAGATTGTGATGGAGTGTCAAATGAGCAAGATGGTGACTGCGACTGAGACTGAAAAGATAATGGGGAGGATGAGGATGTCGATGGAGACTGAATTGAAAATTGAAATGATCCAGATGTTGATGGAGACGGTCAAACAAATGGAGAAGATCCAGATGTCGATGGAGACTGAATTGAAAATTGAAATGATCCAGATGTAGATAATGATTGATTATCAAATGCGAACGATCCTGATATTGATGGTGACGGTATTCCAAACGGTGATGAAGAAGGCGGTGATACCGATGGAGATGGTCGACCGAACGACCAGGATACAGATATAGACGGAGATGGATTAACCAACAATGAAGATCCAGATATGGATGGAGATGGAATCCCGAATGGTGAGGATCCAGATATGGATAATGATGGGATCCCGTACGATCAAACACAAGGATCAAATGAGTGATTAGCTTCTCAGAAAGAAGAGAGAGGAAGTGAGTGTTTCTTGCTAGGTCACGACTATAGATATAAAATTATTGATACAGTTGTGGAACACAAAGATCCCGATGAAAAAGATATTGATGAGATGACAGCATTAACTATGGAGAGACCGATCGATGATGGAAGGTATGTCACGTTCCATGGAATTGGTGGAGATGTTGTGAAATTTATCTATCCTGACTTATATAATGTTCCTGTGTATGAGTGTACTATACTTACTCAAGAAGCGATCAAAGCGAAACTTATTGAGTATCTGCAACAGAAGGTACAACTTTACAATCAGTATTTATGAACACAACTAGATAATGCTGGGGGTCAGTATAGTGAACATACCCTTGCCTACGATTTCTTACAAACAGTTCATCCTGCAGCTACTCCAAATCGTTCATACAATCTCTTCCCTGAAAACTTTTTTGTGGACTTGCTATGAGATGAAAATCTAGACCGCGTTGCAGAAGGCTTATATTATATGAACTCTCCGTGGGATAAAAAACCTCCCACAGCAACAATCGGAGAGTATATTCAACAGTCGAGAGATCATTTTGAATTAGATACCAAAATTGAACTTACACAAGATGATTACTTACAGTACGATGATCCAGAGGATAAGTTTAAATTCGATGATATTGCCTATCCTACTCATATAGATCCTGAGCGCGCATATGAGATGTGATATATCAACTCCGATGGACTAGATATCATACAACAAAGCGATAAGGAAACGCCTACAATCGAAGATCTCCCTGATACAGAAGCGCCAGCAGATATGGAGTTAGATCCTCGTCATCTTAGCGATAACCAAACAACCGCAGGACAGGAAGATGAAGCAGAGTGTTGAGTAAGCGCTGGACAGGCTGTACCGCTTATGAAACGACCAAAAGCATTTACTTGTTGGTTACAAAATACACTTAAGAAACCGTTCGAATTTGAGATTGAGATAGATGTTACGCGAGATGATAGTTACCAAGATGCTTTACGTGAATGGCAAGAAGAAGCGTCGCGCGATTTTGGTCGTTTAAGTGTAGGAGTGCCAGGCGACGTAGCGAGATTTGATACCAATAGATATAGCGATCAAGTGATGCAATGATTAAGTAGCTCTGTCTATGCAGCATCTACAAGTAGTAATCCAGCATTTACAACATACATACAAAGTGATGAACGTGCTAAGCAAGTCAATGCACAAAGACGTTCTACGCTTTCTGCAGATGATCAAGAACTATTCGATACATTGAAGAATAATATGACGGTTGCGGTTGATAGCAGTACGTATTTACAGATCGGAGATGTGGTATCTACGCAAAATTTAGTTATTAGATCAGACAAGCAAAA
>Ga0163144_10031050_pt1 | contig 10201 bp, 6 predicted proteins | sample OliLak19BULKMAT1_FD_123175 | JGI IMG/M metagenome (GOLD analysis project Ga0163144, IMG submission 123175) | Freshwater microbial mat bacterial communities from Lake Vanda, McMurdo Dry Valleys, Antarctica - Oligotrophic Lake LV.19.BULKMAT1 | ecosystem: Environmental > Aquatic > Freshwater > Lake...
AGCCAACAACTCCGCCGGTTCAATCGGGGGAAAACGAAGGCCAAGCTGCCTTCCGAAATGCAGGCTTTTCTCGGTGATGCTTGGAAAACGGAGATTTGACAGGCATTTTGTCAAGATTTGCACCCTGACCCCATTTTTCCAGCGAACGTGAGCCAACAACTCCGCCGGTTCAATCGGGGGAGAACGAAGGCCAAGCTGCCTTCCGAAATGCAGGCTTTTCTCGGTGATGCTTGGAAAACGGAGATTTGACAGGCATTTTGTCAAGATTTGCACCCTGACCCCATTTTTCCTGACCCCATTTTTCCTGAGCCCATTTTAGCGAATTCCAGACCTGCGAGAACGGGGCGTAGGAAAATTGTGCCAATTTTACTAAAATTTCACTTGCCAACTCCGACCACTTTACATGGGGTTTCAGTTGTCCACTCCGGTGGATGGAGACCTTGAAACCTCGCAGCTAGCGGTCGGCATCGACCGCAACGATGCCGCCAAACCGACCAAACGGCCGGGGAGGCGGTGGCGCATGTCCAAGCCGCCTGCCTTCGGGGAGGTGGCCAAAGGCCATCGCGGTCGTCTAGCTGCGACTTTCAAGCTCCCCGTCCACCAGGAAGGACTCATCCAGCCTTCCTATGAAACCATCATCAAGAATTGCTCCGCTTCTTTCCATCTGCCTCTGGTTCACGAGCCTGAACGCCCAGGAAATCGCCACCAAATGGGACGTTGAGATTCCCGTTCCGATCACCGACGGGACGCCCTCCGCCCCGATTCCGAAGCCTGAGCCTCTCGACCTGAAAATCCTGAGTTCCCGCACCACCCGCATGGACGTGACGGAAGCCCCGGAAATGCACGATCTTCCACCCATCACTGGCACGATCAACGTCACTGTGCAGGTCGTCGAAGATCCGAACCTCCCCGATCCACCCCCGCCGCTTCCCACGCTGCCACCTGACGATCCGGCAGTTTTGGCTAGATTGGCGGAACTGAGAGAAAAGTATCGGGGCACCGAACTCGTGTTTCTGTCCGCGACGGTCTATGACCACAACCGCACATTTCTCCGAATCTATCCGAATGGAAAAGTCGGCGATGAAGTCACCGCTTGGAGCAATCTCGACTTCAACCATTTCAGCGGCTTTTCCACCTATCGGGTGAAGGACGCCGAAGACGGCACTCTTTACGATTGCGGTCTTCTGATGGGAATCGGCGGCATCGACACCCGCCGCTGGAGGGAAATGGCCGAAGCGCGGGGCATAGAATACAAAGGGCCGAAAATCCCGGAAATCCCGGAAATGCCCGACTTTGCCGAAGGTGGCCCCGCCTTCGTCGTCGTTGATGGCGACGCAGAAAGTCCCGCGATGGATACTTTGGAGCAAATCCACGACCTCTACCGCAAGGAAGGCGCGAGAATGGAGGAAGCCTACCACGCCCGCGTAAAAGCCCGCGCCGAGCGTAAAGCCGACCTGCTGGCGAATCCTCCGAAGCCCAATGATGTCACCATCCAGTTCTGGAAAAGAAACACGCCATCGCCAAGAGGCGTGCAAGCACTTGAAGGAGGGGCGCAACCATGAAACGACAACTTTTCCGATACAGCGTCCTCATTCTCGCCGCGTCTAACATGATTGGCGCGACCCCGGAACCCCAGCAGCAGGTTTCGTTCACAGAAGGAGCCAGTAGCACCTGGAATGCCGATTGGTCAGGCGTAACCATGCGGACATACTTCCTTCAATGGAGCCTTGATCTGGTCAGTTGGAACTACGCTCCGTTGGTAGAATTCGGAACCGGACTCAAAAGCTCAGGAATCAACACCCAAGGGGAGGAGAAATTCTTTGTGAGGCTCCACTACGTTGACGACACAGGCGTCACAACCCTGCAACAGGCAAGGGACGCGGATTTCGACAACGACGGCATCCCTAACTACTACGAGGTGGAAAACCTTTTCACGAACCCGCTCGACAAGAACAGCGCGGGCGGGGATTCAAATTCTAACGGGCTTCCAGACGGCTGGGAACTCTTCCACTTCGGCGGCCTCAACATCGCCAATCCGAATGCCAGTTTACACCCGGACGGTTTGACCAACAAGGACAAGGCGGAACTCGGCCTGAACCCGAACACCGACTACTCGGCTGCAAACGCCAGCCAACCCGCCAGCTACGCCTATGATCCTGTGGGCCGACTCACCGGTGTCACCTCTCCCGTCGGAGCTGTAGACTACACACCCGACGAAGAAGGCAACCTCCTCAACGCCCAATAACATTTTTCTATGAACGTCATTTCAAGAATCGCAATCCTCTGTCTCTCTTCCGTGGGCTTGCTTCAGGCTCAGGCCGAACCCGGTTGGGCGCAACCAGAGGAGTCTCCGCAAAGGGCGCTGGATCTGCTTGCCAACCCCTCTTCGGGTGGGGCGGCACCTTCCATTGCCGAAAGTTTTCCGGATTCAATCACCGATTCCGAAGCGGCGGAATCGTTAGCCCGGAGCGTCCCGCCGCCACCCGCAGCGGCTGTGAATGGATTTTCTTCCTTAAACAGCGTCACACCTGGCGGAAACGAGGCGGATTTCATCACCCCGGAAATCGAATCCCTGGCGGTCGGACTGAGAAATGATCCGGTGAAAATCTTTGAATACGTTCACAATTACATTCGTTACGAATCCTATTTCGGCTCGAAGAAAGGCGCGCATCTGACTTTGTTGGAAGGTTCCGGCAACGAGCATGATCAATCCGCTTTGCTGGTCGCCCTGTTGCGGGCGGCGGGATTGAACCCGAGCTACAAATACGGCCCTTGCTTTTTCACCTACAGCCAGTTGGCAAGTTGGTTCGGCCTTTCCTCCAGTCCTTTCTCCCATTGGACGAATGCCCAGATGATCGCCTACTATTATCCGACCGGTGGGGCTCCTGCTGGATTTCCCACGGCGATCCAGAGACAGAAGCTGACGATCATTAGTTTTCTGACCGCTCGGGGATACCCCTTTGTCGATTTGTATGATGACGGTACAACCTCGTATTACAGCATTCCACACGTTTGGGTGGACCTCGGCGGAAAAAAACTTTCCCCCTCATATAAATATCAGACAGTAAGGGCCGGTATCGATCTTGCCACCGCTGCCGGATATTCGAGAACCCAGGTGCTTGCGGATGTCGGAGGCACCGTGAATCCGGACGGCGGTGCCCGCTGGGTCAGCGGCCTCAACTACGCCGCTCTTTCGGACCGCCTGAAACTCTATACCCAGAATTTCACGCAGTCGGTGAAGACGAACTATGATTCCTATCACTCGAACCGGATCACCGAATCCACAGCGATCAACAAAGCGAGCTACTCCTCGCTTGACGGAGTGAAGACCATCTACCCCGGCTCATTCGCAACGGTCGATTGGCTGCCTTTTGAAACATGGTCGGCCATCCCGGTGGCGCATATGTCCAAGCTGGTAATCAAAGGGGGCGTATGGAATGCCACCACCAGCACCTGGACAACCGTGCAATATAACCAAACGCTCAATCTTCCGGGTTTGCGCGGCCGCAAGCTTTCACTCGTCAAAAATGCGGGTGGGGCCATCATCAACCTGGATGAAACTCCCGTGGGCAGTGTCATCACGATGCCCGGCACGCAAACGAATATCGATCTGGAGCTATCGGCGACACACAATCATTACGAATTAGTGTATAATGGCTCGGCTTACGTCGTCACCAAGCAAGGCAAGACGAACCAGAAGGAAAACAAGAACTACAAGATCGATGCGAACAGTGCCTATGCAATTATCTATTGCTTCGGGAATCCAGATCAAGTCATGCGCGCCCGCCAGGAGCAGTTGGAAAATTACCAGCGGGCCGGACTTACGGACAGCGACTGGCGGGTCAAAACCGAATCGCTCAACATCATCGGTCTGAATTGGCTGTATCAGACGTATCAGGCGGATCAGATCGCAAGCGGAGTCTTTCAGGTAAATTCCATCAGTCATCACCGTTTCGGTCGGGTCGGTCAGGAACCCAGCTTCACGACCGCGCAACAATCATTATACATTGATGTCGGACTTCAATTCGTGGGGGATCGCCACCGGACGTCCAACTTCTCGGAGTCTTCCAACTTCTCGCGATTCTCGTCGTTCTATGCCAGTGCGATGGAGAATGGCGTCATCGAGCAGATGCAAGGTGCCGCGGTTTCCGGGGTATCGACCATCAAGCTCGTCTATTTGGCGAATCAGGGCGGCCAAAGAGTTTACCGGGCAACAGGTGCTAACTGGAGTGCGGTCAACGGTGAATTGCAGAACTATCCTTCCGGGACAACTTCCACCATCGGAACCACTCTGAGCGCGGACAGCAGCAGTAGCGCGTTAATCCCTCGTAGTGGGAAAATCATTCTGAACCAATATCAAGGGTATGGCTATGCGATCCACAGCCCAACCAGTATAGGCATGCTCATTGGTGCGAACTTCGGCGGCTACAGCAGCCAACCTTCACCGGTCACATCCGCGCCCGTGGTGAGTTCAAACCGAAGCAATCCGGCTCAGACTGCCTCCAGCTCCCCCGTGAGCTATCCCTACGTCCCTTACACGGCTCCACAGACGACATTCGCCGATCCCGTAGATGTGGCGTCGGGAGCATGGATTTCTGACTACAACGATTTATCACTCGGCGGTGGGGATCCCGACGGCCTGGCCTTCGTCCGTTCCTACAATTCAAACTCCCGCTACAATAAGGAACCGGGCCTCGGTTTTGGCTGGACCCACAGCTATGATATCAAGGCGGTGCAACGCAGCAGCGTGAAAGCCGGTCTTGGCGCGACGAATACCTATCAAGCCGCTCCTTTTTTTGCCGCACTGGCGGTAGCTGCGGATCTGTCGAGGAATCATACCACCGCCAAGGAGTGGACCACTTCGGCGCTCGCCATGAATTGGGCAATCGACCAACTGCGGTACAAGGCCGTTTCGATTACCCAGGGAAACAAAACCTTCGAATTCATCGAAATGCCTGACGGCACCTTTGTTCCACCCTCCGGTATGAACCTGACACTGGTTCGCAACGGCGCCGGAGCGACCGCCTATTTCACCCTGACCAAGCGTCACGGTGCCACCATGACCTTCCTTCCGGACGGGAAAGTGGATAAAGTCACCGATCTGTTCGGCAAGACCCAACAATTCACCTACAGCACCGGGAAGCTTTCGAAAGTCAAAGATGGCTACAACCGTGAGCTGAACTTCACCTGGGCGGGTGGGAAAATCACCTCAGCCGCCGATACAACATCCCGGTCTGTTGGATTCTCTTATGCTGGTGACAATCTTCAGACTTTCACTGACTCCGAAGATAAAACGATGGTCTACACTTACGACGCGGAGCACCGCGTTAAATCAGTCAAGGATGGTCTGAACCGCACCATTGTCGAAAATGACTACGATGCCAGGAGCCGTGTCGTCACCCAGCGAAACAGAGGCGACGTATCCCGCGTCTATCAATTCTTCTACAGTGGATATGCGAATTCGGAGGAAGATCCGCTCCAAGGGAGGAAAACTTATCTTTACGATGAGCGAGGGAGAACCATCGGCTCAATCGATCCCCTTGGTTATAGCGATGTAATTGTATACGATGGACAGGATCGAAAAACGGGAGCCATTTCCCGAAAAAACGAAGCAAGTTCCTGGAATTACAATTCGAATAATAATTTAATCCAAGACACCGACCGCCTCAATAAAATCACCGATTATTTCTACGATTCGCAGCTTCGCCTCCAACGGATCAACGACAAAAAAGGGAATAACACGACATACGCTTACAACGCAAAGCATCAGGTCGAAACCATCACGAATCCCCTATCTCTTTTTACGACAATTCACTATTTGGCGAATGGACTCTTGGAATACACCATTGATGCCGAAAGCAAAAAGACCACATTGGTATATGACGCTTGGGGACAGCCGAACAAGATCACTTACCATGACGGCAAATTCCAGTCGATGGTCAACAATGCCCGGGGTGACGTGCTTGCGGTAACCGATCCTGAAAGCAGGACGGTTACAAGCACCTATAACAAGCGCCGCCAGCTTTCCACTTCGACGTTACCGGGCGTTCCGGGTGAGCCCGCCGCCACTATCACCCACGTATACGACGATGCCGGGCACCTTCAAAGCACGACCGATGCAAATGCCAATGTCACCCTATTTGCACACAATGCCTTAGGGAACCGAACCAGCACAACGCTACCGGCTTTGCCCGCGGGAAACAACATCATCACCACTAATTATGATCTGAGGGATTGGGCGACGAGCGCGATCAACTCCCTCGGCCACTCGGTGAATACCGAATATGATGCCGCCCAGCGGCCGCTTGCCGTGATCGATCCGTTGAATCGTCGCACGGAGTCCAAATACGATCCGAACGGGCAGGTTACGGAAACGAAAGATCCGCTTTCAAGAACCAACAAGCAATTCTGGAATGCTCGCGGTGAGAAGGCGTACACGACAGATGCTCTCACCAAATACACGGACTTCATCTACGACAACAACGGCAATCTGAACGACCTGTTCAATCGTCGAGGAAAGCGCTATTCCTATTACTACGATGCGGCCAACCGCCAATACTTATCTGCGACTCCGGCATCGAAGTTCACATCGACGACTTATTTCGATAACAACCTCGTTAAGACCATAACGGAGCATTCCTACGATACGACTACCCTGGCCTATAACGCGCGTAACCTCATGGAATCGAAAACGGATGCGGTGGGAACTGCGACGTATGCCTACGATCAAAGTGGATTGCTCAAAACCGTCACCGAAGGTTCGCTGTCCATCAGCCGCACTTACGATGAGCGGGGTCGTCTTAAGACCTTCACGACTGCGGACGCGGATCTGATCCAATACAAATATGACGCCAATAACAACCTCACCCGGATTGTTTATCCTCCAGATGTGACGCATCCGGGTGGAAAACAGGTAAATTATACCTACAATTCTAGAAATTTATTGGATTCGGTGACCGATTGGTCAAATCGCGTCACCACCTACACCTATGATCGTCTTGGCAAGCTGACGGGCACTCTGCGGCCGAACAACACCAGCAACCAAATCGCGTTCGACGCGTCGGGGCAGCTCACCTCGATCAAGGAAAGCGCTGGTGTGAAGCTTGTTTCATATCTGGCTTTTCAATACGACGCTGCTAGCCAGATCAAAAGCCGTTTCCGCGCCCCGCTCGTCAATTCCGGGTGGCAACATCCGACTTTCAGCGCGACTTATGATGACGACAACCGTCTTCTAACCGCCAATGGCTCCAGCGTCGTCCATGACGGCGATGGCAACATGACCAGTGGCCCGATCACCCCAACTTCCGGGAGCGTTGCCTTGGGATACAATTCCCGTAATCAGCTCACAACCGCAGCAGGGGTTTCCTACGTCTATGATGCGGAAGGGCGTCGCCGCAGTTTGACGGATGCAGCCGGAGCCACCCGCGACGTCATCGACTCAAGCGGCAGGCTCCTCATTCGCATCAAGCCAGGCGGAACGAGAATTTATTACGTCCACGGCGCGGGCTTGCTTTATGAAGTGGACGAAGCTGACGCCACCAAGACCTATCATTTCGATCAGGTTGGCAGCACCGTTGCGCGAACCAACGATGTAGGCATCGTGATCGGTCGTGCCGAATATAGCGCCTATGGACTCACGTTCTGGAAGGAGGGCGACATGGAAACTCCATTCCTTTATAACGGTCAGTCAGGCGTCCAAACTGATTCCAATGGCCTGCTGAACCTGCGCGCCCGTTACTACAGCCCTTATTTGATGCGGTTCCTTAACGCCGATCCGATAGGCTTCTCAGGTGGATCGAATTGGTTCGCTTACGCAGATGGCAATCCGATCTCCAAGAGCGATCCGTTCGGTTTGGATGCTATTTTCCTGTATGGCCAAAATCCCTCCGGTGATCCCAATTTCTTTAGGAAGAATACGGAGGCGCAGGCGGCGCAATTTAACGCGCAAAACCGGACAATTGTGGGATATACTACGATGCAGGCTCATCACAGCCCCTCGCCACTTGTTCCGATTTATGGCGAACCATCAGAACGCGCTTACGTGTTTTCCGCCAAAAACACCGAAGAATTCAACACGGCGCTCACTTCTGTCTCGGAGATTAGCAATATCACCTACAATGGCCACTCGTATGGCCTCGGCCAGAATATTAATCTAGACGCCCTGAACAGGACCAACGTAAATCCAGACGCAAAAATTTACCTGAATGGATGTTATACGGGATTGGACGACAACAACACAGGATCATTTAGCGCTCAAAGATATGCCGATTCTTTTGGACTGAGTACACGGGGGATTACCGAAGGAGTGAGCTTCGGAATTCCGATTCCCCACGTATTCACCGATAGCTATACTGATCTTTGGCCCGGCCTTTTGCGCGGTCCCGGAGGCTTGGGTGCCCCTGATTACATGTGGGCGACACCTAAATCAAAAAAAGGGAAGTAAAGAAATGAGTCCACTATTTGCTATTCCTCTTGGAGTTGGAGCATTGCTGTTTCTCTTGGCGGCCTGGAGATTTTTTCGGAAAAGAAATTATCCGGCGTTGATACTGTGTCTACCTTACGTGATTTTGCTTATTACCGGGGCAATCCTGTGCGCTCGTTTATCTGATGGAGGGCGGACGGAGGAAATCACCCTAGGAGAAATGCAACGCCTGAAAGATCTCAACATCAATGAATTTTCGGCCATTCTTATGAATTCCAAAGTCACCTTTGGGGATGGATTCCAATGTGCTGGCGGACTCATCTTTGGCAGCGACAACCAAACGGTTAATGAAATTCTGAAGCACAATCAGCTCGCTTGGCCAGAGAATATGGCTCTGATATGGCTTTTAGACTCCCGCGCTTCGAGAGCTTCGCTGAGTAAAGACCTTCTGTTTCTTCGCGATCAGCGCCGATCCGACAATGGCATTTGGATTGGCTGGATAGCCGAGCGTGAAATCAATGAAGTGAGAAGAATGGACGGGTCTAATCTTTGACCTACGCGGCTGTCAATAGGCGGCCTTATCCCGTGAGAACCTTCTTGGAATGTCCCGTTGCCTGGTACATGATCCGCCAGTTCCTATGCGATTTTCCTCCCTGCGTCCGTTTCACCTGACTTTGGCTTTTATGGCCGTGGCAGCATTTGGCCAGTCGGAGGCCGCGACGCTTTGCGAAGCAAGTGCCATTGACAGCAAGAGCGAACTTTTCCCTTACGTTGCAGGAAGCGGAGAACTGAGCGATGGATCTCTTATCCTTTTTGGAAACGCCGCCACGCAAGGTCTCAGTGAGTCCTGGGGAACATCCGATCCGGAAAACGCCCTTGCATGGTTAAGAGGCTTGCCCAACGACGAGCGCAACAATGTGATCTTCGTTGATCTCATTTCGGTCAGTCTTGGCAGTTCGGAGGGCTGGAACGATGCCCTTCACAGTGCCATCGAAATCTCGCGGGCATTGGCTGGCAATGGTGTCGGCATCATTGAAGGCGACCGCTACCGGGGCGGCAGTCGGGATAGAGGAACTTATCCGAGCGGGATCGATCCTGCATATGGAATGGGGAGCTGGATCTTCGGCCCGGTAATTCCCGAGCCTACGACCGCGCTTCTTGGCACCCTCGGTGCTCTTAGCCTGCTGCGCCGCCGCCGCTATTCATGAGCTTGTCGGATCGCACGATTTCCCGCATCATCAGATCATGCAGTCGCCCGATGAAGATGCAGCGTTCTCAACCGCCAAAGCTCCGGCTGCTTTATTGATCTTCGCGCTTTTTGCCGCTGCCGTTCCCGTTCAGGGAGCCGTCGTCCGTCTCGATCTGGTCGCTTCCGGGAATGAACAGAGTTTCAGTCCCGGCTTTTTCATTCCTGGGCTTGGAAGCTTCGGCGCACAATCCAACAACCTCGCCATTTTTTCCGTTCCGGCTGCCCAACCGATCGTGACCAGTGGAAGTACTTTCGAATTTTACCTGATGGCTCCGGCCGGCCAATTGTTCTCCTTCACTTCGGATACCGGCCAGCGATTTGGCTTGGGCCTTAATTTTTTGCTCAATGACGGAAATGGGAAAATGGTACCAGGGTGCAAAACTTGACAGACATCCCCGCCCCCTACGTCCGTTCATGCCAAGGAGTCTCCGTATTGAATTCCCCGGTGCCTATTACCACGTGATGGCGCGCGGCAACCGGCGGGAGACGATTTTCCATGACGACGACGACCGCCGGTTTTTCCTCGCCAC
>Ga0163144_10031051_pt1 | contig 10201 bp, 10 predicted proteins | sample OliLak19BULKMAT1_FD_123175 | JGI IMG/M metagenome (GOLD analysis project Ga0163144, IMG submission 123175) | Freshwater microbial mat bacterial communities from Lake Vanda, McMurdo Dry Valleys, Antarctica - Oligotrophic Lake LV.19.BULKMAT1 | ecosystem: Environmental > Aquatic > Freshwater >...
CGCGCGAAGTAGTTGCCGGGCTTGCCGAAACCCTCAAGCCCGACCGCCTTGTAGTCCACTTGGTGCAACGCCGCGACGACACGGTTCATGCCGTCGAACAGGGCGGCGCGCTCGCTGTTGGCGAATCCGGGCAACGACTGGTCCCACAGGATGCGGCCCTCGACGCAGTCCATGACGTAGAACATGGTGCCGATCACATTGTCGTCGGTGCAGAGGCCGTGGGTGCGGGGCACCGGCACATCGGTCCTGGCCAACGCCGAAATGATGCGGTACTCGCGGTCAACCGCATGGGCCGAGGGCAGTAGCTTGCCCGGCGGCTTGCGTCGCAGAACATACTTCCCCGATGGCGCGCTCAGCCGGAAGGTCGGGTTCGACTGGCCGCCCTTGAACTGCTCGACGGTCAGCGGGCCGCGATAGAAATCGACATTGGCCTTCATCCAGTCTTCCAGCCGGCCCACATCGAAGGCGTGCTGGTCGCGCACCTGCATGGTGCCAGAAAACTGCTGGCTGTCGGTCATGGTTCCTCCCGCCCTTAGTCTAGCGGCCTTGCGGCAGTGCCCGCCAGCCGATGTCGCGCCGGCAGAAGCCGCCGGGCCAGTCCAGCGCATCGACACCGGCATAGGCCGCGGTACGCGCCGCCGCCACGTCGGGCCCGGTGCCGACGATGCCCAGCACGCGACCGCCATTGGCGATGATCCTGCCGTCGGTCGCCTGCTTCGTCCCGGCATGCAGCACGGCGACATTAGGCAACGCGGCGGCACGCTCAAGGCCGCCAATGACGTCGCCCTTAGCGTAGTCGCCGGGATAGCCCTTCGCCGCCATCACCACACACAAAGCCGCCTCCGCCTTCCAACGCAGGTCGAAGCGGTCCAGCGCGCCGTCGCGCGCCGCCAGCAGCGCCGGCAGCAGGTCGGACTGCAGCCGCGCCATCAGCACCTGGCATTCGGGGTCGCCGAAACGGGTATTATATTCGATCAGCATCGGGCCGCTTTTGGTCATCATCAGCCCGGCGAACAGCACGCCGGTGAAGGGTCGCCCTTCCTTCGCCATGGCCGCGACAGTTGGATGGATGATCCGCGCCATGATTTCGGCATCGAGTTCCGGCGTCAGCACCGGGGCCGGGGCATAGGCGCCCATGCCGCCGGTGTTCGGCCCCCGGTCGCCGTCATAGGCGCGCTTGTGGTCCTGCGCGCTGCCCAGCGGGATGGCGTGGCTGCCGTCGCACAGGGCGAAATAGCTGATCTCCTCGCCGTCGAGGAGCTCCTCGACCACCAGTTCGGCGCCGGCCGTGCCGAAGGCGCCGCCCATGATCATATCGACGGCGGCATTGGCCTCCTCGATGGTCAGAGCCACAACAACGCCCTTGCCGGCGGCCAGGCCATCGGCCTTGACCACGATGGGCGCGCTGTTTTCGGCGATGAAGGCCTTGGCCTCGACCGCGCTGGTGCAGCGTTTGTACGCCCCGGTCGGGATGCCGTACTTGGCACAGATATCCTTGGTGAAGCCCTTCGAGCCTTCAAGTGCTGCGGCGGCGGCTTTCGGACCGAAAGCGGCGATGCCGGCCGCCTCCAGCGCATCGACAATGCCGGCCACCAGCGGGCCTTCCGGGCCGACCACAACGAGGTCGATTCGCTCGCGCCGGCAGAACGCAATCATTTCCGGGAACGCCAACGGGTCCAGCGGTACGCAGGTCGCTACCTCGGCGATGCCGCCGTTGCCGGGCGCGCAGAACACCGCGTCCGCCAGCGGCGAGGCTGCGAGTTTCCGGCACAACGCATGTTCGCGTCCGCCCGAACCGATGACCAGAAGCCGCATGCCTGTTGCCTTTGCCCGATGCCGGCGCGGCTTGTATCATGGCCGCCATGGATGCGAAACCCGGCCCGGCCGCCGGCAACCTGCCCGAATACACCGTCGGCGAACTGTCCAACCGCCTGAAGCGGACGGTGGAGGACGCCTTCGCCCTGGTGCGTGTGCGTGGTGAGATTTCCGGCTTCAAGCGCGCCGCCTCCGGTCACCTCTATCTCGCCCTGAAGGACGAGGACGCGGTGCTCGACGCGGTGTGCTGGAAAGGCACCGCCGCCAAGTTCGCCCTCAAGCCCGAGGATGGCATGGAGGTGATCTGCACCGGCAAGCTGACCACCTATCCCGGCCGCTCGAAATACCAGATGGTGATCGAGCGCATGGAACTGGCCGGCGTCGGCGCGCTGATGGCGCTGCTGGAACAGCGCAAGCAGAAGCTGGCCGCCGAAGGCCTGTTCGCCGCCGAACGCAAGCGCCCGATTCCCTACCTGCCCGAGGTCATTGGCGTCGTCACCTCGCCGACCGGGGCGGTCATCCGCGACATCCTGCACCGCCTGCGCGAACGCTTTCCCCGCCATGTGCTGGTCTGGCCGGTGCTGGTGCAGGGCGAAAGCGCCGCTGCCCAGGTCGCTGCCGCCATCGAGGGCTTTAACAATATCCAGCCCGGTGGCGCGGTGCCGCGTCCCGACCTCCTCATCGTCGCGCGCGGCGGCGGCAGTTTGGAGGATCTGTGGGCGTTCAACGAGGAAGTGGTGGTGCGCGCCGCCGCCGCTTCGGCCATTCCGTTGATCTCGGCGGTCGGGCACGAGACGGATACGACCCTGATCGACTTTGTCTCCGATCGCCGCGCGCCGACCCCAACAGCGGCGGCCGAAATGGCCGTGCCGGTGCGCCTCGATCTCATCGACCAGGTCGGCGCCTTCGACCGGCGGCAGACCCAGGCGATTGGCCGGCTGATGGCGGAGCAGAAGAAGCATTTGGGCGCATTGGCGCGCGGCCTGCGCGACCCGCGCGAACTGCTGGCCCAGGCGCAGCAGCATTTCGATGATTCGAGCGAGCGTTTAAAGCGCGGTCTTCAAGCGTGCGTGACGCTAAAACAAAGCCAACTCAATGCTTCTGCCGGCGGCCTGCGGCCCAGAGATCTGGAACGTGAATTGATGCGACAGAAGCAAGTCTTGGCCGACTTTGCCAAAGCGCTAGAACGGGAATGGGACCGCCGCCTTCAAGACGCCAAGCGCGCGCTCCAACAGCGGGCCAAGCTGCTGGAGACCCTGTCGTACCGCTCGGTGCTGGGGCGCGGCTATGCCGTGGTGCGCGATGCGGCGGGCCAGCCCGTCACCAGCATGGCGGCAGCGACGCCCGGCCTTGCGGTCGCCATCGAATTCGCCGATGGTCGCCGCGATGCGGTGCTTGGCGGCACGGCGAAAGCCAAGGCCGCCGCGCCGCGCCCCCTCAAGGAACAAGGGACATTGTTGTAGCCATGCGCAGCCCCGGCGGTGGCCCCGTGCCCGATGCGGAAGCCAAGCTTCTCTATACCGATTCCGGCGTCCACGTATTGACGCCCGGCCGCTTTGTGCGCTGCGCGGTGACCGGCCAGCGCATCGCGCTGGAGGACCTGAAATACTGGTCGGCCGCCAAGCAGCAGGCCTATGTCGATGCGGTCGCCTCGGCGAAGGGCATGCGTTCGTGATCATGCGACTCGTCGCGGTTCTGCTGTTGCTGGCCGCGCCGGCGTGGGGCGAGGTCGAACTGAAGGGCAGGCTGGTGCAGGGCGGTTTGGTCATGGGCCGCGCCGCGCCGGGCGCCGAAGTCAGGCTGGACGGCAAGCCGGTCCGCGTCGGCGAGGACGGCCGCTTTGTCATCGGCTTCGGCCGCGAGGCGGGGCCGCGCGCCCTTCTTGAAGTGGTGAACCCCGGCGGCATCGAGCAACACGATCTCGCCATCGCGGCCCGCCAGTGGGACGTGCAGCGCATCGACGGCCTGCCCGAGGCGCAGGTGACGCCGCCGCCCGCCGTGCTGGCGCGCATCAAGAAGGAGAACGACGCCATCGCCGAGACCAGGCGGCGCGACACGCCCGAACGCTGGTTCGAGCAGGGCTTCGTCTGGCCGGCCGAGGGTCCGGTCAGCGGCGTCTATGGCAGCCAGCGGATTCTGAACGGCCAGCCGCGCCAGCCGCATTTCGGCCTCGACATCGCGGCCCCCGTGGGCGCGCCGGTAGTGGCCAGCACGGCGGGCCTCGTCGTCCTGGTCGACCGCGACCTTTACTATACCGGCGGCACCATCGTCATCGACCATGGCTTCGGCCTGATCGGCGTCTACTCGCACCTGTCGCGCCTCGACGTTCGCGTCGGCCAGCAGGTGAAGCAGGGCGAGCGCATCGGCGCGGTCGGCGCCACCGGCCGCGCCACCGGCCCGCATCTCGACTGGCGGCTCAACTGGTTCGACGTGCGGCTGGACCCGCAACTGCTGTTGCCGCCGCGTCCTTGAATTATGCCGAAATCGGCATAGTATTCCGCTGGTTCCCACCCCCCCCTCACCCAACCCTCTCCCCCGCAAGCGGGGGCGAGGGAGAATAAGGAAAAAGCCCTCGCCCCCTTGGGGGAGAGGGTTGGGTGAGGGGGCGGCAGGCCACGCGGTTAGCACTGGTTGAATTCGATGCCCAAGCCCCATCGACGAAAAGCCATTAGTCTGGAAGCGTTGCAGCGCAGGTGGATGCGTGACCCGAAGTTCAAGGCCGCCTACGACGCGCTGGAGGAGGAGTTCGCGCTGGCCGAAACCATTATTCGGGCGCGCGCCGGGGCGAAGCTGACCCAGGCCGAGCTGGCGGCGCGCATGGGCACCTCGCAGGCGTTCGTGGCGCGGCTGGAAAGCGGGCGCTCGCTGCCGACGATGCGCACGTTGCGCCGCGTCGGCGAGGCGACCGGCACGCGGCCGAAGGTGGAGCTGGTTCCCGTGCATCGCCGCTAGTCTGGCCAGCGGCGGTGGACCCAGAACCAGTGGTCGGGCCGCTCGGTTATCCAGCGTTCGAAAATCGTGTGGATGCGGCGCATGCCGGCGGCCAAGTCGGCCGTCTTGTCGCCGGTTGAGTCCAGCCGGAACGGCGCCTCGGCGGTAAAGCGGAAGCGGGCGCCGCCCAGGCGTTCGACCCGCAGGGCCACGACAGGGCAGTCGAAGCGGAGCGCCAGTTCGGCCGCCGCCGGCGCGGTCATCGCCTCGCGCCCGAAGAACGGCACTGATATGCCGTTGTTCTGCTTCTGGTCGACGAGAAGGCCGACATGGCCGCCGGCGCGCAGCGCGCCAAGCAGGTCGCGCGCGGCGCGGCTGCCCTTCGGCGCATAGTCCTGGCCGGCGACGTCGCGCAGCTCCTGGATCATCGCATCGACCGCCGGGTTGTTGGCGGCGCGGTAGACCGACAGCGTCTTCATGCCGAAGTGGCGCATGACCAGCGGCGGCAATTCCCAATTGCCATAATGCATGGCGACCGCGATGCCGGGCATTCCGTCGTCGCGCAATGCCTCGATATGTTCGGCCCCGACAATCTCGATGCGGCCGGGCAGCAGTTCGTCGAGATGGGCAAGCTCGCCCACGGTGCGGCCCAGATTGTCCCACATACCTTTTAGCGTGCGCGCCACCGCCGCGTCGTCGAGATCGGGCAGGGCGCGGCGCAAATTGCGTTCGGCCACGCGGTGCACGCCAAGGCGCGGGCCGGCAAGCCGCGCCATGAACCCAGCCACGGCCGAGGCGCGGTCCAGCGGCAGGGCGCGCAGCAGCGCCAAGCCAAGCCGTGCGGCAAAAGCCTCCAGGGCCGGCTTCACGCGATGCCCGCCTTGGCCAGGAGGTGGTCGAGCATGGCGCCGTCGCGGAAGGTGAGGGCAACCTGGACCGGCGTCACCATGCGCCGCGCCTCGGGCGGCAGGCGCACCTGGTCCTTCTCGGTGGTGACCAGCAGCGCACCCGCCGCCGCGGCGGCATCGGCCAGCCGCATGATCTCGTCGGGTTTATAGGCGTAGTGGTCGGGATAGGTGCGGGTGCCGACCACGTCGCATTGCAGGTCGGCCAGGGTGGCGAAGAATTTTTCCGGCCGGCCGATGCCGGCGAAGGCAAGCACCCGGCGGTGGCGCAGCGCATCGCTGACCGGGGCCAGGGTGGCATGCATCATGGGCAGGGTGCCGGTAGATAGCGCGCCATCGCCAATCAGCACCACGGCATCGGCGCGGGCCAGGCCGGCCGGCACCGTTTCGCGCAACGGCCCGGCCGGCATCACGCGGCCATTGCCGAAGCCATAGCCGCCATCGACCACGACCAGCGACAGGTCCTTGTGCAGGCGAAAATTCTGGTGCGCGTCGTCGAGCACCAGCACCTCGGCGCCCGCAGCTATGGCGGCGCGCGCGCCCTTCAGGCGGTCGCGCGCCACCCAGGTGGGCGCCACCTGGGCCAGCAACAGCGGCTCGTCGCCCACGTCGGCGGCGACGTGGCGGTCGAGGTCGATGCGGAGCGGCCCCACCTCGCGCCCGCCATAGCCCCGGGTGACGAAGTGGACTTTCACGCCGCGCCGCTGCAATCGCTCGCCCAGCGCCAGGGCGGTTGGCGTCTTGCCGGCCCCGCCGACCACGAGGTTGCCGATGCTGATCACCTTGGCGTTCACCCGGGTCGGGCGGGCGCGCTTCAGCGCCGCGCCGAGCCGCCACAAAAGGCTGAACGGCGTCAGCAACAGCGGGAAAGGACTGCGCGCGCCGGCGCGCCAGAAATCAGGCGCGCGCATGGCTTTGCTTGGTGAGGGCCGGCTTCACCGGCCGGCGGCCACAGGCGGCATCGGCCTCGGCCGTCAGCTTGTTGAGCGCTGCTTCCAGCGCGGCGCGGAACGCCTCGTCGCCGGCCTCGTCGGCGGCGGGCGCAATGGGTTGGCCCACGATCATCACGCCGCGCCCGAACGGCAGCGGGGCGTGAAAGCGGTCCCACGATTTCAGCCGCAGGCCGAAGCGGGTGGCGTAGCTGGCGGGATAGACCGGCACTTGCGCCAGCCGCGCCAGCACGGCGATGCCCCGGCTGGCGCGCATGCGAGGCCCCCGGGGTCCGTCCGGCGTCACCGAGAAGGAGCCGCCGCGCGCCACAAGGTCGAGAATGGCGCGCACGGCGGCGCTGCCGCCCTTGTCGCGGTCGCCGCGCCTGGTGCTGCCCCGCACCGTGGCGGCGCCAAGGCGATGCACCGCCTGGGCGATCAGCTCGCCGTCGCGCGACTGGCTGATCAGCATCGCGGGCTTGCGACCGGCGGCCCAGGCGTCGGGCGCGGCGTGGCGCCACAGCATGGGCATCAGGGCCAGGCGGCCGTGCCAGAACGCGCCGATCCCCTGGCCGTGGCCGGTGCGCAGCGCCGCCATCGCGTCCAGCCCGCGCCAGTCCCAGCGCGTGGTGGCGAAGACGAAGCGCACATAAAGCGCGATCGACGCGCCGATCAGGCGCTGCACGGCGGGCCGGCGCAAACCACGGATCATGGCGGCGGCGTCAGTGCGCCGGCACCGGCAGGTCGTCCGGCTCCGCCCCCGCCGGCCGCGCCTCGCCGGCGAATTGCGTGGCGTAAAGACGGGCGTAGACGCTCCCCCTGGCCAGCAGTTCGTCGTGCCGGCCGGTCTCCACCACCTGGCCGTGGTCGATGACGAAAATGGCGTCGGCATCGATCACGGTGGACAGGCGGTGGGCGATGACGATGGTGGTGCGGCCCTGCATCAGGCGGCGCAGTGCCGCCTGCACCTTGCGCTCGGCCTCGGCATCCAGCGCCGAGGTGGCTTCGTCCAGCAGCAGGATCGGCGCGTCGCGCAGCATGGCGCGGGCGATGGCGATGCGTTGGCGCTGGCCACCCGACAGTTTCACGCCGTTCTCGCCCACGACAGTGTCGTAGCCCTGCGGCAGGCGCATGATGAAGTCGTGCGCGTCCGCCGCCCTGGCCGCCGCCACTATTGCGTCTTCGCTGGCGCCAGCACGGCCATAGGCGATGTTGGCGCGCACAGAGTCGTCGAACAGGGTCTGTTCCTGGCTGACCAGCGCCATGGCGCCGCGCAGGCTGGCGACGGTGACGCCATGCACGTCCTGGCCGTCGATGGATACTGTACCGCCGGTCGGGTCGTAGAAACGCGGGATGAGGTTGAGCAGGGTGGTCTTGCCGGCGCCGCTGGGGCCGACCAGGGCGACCTTGGCGCCGGGCGCCACCGTGATACTGACACCGCGCAGCGCCTCGGCGCCGTCGGCATAGGCGAAGCGCACATTGTCGAACCGGACGCCGCCGCCCTGCACCCGCAGCGGCTTGGCGTCGGCGGCATCGCGGATGGTGGGCGCCACGTCCAGCATGGCGAACAGGCGTTGCGCGGCGGCCAGGCCTTCCTGCAGGGCGATGTTGAGCGTGGCGAGGCTTTTCACCGGCTGGTAGGCCAGCAGCAACGCGGTGACGAAGGCGGCGAACGAGCCCAGGCTCATCTCGCCTGCCACGGCACGCAGGCCGCCGAAATAGATCGCGATGGCGACGGCAATGCCGCCCAGCGCCTCGGTCGCCGGGCCGGCGGCGGCACGGGCGCGGATCACCTTCATCATGTGGCCCAGCCGGGTTTCGACCGAGGCGCGGGCGCGCGCCGTCTCGCGCTCCTCCATGCCATAGGCCTTGACCAAGCGGACGCCGTCAAACGTCTCGCTGAGAATCGTGGTGAGCTTGCCGGTCTCCTCCTGGGAACGGGTCGAGCCCTTGCGGGTCTTGCGGCCCAGCTTGCGCGAATAAAGGCCGACCACGGGGAAGATGGCGCAGACCACCAACGTCATGCGCCAGTCCTGCTGGAACATCACGCCGACCAGGAAAATGACGCTGAGCGTGTCCTTCACCATGCCGGTCAGCGCCCGGCTGACCGCGTCGCGCAACAGCGTCGCATCGTACAAGAAGCTCGACACCAGCCGGCCCGAATGGATGCGCTGCAACCAGGCAAGGTCGGCCCGCATCAGGTGGGCGTACATCGCCACCTGGGTGTCGGAAATGATGCGCTGGCCCACGCCGCTCATCAGCGTACCCTCGGCATAGGAGGCGACGCCCTTGACCAGGGCCACGGCGATCACCGCCAGCGGCACAAACAGCAGGTAATCGGCATCACGCGCGACGAACACCTTGTCCAGCGCCGGCTGCATCAGCCAGGCATTGGCGGCCGTCATGGCGGCGGCAACCGCCATGAACAGTACCGACAGCGCCAGCCGGCCCAGGTGCGGCCGGACGTGGAACCGGATCAGCCGGCGCAGCAGCGCGCCCGTGGCGTGCGCCGCCGGCTCGGCCTTCAAGTCGGGCATGACGTTCATCCCGGCGGTTCTAGGCGAAGACCGGGGCGGCGGCAATGCGGCGGCATGGCGAAAAAAACCTCGATATCGTTAGGGAGACTTAGGTTTTGTTGTCATTTTGTCCCGAAACCATACAGCTAGATTAAGCCTGCGCGCACGCTCCACAGCTCGATGAATTTGCGCGCCTCGGTCACTTTGCCGCGCGCTAGCGCGCTGCGAATTCGGCCGTCAAAGGTACGCGCGACCAATATCCCGGGCGCCTCGCGCAAATCCTGGCGATGCTGGCGCAGTTCCTCGATTCGCCGGCGCACGGCCGGCACGGCCAGCAACCGGCTGGCCTGGAAGCGGGCCGAGGAAGCGGCATAGCCGGCGCCGATCGCGGCCGCCGTCGCGGTCGGGGTTTCCAGTATCAGCCGGGCGAAAATTGTCTGGCGATGGGTGAGGGCTTTTGGCATTCTTCGCTCTAAAATCCAAAAAAAGAATAATAACCCAAATACTTTAGAAAGTCAAGAAAAATTTCATAAACCTAAGCTTTTTGCGATCTTCAAAAATCTTCTACGTCCTCCGGTCAAGCCGGGGACGTAGGAGTTACTTTTGGAGCTTCTCGATCAAGGGAGAGGGCGCTCTTCACCGTCCGCCGATTTTTCGCCCCGCCGGGGCAAATCATGCTTAAAACGGTAAAGCCATGAGCGATGAACTGGATAACGGCCCCGATCCGGCGGCCGGGCTTTTGCCTGCGGGCCTGCGCGACGTGTTGCCGCCGCGCGCCGAGCTGGAAACCCATGCCACCGAGCGGCTGATGGCGGCGTTCCACGCTTGGGGCTATGCGCGGGTCAAACCGCCACTGGCCGAGTTCGAGGAGACCTTGCTGGCCGGCGCCGGCCAGGCCCTGGCCGGGCAGACTTTCCGGTTCATGGACCCGAACTCGCAACGCATGCTGGGCCTGCGGCCCGACATCACCCTGCCGGTGGCGCGCATCGCCGCGACCCGGCTGCGCGGCGAGCCGCGCCCCTTGCGCCTGTCGTATGCCGGCCAGGTGTTGCGGACGCGCGGCAGCCAGCTCCGGCCCGAGCGGCAGTTCGCCCAGGCCGGTTTC
>Ga0163144_10031053_pt1 | contig 10201 bp, 8 predicted proteins | sample OliLak19BULKMAT1_FD_123175 | JGI IMG/M metagenome (GOLD analysis project Ga0163144, IMG submission 123175) | Freshwater microbial mat bacterial communities from Lake Vanda, McMurdo Dry Valleys, Antarctica - Oligotrophic Lake LV.19.BULKMAT1 | ecosystem: Environmental > Aquatic > Freshwater > Lake...
GGCGCGCTCATGCGGGCGGAGCTTGCCCGCGCTCGTGCCGTGTCCGCAAGCCGGAAGCTTGAAACTGCTTGCGGCCTTCGTCGAATGCGGGCATGAGCCGGTGCGTCTGCGCATGACTCACATGAATTTGTCGTATCGTCTTTGGCTTCACGGGCTGGGGCTGTTCCTCGGTTTCCTCGGCGTCAGCTCCGCTTTCGCGCAGTCGAGCTATCACGATATTGACGAGCCGCCGCATCAGTACCGCCAGCGCAGGCCCCAGGATCGATTCAGCAAGTTGATGGCGGATTTCGAGAGCGGGAAGATCCTGCTCGACCGGCAGAGCGAGAAGGCCTTTCTCCTGAGCCTGCTGAAGGTGTTGGAGATTCCTGCGACGTCGCAAATGCTCGTGTTCTCCACGACCAGCCTGCAACTAAGCCTCATCTCGCCCTTGAATCCGCGCGCCCTCTACTTTAATGAGGACATTTACCTCGGCTACGTGCCCGGGGGTCGCATTGAGATCGTGGCGCTCGATCCGGAACTGGGCGGCATCTTTTACATCTTCGACATCCCAAGGGGCGAACGTCCGTTGAGCTTCGAGCGCTCCGATCGCTGCATGAACTGCCATGCGGATGACAACACCGGCCATGTGCCCGGCCTGGTCATCAAGTCCGTCGTGCCCGGCCCTTCCGGCGGAAGCTTGACCGCGTATCGTCTGGGACAGACCGGGCATGGGGTCCCCTTCGACCAACGCTTCGGCGGCTGGCACGTGACCGGCAGCCACGGCATCACGAACCATTGGGGCAATCTCACCGGCCGGCTTGCCGCGGGAATACTGACAAGAATTCCGAACCTGCCGGGCGAGAAGTTTGGTTTTGACCGCTATCCCGTCGCCACCAGTGACATCCTGCCTCAACTGCTCCACGAACATCAGGCGGGTTTTGTGAATCGCGTCGTGGAGGCTTCCTATCGCGCGCGAACAGCAATCCATCTGAGCGGTGGAAAGCTCAACCCGGCGCAGGTGACAGAACTCGACGGGCAGGCGGATATCATCACGCGTTACTTGCTCTTTGCTGACGAAGCTGCCCTGCCGCCGGGCGGCGTGGAGGGTGACGCCGCATACAAGGCGGATTTTCTGCGCTCGCGTCGAGAGGCGGCAGGGGGGCTGTCGCTGAAAGATTTCGACCTGCGCGCCCGGCTATTCAAACACCGGTGCAGCTACATGATTTACAGCCCGGTGTTCGTCGGGTTACCCCGGGAAATGAAGCAGCGCATCTATCAGCGGCTCGGCCGAGCACTGGCTCTGGAGCATCCGGACCACGACTACGCCTACCTGCCGCAGGCGGAGAGGAAAGCCATTCGCGCCATCCTCAGGGGAACATTGAAAGATCTGCCAGAGGGCTGGTGAAGCAGCGGAAAAGCAAATGGGCGCCGCTGCTCTCGCAAACGGCGCCCGTGAATCAATGACGGAGGCTCAGCTGCCCTTTTCCATCTTCTGACCCGCACTCTTCCAGCCGGAGAGGCCGGCGGACATGTGCTTGATGTTCTTGTATCCCAGCTTCTCGGCGGCGTTGGCCGCGGCTTGGTAGGCTTTGCACTTGGGTCCGCCGCAGTAGGCGACGATGGGGGTGCTCTTGTCCTTCGGAAGCGCAGCGGCGAGGTCGCCCTTGATCGCTTCGAAATTCAATGCGCCCGGCACTCGACCCTTGGCGAACGATTCGGAGCCGTTGACGTCGATGATGACGGCCTTCTTGGATTCAGCCAGCGTCTTGACTTCGGTGACGCTGATGTCGGGGAATTCTCCGGCGAAGGCGGAGGTCGCGATGACGGCGGCGGCGAGGAACGTGAGGAACTTTTTCATGCTATGTGTTGTCGGCTGGGTTCTGAGTTGTTCAATGACCTCGGTGTTGAGGCCTGGCTGGCTCCCGAACCACAACCGGAACCAGCCAGTAGCGAACGACGCCACGGGCGTCCTTCCTATTCAAGGACTGCTGCCCTTAAAAATGGTTTCCAAAAACTTTCACGCCCCCGGCGCATGGGCGTTCACTCATGGCCGCCACGCCTTGCTCCAGAGCGCGTAGATGGCCTGGATGGCGGCGCGCTCGCGGGGCGTCCATTCCGCGGTGCGCTCCGTGAGGGCTTTGACTTCCCCAAAGCGCGGCTCCCGCTCGACGGCGAGTTGATAGTTTTCCAGCGACTGCTTGAGGTCGCCGACGGCGAAGTAGCCCAGCGCCAGCGAGTAATAATCGTAGTGCGCGCGGCGCTGGCTCATGTCCGCCGCCGTGCGCCACTCGCGCAGCGCGTCGGCGTAATCACCAAGATTGAAATAGGCGAAGCCCGCGCTGTTATGCAGGGGGGCGGTGCTTTTCAGCGCCAGCGTCTTGCGCACATCGGCGCGGGCCGCGGCGCGTTGCCCGAGCAAAGCCAGCGTATAGCCGCGATTGGAGTACGCCTGGGCGTTGGCCGGGTTTGCCTTCACCTGCTGGTTGAGAATCTCCAGCTTGGGTGATGTGAGCGACGGCCCATGGGCGCATCCACCGGCCAGCAGCGCCACCAACGAGCACCAGAGGAAGGGCTTCTTCATTTCTCGATGGGCTTGCCCGCCTTTTTCCATCCGTCGAAGCCCGGCCCCAGATCGTAAAGATTCTTGAACCCCATCGTGTCGAGTTTCTTGCAGGCCTTCGCGCTGCGCATGCCCACCGCGCAGTTCACCAGATAGGTCTTGTTCCGGTCGAGCGCGGCGGTTCTTTCGGCAAAGGACTTCGAGTTGATGTCGATGTTGATGGCGCGCGGTATGCGGCCCTTCTCAAACTCCGCCACGCTGCGCACGTCCAGAATCACGTTGTTGGTATCGGCGCGCAGTTTGTCGTAATCCTCCACGCCGATGCGCTTCACCGGGGCGGCGGGAGATGGACTGGTCGGCTCCACGCTCCGGGCAGCCGCCGGGAAAAGCAGCGCCGCAAGCAAGAGAACGAATTGGATGTGTGCCAGCATGACGTTGGCGAGATTGGCGTCACAGGCAGGTTGAAACAAGCCAGTTATTCAACCTTGGATGGAGCGCAAAACCGCATGGTCCTTATTTTGTGTGAATGATTCTTGCCAATCACCCCGAATAGTCCAGTGTGCCGAAGTCTGTTAGATCGCTTGTCTCTTTCAAGGCATGGAAAATCTTCAGGTGAACTTGGTTCAGTGATGATTTGAAACCCGAAGTCCGGGAACAGTCTGGTAAGTGCGGTATTTTCTACAGTCAAACATCACATGAGCAGCAAATTGTTTGTTGGAAATCTTTCCTTCAACACCACCGAAAACGACCTCCAGGACGCATTCGCCGCACACGGCAGCGTCGTCGAGGCCAACCTGATGATGGATCGCATGACCGGCCGCGCCCGCGGCTTCGGTTTCGTGACCATGAGCACCCCCGAGGAAGCCGAGAAGGCCATCGCCGCCATGAATGGCGCCCAGATGGACGGACGCGCCCTCACTGTCAACATCGCTCGTCCGCGCGAAGATCGTCCGGCCGGCGGCGGCGGCGGCGGCGGTGCCCGTCGTAGCGGTGGTGGTGGCGGCGGCGGCGGTTACAGCGGCGGCGGCGGCGGTGGCGGCGGACGCGACCGTTACTAAATCAGAGTCTTTTAATCAGGGCGGGGTCCAGTTTGACTGGGCTCCGCCTTTTTTATTTCCGGCCGGGGGTTCCCATTCCACCTGCGCCTGCTTTAATCCGACCCGACTCTCCCGCCTGTCGCCTATTCGGACCACACAGGAAAACCTGATAACAGCAAAACCCGCCGTTGACATTGTGTGTCATTTGGCTACGGTTCCCGCTCTTTTAACTGAGCAATCGAACACCGCTTTATGCCGAATACCAAGTCCGCCGAACGCCGAGTCCGCAGCAACGAACGCAAACGCCTCCACAATCGCAGCATCAAGTCCCGCCTCAAGACTCTCGAGCGCGCTTACGCTGAATCGCTGACGGGCGGAAAGAAGGACGACGCTGCCGTGGCGTTTCGCAAGCTCAGCTCCGCTTTCGACAAGGCTGCCAAGGTCGGCGTCATCCACAAGAGCCAGGCCAGTCGCAAGAAATCGCGCCTGTCAGTCCGGGTCGCGGCGATGAAGTAAACTTCATCCTGACATTTCCAAGGCGTCCTCACCGGACGCCTTTTTTGTTCTACTTCTCGAGCCGGTCGAGCATCTGTCGCGCGGTGGTCTGGTCTGGGTTTGCCTCCAGCACCCGTTTCAACTGCCTCCGCGCTTCCGCAAAGTCTCCCTTCCTTCGCAACGCATCGGCCAGCGCGAGGCGGGTCCTGGCGTCGCCGGGATCGCAGCGCACCGCTTCGCGCAACGCTCTGATGCCACCTTCGGCATCTCCAGTGCGCAGCAATGCATAGCCAAGATTGTAGTGGGCGGGCGCGGAGTCCGGCTTGAGCGCGACGGCCTGTTTCAGGGAGGACGCAGCTTCGTTCCATCGCTGCTGACAGAATTGTGTGAGTGCCAGTTGCAGCAAGCCATTGAGCGACTCCGGTTGCGCGGCAAGGTGGCGTCGAAGAATCTCCTCCGCCTCCCCGCATCGCTGTTGCTGATAGCGCAGGCGCCCGAGCAACAGCAGGCCTTCCGGGTTGACCGGATAATTTTGCAACAACCGGTTGATGATCGCCTCCGCATCGGCAGACCTCCTTTGCACGAGCAGCGCATTGGCATGGTCGGCCAGACTGCGCGCGTCGGCCCGGAGACTGAGCACTTCGTTGAGAAACGGGTCCGGGGATTCTTGCGTGTCCTGCAAGGTCGGGGCGAGGCGAACCAACCGCACTGACTCGACCGCGTCGCCCTGGCGCTGGCGAATCTGCGCCAGCAGCATTGTGGCGTCACGAGACGGGATGCCTTGCAGGATGGTGGCGGCTTTTTCCATCTCGTTTCCTGCGACCAGCGCACGGGCGAGTCCGAGATTTGCAGCCTGTGACGGAGTGTCCTGAGCAACGAGAAGGTTCAGTTGAAAGATCGCCTCATTGTTCCTGCCTCGTTCGAGCAGCGCCTGACCGAGGCGAAGGCGCGAGGCACCGGATTGCGCGCCGCCCAGTTCCACGGCGCGTTGCAGGTGGCCGAGCCCCGATTCGAAATCATCCGCGAGTTCCAAAACTCCGAGCAGATGCGGCCAGCGCGAAGATCGGGGATCCAACTCCGCGGCGCTGCGGTAACATTGTCGTGCCTCGGGGAGAAATTCAGCGGCGTGCAGGGTCTGCCCCAGCTTTCCCCAAGCCTCCGCTGATTTCACCGCCGACAAAACCGCCAGCCGCGACTCCGTGACCAGCGAGGCGAGGGCTGGGTCGAGCGATGCTGTGGAGACCGTCGGTGGTTCAGCAGGACGCTGGCAACCGGCCAGAAGCAGTCCCGCGATGGCGAGGATGAGCGCAATGTGCTTCATGGCTTTTTGCGCAGGACCAGCAAGCGATCCGCCGGACCTCCGGGAAAAGTTTCCTTCGTTCCATCGGGCCACAGTACTTCGATCGCATCGAAAGATGACGCCGCGCCGAGACCGAAATGCACGGACGGATCGTGGCTGGTCAGATAGCCCAAAGCTGGCTGCGCCACAGACCACCAACTTTTGGATCCCGCACGCACCGTCACCTCGGCACCGATGGCATCGCGTGAGCCGTGAGCCGGATCCAGCACGCGGATCCGCAGCCAGTGCCCGCGCCGGGTAGCGACGTTGCGCAGCATCCGCGCTGGCCCTGCGATACCGACAGTGATCAGGTCGGGACCGCCGTCGTTATCAAGATCGGCCACGGCCAGAGCGCGTCCGATGAAAGCGTTTCCGCACAAAGCCGGGTTCTCCTGCGACACATCGTGAAAGCGTCCACTGCCATTATTGACGAACAACTGAGCGCGCTGCGCATAGCCTGACCACCAGGGATTTACACCCGGTTGCACCGGCGTCTGGCCGGGGACAAGTCGGCGCACGAGTCCGTTGAGGAACGCCAGATCGGGAGCGCCATCGCAGTTGAAGTCAACGAACGCAGTACCGAACCCGGTGCCGCGCCAGCCTTGCTGCTGCAATCCGGCGGGCGCGATCTGATCGGCGTAGACACCGCGCGGTCCCTGTTTCCAGAAGGAATGAAATTCCTCCGACAAATGTGTGACGAATAAATCGCCAAGGCCATCGCCGTCCACGTCGGCGAACGCGGTGCCCATGTTCGCCGCGGTGGCGCCCATCGCATTGTAGGCGAGTCCGCGTTGGACAGCCTCCTCGGTGAAGGTGCCGTTGCGCTGGTTGACGAATAGACGGTTGGGCCGTCCGTCATCGGCGAAGAAAATGTCCGGCCAGCCGTCTCCATCGAAATCGGCGCAGACGACGCCGAGCGCGACGCCCGGCGCGCGGGCGATGCCGCTGAGATCGCTGCGATCCTCGAAGCGGGGCGGCGCTCCCTCCGTGCCGGTGATATTTCTCCAGAGCCGGCTGGCGGCTTCGCCGAAGGCGCGCGGCGCGCAGAAATCCTGCTGGCCATGAAGGTCGCGGCAGAGGTGTGTCGGGTCGTAATCGACGTAGTTGCCGACCACCAGATCGAGCCAGCCATCACGGTCGTAGTCGATGAAGCTGGCCGGCGCGGCCCAACGGGGATTGTCGAGTCCGGCTTCACGTGTCACTTCGCGGAACTTGCCGCTGCCGAGGTTTTGGAAGAGACGCGTTGCGCCATACTCCGTCACGACCACGTCGGGCAGGCCGTCGTTGTTCACGTCGCCGGCAATTGCGGCCATGCCGCGGCCAATGACATCCAGACCGGAGCCGACGCTGACATTTCGAAATTTGCCATCAGGCTCCTGATGAAAAAGCTGGTTGGGCGCTGGCGCGTTGGTGCCGCCGTTCTGGACGAAGTACACGTCGAGACGCCCGTCGTTGTCGTAGTCCAGCAGTGCGAGTCCGCTGCCCATCTGATCGGGCATGAAGTAGTTTGTGCCCGCAACGTGCGTGAAGTTCAGGCCGGACTGAGCGGTGATGTCAGCGAACCATTCCGGGCCGGAGGTTTTCTGAGCTGGTGCCGTCGGTTTCGCCTCGCGACCGCAACCCGCCACGAGACTGGCCAGAGCGAGAACGAGCATGAGACCGCCGCTTTGCCCGCGCGGCCACCAGGAGTCAATGGAAGGCCTACCGTTGCTCATCAGGGTTCTCATGGCGCGTGCGCATGTAGTGAAAGAGATACTGCTGCGCGTAACCGGCGTTGGGGCCGAAGTGCGTGCTGGTGAAGTTCAGCAGACGTTGGGGCGTGGGCCGGCGCTTGGGAAAGTAAAGCTGGCGCAGCGCCTTCATCACCCAGACATCGATGGGAAAAGCCTGCTGGAAACCGTAGGCGAAGAGCAGGGCGCAGTTGGCGATCTTGTTGCCGACGCCGCGCAGGCTCACCAGCGCTTCGCGAGCCGCATTCACATCAAGGTGACGGAGTGAATCCAGATCCAGTTCGCGCGAAGCGATGCGACGAGCTGCGGCGAGCAAGCTCGGGGCGCGAAAGCCCATCTTGCAGGCGCGCAGTTCTACTTCGCTCGCGCGTGCCAGGCGTTCCGCCGTCGGGAACGCGCGGGTGAGAATCGCGCCGGGCGGGGTGGTGAGTGGTTCACCGAATCGTTCGCAGAGCAGGGCGATGATTTGCTGAATCTGAACGATTTGTTTGGTCGAGGAGAGAATGAACGAGGCCAGACATTCCCACGGATCCTGGCGCAACAGGCGCAGTCCCCGGCAGTGCGCCACGGCGGCGCGCATCGGCTCATCGTCGGGAAAGGTCAACAGCACTGAGCCGAGGTCGAGATCGGTTTGCAGATAATCCGTCAACCAGTTCCAGTCATTTGCCGCGTGTGCAGTGGTTGCTTCGATCCCGCGTTCAATGGAACGAAGGCGAACCCAGCGCTGATCGATGACGCCCTCCCAGGCCCCGTCGCGCTGCGCCCAGCGAAAGGCCTGTCCGCAGCCCAACGTCGCGGCGAGATCGTAGTCGCGCACGGGAAGGACGGCTGTTGTGCCGGCGTCGATCATGAAATCGGTTTCAGCGCAGGCCGCGACATTCCCAGAGTTGAAGCATGCGCACGGTGCGCTTGCCGCCGCGGACGTTCAGCAGGCCCAGGTCCTTGACGGATGTGAATTGCCCGGCGACTTCGGGTGGAAGTCTCTCCGACTCCTTCACCTCGGCCACGTAGATGGCATTCTGTCCTTTGCGGAAATCCGGGTAGCGATACTCCGGCCAGAACCAGAATTGGTTTTTGGGCCGGCTCGTGGTGCGCGGATAAACCAGCGGCGTCCCTGGCAGGCTGGCCCTGGCCTCGGGCGTGTAAAAGGTGAGCAGGCCGGTCAGCCCGTAGTGTCCGGCGATAATGAAGGTCCCGGTGCCTTCGGCGAGCAGACGCTGGCGGGCCTTGGCGACCAGTGCCGCTGCATTCTCGTGTCCCTGCGCGCGGCTGGTGGGGTCGAATTTCGCCGGAAGGCGGACCTTGGCGATTTTGTTCACCAGCCCGGTGTCATGGGAGATGATGACCACAGCGGCGCCGGTGGCGAGGGCTGTGGCAAGCCAGGGCTTGATGCCGCGCGCGCCTTCGCGCCAGCGCGCGTGCCACCACGCGGTCATCAGGCAAAACATGGGAATGATCGCGGGGGCGATCCAGTTCGGTTGCACGCGGGAGTGCAGGGTGTAGAGCCAATAGCCGGCGAAGAGCGGCGTGCCCATGCAAAAAAGATAGAGGTGTAGCGGGTGTTCCCGGCGGCGCTTCCAGAAGGCCATGGCTGCCCAGAGGGCGGCCACGAAAAAGATTGGATGCAACAACACGGTTTCAGCGGCGGTGAAATCGACGAGGAAACCCGGCGTCGGCGTCCACTCTTTGTCCAACTTGGCGTTCTCCGAGATGTGCGTGACGGTGATCCATCCGTTCTGCGAATTCCAAAGAATCACCGGCACCGTGCAGAGGGCAAAGATTAGGAAAGCGAGCCACGGTCCGGGCTTCCGTAAATGCCGGCGCGCTGCGGGCGACAACGCGAAGTAAATGGCCCAGCAGCCCAGCAGGCACGCTGCGGTGTACTTGCTGAGAAAGCCGAGCCCCAGCCACAAGCCCGCCAGCAGCCAGTGACGGGTGGTGCCGTCCGGTTGCACGGCGCGCCAGCCTGCGATCATGGCCAGCGTCCAAAAGAGCACGAGCGGCGGATCGATGGTCATCAGGATCGTTCCGGCGGCGAGCATGGGCGTGCAGGAGACAATGAGCAGCAGGAAGAATCCTGCGCGCGCGCTGACCTCGCGCGCCATGAAACGCACCACCGCCAAGCCCAGCAGCGCCGCAATGACGGGCGAGAGGAAGCGCACCCCGAACCCGGTGTCGCCCCACAGGTGCGTGCCGGTCCATTGGAGCAGCGCGATCATGGGCGGCTTGCTGTAGTAGGAAAGGGCGAGGTGCTTGGACCAAATCCATTGGTAGGCTTCGTCCTCGGTCAGTTCGATGATGTCGCCGCTCAGATAGGCCAGGCGCGCGAGCAGCAACAAGCCGATGACTCCGTAGCTGAGGCGGAGGAATTGCGCCTCGACGATGACTTCGGTGCGTTCGATTTTCGGGACTGACGCGATTTGATCTGGATTCAAGAGCGATGGTTGTCGCTGCCACCAGAGGGGAAACCATCTTCGCACCGCGCGCTGCCAGAGGGTTTCATACAGCCACAATGCAGCCGAGGCATAGCCCGCCCCCAGGATCGCGCCCGCCAGGACGTCGCCCGGGTAATGCGCGCCGAGATACACGCGGGAGAAGGCGACGAGGCAGGCGAGCGGCAGCAGCACGCGCCAGCTTTGCCGATAGAAGGCGAAGGCCACCAGAGTCGCCGCAAACCAGGTCGAGGTATGTGACGAAGGCATTGCATTGCTGTCGCCCCTGCCAACGAGCAAACGCGCGTCGGTTTGCTGCACGAAGGGCCGATCACGATCCGTGAGTTTCTTGATGGGATTGATGATGAAGCTGTCGCCGAGTCCGAGTGTGAGCGCCAGGACTGCGACAAAGGTTCGCCCGCGCTGGCCGCCCTTCCACAGCAGTCCGACCGCCAGCGCGAGCACCAGCGGGATGAACCAGGCTGTCCCGCTCAAGGTGCGCATGATCGGATCCAGCGCGGGCGTGCCCAGCTTCAGGTTGATGAAGCGATAGAGGGCGGTGTCGAGGGATTGCAGCCAGGGAAACATTGGCCCGGAGTGTGGCGACGCGCCAAAGTCATTGCCAAGGA
>Ga0163144_10031054_pt1 | contig 10200 bp, 10 predicted proteins | sample OliLak19BULKMAT1_FD_123175 | JGI IMG/M metagenome (GOLD analysis project Ga0163144, IMG submission 123175) | Freshwater microbial mat bacterial communities from Lake Vanda, McMurdo Dry Valleys, Antarctica - Oligotrophic Lake LV.19.BULKMAT1 | ecosystem: Environmental > Aquatic > Freshwater >...
GCCGTGGTGGTTGGCGGGGACTTCGATGGTGGCGACCACGTTTGCCGCCGATACGCCGCTGGCAGTGACGGGGATGGTGGCGCGTTATGGGGTGGCGGGGAATTGGCTGTGGTGGAACTTTGTCGCCAGCGGCATGCTGACGGTATTTTTCTACGCGCGGCTTTGGCGGCGTAGCGGGGTGACGACGGATATCGAGTTCAGTGAAATTCGCTATGCGGGCAAGCCGGCGGCGTTCTTGCGCGGGTTCCGCGCTCTGTACTTCGGATTACCGATCAACTGCATCGTGTTGGGATGGGTGAATTTGGCGATGGTGAAGATTCTGATGTTGATTCTCGGGGTCGACAAGGCGACCGCTTTAGTGGTGGTGATTGGCTTGATTGCCGTGACTTCCTTGATCTCGACAATGAGCGGGCTGTGGGGTGTGCTCGTGACCGACGTCGTCCAGTTCTTCATCAAAATGGCGATGGTGATCGTCCTGGCTTACTGCGCCGTCGATGCTGTCGGCGGGATGGACCAGATGTTGGCCAAACTGCACGAAATCGACCGGGCGAAAGGGATCGCCCCCGGGGGCAAGGGCGGAGTGCTGAGCTTTGTGCCGGACCTCGACTCGCCCTGGATGCCGATGATTACGTTTCTCGTTTACATCTCGCTGAATTGGTGGGCGGTGTGGTACCCGGGGGCGGAGCCGGGCGGCGGCGGCTACGTGGCCCAGCGGATGTTTTGCGCCAAGGACGAACGGCATTCATTGTTGGCGACGCTGTGGTTCAACATCGCCCACTATGCGTTGCGGCCGTGGCCTTGGATTCTGGTGGGACTCGCCTCGATTATCCTTTACCCGAACCTGGCGGATCCGGAGACCGGGTATATCAAGGTGATGATCGACCATTTGCCGCCTTCCCTGCGCGGGCTGATGGTGGCTGGCTTCGCGGCGGCCTACATGTCGACGATCGCCACGCAATTGAACTGGGGTGCCAGTTACATCGTCAACGACTTCTATCGGCGGTTCCTGAAGCCGGAGGCGAACGACTTTCAACTGGTTCGCGTATCGCAAATAGTCACCGTTTTGATCACGCTGGTTTCGGCCGTAGTGACCTTCTACATGGAGTCGATCACCGGCGCCTGGAAGTTGCTGATTGTGACCGGCGCGGGCACCGGCGGGGTGTTGCTGCTGCGGTGGTACTGGTGGCGGATTAACGCATGGAGCGAAGTGGTGGCGATGGGGACGGCGTTTGTGGTTTCGGTTCTCTTGCAAACGATGGCGGGTTTGGATTCGGATGATCCGCGGCAGTTTGCGTACTTGATGATGATCACGGTGGGCGTGACGACGGCGGCCTGGTTAGCGGCTACATTCCTGACAGCGCCGGAGACCGACGAGACGTTGGTGGCGTTTTACCGGCGGACCCGGCCGTCGCGCAACGGTTGGGGGCCGATCGCGAAGCTGGCCCCGGACGTAAAGCCAGCCGGTGACGGGCTGAATAACTTGTTGTGCTGGCTGTGCGGGTGCGTGTTGATCTATGGCTCGCTGTTCGGGATCGGAAAGATTATCTTTCAGGAAACGGCACTCGGGATCGGCATGTTGGCGGTGGCGGCGGTGGCTGGGTTCATTATCTATTGGGACCTGACGCGCAGAGGGTGGTCCAGCATTGTAGACTGAGGCGGATGATTACCCGTCGAACTTTGCTGGCTGGATTGGCTGCGCCGAAGAAGCCGAATTTTCTATTTTTGATTGCCGATGATCATGCCGCCTATGTGATGGGCTGCGATGGGAATCGGCAAGCGAGCACGCCGAACATCGACCGGCTGGCGAGCGAAGGGGTTCGGTTCGCGAAGCACTACTGCAACCAGCCGGTCTGTACGCCGTCGCGGCAGAGCTTGTTGACGGGTTTGATGCCGTCCGCGGTGGGGGTGACGGTGCTGAAAACCTCTCTCGATCCGGAGAAGCCGAACTTGGCCAAGCAGTTTAAGCAGGCTGGGTATCAGACGGCGGTGTTCGGCAAGATGCATCTGAATCGGGCGTCCGCGCCGGGCCTTTACGGGTTCGACACGATGATGACCGAGGCGGACATCAATAAGGCGTGGAACGGCAGCCCGGTGCAGCGCAAGGTGGAAGGGAAGACGAAGCCGGTGTGGCGGCCTTTTCGCGATCCGGCGCGGATCTGGTTGAACGCTGAGAAACTGCCGTTTCCACGCTATTACGAAGAGATGCGCGGGACGTTCACGGCTCGGCAGGCGGTGGGTTGGCTGGAGAAATACAAAGACGACCCGTTCGCGCTGTGGGTGAGTTTTCCGGAGCCGCATTCGCCGTACGATTTCCCCGTCGATATGGCGGCGCAGTTTCCCGCGGCGACGTTCACCGCGCCAAAGGTGGGACCGGAGGACGCCGGGCAGATTCCGCTGATCTTCCGGGATTTGAGCGTCGAGGAGAAGCAGGGAATTCAGGCGGCGTACTACACGTCGGTCGCGATGTTGGATCGCAACATAGGCGACGTGCTCGACGCGTTGCGGCGGCTGAACCTGGAGCAGGATACGTTCGTGGTTTACCTGGCCGACCATGGCTACTGCGTCGGGCAGCACGGGCGGTTCGAGAAGCATTGCGGCTATGAACCGGCGCTGCGGGTACCGCTGATCATTCGCTATCCGGGGCGGGTACGGAAGGGAGCGGTGGTGCAGGTGTTGACCGAGCATATCGATGTGACGGCGACGATCACCGACATGATGGGAATTGGAGCGCTGCCGGGTCAGCAGGGCCAGAGCCTGCGGCCGTTTCTAGAGGGCAAAAAGGCTCCGGGTCGGACGCACGTCTTTAGCCAGTATCTGGAAAACGAAGAGGTGTTTGTCAGCAGCGGGGAGTGGAAGTTTATCCATTGCTCGGGGCAGCGGAAGCGAACGGACGGGTATGAGACCGACAAGCCGACGCCGGGGCGGTACGTGAGGCTTTACGACCGGAAACGGGATCCGGGCGAGTTTACCGACGTCGCGGCGAAGCATCCGGAGGTGGTGAAGAAGATGCAGAACCTGGTTCTGGATCGCTATCGGAAGACCCATCCAGAGGCGAATAAGGAGCCGAAAGGCCTGCCTGCCGAGGAGGCGATCGACTTTTACGTGCGCCCCCGCGACGCGGAGGATTAAATCCGGACATAAGGGTATACATTTAACGTGGCCGGGTGTATTCTGTGGTTGCCATGAAGAAACTACAGAAAATTGTACTTGCGGTTGACTTTGCCCCCCAGTCGGTTGTGATGGCTCATCGAGCCCGAATGCTTGCCGAGGCGAGCAAAGCCGAGATCGTGGCCGTCCATGCGGTGAGGCCATTCGCGATGATGACCGAAGGGATGGATGTTCCTGGTGCGGTCGTGCTCGATTGGTATGAAGCGCAGAAGCCGGTGTTAGAGCGGCAATTGCAGGCGTTTTGCGAAGAACACTTGGCGGGCTGCGCGTTTCGGGCTTTGCTCGTCGAAGGGGAGCCGGCGTCGGAGATCGTGAGACTGGCGACAGTGGAGCATGCCGATTTGGTGATGATGGCGACGCATGGTTTCGGGGCGTTCCGTCGGTTCATTCTCGGCTCGGTTGCCGCCAAGGTGCTGCACGATTCGGAGGTGCCGGTGCTGACGGCGGCGCACGTGAAGGAGCCGGGGCCGGGGCGGGAGGCGTTTCGGAAGATTGTGGTCGGGGTGGATTTAGGGCCACGGACGGCCGACGTTTTGGCTGCGGCGAAAGAGATTGGTGCTGCCGAAGTGGTCGTGGTCCATGCCCTGCCGGTGGTGGGGGACGGGGTGGAGCTTTCGTTTGACCCGTCGTGGGAGTTCGCGCTGAAGGCGGCTGTGGAGGTGACGCTAAAAGAGGCGATGGAGGCTGCCGGGCTGAAGGCTGAGACGGTGATGGAGCCTGGTTCTCCGGCGAGGTTGGTGCATCGGGTGGCGGCGGAGTGGGGTGCCGACCTAGTGGTGATCGGTCGCCATACGGACAACACGATCCTGGGCCGTTTGACGACGCATGCTTATGCGATTGTGCGCGAGTCGCCGTGTCCGGTTCTTAGCGTTTAAACCAAAGGAGACGGTCGGGGGAGACGGCGTTGAAGATTTCGCCGTCCCCGGTGACGTCGACGGAGTGGTGGCCGGGAGAGTCGACGACGCCGAGGGTCGCGCCGGTTCGGCGGTCGAGTTGTTTGATCCAGCCCGGGGTGCCGTTGGGCTGGTCGAGCGGTTGGGAGCCAATCCAGAGGGCTCCGTCGGCAATCGTGAGCGAAAACGTTTTGCCGCGGCCGTTGAATTCTGGCAGGCTTGGGTGAAGGGCAGGATGCGGACGTTCTCGCGGTCGGCGCCGTAGACGATGCCGTTGGCGTCGATGGCGATGCCATGGGGAAGATGGAACTGGCCTGGGCCCGGTGCCCGGGATGCCCCATTGGTTCAGGCGCTGGCCGTCGGCGGAGTATTCGAGGACGCGGGCGTTGCCGTAGCCGTCGGCGATGAACAGGTGGCCGTTGGCGGCGAAGGCGATGTCGGCGGTGCCGTCGAAAGTCGATTTGGTCTTGGGCTGCTCGCCGACGTTGATGGTCAGCAGGAGCTTGCCCAGCGGCGTAAATTCGAGCATGCGGCTGCTAGCGGCGTCGACGGTCCAGATGTGGCCGTCGGGGGAGAGGCGGATGGAGTGCGGGATTTCGAAGAGGCCTTTCCTCCATTGGGGCCCCATTGGCGGAGGACTTTGCCTTCACGGTTGATGACGACGATCGGGTCAGCGGTGAGGCCGCGTTGGAGGAGGTAGATTTCGCCGTTAGAGGCGACGACCGAGGAAGGGAAGCCGAGTTCGGCTTGGACGGGGAGGTGGGTTTGCTTGAGCGGGAGCAGACGGCGGATTTTCACATTGCGGAACGGAACGATGGAATCGGCTTGATTTTGAATGGCGACGGGGAAGGGTGGGGCGCGGCGCGGGTTAATCGCTAGATCCTGGAAAGCAGCGGATAAGACCAACTTGTTGTTGATCCAGTGTTCGATGCGGCCGGCGTTGACGACAAGGCGAAGGGTGTTCCATTCGCCGGGAGCGTTAGACGGGTGGGCGGTGGGAGCTTTCAGTCTGTAGATGGCTCCGGTTTGGTGCTTCCCGCCGAGGCGGGCCTCGGGGCGTTGCTTTTCATCAAGGAGAGGGAACCACAACTCATCGTTGAAGAAGAATTAGCCACCCCGTTCCTGGATTGCGATCGCTTCCTGTCCGACGCGGTATTTGACGCCGCTGCCGCCGCCGGGTTCAATGCGCCACTCGAGCGCGAGTTCGAAGCTGTCGTAGGCTTCTTTCGTGACCAGGTCTTGGAGAATCCGGGGATAACGGACGGTCGAGAAGGTGCCGTCGGCGAGCGTCCAGCTTTTGCCGGCCAAGGGGCGGAAGTGTTCGAAGCCGCTCAGCGCCTGCCAGCCGCGATGTCTTGGGCGGAAGCGAGAAGTGGCAGAATGAGGAGGATGAAAACTTGGCGCGATATCTCGATCCCCAGCTTTGACGGCATGGTGAACTGGCCGGGCGATGGCCGGGTGGAGATGAAGCGGGTGATGAGCATTGCGGATGGGGCGGTCTGTAATGTGACGCGGCTAAATATGAGCGTCCATACCGGGACGCATATGGATGCTCCTGGGCACTTTATCGCAGACGGCGTCACGATGGAAGCGTGGCCGGCGGAGGCGACGATGGGGCGATGCCGGGTGATCGAGATCCTGGACCCGACGGCGGTAACGGCCGCGGAGTTGGCGCCGTACGACGTGCAAGCCGGGGAACGGATCTTGTTCAAGACGGAGAACTCGCGGCAAGGTCGGCTGGGCGAGCCGGCGTTCTTCGAGCCGTTCGTTTATGTCGCTGAGGATGCCGCGCAGTTGATGGTCGCCCGGGGCGTACGCTCGGTTGGCGTGGACTATCTTTCGGTGGGCGGATTTTTCAAAGACGGCGTGGAAACCCACGTGGCATTGCTCGGGGCGGGCGTGTGGGTGATTGAAGGGTTAGACTTGTCGGCGGTGGAGCCGGGCGAATACGAGTTGAGTTGCATGCCGCTGAAATTGCTGGGGGCAGACGGGGCACCCTGCCGGGCGATGCTCCGTTAGAGCGTAAAGAAATCCCAGAAAAAGATAACGGCGGCGTAGGCGGCGGGCACCCCTTCGACTCGGCCGATAATGCTGCCGTTTTTGCGGACGTCCCCGTCTCGTTCGATCTTCCCGACGAGGCTGCCGTGGACGCGAACATCACCGTCCTTTTCCACCTTGCCGACCAGGCTGCCGTTTTTGCGAATATCGCCGTCGGGTTCGATTTTGCCGACTAGGGATCCCTTGACGCGGATGCCGCCGTCGGACTCGATCTTGCCGACCAGAGACCCGTGGAGGCGTACGTCGCCGCCGGATTCAATGCGGCCGATTAGGGAGCCGCCCTTGCGAATATCGCCAGCAAACAGCGTGATCGCGAGGCAGATTGAAAGGAACAAAAGTCTGATCATGATTGTTTATGGAGCGCGGTAAATGGTCTGAAAATGGATTTGTGAGGCGCAGATGGCCGCGCCGAGTCCTCCGCCGACGGCCAACGACACGGCCAAGGCCTGGTCGCCGTTCCCGGTCTCGTTGTAGAGACGCTTCTGCAGGAAGCCACCAACGAGAGATGAAACCCCTAAACCTATCGCGGCACCAATCAGCGCATTGCGCGTCCGTCCAGCCGAACGGCTGACCCGAGCGACATCTGCCTTTGCGACAGTGGTGGCTTGACCGCCAACGGTCAGCGTGACCTGTTGTGCGTCAGCCCGGACTACCTCGCCGTGCAGGCTCTTCTTATCGCGCTTGACGACGTAAGTTTTTTCATTCGGACGGAGGGCGACTACGTCGGCCCATGATCCTTCGGCGGCAAGCAAAGCGGAGGCGGCGAGGAAGAAGGTGGCAATTGCTTTGTTCATACCCAATACGCGCAATCAGCCAGCCGAATCGTAAGCACGACGGGCCCATTCCAACAATTCTTTGTCAATCTGTTCCGCCGCGGTGACCTTGACTCGATAGGGGCACATGCCGCCGGGTGGCACCGCTTCGAGCCGGTGGCCGCCGTTGATCGTCGGCATGTTGAAGCCGATTTCGACGCGCGAGTTGGTCGCCGGGCCGATCAGCGCGAACTGCTTCTTGCGTCGAAGGCTGACGTTCGCCTTCTTGGGGGCGATTTCGAAGGGGCCGAACGCGGCTAAGGCTGCCAGAAACTTATCGTGGATCGGGCGCAGGGCAGCTTTGGGCCCCGCGTAGATAGCGTCGAGGGGATCGTGGGGCCTAGACTCGACCGCGTTGCGAATGTGCAGCACCAGCATGTTCGCGTCGCCATGGCTCAGACCGAGTTCCTTTTTGGCCAAGGCCGTTAATGCAGTGTGCTTGGCGAGGCCGGTCGCGGTCAGGATCTGGCCCAGTTCGGCCAGGGACTTACCGGTCTTCTTCTGAATGTTTGCAAGTTGAGTGGTAATTGCTGCGTCGACGTCGGCCATGAGATCCCTTACGGAGTGGAATTCGCCCAATATCCAGGGCGCGTGCGAATCCGGAGGTTCGTTCCAGGTTGCACTTGAACGGATAAAGTATGGAAGCCGGGTTGCGGCTCTTTCGGCATGAAGCTTATCACGTACTGTGAATTGATTTCTTCGCCCAGGCTTTGAATCGCTTTTTCGAGGCCAGGAAGTCTCGTAAACGGGTATTCGGCCCCGCCGGTCGCTTGGGCAAGCTTCTCAGTGGTCTTATCTTTCGACAGGCGCGCCAATTCACCGATGCCGCCGAGGATGTCGCTGGATTGAGCGGAAGTGTTGGCGGGGATCGTCTGGCCGACCGGATCCCAATTGGGCTTTCCGCTGGGGATAGGGAGCGGACGGGTTTGGCGGGGTTGCTGCACATCCGCGGGCTTCGTGAAGAAGCCGGTTTTAAAAGCGGAATAGGTCGCCGAATAGACAGTTACGCCGGCGGCTTGGGCTTGGCGGATTACGTCCGCGAGAGTGGCTGCGCTGCCGCGGTCGCGGGTCTCGGAAATGAGCAGCAGGACGCGGCGGGCGTTGGGCTGAGCTTCCAGGAGTTTGATGGCTTCAGCGGCACCATCCAGCAAGTGACCTTCCTTCGGGGACCGCGAAGCGAGCGCGGCAAAAGCCTTCGTCAGGGCGTCTGGATCCTTGGTGCAGTTCTGGCGAAGGACCACCGAATCAGAGAACGAGACCAAGCCGGCACAGCCGCGCTCGCCCGTGATGATCGGTTGGATCATCGCACCAATCTGCCGAACCTTGACGAGAGCGGAGGCGGAAATACCCGACGTCTGAACGGCGACCATCAGGGCGACCCGCGCTACACCTGTGCCGAATGTATCCAGCGAGAAGCGCTGCGGCTTTCCATTGTCGAGGACCTTGAAGTTAGCTTCGGTCAGGCCATCAACCGGCCGGCCCTGAGCGTTCTGGACGGTCGTCGGGACAAAGACGAGTCGCGTCTGGACGACGAAGCCGGGTTCTTGAGCAGCCAGAAGCAACGGAAAAAGGGCAATCAGAAATCTCATCGCCCTTTCTCTATGCAATTACTAGGCCGGATCGCCATCTTGATGCGGGGCGAGGTGATTCAGGATCGCGGTCTTCTCGGGCTTCTTATACCGCTCGACCTTGGAGCCGATCGGTCCTTTGGCGGTGCGCGAGAGCAGCGTCGAAATCTCATCGCGGTTCATTTTCTGAAACGTCTTGACGGTCAGGACGTTTTCTTCAAGCTGTTGGACCGTTTCGACGCCGCTGACGAGGGTATCGATGTCGTGGCTCAGGGTGTAGCGGAGGCACTCGGAGATTGTGGCAATCTTCGCCTTCGTGATCTCGCCGATCGCGTTTGACTTCATCGCCAGCAGGCCGAGACCCTTGGCGCGGACCTTCGGCAGGACGTCCTTGATAAAGCTGAGGTAGTGGGGGTCGATCAGGTTCACCGGATGCTGAACCGTCTCCCAGCCGTCAAAGCCTTTCAGCAGCGCTTGATGAACTTCGGGGTCGTGATGGCCGGTAAATCCTATATGCCGGACCATGCCCTTCTTCTTGGCTTCCACAAACGCTTCGAGCGAGCCGCTGGGTCCGAAGATTTTTTCTACCTCGTCCATGCGCGCGACTTCATGGCAGCACCAGAGGTCGAGGTAGTCCGTGTTCATGCGCTTCAGCGTCGTTTCGAGCTGAGCCATCGCGGATTTTTTGTCGCGCAGTTCCGCCTTCGACATCAGCAGGATCTTCTTGCGGAGACCCCCGGTCAGCGCCTTGCCATAGACCTCGTCGGACTTGCCGTTGTGATACTTTGCGGCAGAATCGAACATCACGACCCCGAGGTCGATGGCCCGGCGGATGATTTTGATCCCTTCCTCCTCGCCTTTAACGGCCATGTGGTAGCCGCCGAGCGTGAAGCGGGAGACCTGCAGGCCGGACTTGCCCAGGGTGGCCATCGGCATCGGGGCATCGGCTAGTGCGGTGACGGAGGTGCCGAGGGCGGCGGCGGTTGCATTCAGAAAATCACGACGTTCCATGCGCCTATCCTATCAGGGCTATCGAACGATCGTGATTCGCTTGATCGAATCGAGCCGGGGCCACGTCCGGTCAAAGTAGGCGTTGCCTTCCTGCTGAGCCAGGCGCGGGTCCGGACCGGGCCCCAGGGGAGAGATGTCGCCGTAGACGAACGCGAGTTGGTCGAGCACTTCGAGGCCTTCGGTCACCTTGCCGATGGGGGCGAAACCTTGGCTGTCGAGCGACGTATTGTCACGGAGATTGAAGAAAAGCTGCGTCGACCGGGTGTTCGGGCCGCGGGTGGCAAACGTAAGGGTGCCGCGAACGTTCTTCTCTTTCACCGGGTCGTCAACGATATCGCGTGACGACCAGAGCCGGTTCGTCTGCGGTTCCTTATGGATGCCCCATTGGGCGACGAAGCCGCGGACGACGCGGAAGAATTTCTGCTCGTCGAAGAACTTCTCCTGGACCAGATCATAAAAGCGATCCGCGCCGATCGGGGCCCAGGTCCGGTTGACCGTGACGGTAAAGTCACCCTTCGACGTTTCGAATTTTGCTTTGAATTCATCCGGCGCGCGGACGGCTTCTTTCGTAAGCGAACGACCAACCCCATGGTTTACGCCGTCGTGCAAATCTGATTTGGTAGGGTGATGCCCAAACCCCGTATTCAACGCCGCACTGCCATTGAAACCCAGCAGCTCCTCGCCGCTTAC
>Ga0163144_10031055_pt1 | contig 10200 bp, 7 predicted proteins | sample OliLak19BULKMAT1_FD_123175 | JGI IMG/M metagenome (GOLD analysis project Ga0163144, IMG submission 123175) | Freshwater microbial mat bacterial communities from Lake Vanda, McMurdo Dry Valleys, Antarctica - Oligotrophic Lake LV.19.BULKMAT1 | ecosystem: Environmental > Aquatic > Freshwater > Lake...
AGTGGAGTGTACCGTGTTGGTGGACAGCAAAATGCAACTGAAAAAAAAGCAACACCGTTTCTCGGAGAGTTGGTCTGATTTCCATCAGGTATATCACTCGGATGAGTATGAAAACTCAGCTAACAATCCCTCCATTCTACGAAAACTAGGGCATGTTCCGAGTACCTTTTGTTCCAGCAAGAATGATAGAAGTTTTGTCGATCAGTTGTTCTTGACACGGCAAGATAGTGCCACGTCGCTAGGTGATAGCAGCAGCAGTAACTTGAGCGGCAGTGATCGTCGTGGCCGTATCAGTGGCAGCAGCAGAGCAAGAGGCAGTCTGCGAAAGGGCGAGAGTCTTGGAAGTGTCGTCGGAAGTAGAATGAGACGAGGTAGTCAAGTTAACATCCTAAAAAAGCTGGGACAAACAAGTGGCGGTACTGGTGGTAAGCGATGGAGTGTATCGGGACTCCTCTCTGGTGGTCGGTGATGATAAACGACATACTATTCCGCCACTAGAGAAGGCGAAAACGATGGATTAACTACGAGAGTACTCAGTAGACTGCTCTCAATGAGCAAGCATTCCAGTGATTGGATCGCTGGAAGTATTTGTTACATACATAGAAAAATCAAACTAGTCAACTCAACTTAACTCTTAGAAACAAGAGCTTGCCTTCACTCTTTGAGTTCAGTGTTGCCAAAATACAAAGTCAAACGGATACCAAATATTTCTCATTAGTTTCATGATCAATCAAGATCTGTATCATTCGCAGTATAGCGAGCGCTCGTATGTACCCGTCCCTTGCCCCACAAAGAACCTAGTTTTGTTTTGAAAGAGTTATATTTTGTGTTTATTTTAGGGTCCGCTAACTAGATGACTTTTCCTCGCCTTCTTCCGGAGCATCAGCGCTGCTTCTCCCTCCTGGATTCGCCCCGATTTCTACCGAACTCCCCCCAGGCTGAGGATGGTGTTGTCGTTGCTGGAGAAAGGAACTTGGGCTGGCGGCGGCGCCGCCGAGAAGACTACCAGCACCCGCAGAACTACCAGCACCTGGAAGGAAGCTGCCAAGTGATGGCGACGCCATGGAAGCTGGAGCACCCATGAGACTGTTTTGTGACATGAGCGACGCAGCTAAAAACTGTCGTTGGCCAGCAAGGCCTGCTCTACCAGATAGATGAGACATGTATGGATTCAACCCCATCCCAGCACCACCAAAGGACCCAATCCCAGCGCCCATGAAAGGAAACCGTGAAGGATCTTGGAGGTGCGCAGCAGCAGCACCTGGCTGTAGATGTGATAATGCTGCTAGTTGTGAGGCTGGTGGAAGTCCAGAGGAAAGGAACATCATTCTTTCTTGTCGCTGGCGAGCGAGAAAAGCGGCTTCTGCGGCAGATGTTGGACCCAATGGACCGCCCAGACTCTGATGATAGGGCATACCCATGAGTCCCACCGGTGGAGATCCATGTGCAGCAGCAGCATTGAATCGCAGTAACGCTGCAGCTCTAGCGTCCAGGGGGGGACCAGGCATACTCGATCCGCGGCCGAGAGCAGCAGCTGTACTAGCAGAAAGGCCACTTCCTGGCGGTTGTGCCAATACGCCTGGAAGAGACCGGGATGGTTGCTCTGTCTGTGCTGCTCCTGCTGCTGATGACGGCGCTGACAGACCAGCAGCAGCAGCCACAGCGGCGGCCGCAGGCGCACCAGGAACTCCCATACATCTCTTCAGAGTAGCAATTCGACTTTTTAAATCTTGATTGGACGTCTTGAGGTTTTGATTTTTGAGTACTAACGTACTCTGTTGCTTCTGCAAACCCTCAATAGAATTGCGTTGCTTTTCACGATTTCTTTGGGAACTTAAGCGACTGATCTTTCTCTTTCGTTCCAAAACACGGGCTGCTTCGTCACCTGTCACAGCTACATCTTCTTCTTGTTTCTGTTTCTTGGCAGCAGCTGATGCCGCGGGCCGCTTGGCAGATCCACCAGGACCACCACCACCAGCAAGGGAAAAACCTGTAGAAGAACCACCTGCAAAAGAAACTTCTACACCACCGCTTCGGGTCTTTTTGGCTTTGGTACTACCAGACATTTTCTCAGTGCAGTGTTGTGGTGCAGTACTCTTTACTGTGGCGTTGATGCGATCGCGCTTTTTGTTAAAGTTTACTTTCTACCTGATAGAGTAGAGGGGATGAGGAAAGCTATGCAGGTTAAAAAGCGATGCAGTATCAGTCGTCGCTTACTTTGGAGTCCTTCAGGTATTAGTTACACTATAGGCCTAGTTGTTGTGACAGATCAATGTATATTCAAAATCCTTCTTGGGTGAATATATTAAATAGCAAGAGGTTTCGTCGACAGGTGATCTGGTCTGGTGGCTCAATTGTATTGCTGCGTTGCCAAATATGTCTTGACGGGTGACTCGCCCGAACTCCATTATCCTAGAAACCTTGGTTTCAGTACGATTTGTACACAAAAAAACTTCGTATGTAGCATTATGGTTCATTTGAGTACGAGGGGTCGACATCCACGTACGTTGAACCACTACATCAATCTTTACGTGCTACTACTAGTACTAGTCTAGTAGTACCGTAGTCGTAGAATTGCTGCGCAGAAATTATGTAGTAGCAGTACCAGCGCTAATATCGTTCCCTTTCACCATCCCGTTTACGATACTATGACCTAGACTAGCTAGACCTGGCTGACGCGAACGATATTAACCACATAGAACCCTGTGTCGATGGCATTTATGGCATCTATTCTACATGGTGGCGCCTCGCTTGCTTCGTCTTCCCCTGGAGTACTTGTCCTACGGAGTAGACTCTAGCTAGCTAGCTAGCTCTTGAGCTAGCTAGCTAGCTACCTGGTAGCTAGCTAGCTACTAGTAGTAGAGATGCGTACTTCAAAGTATCGTACAGTAGTAGTCTTCCACAGTAGTTTCAGGCTAGCGCTGCACGTAACTTGGCCTGGCATTCATTCAGCTGCAGGCAGAACGAACGTTCTTCGTCTACTTCTTCTCTTCAGATCAGTACAAAGACACGTAGTCACACGCACTCTGAGCTGTCATGCATCGAACCAAAACCCATCGTACGTACGCAAACCTCAATACTGGAGGATAAAGGAAATCCCTCTAACTCTACTGTACTAAACCGACTAGACGCTTTTATGGTGGTGTCTATGCTCTCCAGTAGCTACTAGTAGCTAGCTACTGTAGTTCTTCAGTATTTGCCTTCTGGCAACTGACTAGCTACGGCAGCTACAGTTGTAGGAACTGTTGAAGGTTTGATTGCTCGAATGCTCTTGTCCTACATTTACGGCCCCACTGCTCCTAGTTCTTTCTGCAAAGGGAAGGTGAAGCAGGCAGGGCATGATGTTTTAGCAGTGGGATAATGGGGCATATACCTGTCGGGCTAGAAGTCTCGTGGCCATGTGAAACTGACTGTAAGCGAATATTTAATATACATCTCTATCTAAGCAAACTAATTGATAGTAGAAAAACATTATCCAAGTGTCCCATAAATGTAAAGTGATAAAATGTAGTTTCTTAATGCAGTTATTTTGAGGATTACAACTTTCTCAAGCTAAGGTCGTCAATGTCATAGTAATTGCGGTGTGCAAGGATATCATCCTCCTCTTCCTGTGTAAGTTTAGGTTCAGACTCACCCTCTTTGCTTGGTGCCTTTGGTGCCACTTTTGCTGGATTGGATTTGGCAATCGTGAGGGGATGCACGGACGGCACCACTACAGACACGGCGGCTTTCGGACGAGCCACAGCAACGGTGGCCGGAACAGAGACTGAAACACTGACCACACCGCCGGCATTCGGCGTTCCCTTGTGTTCTTGTTCATCTTCACTCTGACCTCCAGCACTACTGTTTGAGCTGGTGCTTCCGGTGCTGCCACTGGCGGTGCTGGCGCCGCTTTTGCGTCGTTTCGTCTTTTCACACATTTTTTTGGCATGCTTGGCTTTGGAACTTGATTTGTACTCTGTGTGCAAAAAGTCACGAAACAGAGAGCCGACTTTTTCTCGACAAACGGCATCGTCCAGGTCCCACCAGCGTCCCTTTTCGTACTTCACAAAGGCTCCGACTGGACAAGACTCTCGTATCATGTTTAACACTTCACTGACGATAAAGGATTTCTCCAACCGTCCTGGGGCTTCCTTGTATCTCGCGAGATTTGCTTTCACAAGCGCTCGAAAGTTCACATTCCCGTCACTTTGGTAACTCCCTTTGCCCCTGCCACAGATGACAGAAAATTGGGTTGGTTCATAATCGGCAGGAAGCACGGTCTTTTCGGTTTTCCTTCGTGACGGAATCACACTGCCCATTCGCATAGCAAACGACATGGCGGGCGGCTCACTGCTGCTTTTGTTCGTCTTGTCGCTCATCATAATCACGTCGGTATCATCCGAAGTGCTGTTGCTATTGTGGGTGGAGGGGATGATCATGTTGACGATGTTGTTGTTCCTCGATTGAAATTGATCGGATTGAGGGTATGTGCCACGGTAGGGTGCTTCAGGTTCCATTGATTATATTATGATATCAACTCAATTGAATTTGCACAATTACAAGACTTGGTCAGGATGCTATAAATTACTTGCACTAGTTAGCTAATACCGTTATTGAACACACTTGATGGTCGTTTGAAATTGTAATTATTACAAAGGAAAGGCATGTTCTACGATCCGTACGGTACCGGTGGTATACCCAATTCTTTGGTTGACACATCTTTCGGTACTGGCGCAGTCTGGCACATCGGTAGAAAAAAGTATCTTTTTTTGGTTTGTCTAAATAAAAAACACCATCTACCTATCTAAGGGTCATTGTGAGGGTGAGAAGATCTTTGTTAAGTCCGTAGTGTAAAATGAACCAGTGCTTGCCTGTTTTCGTCAGGTTTATTCCGGGTTTTGCCGGTTCTCGAAGGAAAGGGACTCAATTTACTAGTTAAACCTTCGTCTTAATTCGCGACTAAAAGTATCTTTTGAGAGCCAAAATTCTAAAGCTTTTATGATAGTAATTTTCTGTCTAATTAAATTATCAATCGGCACTCAACGCAGTCATAAAGTTGGTATTTAGGAGAAATCACAAAAGATCGTTCGTGAGATCCAGTACACAAATCTTCGTAAACCAAAATCCATTTTGCCTCAAGCTACCACAAAATCCAATCCATTTGGATACCTTCCTCGCCTCACGCTAGAACCAGGTTCGGCAGCCTCGACCAAGGCGAGCCTTGAGAGCGATAATCTTACAGGACAAACTCACAAACTGGATGCTCCTTCCAACCAAAACTTTTCACCACAACAAACCCTCCTCGCAGCGACAGCCTCTAGTAGCAGCGAGCCAACAATCCGGCCACAATCAGACAAAACGAGTTGGGAACGGTACCAAGAGGAGATCTCGCTGTTTGGGACTGGAGGAATAATTGTCCAAGAAGGACTTTACTGTTCGAAGTGGATGGATGATGCCGAGCTACACCCTGCACTAGTAGCCAAAACGAAGACAGCTTTTCCTGTTACCTCTAACAATGTGGAGAAGTGAGAGCTTGATGGTCGGTTCACCCAAACATTTCTTTTATAGCAATAAAAGTCTCACGAGAGACACAGACGATGCTTACTATATACACATGTTTTATTATTATTTCAAAAGTTTGGTTTGCTAGAAACGTTTCCCGCCAAGGACAGCCATGCGGGCGGGCCAAACAACGGTACCGTAGGCGCCAAGAAATGTGGGCTACAACTTGGTGTTTTGAGCTTGGTGGATTACATTTCATCAAAGCCACAATCCCAAACTTCTTGCATATACTCTTGCCCTTTGCCACTTCTTGTGTTACATTGCATATTCAATGTCAGGGATATGATATGGTGGAACCAGTTATTGGGAAGATACAACGCCTCTCCCGCTTGTAAAATGACTTCATTCCCCATGGCTTGTGCAAAATTTGGATACGTCTCTAAATCGGGACTGCTCCAATTGACAGCACTGTGCCGAGCCGATGGATGATTTTTATCAAACAATGCCATGTTGAGACATTGATCGGGGGATGCCAACATATACCTGTGGTTTATTTCAAGGAGGAGAAGGACGATGAAAGGGTGAGCGACATTCCATTTTGTTCATGCGCATTAAAAACTCTACTATACAGTGCTGTAAGTAAAACATCGACGTACCTTCTGGAACCACCCAATACGACGATGGTATTTCGTCCAGCATCAAAATGATTGTCGGCCACAATTCCTTTTTGTCCAAATCGACAATGAATGCCCTTCTGTTTTTCCGCCTCGCGCAAGTACAATCCACCCGGAGTGGGTTGGAAAAAGGGCATTTCATCATACAAATACTCGGAAGCGCCACGATCACATTCTCCCTTGTTTCCAGTGAGGCCGCATCCAATCAATCGATAATACCAATGGGGTTGATCAGGTGTGCACATGTCATCCGTGACATTGGCTTTTTTCAGCCAATCTCGGTACGTCATGCGCAGGGCCTCGGTCGGTTCATGCCACCCCGGGGGTGCGGTTTTGCGCATATGAGGACGTTTGCGGAGTTGTTGAGAATTGGGGGGTGGAATGGCATATAAAAAGTGATTGGTATCGCTGCGGGTGGTTCGATGAGGTGTGCTCCCCAACAAGCGTTCCATGTATCCCGGAGAATTCCATCGTTCGGCGGTGGCTGCAATCCTTGGATCATTGTGTACGACAAAGGGTACTTCGGCGTTACGATAGGTCATGGCCTTGTCAAACTCTTTTTGAAAATCAAAGACACAAAGACCATTGAAAATCTTGTCGGGAACATTGGTATCTTCGGGATTCCAATTGTCAATGACTTCCAATAAATTCCATTGAAAGGGGTAGCCGGGAGGTGGTGTCTCGGGACAGTTGTAGATATCGTAGGCAGGTTTTGGAATTTGATCACTGTTGTGGTTGAGTGGCGTAAGTGGCATGTCACTAAATTCACGATGGAGTTTGAGTTCTCGTGCTCGATTCAAACTTCGCGTTTCATCTTCGGGATAGAGGTTATCAATGTCTTGTCGTAAGATTGCATATTCATTGGATCGATCTCCCACAATCTTGTGTGCATGTGGAGGACTGTAGAGAGAGTTAAATGGCATTTCTTGAACGTGCTTTTGATGAGAGTTGTAGCTCTTGAAAAAGTCACCCGTTCCTCCACCAACTCCTCCTTCGCCGGATGGTACCAACGAGTCTATGAGTGGAAATACGAACCATGTGAAGCCACCAACCACTTTGCCCATGAACCAGACAAAACAAACGAAGATGACCATGAAACAAGTAGCTATAATCAGCCAATCTTCGACTTCTTCTCGAACGGCCTTGGATTTTAAATTGGAAAAGGACCATCGTCGGCCTTTTTCTTTGCGAAAGGATAGGGGCGGACCGTGGCCCTTGCAGGTCTCGCTGTCGTCACCGTCATTCTTTTTATGAGTATTGTTCGAAAGTTTGTCTTGAAGTCTTTGGTGAGCGCGATGTAGAATCGTCATGGTGATGATAGTGTATTTGACTATTGATTGTTTGTAAGATAGAGAGTAAGACGTAGTACTGTATGTATGGGTATGTTTATAATGGAGCTTTCCCGAGTTAGTTGCATGTTTACCGACGCATTGGGTTCACATTTGTGCAACCAAACTGTTGCCGGCTTCGCATTCCACTCGTTCAAAGCTTCGGTTTTGAACCATAAAATGAATGAAATGAGGATCTGCCAGCGACAATCTCGTAAATCAAGATAGCCTTGGAGTCCCGTGCGCTATGAGAATGCCAATAAAATGCAACCGGCTCGCATGCATCGTATCTCGCTTGTAGATTACTAGTAGCTAGCTAGCTACTCGTAGTAGCCAGAGTAGTCCAGGTTACCGTATGCATGAATGATGCCAACGGCAAACGACCTTCCAAGCCAAGGAGGCAGATGACGAGCTACTAGTATCCGGTCCGATGCTGATGATACTGTTTACTTTTCTGATAGGACGGCAACCATAAAGAGTGAGTCCTGACCATATTATAGTTTTCAATACTATATATATGTATCTTTCATACATAGGCAAGAGGATAGTGATAGGATAGGTAAACGCTCGACTCGATCTCCTTCCAACAATTCCTTAAAAGGCACCAGCTTGGGCAATATCCAAGTCACCCACCGCAATGACATCAAAGACACAAGCATCGAACTTCCTCCCACTAAAGTGGCCACATGCCATCTCAGCCGCCTCCTTGGAAATGGTCTGCTCTTCCAAGCGGCGGCGGACATGACGGCTTTCCTTCGTCACATCACTCGGAAGAAGGCACTTTTCCTTGGGGGCCTGAGGCGAACGGACTTTGCGAAAGAGCATGGGTTCTTCTTCCAAGACTTGCCACTCTTGTCCAAAGGCATTGGCCTGCTGAGAGTCGTCGATATCCAATAGAGGGGTGCCGTCTCGCATCAAGATAGTACCATCAAATGAACCCATAATTCCAGTACTATCGCCAAAGTCTTTCTTGGTTCCGCCGACAATCTTGACCGAAACTAAATCCTTGAAGGTAGCCAATGTGATATTCTGCTGGCTGTCAACAACAATATCAAACTTGTGCTGTTTGCCATCCGATCGGACCGAGTGATAAATTGGGTAGCCGGCGATTCCCTCCTCTTCCAAGACGCTTGGAGCGTCGATGCCGTTCAAGGCATGCTGCCCCCAGCTATCAACTTCGAAGACATCGTCCCCAACTTTGACCGCACCACTGTTGATATAACTATAGTCATGGCGAATGGTGGTACGGACTTGAATCAAAAGGGACTTGCCATTGGCGAAGCTAGGAGCATTCACCAAAACTAGGTCACACTCCCCATGGTAATCGAACCATTTACCTCCCCAAGTCTAGTAGAACCAGCAGAGGAACAAACAGTGAGGCTGCTGTAATGCAAACAACTATCTCCTTTAGCTAGCTAGTAGCAGCGCCCACTTACCTTTACATGAGGATCTCCTTCCATTTCGGGGATACGATCGTCTGCGAGGCGGACAGAAGAGAGGGGAAAAAGAAATTTAGCTCAAAAAGAAACGTACTGTGCATGCCACAAAGTAGACGCAACAACAGTCAAAGTGCAGAGCACTCACCCGGTATTCCACAGCTAGTAGCAGCACGGGCCATTTGATTGAGTTCGTCTTTTTCTACATCCGTAATTATGTTGTCGTTTCTCAAAACTTGGACTGCTTGTTCGACACAGTCGATAAAGACAGTAAGAGATTGCTGCGGGTCGCAAGGACACGCAGGCTTGATTTCCTCGTCGAAAAGTCCCTCCAGGGTCAAGCAACCAGTAAATTCAACAGGAGAAGAAGCTTGAGACTTGACCACTATGTCACCGTAATAGGCATCCCCTGCCGCGTTCTCAGCGGGGCAAGATGAAGGATTAGATGTAGGGAAATCCTCGATCATGATGTGCTGATTGGCTGGAAAAGCAGCCACCATACAAACTAACCATTCCTCGGCGGCTGGATAGACAGTAGAATAGGCATCACAGACGTCCCATCCGTGGGCCCCAGGGTAACCAAGCGAATGGCCAAAACATGCACCAGAGCAAGGAATCTTGTCTAGATAGAGACGAAAGAACACATCGGCAGTCTGAGGAGTTGTCCAGACGGAAAAAATATCCCCTGAACCAATTAAACTGGTAAATGACACAGCTCTGTTGTCCGTCTTTAGCACAATGGTGCCACTGTGTGATCCTTCGGATTTTCCGGTCCATTCCAAAAGAGGATCTGTACCCTCAAAATCATAGGACTTCAATACAGTTGCCTCTGCTTTTCCTGGTTAAAATTCCCAACGGAGCAGCACAAACAAGTTGAATATTATAGGTATAAACGAAGGGGAGAATGAACGGTCGCCATTCCCACAAAAGATGTCAATAGACTTACCAGCAAGAAAACCCAAGCCGGCAACGAATGATGTGTAAGCAAGCTTCATAGTTAGTTACAAAATGGCGAATTTGGAATAAGGAAGGATGCAAGGGTTGTGAAATGAATAGATTGGGGTTTGATTAAAATTGCGCCTGAGCGAAATATGTGAGTGATTACTACTAGCTAGCTAGTGGGGCGACACCTGGAAATGGACCTATTCCATTATGGCAACACATTGTTCCTAACACATATCATTAGCTTATGCTACACCATCTCCAGCACTAAGATATCAACTTCCTCAGGACAAAATCCGGGCCGCACTCCTCAGGCATAGTCATGGTAATTGCCAT
>Ga0163144_10031058_pt1 | contig 10200 bp, 12 predicted proteins | sample OliLak19BULKMAT1_FD_123175 | JGI IMG/M metagenome (GOLD analysis project Ga0163144, IMG submission 123175) | Freshwater microbial mat bacterial communities from Lake Vanda, McMurdo Dry Valleys, Antarctica - Oligotrophic Lake LV.19.BULKMAT1 | ecosystem: Environmental > Aquatic > Freshwater >...
TCATTTGAGATGCTTTCTCGTGAGTCTTCAACTCGGTTCAACGTAGCCAACCAAGCTCTTGCCCGATTTCGCGAAGCGGTACGACTTGAAGTGCTTCGCTGACCCGGCAGCGACGGGCGTATCTTATGGTTCGGCTGCGTCAGGTCAAAGGAACGACGCCTTGTTTATCGGACACGCATGCGCATCACCTGCAATGTTTCGGATTGCATGTTATTGCGATGCGCACTTGCTCAGGTTCTATAACACGCTCTCTTGGAAAGGGTTGCATGGAAAAGCCGCGAAAGGAATCTGTCCGGGGAACCGCTTTTTTGTACCGCAACTTCATGGGGTTTGTACAATCGGCGGACGTCGGTGCTGTACGCGGACGATGACCAGTTGGCTTTCAAGAGCGAACCATCCATGGAAACCCAGCGAGAAACAGTTGCAAAATTCATCGAGCGAATCAACGCCCATGACGTCGGCGGAATCGTCGCGCTGATGACTGAGGATTACCGCTTTGTGAATTCCTCGGGAGATTCATTTCAGGGCCACCATTTCATGCGCGAGGAGTGGGCGAAGCACTTTGACAGATATCCTGATTTCCGCATCCACGTGAATGCGATCATCGCCGGTGAAGAAGGCGTCGCGGTGTTTGGCGAGGCCGAGGGAACCTATACCAGCGACGATCCGGTGGAAGAGGACGATCACTGGCGCATCCCCGCCGCGTTCTATGGCATCGCGTCGGCGGGAAAGATCGCACACTGGCAGGTATATGCAGACAGCTCGGTGGTCTTTGAAATCATCAAGGAACACACGCACGAAGGTTGATTGACTTTGGTCTCAATGGTCTCCCGGTCGATAGCTGCGCCCGACCTTTTCACGCCAACATCAGCGTTTAAAGCGGATCTCAAAAGAGATTGCCACAGATAAGGCACAGATGAACACGGACAGGAAGAGACTGTTCCCTGTGCATTTTCATTTGTGTCAGTCTGTGCCCCATCTGTGGCAAATGAGTATTGAAATAAACCTAATACTGGGGCCCGCCCGGGTTCACATCCTTGTTCCACAGCAGAATCCCACCGGCCATGCTCTTTACATCTTTGAAACCGTTGTTCTTGAGAATCTGCGCGAACTGAAGCGATCGCCCGCCTGAACGGCAATAGACAATAACCTTCTCGTTTTCCCTGGTCTTAAGCTCGTTGATGCGCGTGCCGAGCTGTTGCAGCGGAATGAGCGTCGCGCCGTTGATCGTGGTGATCGCCACTTCGTTGGGCAGCCGGCAGTCGAGGAAGACGAACTTCTCCTTCTTGTCGAGTAAACTTTTCACATCACGCGGCGTGACTTCCCAGTTGTCGTCAAAGTCATATCCCGGCGGCAAACCCTTTGCATCCAGGCCGAAGGGATTCTGATCCTGCGGATTGATCGCCCGCTTCACTTCCGCCTGCGTTTCCGCCACCGACTTGGGATCGAGGATCGGCACGCCGCAGAACTGTTCATAGTCCATTGGCTCGGTGATCGTGGGATTGTCACCGCAGATCGGGCACGCAGGATCACGCCGGACTTTAAACTGCCGGAACTCCATATCCAAGGCGTTGTAAGTCGTGAGCTTCCCGATGGCGGGTTTGCCGAATCCGATGATCAGCTTGATCACCTCGGCCGCCTGCAGGGTTCCGATGATCCCGGGCAGCACACCCATCACGCCGCCTTCAGCGCAGCTTGGCACCGATCCCGGATCCGGTGGTTCGGGATACAGGCAACGATAGCACGGGCCGGGTTCGCTGGTTTCGGGATTCTTCAGATGCGTCGCGAAGACCGTGACCATTCCTTCAAAACGAAAGATCGATCCGTAGATATTCGGCTTGCCGAGCATCACGCACGCATCGCCCACACAGTAGCGCGTCGGGAAGTTGTCCGTACCGTCTATGACAATGTCATAAGGAGCAATCAGATCCAGCACGTTCTTTGAGTTGACGATTTCCTTGTGCTCGATGATTTTGCAGTCGGGATTCAGATCGCGCAGACGCTTTGCCGCGACCGCGACCTTTGGTTGTCCCACATCCGAGACGCCAAAGAGAATCTGCCGCTGGAGATTCGAGGGGCTGACGACATCCACATCCGCCAGGCCGATCGTCCCGATGCCCGCCGCCGCGAGATACAGCGAGATCGGACATCCCAACCCGCCCGCGCCGATGCACAGCACTTTGGCGTTCAATAACTTCTTCTGACCTTCAACACCCACCTCCGGCAGAATCAAATGCCTTCGATACCGGTTGATCTGGTCGGCGGACAATTGCGTGATCATGATGCTCTCTTTTCCAAAATATGAACTCGACACAGAGATCACAGAGATCACATAGGGACACAGAGCGACAACTCTGTCCTCTTCCTGTCCTCTGTGAACTCGGTGCTGAACTTGAATTTAGAGGATCATGCCCGATTTGCAAACGCAGCCGTTGTGTAGCGGATGCATGGCTCTATAATCCCGCCTCTTGATTAAGGGAATGACTGAAATATGGCCTTGATTGTGCAGAAATTCGGTGGAACCAGCGTCGCGGATGCCGAGCGCATTCATCGCGCCTGCCGCCGCGCGGTGGCTGAAAAAGAGAAGGGAAATCAGGTGGTTGTCGTGGTCAGCGCGATGGGCGATGCAACCGACAATCTGATCAAACTCGCAAAGGAAGTCTGCGAGAATCCGCCCAAGCGCGAGATGGATCAACTGCTTGCCACCGGCGAACAAGTGACCATCGCGCTGATGGCGATGGCGATCCATGCACAGGGTCATCAGGCCATCAGTTTCACCGGCGGGCAAATCGGGCTCATCACGGACACGGCATTTTCCAAGGCGCGCATTCAATCGATCAACAAACAGCGCATTCTCGATCAGCTTGCCGATGGCAAAGTGGTGATAGTCGCGGGCTTTCAGGGCGTCACGCCCGAAGGTGATTTCACCACACTTGGCCGGGGCGGATCCAACGCAACCCTGGTGGCGCTGGGCGCGGTTCTCAAGGCAGACGTTTGCGAAAACTATACCGATGTCGATGGCATCTACACCGCCGACCCGCGCATTGTGAAGAACGCGCGGAAGATCAGCCGGATCAGTTACGACGAGATGCTTGAACTCTCCGGCTTGGGCGCCAGCGTGTTGCAGACGCGGGCCGTTGAGTTCGCGAAGAAGTACGCCGTGCCTCTGCATGTGCGCAACAGCCAGAATGACAATGAAGGCACGTGGATTGTCGCGGAGACTCCGAACATGGAACACATCGTCGTATCAGGCGCGGCCCTCAAGAAAGACATCATCCGCGTGACTCTCACCGAAGTCCCCGACCAACCGGGCGTCGCCGCCAGGATCTTCTCGGCGATCGCCGAGGCGAACATCGTCGTGGATGACATCATTCAGACGGTGAATCTCGAGAAAACGGCGTACATCGCGTTCACAGTCGAGCACGGCGATCTGCACGACATCAAACCCGTCATTGAAAAGCTCTTGAAAGAGATCGGCAAGGGCGCGGGCGCAACCTTCGATCAGGGGCTGGCGAAGGTCAGCGTCGTGGGCGTGGGCATGCGCACGCACACCGGCGTGGCGCGGAAGATGTTCGCCACGCTCGCCGAGAACAAAATCAATATTCAGAACATCACCACCAGTGAGATCAAGATCAGTTGCATCATCAGCAAGGACGATGGGCACAAGGCGCTGCAGGTGGTGCATGATGCGTTTGAGCTTGAGAAGGTGAAGTAACCGCAGATGCCCGCGGATGAACACAGATCAGGAAAAACGCTTTGCCACGAATCTTAACGAATGAACACGAATCAGAGGCTGGTTATCATTAGTGTTGATTCGTGCGGATTCGTGGGAAAAACTCTTTCTTATCCGCGTTCCTCCGCGTGCATCCGCGGCTGATATTTCCGCCATGACTGACCGCCGTCAGAACATCGCCAGACTTTTGCGCCGGCGGAGGATCATCCGCGTCGCGGCGATGGTGTTTGGTCTGGCGCTGCTGCTCTGCGTGATCCTCGACCGGGCCGGCGCGTTTGGTTATTCGGGAGATGACTGGAAGAAGTTTAACCGCAAGTCGTTCATAGTCGCCCGCGTCATCAGCGGCGATCAACTTGTCATTCGCGATGAAGGTGGCACCGAACACATCGTGTCACTCATCGGCATCGACGCGCCCGATCTTCCCGATGCGCATCACGCGCATGAGTCGAATATTTATCTTCAAAACCGCACGACCGGCCGGAACGTCACGCTGCAACTGAACAACACCCGAAGCAGGGACGAACAGCGCAATCTCCTGGCCTACACCCATATCACCGACGGCGAGCATTTGAATCTCACCATGCTGCGCGAAGGACATGCCTATGCTGATCGCCGAAAGCCGCATCAGCTCCAAGCTCAATTCGAGTCGGCCGAAACCGAAGCAAGAAAGAAACCGCGCGGATTATGGAAAGAGTTGAAGCCAAGCCGGATGCCCGAGTGGCGACGTGAGTGGCTGAGAAATCTCAGGCGATGATCGACCAGGAGATCAAGGCGGAAATGAAGCGGACAGGATCATTCAGATGGGAACAAATCAGTGGGAACACGTCGTGTTTCCTTTTCGGGGAGAGCAGCTTCGAAAAGAAGCTGCTGACAAAGATGTCCGCCGCGCTAATCACCAGCGCCTTCGACCTTCACTGATTTGCGAAAGGCATCGAACACTCCCGTCGGCCGCAGCAGGTCGGGTTCGATTTCTTTTCTCAGGTTTGGATGCAGTCGTGGCCAGTAGTGCTGCCGCAGGACATCGGCCTGATCCGTGAAAAACGTATACTCCATCAGCGCCAGCCGGGCGTTGGCGTTGCGAAGAAGATAATCGATGAGTTCAGGCGTGAGGCGTTCCTCCTGATGACATGCCTGCAGCGACGGCGTGTTGCTGATATTGTAGCTGCCGAGAATGTATCGCGTGTACGCCGGATCCATCCGGCCCCAGACCGCTTCGCCTTTATTGAGATAATTGAAGTAAGCATGAATCGCCGGGCAGGCGGTGCGGCCGAATTTTTCACCGTTCTGGCGATCGCCGAGCACGTCTTCGGTGCAGTGGAAGTTGAGCATCTGATCGTCACCCACCACGCCGCGCATCGAACGGGCGACGTAATAGCTCGACGCCAGCGAGCGCGGCGAGCCGTACATCTCGCCGAAATAGATTCCAGGTGATTTGAATTCCCGCACCACACGCGTCGCCTGCTTCACATATTCCTTGGCGCTGCTGCCCGTCTTCCAGCCGGTCAACTGCGGGTCATTCACATCCGTTTTCGCGCGGCTTTCGATGACCGTCCCTTTCAAAAATGCGCGCGGAGACGTGTACACCAGAAAGTTCATCCCATGCTCGGCCGCCGTGTTTACCACACGAGCGAAGCTATTCACGTCCCGAGGCGTCATGTCTATCTGAAAGCTGTTCCAGCAGTTTTCCGCGTGGAGCATTAAGATGTTTCCATTGCTGCTCCATCGCAGGATGGAAAGATCATCCGGATACATATAACGCTGGAAGCTGGAGCCATAGACGACGATCCTGTCCTTCACGCTTTGCTCCCAGTCATAGCTCTTGGGCGGGCTCACACCTGCCCAGAACACGTCATTGGCGCCCAGCTGCCAGCTGATCGTCACCGGATCCTTCCCCAGTTGCAGTTGCGGCGAAGGTTGCCGCCCGTGCTCGAAGAAGCTGATTCCCCCAACCGGATCGAAGAAGTTGAAGTTCCCGAGATATGCCGATTGATAGTCGGGCGTGAAGCGCAGCTCTGCCGTGACCGCGCCGGCCGCGGCGCATGAAATCATCAGCAGCGAATCGCCGTTGATGCGAGCGATATTCTTTCCATCACTAAAGATCGCCGCGCCGGTCGTGTGGTGCGTGCGCTTCAGATCCTTCAATGTCCCCTTCGGCAGCCGCAGAATCGCAACTTCTCTCGCCTGCGCGAGGCGCTGGCTGCAAGTGATGGTGTCCTGCTGCTTGTCGATGAGGAATTCCGCGCCGGTGGTGACGATCTTCGCGATGTCCCCATCCATGGCGGATTCCACCGTCATGCCCATCTGCGCTTCCGGAAACGCATCCGCCGCAAGCAGGTCGCGCGCGGTCACCGCAGGGGCGTCTTCGTCAATCGCAAGCGATGCGCTGCAGTGAAATCCAAAGAGCAACGCCGCAATCAGAACCGGTGTCCGCATGAATCATCTCCATGAAATGACCGATGGGAAAATCGTGACGATTCTCTCAGTTGCTGTCAATCGGCGGGCAGCGCGACGTTCCCGCCGTCGCCACTCCCGATGGCACGGCCGTCGTAAGCATGTGTCATTGCTCGAACCGTCATCGCAGATGTTCTTCCGGTGGCTGAGCATGAGTTTCCTGCGAGTTTGTGAGCGGAAGGCGACGATCAACCTCGGCAGAAAAGTAATCGCTATCAAACCCAATGTGAATTTGGGAAGTTCGTGATTCATGATCGGTGACCGGTACCTGGCCGTGGATTCATCGACAATCATGAGTCTCCGCCGTAAAACTCGAATCCAATGAAGCTCGCGTTTTCGACCAATGCATTCACGCGCTTTCGGCTCGTGGAGGCGATCCGTCTGATTCATTCCGCCGGGTTTTCGGGGGTGGAGATATTGGCGGATGTGCCTCATGCTTATCCGGAATCGGCCAATGACGATCTGACCTATGCCGTTCGCAAGGTATTGGATGAGACGGGGCTCGCGGTGAGCAACATCAACTGCAACTGCACGTTCGGGTATTGGAAGGATGCGCCGCCAGAGCCGTATTTCGAGCCGAGTCTGATCAGCCCGAATCCCCGGCATCGCGAGGATCGGCGGCGGTTGATTCTCAAGGCGATGGAATTCGGGAGGTCAGTCGGTGCGACGAATCTCAGCATCACCTCGGGCAGATGTCTCGGAGGAATGCCGCCGGACAAGGCGGCGGGGCAGTTCGCGGAATCAATCAAGCCGATTCTGGATCGTGCCGAGAAACTCGATCTCAACATCGGCGTCGAGTGCGAGCCTGGACTGTTCATCGAGTTTGTCGAAGAGCTGAAAGACTGGATCGAGCGACTCGGCAGCAAACGCTTTGGCGCGAATCTGGACATCGGGCACTCGCAGGTTCTGGGCGAACCTATCCCGCAGAGTGTCAAAGCTTTGCAGGGCCGCATCTGGAACATGCACGTGGAGGACATCCCGGGAAGAAAGCATTACCACCTGATTCCGGGCGAAGGCACACTGGATTGGCGGGCCCTCAGACAGTCGCTGGTTGAAACGAATTACGACCGTTTTTTAACCGTCGAACTCTACACCCACACCGCCAATCCACTGGAAGCGGCGACCAGGAGTTTTGCGTTTCTGGATAAGTTGTTTCGTGGATGACACACGATGAATCGCGTCACGCTATATACCAAGCCGGATTGTCATCTCTGCGAAGCGGTCGAGCAGGTGATTGCGAAGGTGCAGCGCGAACTTACGTTTGAACTGACCATCCGAAACATCCTCGAACATCCCAATGACTTCGCAAATTACCAGCAGGCGATACCGGTTGTCCTGCTGAACGAAGTTGAGATTGCGCGATACCGACTGAGCGAAAGCGAGCTCCTCGACAGGCTGCGAGAAAAATAAATAACTGCTGTATCTGCATCATCTTATGACGAATATTCAATATTTGGATGCGATGTGGCAGCCGCCAAAGCTCGAAGCCCGCGCGGCACTTGGGTATAAGATTCTCCACCACTGCCCGACGGAAGGCCCGGCGGCTGTAATAACTTTTCCTTCGCACATACTTTGAAGGCGAAGGACCGAATCAAAGCAAAGAAAGTCTGCTTCTTGTTCAAGAGGCCAAATCAATGACGACCAAAGATTCTCCTTCGGCCAATCCCTCGCATGAATCGTTTCTGCCGACCTCGACCGTGCTGATAGTCGATGACAATCCGCAGAACGTGGAACTGCTTCAGGCGTTTCTCGAATCTCTTCCGGTGACACTGGTCACGGCCACCGACGGCGTCGATGCGCTGGATCAAGTCTCGCGACACAATCCCGATCTGATTCTGCTCGACATCATGATGCCGCGCATGAGCGGGTTTCAGGTGTGCAAAAAGCTCAAGAGCGATCCGAAGACCCGGGACATTCAGATTCTGATGGTCACCGCGCTCAACGAACTCGGCGACATCGAACAGGCGAGTGAATGCGGAACGGATGATTTCGTCTCCAAGCCGGTCAACAAGTTTGAACTGCTCACCCGTGTGAAGAGTCTGCTGCGGGTGCGCCATCTGAAAAGTGAACTGGAGCGCGCGCTGACTTATCTGAACGAGATCGAGCACGATGAAGAGACATTGTGACCGGCTTGGTCACTTCAGTGACCATGTCTTATCGCTTGAGTCACCTGAGTGACCGGGTCCCCCGGTTGAGCCGCTCAAGTGACCAGGTCTTCTCGCTAAAGATTTCCGCGTGGAATTGCACATGCATGATGCTTCGTCAACCATCACAGGGTTCCTTGACGCCGCTGGCGCAAAACAACCCACTCCGGGCGGTGGTAGCGTCGCCGCGCTCGCCGGCGCGCTGGCGGTTAGCATGGCCGAAATGGTGCTGAATTTCAGCGTGGGCAAGAAGGAACTGCTGCCGCACGAGGAGAAGTTAAAGACGCTTCTCGGCGAGTTCACCCGCGCGCGGGCGCTGCTATTGCAACTGATGCGGGAAGATCAGTATGCTTTTGCCACGCTGACTGATGCCAGAAAGGCTTGTGAGGCAAAGGGCGACGCCGACCCTGTGTTTGCTGCGGCGCTGCTGGCGTGCATCCGCATTCCGCAGTCCATCGGTGCGGTTGCGATCGCCACGCTGGATCTGGCCGAGCAGTCGCTTCCCATCTGCAACAAGTGGCTGCTTTCCGACCTCGCGGTCTGCGCTGAACTCGCCACCGCCACCGCGCGGTGCGCGGCGTATTGCGTGAGGATCAATCTCCCGGACGTTTCGGATGTCAACGAGCGTAATAAGCTGTCGCGCGACGCCGATGACGTCATCCGCCATGCCGTCGAGCGCGTGACGCGAGTCATGCCGGCGATCTGGAAGCGGGTCAACGGGTGATTGAATCATGTCGGATCCGCGCGATTACAAACTCGATCTCGCTTCGGTTTCGCCTGGCGCAAATGTACCAGCACCCAAAGGCGTGCCACGTCCATTTTTGATGGTGCATTTCAAATGCTGCGGCGTGTATCAGCGCATCTACCGCAACAACGACGGCTCGCAATACAGCGGTCATTGTCCGAAGTGCGCGAGGGTGGTGCGGTTCAAAGTTCAGCCGGGCGGAACGGATGCGCGATCGTTTGAAGTGGAATGAGGACTCACTGATTTTCGAGCCGGGAACTCGACATCCGACGCTCGACAATCCACAATCGACACCCGACAATAACCACGGAGGATACACCATGAGCACGGCCGCTCCAGTCAAGCCGAATCAATCTTCGTATACCATCGGACGCCCGCACGGAAAGTGCGCGGTCAGCGGAACCACCATCGAACCGGGCACCAAGTTCATGGCCGCGCTGCGGGAGACGCCGCTGGGCTTTGAGCGCGTCGATGTATTGGTGGATCACTGGGACAATTTTGATCGCCAGGATGTCCTGGGCTTCTGGCAGACCACGATGCCGGCCGCTGAGATGAAAAAGAAGATTTTCGTCGATGACATCGTGTTGAGCGAAATCTTCGAACGGCTGGGCAGCGCTACCGAGGCCGCGAAGCTGAACTTCCGGTTTGTGCTCGGACTGATCCTGATGCGGAAGCGGATCATCATCTATGAGAACACCCGCTATGAAGGCGAAAGCGAAATCTGGTCAGTGAGATTCAAGGGCCGCGATGACCGGCTTGAGTTGATCAATCCGAAGCTGGATGAAGCGCAGGTGCTCGAAGTCAGCGGCCAACTGTCTGAAGTTTTGAATGAAGAGTTGTAACCGCCGATGAACGCGGATGAACGCGGATAAGAAAGACAGGGAATGGAGAACGATCGATTGGTTCAGCGACTCAAGTATCATCTGCGTGCATCCGCGTGCATCTGCGGCTTGATCCTGTTCGTGGGCTGCCGAGGTCGCGAACCAAAAGCAACCGTCGCCTACGACGGTCCGACCGAGCCGCTGCAGGTGGTGGTCGAAAACATCAATCAGAATAACTCGAAGATCACCTCGCTCTGGGCGCGGGGCGATTTTGATGCGGACGTGGTGGATGAAAGCGGAAAGAAA
>Ga0163144_10031059_pt1 | contig 10199 bp, 7 predicted proteins | sample OliLak19BULKMAT1_FD_123175 | JGI IMG/M metagenome (GOLD analysis project Ga0163144, IMG submission 123175) | Freshwater microbial mat bacterial communities from Lake Vanda, McMurdo Dry Valleys, Antarctica - Oligotrophic Lake LV.19.BULKMAT1 | ecosystem: Environmental > Aquatic > Freshwater > Lake...
ACTTCCAGTGCGGATCGCCCACGGCATCGGCGACCAGCACGGGCCCGCCGAGATAGACGCAGGCGGTGCACGAGCCGTTGCGGATGTCGATCGCCGCGCGGTCCACCGCCGCGCGCAGCACCGCGGGCAGCCGTGGCGCGCAGACCATGTCGAAGCGCGCCGCGTTCGGTGCCACGACGGCCACCGAGGCGGCGCAACCCGGGACCACCGACTGCACGAGATCGACGATCGCCTGCAGCGACGCGGCGAGTGGCGCATTGGCTGCGACGTTCTCCAGTACTGCGCGTTCGCCAGCCGAAATCAGCTGGGCGCGGCTGCGATAGTGCGACTCGCCGTCCGGCAGGGCGGGTCGTCCGGCCTCCAGTTCGTGGTAATGCAGGCTGATTCGCGCCAGCAGCGCGTCGATCGAGACCGGGGTGCCGCCGCCAGCGGCGAAAATCTCGTCGACCTGCCGCGACAGCAACGGATGCAGCGTCGCCCGGTTCGGGGCGGCGATGGCGGCGGACGCGACTGCGCGTCCCGCGCGCTGGCTAGCGGGCGAGTCGCGTTTCGGCATGGTGGCGCTGGCCTGATGGCACCCGAGGATCATAGGCAGGGCGAGCGAGCCGCCCCGTGACCGGACTCGCATTCGACCATGCGCGAGGCCAGCCCGCGCGCTGATGGCTCAGCAGCGGAACATCAACACCGGCTGGTTGGTCAGGGATTCTCCGACGCCGGCAACGAAATGACGTTTTCGCCGCCCTCGCCCTTGGCCATCACGCCCTGCGACGGCTTGGCCGCAACCGCACGCTCGGCTTCGACCGGATCGCCGACGATGATCGGGATCGCGAAACTGCGCGCCACCGAGCCGCCCGGGCCCTCGACCAGCGCGACGGCCCCGAGGTAGAACACGCCGTCACGACGCGGCACCACCGTCACGGTGTGGGAAACCGGCACGCCTGCGGCAGGCCGGTCCTGGACCGCCATCTCGCTGCCGGCCTGGACCTCGACGGCCTCGTTCGACTGGAACACCACGCGCAGCTGCGTGATGCCCTCACCGAGCGGCACCACGGCGACCGTGACCTCGAGCGGCTTGCCGAGTTCCGGCCTCGACCCCAGGTCGAACTTCAGCTCCACCGGCGCGCCCGGCTTGCCGGACGCGGAGACGGCCGAGACCATCGCGTCGACGGGCGCCTTGGCGCCGCGCCTGGAGCCAGCCGCGGCCGTGCCCGCGGCGGCCGCATCGGCACCTGGGGTGCCGTCGCGCGCGCAGCCGACGAAGCTTGCCGAGGCGGCGATGCCGAGCGCGAGCAGCGCGACACGTGCCGTGATGGAGGTATGCATGGGCCTTCGCCTCGAAGCTGTCAGGAAATCGTCAGGGTGACGTCGAAACATTCGTTGCCGCGCGGCGCGGTGCCGGAGATGTTGGAATACTCGTAGATCTCGGCGACATAGGTGCCAGCCGGCAGCGGCAGCGTCAGAGTCTCGGATCCGGAAGTCTCGCCCTCGGCCCGTCCCCGCTCGATCCCCGCAGCATACAGGACGAGGTCGGGGTCGGTGCCGGCGCGTCCGTTGCGCGCGACGATCGAGACCGTGGAGCTGAACGCCAGCGAGAAGCGCAGGAAACGCCGGTTGCCGAGCTTGTTGTAGACCGCTGCGCTGCCGCCGGTCGGCAGGCTGGAGCAGACCTGCCGGGTGGCGCCGGAAGTCATCACCGGGAAGATCGGCAGGTTGCGGGCATCGCCGCCGGAATTGTTCTCGCCGCTGCCGAAGTCGTCCGGGGCGGTGACGATCAACTGCGCCGTGGAAAGCGCGCTGATCGCCGCAGCGTCGGCCGGCTGCGAGGCGCGCAGCGCATGGAGGAGCGCATAGACCGACGTGAAGCCCAAGGAATTGCGGATCGGACCACGCATTGCCGCATGGATCGGGCCGAAGCCGAGGCTCACCGTATCTGACCCGTCGCTGGCCGCGTCGAACAGGTCATAGAAAATCGACTGTACCGAGGCCTCGTTGAACCAGCCCGGGAAGCTGACCGTGCTGTTCTCCACGTCGATCGCGAAATCGCTGCGCTGCTGCGTACCGAAACTGTCGCGATACACCGGATCGCCCTTGACCATGCCGGCGAAGGCGTTGCCCCAGCCCTCGCTGAATGCAACCCGCAGGTCGAGACGCTCGCTCAGCGAGTGCGGACCTCCGAGACTGTCGTCACGCGAAAAGTTGTCCTGGTAATAGTGGCCCCATTCATGCGCCACCACGTGCTGGTCGAACTCGTCCGAGTCGGAATCCGCGGAGCCGAGCACGTAGATGCTCGGACCCTGCGAGCCGATCGTGGCGTAGAAACTGGTGCCGATCTCGCCGCGGGTGCGCGCCGGCGAGGTGCCGTCGCAGAACCCGCCGGCGCCCTTCGAGCACGGCACGTTGCGCGTGCTCCAGTACACCTTCAACTCCGGAAAGCTCGCCCCCGATTCGGCGCCGAGCACCAGCTGCATCGCCTGCCACGCCGCGTCGAGGATCGAGATCGGCGCCGCGGCGCGCGGGGCCGTATAGCCGCTGCCGGCCGTCCAGCCGCTGCCGGCGTGCACGTCGCGACGCAGGGCGGCGCTGCCGCTGTTGTAGGCGCCGGTGTCGATCGCGTAGATCGCGTCGCCGGCGGTGTTGTCGCGCACGCTGACCAGCCACGACGGTGAACCGCTGCGACGCAGCTCGGCCTTCATGCGGACGAACATCTCGGTGTTGGCCGGGACCGAAAGTGAATACTGGCCACTCGCGTCGGCGGCCGTCGTCGCGAGCACGCTCTGTCCCGCACTGCCCACCGCCTCGATCGTCACGCCGCGCGCCGGCGACGGCGCGGCTCGCGCGAAGTCGAGCCCCGTGCCCTGGCTGGCCGCGAACGGCACCCGATCGAACGTGGCGGCGCCCGTCAGCGTGACGGTCGCCGGCGGCGCAGTCGGCGCCGACGGCGACGCACCCGTGGACGAGCCCGACCCGCCGCTGCCACCGCAAGCGGAAACGCACAGCAACGCCGCGGCGGCCAGCGAGGTGGCCAGCCGCCGCGTGCAGGAACACACGGGCGAAGACGCCGTCATGATCAGCTCCGGAAACAAGCCGGCCGAACGTAGCACAGCGTCGGCGGATCGACGCCAGGGCGTCTGCCATAAGTGTGACGGGGTACGAGGGGCTGCCGGGCGGCGATGCCGCCTCAGTCGAGCGCCATCGGCGGGGCGGACATCGCTTCCATCTGCTGCCAGAGATCGCTGAGGTGCTCCTGCCAGTATCTCGGACTGGTGAACCACGGGAAGGCGCGCGGGAACGCGGGATCGGCCCAGCGGGCGGCGATCCAGGCGCTGTGGTGGATCATGCGCAGCGCCCGCAGCGACTCGATCAGTGCGGTCTCGGATTCGTCGAAGTCGGCGAACTGGCGATAGCCCTTCATCAGCTCGTTCCACTGGCCGCGGCGCTCGTCGGGATTGCCAGAGAGGAACATCCACAGATCCTGGATCCGCGGCCCGCTCATGCAGTCGTCGAGGTCGACGAACACCGGGCCATGCTCGTCCCAGAGCACGTTGCCGAGATGGCAGTCGCCGTGGATGCGGATCGTCGCGAATGGCCCATGCGCGTTCCAGGCGTCCTCGACCGCCTCCAGCAACTGCCCCGAGACTTCCTCGTAGCGCGCAGCGAGCGACGGGTCGAGCAGGTCGGATTCGAGCAAGGCGTCGCGCGCGTCCCAGCCCAGGCGCTCGATGCCGAGCGCGGGCCGCACCGCGAATCGCGACAGGCGACCGATCGCATGGATGCGGCCGAGAGTGCGGCCGATCAGGTCGAGCGAACCGCTCGCATCGAGCTCGACCGCGCGCGCGGCGCGGCGCGGAAAGGCGGCATAGCGCAGGCCGTCGCGACGGAACAACGTGCCGGCGCCGAACGGCAACGGCGCGACGACCGGCAATTCGGCCGCCGCGAGCTCGAGCGCGAAGGCGTGCTCTTCGAGGATCTGCGCGTCGCTCCAGCGCAGCGGCCGGTAAAACTTGAACACCAGAGTGCCGTGCCCCGAGGAGCCCACCTGGTAGACGCGGTTCTCGTAGCTGTTGAGCGCGAACAGGCGGCCGTCGCATTCGATGCCGAGCGCCTCTGCCGCCGCCAGCACCGCATCGGGCGACAGCGCGGCAAACGGCTGGTCCGTGACGCGGTTCATGGGTGGGCTGGCACGCACAATGTCGGGCCCGTCACGCCAGCCGGGCAGGCGTTGGCTATCATCTCGGCCTCCCATCGACCCATCGTTTTCTTCACCGGATGATTCATGGCTAATTCAACGGTCCTCGTCACCGGCGGCGCCGGCTACATCGGCAGCCACGTCGTCCTGCAGTTGCGCGAACGCGGCGAAAACGTCGTCGTGCTCGACAGCCTCGTCACCGGCTTCCGCCAGGCCGTGCTCGACACGCCCCTGGTGATCGGCGACGTCGGCGATTGCGAGCTCGTGGGGCGCGTGCTGCGCGAGCATGGCGTCGACACCGTGATGCACTTCGCGGCCCACACCATCGTGCCCGAGTCGGTGCGCAACCCGCTCAAATACTACGGCAACAACACCTGCTCGACCCGCTCGCTGCTGCAGTCCTGCGCCGAGCACGGCGTCAGCCATTTCGTCTTCTCCTCGACCGCGGCAGTCTACGGCGTGCTCGATTCGGGGTATGCCAGCGAAGACACGCCGACCGCACCGATCAACCCCTACGGCACTTCCAAGCTGATGTCCGAGTGGATGCTGCGCGACCTGTCGGCAGCCACCGCCCTGCGGCACGTCGCGCTGCGGTATTTCAACGTTGCAGGCTCCGACCCTTCGGGCCGGATCGGCCAGTCCACCCGCGAAGCGACCTTGCTGATCAAGGTCGCGGCCGAGGCGGCCAGCGGCAAGCGACCGGGACTGTCGCTGTTCGGCACCGACTACCCCACCCCCGACGGCACCGGGGTGCGCGATTACATCCATGTCTCTGACCTCGCGACGGCCCATCTGGACGCCTTGCGCTACCTGCGGGCAGGCGGAGCCTCGGCGACACTGAACTGCGGCTACGGCCATGGCTACAGCGTCCGCGAGGTACTGCAGGCGGTCGAACGGGTCAGCGGCAAGCGTGTCCCGGTCAAGGAAGAGCCCCGACGGGAGGGCGATCCGCCGATCCTGGTCGCGAAGTCGGACCGCATCAAGCAACTGCTGGGCTGGAAGCCGGCCATGGACGATCTCGACCAGATCGTCCGCAGCTCGCTGGCCTGGGAGCAGAAGCTGCGCGCGAATCCCTGGCAGTAGGGCCGTTCGCCCCGCCGGGGGCCCGATCTGTCGGCAACCGCATACAGCCGCTGGTCGCCGGCGTCACGACGACGCCCGCGGCGGCGCACTCTGGCCTAAAATGTCCGGATGCGCTGGGCCCGACCCAAATCCCTTTCCAGCCTGATGCTGTTCGGCCTCGCCCTGGCTGCGATTCCGCTGGCCGTGGCGGTGCTGAACGCGGCTGTCCAGATGCGCAACCTCGCCAACACCAGCCAGGAGCTGGTACTGCGCGGCGTCGAGGCCACCCGCTCGAGCCAGGTGCTGCTCAGCTCCATCGCTGCGCTCGAGCGCACCGCACGCCTCTACCAGGTGCTCGGCGACAACAAGCTGCTCGACGCCTATTCCCAGTCGGACGAACGCCTGAGCGCCACGCGCGAGCAGCTCGGCCTGCAGCTTGCCGGCACCGACGCCAACGCCCTGCTCGGTTCGGTGCAGCGCCTGCAGCAGACTCTGCGTGCCGGCGTGCTCGAGACGCCGGTGGGGACCCCCGAGTACGTGGCGCTGCTGTCCCAGTTCGAACGCCTGAACGAAGTGGCCGGTCGGGTCGCCGAGAGCGGCAACCGGCAGCTCGACACCGAACTGACCGCGCTGCGCCTCCAGGCCGATGCGGCGCGCCAGAGACTGTTCCTGCAATCGGCGCTGCTGGTGCCGCTGACCCTCGTGGTCGTGCTCGCGGTCACCTTCTGGATTGGCCGTCCGCTGCGCCAGATCGATCGGGCGATCAGCGAGCTCGGCCGCGGCACGTTTTCCCATCCGATCGTCATCAGCGGCCCGCTCGACCTGGAGCGCCTCGGAAGGCAGCTGGAATGGCTGCGCCAGCGGCTCCTGGATCTCGCCCAGGAGAGGAACCGATTCCTGCGACATATGTCACATGAACTCAAGACGCCGCTTGCCAATATCCGGGAGGGCACGGATCTGCTGATGGACGGTGCCGTGGGCGAACTCCAGAGCGGGCAACGCGAAGTGACGGCGATCCTGCACGACAACGGCATCAAGTTGCAGCGACTCATCGAAAACCTCCTCTCGTTCAGTTCCTGGCAGTCGCAGAGCCTCGGTCTCGAGCTGTCGGAGTTTCGCGCGCGCCCGCTGATCAAGCAGGTGCTCGAGAACCAGCAACTGACGCTGCTGTCGCAGCGGGTGCGCCTGGACGTGAAGGTCGACGATCTGACTCTGTACGCCGACCGCGGCAAGCTGCGCCTGATCCTGGAGAACCTGTTGTCGAATGCGATCAAGTATTCCCCGCGCGGCGGCTCGATCCACGTGCGCGCGCACGCCGATGGCGAGGTGTTCGTGCTGGACGTCGCGGACTCCGGCCCGGGCATTCCCGCCGACGACCGGGCACGGATCTTCGACGCGTTCTACACCGGCAAGCCCTCGGCGAGTTCGGTCAAGGGCACGGGCATCGGGCTGTCGGTCGTGATGGAGTTCGTCACGGTGCACGGCGGCTCGGTCGAGATCGTCGACGGCGAGTTCCCCGGCGCGCATTTCCGCATCCGCATGCCGATGCGCGCGGAAGCCTCCGCATCGCTGGAAACCGCCCATGCAGCCTGATCACGCCGCCGTGCGCCAGAGTCCTGCGCGGTTCGCGCTGATGCTCGCCATTGCCGCCCTCGCCGGCTGCGCAACCGCAGATCCCGAACGCGGCCGCGTGATCGAGCCCGTCGCGGTACCCGACCGCAACCAGCTGCAGGCACAATCGCTGGTGTTCTTCCTCGAGTTGCTGCACCGGTTGGCGAAGGCCGGCCCGGCCGAGCAGTCCGAGATCCTTGCCAATATCCGCCGCGACTACCAGACGACGCCCACGCCTTCGAGCGAGCTGCGCTATGCGCTCGCGGTGGCGACGCCGGGCCATCCCTCGACCGATGCCGGGCTCGCGCAGAAGCTGCTGCGCCAGCTGCTTTCCGCGCCGGAGACGATGACGCCGGTCGAGCATGCCGCCGCCTTCCTCGAACTGCAGAAGATCGACCGCCAGCTCGCGCTGGCCGCCGACAATCGCCGCCTGCAGAACGACTCGGACCGTGCCGATCGCGAGCGCATCGCCGCGCTCAACCGCCGGCTCGCCGCCGAGAGCGAGGAGAGTGCCCGCCTGCGCAAGGCGCTCGAGGAAGCACAGGCCAAGCTCGCCGCGATCGCCACGATCGAACGCCAGACCATTGTCCGACAGCCCACCGCTCCGGAGGGACGACCATGAACGCCGTACTGCAGATTCCCAAGCGCAAAGCCCGCATCCTCGTGGTCGACGACGATCCGGGCCTGTTGCGGCTGCTGACCATCCGGCTGCGCGCCGAGAACTACGAAGTCGAACCCGTCGAGAGCGGCGCGCAGGCGCTCGCCGCCGCCAGCCGCTTTCGTCCCGACCTGGTCGTCACCGACCTGCGCATGGACGAAATGGACGGCATCGGCCTGCTCAAGGAGCTGCAGAACCGCTATCCGGGCCTGAAGGTCATCATCCTGACCGCGCACGGCACGATCCCCGACGCGGTGCAGGCGACCCAGATGGGCGCGTTCGGCTTCCTGACCAAGCCGGTCGACAAGCAGGAGCTGCTCGACCAGGTGCACCGCGCACTGCGCATCTCGGGCTTCAGCGAAGCAGCCGAGGACTGGCGCAGCGAGATCATCACCCGCAGCGCCGTCATGGAAGAGCGGCTCGCGCAGGCGCACATGGTCGCGGGCACCGATGCGCGCGTGCTGATCACCGGCGAGAGCGGCACCGGCAAGGAGTTGCTCGCCCGCGCGGTCCACAAGGCGAGCCCGCGGCGGAACAAACCGTTCGTCGCGATCAACTGCAGCGCAATGGCCGAGGAACTGCTCGAGTCGGAACTGTTCGGCCACGAGAAGGGCGCGTTCACCGGCGCGATCAGGCAGCACCGGGGCCTGTTCCAGGCGGCCGAGGGCGGCACCCTGATGCTCGACGAGATCGGCGACATGCCGCTGCGCCTGCAGGTGAAGCTGCTGCGCGTGCTGCAGGAGAATGCGATCCGCCCGGTCGGCAGCACCGAGAGCATCCCGATCAACGTGCGCGTGATCTCGGCGACGCACCGCGACCTGCAGCAGCTGCTGACCACCGGCGCGTTCCGCGAGGATCTCTATTACCGCCTGAACGTGGTGCACATCGAGATGCCGTCGCTGGCGCGTCACCGCGAGGACATCCCGCTGCTGGTGGGCCATTTCCTCGCGCAGCTGGCGCGCGAAACCGGGCTGCGCAAGATCTACGCGCCCGAAGCCGTCGAACTGCTCGCGACGGCCGACTGGCCGGGCAACATCCGCCAGCTCTCGAACGTGGTGCGGCAGAACGTCGCGCTGTCGCAGACGCCGATCATCCCGGTCGAGCTGGTCCAGCAGTCCCTCGGCGGCGCCGGCGGCCGCCTGCCTTCGTTCGATGAGGCACGCGACGAGTTCACCCGCAGCTACCTGTCGCAGATCCTGCAGATCACCGGCGGCAACGTGAGCCAGGCCGCGCGGCTCGCGAAGCGCAACCGCACCGATTTCTACAAGCTGCTGGGTCGCCACCAGCTGACGCCGGAAGACTTCAAGGCCCGCAGCTGAAGCGCTGGCAGGCGCCTGGCGCGGCGCCGGTCCAGGCCCCCCAGGGCCCAAGGAGCGGGCGCGCCTGTCAGGCGAGCTCGCGTTTCTTCACCTTGCCCGATTCAGTCTTCGGCAGATCGCGGACGAACACCACGGCCTTCGGCACCATGAAGCCGCGCAGTCGCGTCGTGCAATGTCGGGTCACGTCCTCGGCGCCCAGGGCCGCGCCCTCACGCAGAACGATATAGGCCTTCGCGGCCTCTCCCCAAGCCGCATCAGGCATGCCGATCACGGCTGCCTCGCGCACGCCCTCGATCTGGCAGAGCACTTCCTCGATCTCGCGCGGGCTGACCTTGTTGCCGCCGACCTTGAGGATGTCGTCCTTGCGCCCGACGAAGAAGAGATAACCGTCCTCGTCGATCCGGAACAGGTCGTCGGTGTGCAGCCACGGCGCGTCGTCGCCCGCGATCGGGCGCAGCTTCTGCGCCGTCGCCTCGGGCTTGCGCCAGTAGCCTTGCATCACGTGCGGCCCCTTCACGACCAGTTCGCCGGCGCCGCCCGGCGCGACCCGCGCCCCGGCTTCGTCGACGACGGCAAGCTCCTGGAACGGCATGCCGCAACCGACGCTGCCCGGCTTGCGCTCGAAGTCATCCGGGTCGAGGTAGGTGATGCGCTTGCATTCGGTCTGGCCGTACATCACGAACAGGCGCGCGGCCGGCAGGCGTTCACGAAGGCGCCGGCCGTGCGCGAGCGGCAGCGAGGCCGCAGCACTGGTCAGCACCCGCAGTCGCGAGAGGTCGTGCGCGTCCAGCGTGGCCGCCGCCGCCATCCAGGCATACATCGTCGGCACGCCGGCAAACACCGTCGCGCCCTCCGCGGCCACCAGCGCGAGGCTGCGTGCCGGGAACGCGAACGAGCGGTCGAGCACGACGGTCGCCCCGAGACACAAGCCGGAAACCAGCTGGTACAGCCCGTAACTGCTGCTCAGCGGCAGCGCCGAATAGATCACGTCGGCCGACCCGAGCCGCAGGTACGCGTTCACGGCCTGCACGGCGGCGCGCATGTTCGCGTGGCTCAGCATCACGCCCTTCGGCTCGCCGGTCGACCCCGAGGTATAGATCAGCGCCGCGAGCGCGTCGTCCGCCGACGTCACCAAGGGTTCAGGGTCGTCGCGGAGTTCGCCGCTGGCGGCGAATTGCCACTCGATCACGCCAGAGGTCTGCGGCCGCGGCGACCAGACGAAAAGTCCGGCGAGTCCCGACACGCCCTCGCGCAACGCCGCGAACGAGGCGGAAAGCTCGCCCGCAGAGACGATCCAGCGCGGCTCCGCGTCCCGCAGCACCGGCAACAGCGCCTCGCGACGCGACGCCGCGTGCAGCGGCAC
>Ga0163144_10031060_pt1 | contig 10199 bp, 1 predicted proteins | sample OliLak19BULKMAT1_FD_123175 | JGI IMG/M metagenome (GOLD analysis project Ga0163144, IMG submission 123175) | Freshwater microbial mat bacterial communities from Lake Vanda, McMurdo Dry Valleys, Antarctica - Oligotrophic Lake LV.19.BULKMAT1 | ecosystem: Environmental > Aquatic > Freshwater > Lake...
GCCGTATTGCCCAGAGTAAGGGTTGTACTTGCTCCCAAGTTTAAGCCACGCACCGTAGAGCTTCCGCTTAGCACAGGGTTTATACTTGCTGCTGCAGGCACCATAATATCTGTGGTAGCTGTGGGCAAACCGCCACACCAGTTGCTAACATCTGCCCAGTCTGTATTGCTGCCCAGCCAAGTACCATTAGGGTGAATGGTAACCGTGGTGCTTACAGCAGACGTGGTGCCGCCGCAGCCCGTGGCTGTTACAGATATGGTGGCAGTACCATTGTATACTGGCCCAAAGGTGATAGTACCTGTTGCACCTGTACCAGAAGCCGAGTTTCCAGCACCTGTTACAGACCAAGCATAGCTGGTGGCGCTGGCCGCATTAGCTATATAAGCTTGCGGGGCAGAGCCTTGGCACAGGGCCAGAGGGCCAATGGGCGTGCCGGGTGCAGATACGTTGGGCGTTAGGTTAATAGCGCTTGTAGTTTGCACTTGAGCGCAACCGCCTGTTGCAGCCAGTGTATAGGTAACAGTATAGTTGGCAGCAGCTGAGCCAGCCACATTTACCAAACCTGTGGTGTTGTTTATAGCTAGGCCCGCGGCGCTGCTAAATACACCACCAGTAGTACCCACCAGACTTACCGCCTGTGTGCCACCAGAAGACTGGCATACGGGCGAGCCTGGATAGCTTATTGCTGCTGTTGGCAGCGTATTTATGGTAATGGTGCGCATAGCCGATGCAGCCGCGCAAAGCCCTGTGGCATTGCTGGTGAGCTGCAAGGTTACAGAGCCTGCGTAGCCAGCATCTGGCGTATAGGTTACTGCGGCAGGCGTGGCCGTCTGGGCCGTAGTGCTAAGTGAGCCACCGCCAGAGATAATGCTCCATGCGCCAGTGCTAGCCCCTGCGCTTACGCTGGCACCGCTAAGGGTGATAGGAGACGGAGAAGCAGACTGACATATGTTACTAATTGCCGCCCCAGCCGTAGCTACAGCAGCAGGATCTATTTGCATATTTAAGCTATTGCTGGTTGCTGTAGGAGTTGTTGGGCAAACGGCGTTTGTGGTGAGCACAAGGCTTACTACGTTACCATTAGCAAGGGTGCTGGTAGTATAAACAGTGCTATTGGTGCCTACGTTAGCCCCGTTTAACCGCCATTGGTAAACAGGCGTGGTGCCTCCGTTTACTGGCGTGGCAGTAAAGGTTACGGTGCTGCCGGTGCATACCGTAGTGCTGGCTGTAGCTATAGTTACAGCGGGTGCCAGCATTGGGTTTACGGTTACAGAAACAGTACCTGTGTTTTGGCAGCCTGTAGCGGCGTTTGTACCTATTACGTTGTAAACATTAGACCCAATAGAGGCAGGTATGTTAATAATGGTATTGCCGGTCTCTGTGGTGCTCCATAAATATGTAGTGGCACCAGAGGCGTTAAGGGTAGAGCTGGTGCCGTTGTTGCATACTGTAGTAGGGTTTGCTGTCACAAAAATTGTTGGCAAAGCATTTACAGTAAGGCCACCTAGGGTGCTGTTAGAGCTAACCTGGCAACCGCCATAAATAACAAGCATTTTGTAGCGGCGGCCACTCATGGTTATGGGTGCATTGGTTATGGTTAGATTGGCCGTGCCTGCACCACTGTATACGCCTCCGTTTGATAGGTTTGTCCAGGCACCGGCGCCAATACGCTCTTGCCACAGAAGCAGAAGAGATAAATTACCAGGTGCTGGCAGGGTGTATCCCACTTGAAAAGTACTAGTGCCACCGGCGCAAATTGCCCGGTCTGCTGGGCTAGATGTTACAGTAGCACCCCCATTTACAGTAAGGGTAGTTACTGTAGAATTTACAGAGCTGTTAGCAACACCGCCACAATCGCCAGTGGCTGCGCAGCGGTATTGATAGCCACTAAAAGTAGCTGGAGCAGATACAATGTTTAGGGTAAGAGCGGTGGCGCCGCTGTAGCGCGTGCCATTGCTTACGTTTGCCCAGGTGGCCCCATTGTCTATACTAAGCTGCCATTGGTAGGCAACATTATTGCCCGTAGCAGCTACTGTAGCAGATGTAGATGCACCTGCGCAAGTAATAAGGGTAGCGGCCGGGTTTGTGGTAAAGGCCGGAGGCACATCTACGTTTATTGTAATGGCCGGGCTAGTGTTCTGGTTACAGTTAGAGCTGGTAACAAGGCGGCGGTACAGGGTAACAACAGAAGCCACGCCTGGCTGAAAGTCTAAGGCAGTAGCGCCTACAATAGCGACATAACCAGCATTGGCAACGTTTTGCTGCCACTGATACGTAAAGGTACCGTTACCACCTGTGGGCACGCTACCTGTTAACAATACGGGTGTATTGCCAGAGCATATGGTCTGTGTAGATGATACAGAATTAAAGGCAACAACCGGCTGAAAAGTAAACGTTACGGCATTGCTTGTAATAGGTGCATTACACGTGTTTGTTATATTGCACCTGAACTGGAACCCGCTTAATGTTGCCGATGGCGAAAGTATGCGCAAGGCTGCGGTAGTTACATTGGTAAAGTTTGTACCGTTTGTTACATTGCTCCAGCTGCCGCCCGGGGCCAGGGCTTGCCACTGGTACGTGAGGGTAGCACCTGTAGCGGTGAGGCCAATGTTTATGGCCGCTGTGTTACACGTAGTTGTATTAACAGGCTGCACAGTTATTGCTGGCAGTATAGCAGTTGTAAGCAATACAGATCTAGAGGTGATAGACATAGCAGCGCAACTGCCTGTGCCTGTAATAATAACCCTAAAGCGGCTACCATCTCTGGCCGCCGAGGCGGGGTTTACAAGTATAGATGCAGTGTTTTCTCCCGTGTAAAAACCACCGTTTGCCGTACCCCAGCCACTATTATTGGTGCTGTCTTGCCACTGGTACGTAACAGCAGAGCCTGCTGGTACAACTGTGTAAGTAGCTGTGGTGCCGGGGCACACAGTAGATGATACTGGCTGCGTAGCAATAGAGAAATTGGGGGCAATGGTGATAATTACCACACCGCTTGTGTTTGTGCAGCTACCAGATGTTACAACACGGCGTAGCCAGGTTTGCTGGGTAAACCCTGTTGGGGTATAGACAGCAGCCGTAGCGCCGCCTAGGTTAGCAAATGTGGCATTGTCTGTACTTGCCTGCCACTGGTAAGTATATGCCCCAGAGCCACCCGTTGGTGTATTTACAGAAAGTGCAGAGCCCATGTTACCAGAACATAGGGTTTGGTTGCCAGAGATGGTATTGCCAGCAATTACAGGCTGCACAGTAAGGGTAGCATTGGCAGATGTAGTGGTGCCAGCGCAACTGTTTGTTGCAATGCAGCGGAAGCGATTAAGTGTACTAGCCGTTGTAGCACCCGTAAGCGTATAGCTGGCCAGAGTGGCGCCGCCAATGTTTGCAAACGTGCCAGTGGCAGGGTCTTGCTGCCACTGAAACGTGGCTGCGCCAGAGGCTACCACTGTAAAGGTTACGTTGTTGCCAGCGCAAACAGTTTGTGTGGCGGGTTGCGTAGTTATGGTGGGTGCGCCAATATTTAGTGCTACCGCAGATGATGTAATGCTTGTAGCGGCGCAGGTGCCTGTTACAAGCACACGGAACTGCAATGTGTTAGCCACAATGCTGCCGGGTATGGTTACGCTATAGGTGCTGGCATTACCAGCAGAGGCTACGTTTGCCCATGAGCCACCACTGTTTACACTGGTTTGCCACTGGTAGCCAAGGCCTACGCCTGTAGCTATTACAGAGAATGCCGCCGTACCTGCAGCGCAACCTGTAAAGGCAGCTGGCTGGGTGGTAATGGCCGTAGCAGCATTTATGCTGATGGTATGCACATTAGAAAACGCCGTGCTGCCGCAAGAGATAAAGCCCAACCTGTAGAAGTATGTAACCGTGCGGCCCACAGGGGTATAGGTTACAGCTGTTGCACCACCAATGTTTGAAAAAATGATGTTATCTGTGCTCTGCTGCCACTGGTAGGTATAGGTGCCGCTGCCCGCTGTTGGGGCTACAGAAATGCTCATGGCAGAGCTGGGCACCACATTAGAGCAAGTGGATGTTGGGCCAGTAATTGTGCCGGCTACAACAAGCGGATTAACAGTAACAGTAAGCGTGTTGGTAGTGGCTTGTACACCGCAGCCGTTAATATCTATACGGCGGAAAAACGTTGTCTGCGTAAGGGCAGGCGATGTGTACGCAGCTGCTGTAGCACCAACAATGCTGGCAAATGTGCTGTTGTTAAGGCTGCTCTGCCACTGGTAATTGTTTACAGAGCAAGCACTACTGGCAGCTACGGTTTGTGTAAAAGCAGCAGGGGCTGCATTAAAACAAATGGTTTGTGTGCTGGCTATAGTACCAGCTGTAATGGCTGTAGATCCTGCTGATGCATTAAAGGTAACAGACAAATCGCCTGGGCCTCCGTTGTTAAGATACCTGAGTTCCACGTTGTCTGTGGCGCTAAGAGTGCCGGTCCATATGTTTGTGTGCGCAACGCAGCAGCCAATGAAACCAAACACTTGCACGCCGTTTACAAAAACAAAGGCGTTATCATCATGTGAGGGTATATTTATAGAATACTGCCCAGCTGGGAAGCCCGTACGTATATAGCGCACGCTATAGTTTGTGCTGTTTGTAAGACACCCTATGTATGAGGCTCCACTAGCGCCGTTTGCCGTGGAGGGTGGGCTAGCATTGCCGTGGCGCAGGGTGGTATTTACGTTTAAGTTTGTTTCTGTATAGTAGCCAACAAAATTTGATGTAAAATCTGTAGCGTTATACAAAAGGGCTGTCCATTGGTCATTAGCCATTACTGGCACAACCGGCGAGGAAACCGATAAGGCCATTGCGGCAGTATACACTAACGCATTGCCGCAGATATCTGTGGCCCCACGGCGATACTGTGTACTGGTAGAAATACCCAGAACAGGAGTGTACGTACTAGCCGTAGCCCCATTGATGTTGTTCCATACAAGGCCTAATTCATCGTATTGTTGCCACTGGTATACAGGGTAGCAACCACCACTAGCATCTGCTACAGACGTTAGGGTAAAGGCATCGCCAGGGCAGTAAGCTGTTTGCCCACTACCAATACTACCAGCTACTAGCGCTGCGGGCGGTGTAACACCTAGGTATACAAATGCAGCAGATAGGTAGCCAGGGCCAGGAAAGTTTACCAAGCGCCACTCTAGGGTAGAGTTGTTATCTAGGTAGCCCGTCCATACGTTGTCGTGGCCATCGCAGCAGCCTATGTGCTGGTATACCTGTACCCCGTTTATTAGTAGGGTTATGTTATCATCATGGGTGGGGATATTTATCTGATAGTAACCTGGCGCATTAGCCCCTAGGCCTTGGCGCTTCATTACTACAGACCAGAAGCTGTTAAACTGCTGGCACCCTTGGTATGCAAGGCTAGCGCCAGAGGCTGTAGCTGCAGACGGTGGCAAGAAAGGGTTTGTTTGTGCGTAACGGGTGCGGCTATCAAAGGTTAGGTTGTCTTCTGTGTAGTAGCCTACATATAGGGCAAAGTTTTGATCATCGTAGGCGTAGCAGTTCCAGGTATTAGACCCAAACGTGGCAGGGTTGCCTGGTATCACGTTTTGGATAGTGATTACTGCTGGGGCGCTAGCGGCTGTGTTTCCGCAGACATCAAACACCACGCGCCGGTAATTAAATGTTGCCCCGGGTGCCCCGTATATACCCTGCGTAGGGGTATAGCTAGCGCTGTTGCTGTTGGGCAAGTTTTGCCATGTGGCGCCATTGTTAGCGCTTAACTGCCATACATAATTACTTATTGTACAGCCAGCAGAGGGTAAAGTAGCAGAGGAGAAGCCACCTGGCAGTAAGTCTCCGTTGCAAAGGGTGGTAGTACCCGTAATGCTGCCTGGCAATACGCTTGCAGGTCTTGGCACAGAATTAAAAGTTAGGCCGGCAAAATTAGTGCCTCCACCGCCCTGCCAGCGCAGCTCTAGATTAGTGGTGCCATCCATGGGGCCAGTGTAAATATTTGTAATAGGAGAGCCTGCGGCCACGCAACACCCTCTGGTATAATATTGCACAGAATCTACCCAAAATGATGCAACATCATTTATACTGGCCAGATCTACCTGATATACCTGCCCAGCTGGGAGTGCTGGCGCACCTAGGCGGCGCATAATTGCAGAATAGCTTGTATTCTGTACCTGGCAGCCTTTGTAGCCAGAGGCCCAGCTTGGGCTCTGGGTAGTTGTAAAGCGGTCAGTAGTCTGAAAAGACAACAGGGGCTCTGTGTAAAACCCAGTGTAATTTGTAAAGTTAAAATCATTGAAGCTGTAAACGTTCCAGGCTGCTAGGCCCCATACGTTTTGATCTCCATAAATACTATTGTCTACGGCTACCGTAATCACATTAGAGAAAGCAAAGTTGCCGCACCCATCTTGGGTCATGCGGCGGTAGTATAGCGTTTGCGCGTTAGATGTGGTAATGGTATACGCAGCAGAAGTAGCTAGGTCTATGTTTACGAAACTGGTGTTATCATCAGACCATTGCCACTGATACGGCCCCACTGTACAGTTGCTAGTTGCAGCGGCTATATTGCTAAGCGGCTGCTGAGGCACCTGGCCCGTGCAAATACTTTGTGCACCACCTATAGTGCCACCCACAAGATTGTTTACTGGGGCAGCAACAGGGGTAAAGGTCATTTGCAGGTTACTGCCACCGTTACCTTGCCATAGGCGGGCTTCCACATTGTCTGTAGCGCCTATGTAACCGGTGTAGATGTTTGGCCTAGGGGCGCAGCAGGAGTTTAAGCTGTAGTACTGCACGCCGTTTACTAAAAACTGTACACCATCATCGTGGTTGGTAATATCTACCCGGTAGTAGCCAGGGGTAAAGTCTGTACGCTTAAAGCTTAAGGCAAAATTTGCCTGTGGCATGGTGCAACCCTGCCAAGTAATGGCATTGCTTGCGTTTGTACCATTGGCCCATAGACTGCCTGTATTAATGTTAACGGCCGCATCTGTATAGTACCCATTATAGGTGCCAAAGGTGTTAAACCCAGACGGAGCCGTGTAGCCATAGACATTCCACTGCCCAGAAGGGAACACAGTGGGGTCTCCTTGTGCACCAGCGAATACGTTTATGGCTACAGGGGCAGCTACGTTGGCACAATTATTACTAGTAGTTACCGTACGGCGATACCACGTGTTTACACTGTGTGCAAAACCGCTTACGGCATAGGTGGTGGCATTGTTTGTACCTGCAGCAGGCGCAAAGCCCGATACGGCATCTGTAGTGCTGCTCTCCCAGAGGTACGTATAGGCGCCCACCCCGCCCGCGGGGTTGGTGGCCGTAAAGTTGTTGAGTGGGTTTTGGCCCACACATATACCTTGGGTAGCGCTTAGGGTATTGTTTGTAATGCTTGTGATGGTGAGTGCCACCGCATTGCTGTTAGCAGCAGCGCAGTTGGTATTCACGGTCTGGCGATACGTATAGCCAGACATAATGGCTGTTATGTCTGTTAGAGATAGGGTACTTGTTGTAGCTCCACTATAAATGCCCCCATCTGTAAGGTTTGTAAAGCCAGAGCCACGGTTTTCTTGCCACTGGTAAGCAGCAGCAAGGCCCGTACCTACAGACGTGTAAGCAACTGTAGCCCCCGCGCATGCCGTAACAGCCACCGGCTGGGTGGTAATAACGTTGGGTGGGTTTACCGTAATGTTTACTATCTGGGCAGTGCCAGCGCAGGTGGGGGCAGAGGTAGATGTAGGGGTTACCGTGTATACCACCACTTGGTTAATAGCCGTGCTGTTTGTAAGTGTATTACTTATAGTTGCGCTGGTAGTATTAAAAGTGGTTTCTCCTGTTACGCTGCCTTGGCTGGCAGCCGCCCATACGTAAGTAGAGGTTATATCTGATGTAAGGCCAAAGCCTACAGGTGTGCCAGAGCATAGGGTGGCGCTGGTGGCGCTGGTCATAACTGGGCGGGCCAGTACAGTGATAGCAACAGCCGAGCTTGTGTTTGTGCAGCTACCCGCAGTGGTAACAGTACGGCGATACCATGTTGTTTGAGTATGGGCAATGCCGTTTACGTTGTAACCAAATGAATTACTAACGCCTGGTGCTGTAGCAAAACCTGCCACGGCACTTGTGGTGCTGCTTTCCCATAAGTACGTATAGCCACCAACGCCGCCCGCTGGAGCTGTGCCCGTAAAGGCTGCCCCCGGAGAATTACCTGTACAAACAGATTGTGCGGCAGATATTGTGTTATTGCTGATGCTGGTAATTGTGAGCGCAACGGCATTACTTGCCGCCTGTAGGCAGTTAGTATTTACGGTATAGCGATACGTATAGCCAGACATTACGGCAGTTACGCCTGTTATAGTAAGGGTTCCCGTGGTTGCACCTGCGTAAATACCCCCGTCTGTAATATTCACAAAACCAGACCCAGTGTTCTGTTGCCAGTTAAAAGTGGCTGCTAGTCCGTTTCCTGCAGCGGTATAAGTTACGGTTGAGCCCACACAAGCCAATGCCGCCACAGGTTGGGTGGTAATGGCGTTGGGTGGGTTTACCGTAATGTTTACTATCTGGGCAGTGCCAGCGCAGGTGGGGGTAGAGGTAGAGGTAGGGGTTACCGTATATACCACCACTTGGTTAATAGCCGTAGTGTTTGTAAGTGTATTGCTTATAGTTGCGCTGGTAGTATTGCCGGTGCTTTCTCCCGTTACGCTACCTTGGTTAGCAGCTACCCACACAAACGTAGATGCTGTGCTAGCCGTAAGCCCAAAGCCTACAGCTGTGCCAGAGCATAGGGTAGCGCTGGTGGCGCTGGTCATACTCGGGCGCACATTTACAACAATATTCTTGGTGGCAGTTACAACTCCACATGCGCCTTGCGCAGTAAGGGTAAGGGTTACAGGTGTGGATGAGTTTGCGGCTGCGGTAAAGGTTACAGCCCCGGGGGTACCCCCCGTGTTATTGGCACTAAAGGTGCCGCTAGGGGCAGACCATAGAGCACCTGTAGATGTACCGCCAAAAGAACCACCTAATGTGGCCGACGTGCCGCCCTGGCAGATGGCTGTTGTAGCCGCGCCAGCGTTTACCGTACACTGCGCATAAACGTGCGTAGTGGCACCAAGGGCAATAAGGATTGCCCACAAGACCCTAGCCCCCAGCCGGGTAGCAAATTGGCCGTTACTGTTTTTTAATAATTTGTAGAATTGTAGCATGGACACTTTTACAAATCGTAGTGGCAGACAAAAGGGTCTTGGCCCAGACGGTTTGTAGCTGTAAACCTATAATTTTTAAAAACACATGGGCGCCTTAATAAAGCTTTGGTATGGCACGGTAAGAATCCGCACCACAAAACCACACATTGCCAAAAATCTACCGCAGATTTGGGCTAAGGTTTTACAGCAAAACGCAGTGTTTTATTTTGACGTGTTAAACGGTGTTATATATAAATAGCTATATACTTTATTAAAATAAATCTAAAAACAAAACACATACGGCTTCAGGGCTTGTCCGTTTTAATGACTTAATTCTACTTTATTGATAATAATATAGATAGTTTTGATGTGCTATACCGTTCCTTAACACTGCCTGCATCCATGTAGGGCGTAAGGCGTGTTTAGCAAAAGTTTGGCATACTTGCGCAGATTTTCTGCGCTACTTGCAGGTATGTTATTATTTTAAAGGCCGCTTGCTGGGTGTTACCCCTCTTTATAGTAATGAAAAATCACTATACGGCAATGCATTTAGGTGTAATTGTTATGATTTTTTACCCATAAAAAAATAGACTTTTCTAAGATTTGGCTGGTTAATTGCCGGTGTTTTATGTATAAATCCACAGCCATAAAACCCTTTTTTTGGGCGATTTGGGTAACACAAGACACAAAATACAGGCAAGGACTTTGCGCATTCTTAAGGTGGATTATCGTTGTTATTTGCCCTGCAAAATGCCTTATTTAGGGGCTAAATACAATATTTTTGCGAATGTATACACCGTATGTATAACCCACCCTGCCCCCTGTTAGCTGGCCGCTACTGGCTGCACCGCAGAGCTCAGAGTGGTAGCTGCCCCTAAAGCTTACAGGATCATAAGCCCCCGCACATAGCGCATCCTAGCCTTATTTGGGAGCTCAATACTGATAAACGATAACTAGCTGCCTGCTTTTATACTACCTATAAGAGCACAGTTTTGGGCAGGCGCAAGCCTAAAGCAACCCTATTAATAACCGCATCTA
>Ga0163144_10031061_pt1 | contig 10199 bp, 7 predicted proteins | sample OliLak19BULKMAT1_FD_123175 | JGI IMG/M metagenome (GOLD analysis project Ga0163144, IMG submission 123175) | Freshwater microbial mat bacterial communities from Lake Vanda, McMurdo Dry Valleys, Antarctica - Oligotrophic Lake LV.19.BULKMAT1 | ecosystem: Environmental > Aquatic > Freshwater > Lake...
CGCACCACTCTTGCGCGGAGAAAGACACCTTGGCGGTTTCCCCAGCGGCCTGCCCGCCAAACGCCGTGAGCCCGACAAACACACTCGTCATCAGGTTGTAGTCATACACGCCTGTCGGAAAATCGCGCATGAGATTAAGCTTCATGACTTGAAATTCATCCGACGCCGGATGACGACTGGGGTCCGCTTTGACGCGTAACGTGTTCGAGAAGGGTTCTTTCACAAAAATCGCGACCGCCACGCCCGCACGGGGTTCGCCGTAACGCGGCGTGATGAGGTCATACCCCGACAACTCAGCCAAGCCGTCTTGCCAATGATTCCAAAAGGCAGCCGGAAACGGAACGGAGTCTGCCGCATAAAGCGGAACGCACAGGAGGAGCGCCCCGGCGCGGAGCCAGCAAGCGAAACGGGATGATGCATGCATAGTGGGCCTCTTTTTTGACTGTCGACTGGGGAGAGCAATCTGCGAAAATAGCGTCTGAAACTATTCCCCAAGGAGATTCTATGAAGAGATCGTGCTTATCCGTATTAGCCCTTTTAGTCGGTGCCTCTCAAACGGTCATGGCGGCGGCGTGGAATCCGGGGCGCGGTCAGTCCTATTCCCAGTTGAGCCTTACTGGCGGCTCGACAAACACACAATACGATCAAAGCGGGACATCGAAGGATTTGCCCGGCGATTATTCGCAAGCTTCCGCATCGCTCTACAGCGAAGTCGGAGTCAGCGATCGTTGGGCTGTTTTCGGTTCTTTCCCGCTTATTCGCCGCGATCACTTGGACACGCCGTCCTTGACGTCAACTGGGGTGGGGGATTTTTCGTTAGGAATGCGTTGGAATTTGATTCCGGACAAGCCTGTGGCGCTGCAAGTGACGCAACGTTTTCCAACGGGCGATTCCGATTCTGAGAACGGGCGTCTCCCTTTAGGGCCGGGCGATTACGCGACGACGGGCGAGTTGGCGGCCGGCGTGCCGTTGCCCTGGTGGAACATCACCGCGGAAGGAGTGCTCGGCTATCGGCTGCGCAACGCGGGCTATTCCGATGAATTCGTGTTCAGCAGCAGTGTGTATCGTCCTTGGGGAAAATGGGCCTTCGCGTTTCAGGTGTTCGGACAACAGGCGGTTAAAAACGGCAATATCAACACCGGCTCACGGTCCTTGGTCGGCACCTACCGCAACAATACGTCCTTCATCGCTTTCGGGCCGCGCGTCGCTTATCAATGGAGTCCGCGTTGGGGCGCACACCTTGAATTCGAGGGCGCAGGCCGCGTGCGCAACCTTCATTCCGGCGTTTTCCCGCGGCTCGGCATCTCCTACCGCGGCGGCTGACGCGCGACGCGGCGCTAGCGATGTGCCCCGCCGCATCGATGCGGATCTTTCATGGGGAGGCCCTTGTTGGCAAAGCTCATGACATCAATGCCCATATGGCAGACCGAGGTGCAGACGTTGCAGGAGATGCATTTTTTCTTCTCTGCCCCGATCGCAAACCGGCTAAAGCGCGCATACACGTGCAAGTCGCCCGCGGGGATCATGTCCTTGGGGTAGGTGAAGATGGGTTTTCCCTTGGGGAAATTCACGAGCGTGGAAAAGACTTCGCTCGCTTCCACGATGAGATACAACAGATCGCGCTTTTTCGCCTCGAGCTCGGCGGCCATGCCTGACACGCCGCCTCCGATGATGACGAGGTCAAGCAGCGCCGGATCGGCGACTGAAATTCCGGCTCCGCGGCGATCGCCAACAATAAACACGCCGGGGATCGCGGTGCGTCCGTCTTCGGCGGTGATAGGCAGGGCTTCGGCCGATCCCGCGGGCCATTGGCCGTGCAGCCAATGCGCATAGCGCTGCAGCCAGTTCATCGCGGTGGAGATGTTGCCAGACTGTTTGGACCGCATCAAATAAAGTCGACATTGAAATCTCCTTGAGACGATAATTTTGGAAGTCCCGCCGTGCAGTACGGACTTACGGATTAAGCCGCGCGGGCGAAGAGGGAGGCTTTAAAGCTGTTTAAATCCGCGCGAGGTTGGATGAGTGACATGTTCTCCAGCCAACGCAGGATTCGATCGGACATATAGAAATGACCGCTTGGATCGCGGTGGTACCTGCGATTCTCTTTATCCCATGTGGAGGCTGCTTTGTCGTTACTCCCGTAGTCTTTAGCCTCCTTGAGGCTTCTAAATTTCGCCTTGTGTACTTCGCGATAGATTCTCGCCATGCGGCCAAAATAACGTGCCATTTCAAAGTCGGATGATCCAGGCGCGAGCGTAAATCCGCCCAGAGCTAAATTTTGCACCGCCGCCACCGCCAAAAGCCAGACTTGCGCCGCGGTCCACGTCCCCGACGTTCCGTAGAGGCTCATGCCCACCGCCGCGGCCATGAACATCGTCCCTACTGCGATATTTCCGAGCGGACCTGCTAGCGCGACCATTTGGAGCCAACGATACCCGGCGGAACGCTGAGCGATCGGCATCTTCTCGTAGATGTGTAGGTAGAACTTCACATCCACCCGCGGATTCTGTGTGATGCTCCACTGCGTCACTTCAAGCGGTGTGAAAAGTTCGATAAACGCGCGATGCAAACCCTCATGAATCGCCGTCGGCAGCCAGAGCAGCGGATACTTCCACCCCTGGTCGATGGAGAACGGGCTTTGAAATGAGGTTTTGGCTAAAGAAGAAAAGTGCGCAGACACGGCGCCAACAAGTTCTCTAGAAGCACTCCCTTTTTGAAAGTATTTATCGAAACCCATTGTCTTGAGTTTTTCTTCAGTAAATAATTCAGAGGAGTGTAAAAAGATCGGACGTTTCTCGCCGTCGTCACGCAATCTCTTTGCGAGTACATCCCCATTCATCTTTGGCATGTTGAAATCGGTGATCACCAGGTCAAATGGCCGACCTTCTTGTTTTGCAGTTTGATAGAGCGCATACGCTTCTTCACCATCCGATGCGCCAATCGCCTCCACTTCAAAATCATTGGCTTTAAGACCCCTTGAGAGAATCCGCAAGAGAATGTCACGCATTAATTTAGTGTCTTCAGCGATGAGGATGCGCTTTTTCTGGATGTCGCGAGCGGCTTTGGCGACGATGGAATAGAAAAGGAGTGGTGAGCCATCGGCGAAGTCGTTGCGAAATGTGGCTAGGCTGGTGTCCCAACCGTTTTCATCCAGTGTTATCAAGGTAGGACGGTAATCTAAAGGTATGAAGGGCATGTCTCTATATCCGCCGAAAAAGGTTAGAGGTTTGTGTGAACTGTCGAAAAGGGCCATGATAATTCGGTCATAGGCATTGTCTTCCTCGTAAGCGGGACCGAAGTTGAGCAATCGTAGTGTCGGTAGGGCGCCCGCGCGGTTTACACGTTCATCCTCGCTGAGCGAAAGCCATTGCACCGCATCTTCCTGAATCCCCACAAAGCCTTCTCCCAGCGTGGCTTTTGCTTTTCCTAATTCCCGTTCATTGAGATCGATTCCGATCACGCGCTTGGCGCCAAGTGCCAATGAAACAGCGGCTAGCAAACCATTGCCAGTCCCAATATCTTCGACGACAGCGTCTTGAAATTCTTGGCGGTGTTCAATCATGCGCGCAATCATCGGCGCTGCATAATCGGCGTAGTCTAGGGCTCCATTGAGACGAATGAGGTTCTCTTGAGGCAAGCGATTAAGAAATTCAGGGCTGAAATAATCGGTGTCCACGATTCGAAACTCACCGACTTTCAGGTAGTGCGCCAGAACGTCATACCCGATGACAACAGAGGTCACCGTCGAATCAGAACTGTTTACACTTTTGACTTCGCCGCGGGTGATGGATCCAAAAGGATAAACATCGAGTGGGTGAGGTTGTGCGGGCTCCGTCCCGCCTTGGGTGTTCGTATCCTTCCCATCTAGAGGGAGTTCGTCCTGACCGATGGTGGGATCTAAAGCCACGGCGCGTTCTAGAGCTAACCCGCTCCGATGAAACTGGAGATGGAGTTTCTCGGCTTCTTTAATATTCGCTTTGATCCACGCCCGCATATCCGGAACCCCGAGCGCTTGTTGTTTTTGTTCCCAAAGAGAAATCTCCCGCGCCTCATGCGCGATGCGTCCGGCGAGGTAGCGGAAGTCCTTTGGTGATTTTTGAATTAAGCGTAGATATTCGCCCTTGGCGATGTGGATCGATCGGGTATGAATTCCGGCATGCGTCGTTTGACCGGAGGTAAGCTCCATGGTGGAGTCGTCCCCGTAGAGAAAAACCTGATAACGGGCTACTTTGCCAGGTAAGAAGATCGTTTTTGCGACGGCCTTTTTGCGATTCAACGCGAGCGTATTAGCGACATTCCCAAGAATTATTTTATCGATCTCTTCGACACGATTCGTATCACGAAACCGTTCGATGGCGACATTGACCCTTTTGTGGGGCACCCCTTTCGGCCCTTCGGCGGCGATGTTAATGTCATTGGAAAATCCGCTGTGTGCGAATATTTCTTTCAACATCTTTCGTCCACGATGCAAACGGGTTTTAACGGCGGCCACCGATATGCGCATTCGGTTGGCAATGGTTTTGTAATCGTAATCCCTTACTTCGCGTAACCATAGAGTCTGACTATAGCCGCTCGGGAGTTCCTTCATCGCGCCGATCAGGAGCTTTGTGGATTCCTGATCAATCGCCCAGGTCATGGGCGTTTTGAAGTCGGGAACCTCCACGCCTAAATCATCGAATGAATCGGTTTTTTCAGAACTCCTTTGTCTATACATCTCCTTGGCGTTTGTTTTAAGCGCGCTATTCGCGTACGTCATGAGTGGCGCATCGGGGTTTGTGGGGGTGTTATTGACTTTGTAGAGCTTCAGGAGTGTTCTTTGGACTAAATCTTCCTGGTCCGTTTTGGCGGGGAAATATGTGCGCGCCCTGACTAAAAGTGTGGCGGAGAGATCGTCCCAAACGTGGCTTGAAGGCGTCGCTTGTAACAATTTTAAGTGTCTCAACTGGACGTCTTCTAGCGCCATGGGAAGCGTTGCTGGCATAGACAAGGAAATACCGACAAAAACAGCGGCTAAGTCCATGCCCGTCGATGCGTTTAGAAGATTTCCCGACCAGAGCCAGTATGCGGTGAATAGCCATACCCAGGGGGAAAATTGTTTCAAAGGGTTAAAAAGATTATTAATGGTATCAGGGTTCAGTTTTCCGCTTTCGAAAAGTTTCTCGAACATATCTTGTACCGTTACGCCGTTTGTCTCAACTCTTTCCGTTCCGTCGCTGGCCCTTGGATCTGTCTCTGATCCAGGACGTTTTCGTTCTGGAGGCGGAGGGGGAAAGGGAATAATTTCAGCGAAATGAGTCAGGAGTGCGGCAGCGGACTTTCTGAGCTTGGGGCGATAGCTCGCATACTGCCAGATCGCCGACCCGTTTAACGCTTGAGTCGTCCAATGGGCCGAGGGGTGAGGGGAGACGGGGGAAAATACAGGCATTTGGGCCCATAGGGGGTCCACAAGAAGGCTTGCGGCAAGCAACATTCGCACAAAACGCATATTGGGTAAAGCTTACTTCCTTTATATGAACAGCAGATTAAGCGCAAAGTCCTGATTTGAGGCCTGAAAGGCCTACAGTTTTGCTTCCGCGAAAACTTTAGAATTAATTCCTCAATGAAGAGCGTGCGATTTCGCCGTTGTGTCGCTGTCTTGCTGTCGGGTGTGATCCTTTCCGGATCGATCCCGGCAATTCCTTCGCACGCCGCTGCGCCCCTTCAACCCACTCCGCTGAGCGCATGGTTCACCACCCAGACGCTTTCTTTGCCGCTGACCACAGGACATCGCCAGATTCTCCCTGAGGAGGCTTCGATCGGAGGTCTGGCTTTAGGGATGGGGACGATTCAAACGCCTCCCCGATTACTCTTTGTTCATTATTACAAGCGGTATCTGGAAGCACTGACGCTAGGCGATGAAGCGAAGATTTTAGGGTCTTGGATGGCCATGAACTATCTGGCGATCGGACCACTGGTTATTCAAGAAGGTCGCCGTCATCTGCGTCCATGGATTGCGAATGTCGTTGACGCCGCACAATCGGGACGCCCCCTCGAGGAGCTCCAAGAGAGTTTTGCCAATCAAGTGGATTACTACAAACATCGGTATTTGAGAGAACACCAGGCGGAAGTATTCGTGGATGGGCACTTCCGTAAACCTACGGCTCAGGATTTAGAGGTTTTAGCGCAGCTCTACGACCGTATGACGGATGCCGTTTGGGGGGCGGTGGCGCTGTGTTACCCCACGCTACAGGGGACTCGGGAACTCTTGAAGCCGATCATTGATGGCCTTCTCGATCGTGCGAATGATGTCCACCGGTCGCACAACAACCGGCACTTCATGGAAAGCGACGGCGTACCGCTGGGGATGGGGAGAAAAGCAAAGTCCGATGGGCCCTACCAGGTGGGGGAAGCGGTGAGCCATGCGAAGTATGGCGCTGGCCTCGTGGTGGCCTGTACGAATGATCCACAACGCGGCATGACGGTCGAAGTAAATTTTGCGAGTTTCGGTAAACACAAATTTATCCTGTCGATCATGCCGCCTGATACGCTGCGCGCCCCACTCCAAACACCTCTCCCTGACGTAACTCCGGAACGTCCGAATCTGGAGAGAAAACTCCGTCTAAAGAAAAAACCTATTCCGAAGCCTAAATCGGAGGCTCTGTTCTGGCCGCCCGTCATCAAGGCGCCCAAAATGGGGGTCGAGCGTGCGCCGAAGACTAAGAATTGGGACAGGATATTCGAGCGTTGTGCGGTCACAGCTAAGCGCATTTCAGAAAGACTCGCGGCGACGGCTGTGCGCCGTTGGGAGCGCGCGCAATCCACGCTGAAACCTGCGCGAGACCGATCGTTGTTTCCCGAAATGGTGAACGCAATATCGGACACCGGAGCTATTCGCAGAGTTTCTCTCCCAAGGCGTCAGGCTGTAGAGAAAGCGTTAAGCCAATTGGAAGCCGCGAATAAGAACCTCCTTCGCGAGGCGGCAGAAAACGTGTTCCGCTCCCGCGATGATTTAACCGGACGAGATTTATTTCGCCTCGTCCAGATCATGGGGCAAGGGTCCGTTCGGGATTTGGCCGCCCTGGATACTTTGGTGATGGCGCTTCAGCGTCCGTGGGAAGGAATCGAAGAAGATCTTTTGGATCGGTATCATTTTCACTTAGAAACGGCGGCGCGGGAAGGTCGCATTCCGGGAAATCGTTTAGCGGGACTCTTGCGGCCGTTATGGCTTTCCACGCCAACGACGATGCATGATTTTGAGGCGGATTCGGCGGATCCCCAAGAGCGGCTGTATCGCTATCGTCAGGCCGTGCGGGCCGTTCAAGCGCGGCAGAATCGTACGTGGATATCTTTGTCAGACTTCATCGCCGAGTTAGGCGTTTCTTATGACGTGATGGACCGTTTTTTAAGACGGCAGTCCATTTCTCTAGCGTCTTTATCGATTATTGGCCAGACGTATTCGGATCAGCAGCTTTTCGCGGTATTGGCCACGATGCGCCAGAAACCGGGGAAGATTGTTTTTATTGAAGATCTTGTTGGGGTGCTTGGGAAAGATCGATCGTCTCTGGCAGACTGGGCGGGACGCCAAATGGGTAAACCCGCCGCTGTCTATCTGGCACAGCAATTTCGCGTGTTTTGGCGTTACGGTCTCGACGGTCGATCCCCCGAGGCTCCCGACCTCGTTCCCTATATTGAGGCGGGTCTGGACGAGTTTATGCAAGAACAAGGGACTGCGTTGCGTGTGGATCTTTCAAGACCGCCGGACAACAAAGAAATGGCCGCAGTCCTGATTCTCCTGGAAGGGCAAGCGAAAGCCTCGGGCAAACCCATTTCCGCGTTCACATTAGGGGATATTCGCGCGCACCCTGCGCGGCTTTCAGACCGGGCTTTATCGCTTGCGACGTTTTATACGCGTTTTGACGCGGTGAATGATACCGGCTATGAGACACTCGCCGTTATTCGTATGCATTACGGGCACCAACGCGTTTTTTCGCCTCTGCGTGAGATTGCGACGCTCGCTGAATTCAAAGAGGTTCTGCAGGCTAATATTCTGATGAATGATCCGTATAAGGACGTGGGGGCTCCTTTGCAGGCTGCGATCGTTCAAGAATTAGCCGAGCAAAAGAAAAAACCACTCCTTTGGTTGTCGTGGCCCGATTACAACGGGGGGACAAAACTTAAACGCTTGGGCGAGGCCCAAGGGAAGTTTAATCTGCGTAATTTTTACCTGTATTTCGATAAGCGCAATCCCTCGTCTGAAAATAGGACCACCCCGATTTTTATCCTGAAGACGTTGCAACTGGTGAGAAACCAACCCTCGATCCGCCACCCCGTCCAGCTTTTGAAACACAGTGATGAGCTCCGTGAAGCTCTGCGAAACCGATGGCTCAAGGATATCCCTTGGCAATACTTGCCGTTTACTATGCTGAATCAATTTATTAAGGAAGTGGCGAAACAAGTCAACCGGACGCCGCAGAACATCACCGCCCGTCATATGGAGTCAGAGGGCATTCCCAGTTTGACCTACCGTGACCCGAAAACAAAAGTAAGCGTATTGCCCAAGCTCCGTGGGCTTTTTGCGCTCTTTAGTCGGACAGCCCCGTCCGGGGTTCCCAAGCTCACGTTTCTCCGCCAAGAAATTGAGCGTGGCCTTAAGGCCGAACGCGGCGGCAAGCGTTTCATCTGTCAAGCCACCTAAAAATACGCTCGAGTAACCTATTCCCGGGACGACTGTCCTATTGGCTGTCATTATTTCTATAGGAGGCTTTATATGCTGAATTGGTCCGTCACATTCTTTATAGTTGCGATTATCGCGGCGGTGTTTGGGTTTGGGGGCATTGCGGCGAGCGCGACCGAGATTGCCAAGATTCTCTTTTTCATCTTTTTGGTCTTGTTCGTGGTGAGCTTGTTACTCGGGCGCCGCGTCGGCAAGGTCTGAGCGTTGGATTATGAATCTTCCGGCCGACAAGTGTGCGATCTGTGGACGTACAAAAATTGAATCTCAGAAAAATCTGAATCAGGGGTTTACAAACGGTGAGGGGATCGAGTTTTGCGAAGGGTGCCGCGTAGAAGATGATCGCGTTCATGAACTGCGCGCGACAGCGCCGCGTTTGGAGCGAAACGTGACGAAGCCGACTTAAACGGCGGCGGGGCTGCGGAGCGTCTCGAGCTGCTGGATCCAGTCGGCGGAGAGTTTGTGTTTTTTGGCGGCTTTGACGACGGTGTCTAAATAAATGGCCGAGGGAATCAGTGGTTTGGCGTCCGCTTTCGTATGAAAAACGAGCGCCTGCAAGGTTTCGCCCTTTTTAGTTTTGACAGGCAGGAGCGAAAGCACACATTCAGTCTCACCTTGTTTGAGAACGGAGACTGAGATCGTATCGCCCGGATGCAACTCATACGCCACACCGCAAACACGCGCCGAAGCGTCCGGCACTAGGTTCAGTACGCCCCCCGATTGATACTTCGAAGGTAGATTGCAGACGAGACGATATCCGGAGAGCACCGCCGGGGACGAATCCGCAAAACGCATGCGTGGGCGACGGCGCCGGTCATGTTGCAAATCGAGTTCGTGACTATCCATGTCGGAGCCGTAAGCGAAGTAGTAGGTGGCCATGCGCGAAGTCATAGCATTTTAGACGGCAAAGGACGTTTCGCTCGGAAGCGTTGCGGTGAATTCGTACGCGTTGTAGCCGGTGAGCGTCGCGATGACAAAGCGGCCTTGGCGAGCGGCGGTCTTCGGAAGGCGCACGACGGCATCAATGCCCGGGGCTTCACGGGCCGTGCGGCCTAACACCTCTTGGTCTTCGGAGTCTTCAATCAAAATGGTTTCAGTATGGCCGATGCGGGCCAGCGCCTTTTTGTGCGCGGTGCCGTAGTAGGCATCCGTCAGGGTGGCGAGCCGTTCCTGTTTGATGGCGTCTTCCACTTGATCGTGACGCACGCCCGCGGCCGTGCCTTCTTCTTTAGAATACGCAAACGCCCCTAAGTAATCGAAAGTCCCTTCTTTCACAAAGTTGAGAAGCCGAGCGAACTGTGCATCCGTCTCCCCAGGAAATCCCACGATAAAGGTCGTGCGCAGGCTCAGTTTTGGCGCACGCTTCTGGAGGCGCTCCAAAAGCCCGCGAATCCCCGCTTCAGTCGTTTTGCGCTGCATCTGCGCCAGCATTTCCGTGTCGATATGCTGCAGTGGCATGTCGAGATAAGGAAAACGCTCCGGGTTCTCA
>Ga0163144_10031062_pt1 | contig 10199 bp, 9 predicted proteins | sample OliLak19BULKMAT1_FD_123175 | JGI IMG/M metagenome (GOLD analysis project Ga0163144, IMG submission 123175) | Freshwater microbial mat bacterial communities from Lake Vanda, McMurdo Dry Valleys, Antarctica - Oligotrophic Lake LV.19.BULKMAT1 | ecosystem: Environmental > Aquatic > Freshwater > Lake...
ATCTTCGTCTTATCAAGAACAGACGTTTATTTTAGATTTGTGAGATAATAAGAAATGAAAAAGTTAGTCTTTCTCTTTTGTTTTAGTTTTGGTTTAATTGTAAAAAGTCAGTTACTCTTTAACCCAACTGCTGTTCATGATGGCGCCGGTGAATTCTATGATGTCAATTCAATCAAGACAATTGAATTAGAATTTTACAATCCAAGTTATCATCCAACACTTGTATCGTGGAAAGAAAATTATATGGAAAATACATTGCCTGCAAAATTTACATGTGGCCCCATTTATTATGATAGTGTAGCTGTAAAATACAAAGGCAATTCAACTTTTTTTGTTCCAAATCTTTTTAATAACCCCAAGTTGCCTTACAACATTGATTTGAACGATATAGTTAGTGGACAAAATATTGAAGGTTATAAAAAAATTAAATTAGGCAATTCTTGGTTTGATCCAACTTTTGCAAAAGAAGCATTGGCGTCAAGAATTTATAAACAGTATTTACCAACTTACGAAACGTCGCTAATTCAATTAGTAGTTAATGGAAACTATATTGGCGTTTATGTTAATCAAGAAGATGTAGGAAATCAATTTCTAACAAAACATTTTGGCGAAAACAACGGTCCGTTTTTTAAATGCGAACCAATGCCCGAAGAACAAGCCGGCCATCCGGTAGCATGGCCAAACCTTGCCTATTTAGGGCCTGATACGCTAGATTACTACGAAAGCTATGAGCGCAAATCACCAACCGGTTGGGTAGAGTTTTTAAATTTAATGAATGTATTAAATAACGATGTTGCAAACATTGAACAAGTTTTAAATGTTGATCGCGTACTTTGGTTTTTAGCTGTGACTTCTGTTCTATCTAACGAAGACACCTACAACGGAACATACATTCACAACTATTACATGTACCAAACGCCTGATGGAAAATTTCAAATGATTCCTTGGGATTTAACCGAAAGTTTTTGCGGACTTCTTTTTGGAGGTACACCTGAATCACATTATGAATGGGATCCATTAAATGGCCTAAGCCCTTACCTGGTTGAGAAACCACTGGTCTATCAATTATTAGGAAATGACTATTTTCGAAAAAAATATTTTGCGCACATCCGCACAATTATTGAAGAATATTATACTGCCGCCACATTAAAATCGTGGGTATTAGATTTGCAAGCTTTGGCTTATAATCCAGTTTTAACTGACCCGAACAGGCCACACAACATGACAAAATTTGTTTCTAATATTGATAATCCGGTGAATTATTTAATTACGTATACAATTGCCGGAATGACAGATGTGGTAATAAATCGTAAACCATATTTACAGGCGCATGCGGATGTCATAAAAGTTGCGCCTGAAATAGTTTCGGTATCTCAAAATATACAAAACCCAAGCAGTACAGAAACAGTTTACATTAGTGCCAATGTTACAAATGCAACAAGTGTTAATTTAAAAGTCACTAATAATCCGGCGGCCTATGCGTCCGATTTTCAAACTATTTTAATGCTTGACAATGGTTTAAATGGTGACCTTTTAGCAGGTGACCAAATTTTTACAGCAGAAGTTCCTTTCACCACAAGCAACGATCATATCAAATATTACATAGAGGCAGAAAACCCTGATGCAATTGCTTTAGATCCTGAACGTGCAGAATATTTTTATTATCATTATTACGTTGATCAGGTTGTTGGTATTGAGCTTGCACAAAATTTTGAAACAAGCATTTTTCCAAATCCAACATCGGATTTCTTAACGATAGATGTAAAAAACCAAGACAATTTTACTTACCGCATTTTTAATTCTGCCGGAAAATTAATGATAGCACAAGTTGATGTTAAAGGACAACAACAAATTTCTGTTGAAAATTATTCGCGCGGTGTTTATGTGATTCACATCACATCAGGGGAATTTAGAAAATCAGAAAAACTTATAATTAATTAAGATTACTCGACAATTTTTCAAAGTAATCATTGAGACGCGTGCTCTTCAAAAGTTTATCATCACCAACAAAAAGAACATTGTTTGGTTTATTATTCTCCAACCAAAATCTTAATTGTGTAATCGAAGCATTAATGGTTGCATTGATATCAACTTGATGCGTTGGCTTGTGATTGCGCTCTAACAATTCGCGCAAATCTTTATTTTCTTTTGAGATGTTGTGGTCTTCGTGAAGAATCACTAATGAATCAATTGTATCCGTTAAACTTTCTTTGCCATCAAAAACCTCAACTTGAATTTTCATTCTGTTTGACCAATCTTCAACCACCAACTCAAATTTATCCTTGTTACGCAGAAATATTTTTTTCAATAACATAATTCGCTTTTTCCTTTTTTAAAGAGGCTACAAAAGTACTTCTTTCTCTTTGACTTAATAATGTTAATTTGAAAATTAGTTACGAATAATTTTACACTGAAAACTGGAATCCAAAATCATTCTAAAGGAAAAACAATTAAATCATTCGTCAATCTATCAATGAGTTACGAGAATATTTAAAATAATCTAGACTAACTAACTGCACGCATAACAAAATTGTGGCGGCCAACAAATGAACCGGCTGACTAAAAGCCGGCATATTTGCGTAAGAAAATAAGACGCCTGTTAAAAACTCAAGGAGTAATAATGCAACCACAAATTTTAATGTTGGAATGCCATATTTCCATTTAAAATTTAACCAAAGTAAAATCAAATTCACTGCCAATAATAACCATGAAAAAGAACGGTGAAAAAGAAAATCGCCTTGCATATTACTAATCCAAGAAGATCTGTCGACCGTTTCTTTCACCATAAAATCAATTTCTTGTCGAACTTGACTACCAAGAATAATTTGAATAAACGTTAATAAGAGCGAAAAGTAAAAGAGGTATTTGAAAACAGGTTTTAGTTCTAAACTGAATTTTTTGTTGCGCGCAATTCGGATAATTTTAACATGAATTGCTACAATTACTAAAGCAAAAAACATGTGAAGCGTAATTGTCCAAGGCACCAAATTAGTAGCAACAACAATAGATCCAAGCCAACCTTCAAAACCCATTAAAATTAAATTGATAAAACAAAGCCACACCAATTTGCGATTTGTACGATATTTTATAAATGCCCAAATAAATAAAATCAACACAAAATTTCCGGCTAAAAAACCAATTAAACGATTTCCATATTCTATCCAAGTTTTACGTGCATTGAATCGTTCTTCTTTAATAAGTTCTGGATCTGATTTTAATTGTTGGGCAACATTGTCAAAACCAATTGAAGCTAAAATTGCAGCAAATTTCTCTACTTTTTCTTTTCGATATTCAACATAGATTTCACGATAGTTAGCAGGCAATTGACTCTCCGAAGTTGGTGGAATAATTCGATTAAAACAAGTTGGCCAATCGGGGCAACCCATACCACTACCGGTTGTTCTAACAACGCTTCCCGCCAAAATTACAAGCAAAATAAAAACCAACGTTATTTTCGAGAACCGAATAAAAGCACTACTCATTGTAAAAGATTAAAAAACAAAGTTACTCGGAAAGATTCAAATTGCAAGGTGGATTTGATTCAAGGAAATCAACTGAAGAAAGAGGATAAGTAAGCCAAATAGTAGATTTCTATTGAGCTGGCCTTAAAAAGAACTGAAAATAATTTAACTTCTTTCCGTGATTCTTTGTACATTTCTATTTCACGGCGCATTGATTTTATGAAAAACCTGATTTGTTTAATTCCGTTTATAGTTTTTATTGGAGCTTGTAAAGAAGATCCGACTCCACCAACACCGACTCCACCCTGCGTAGAAAATGGATTGCCCTGCTTAACAACAGAAGGCAAAAATATGTTTGCTTGTTTGGTGGATGGTGAACCTTGGATTGCAGAAACGCCTCCATCCATTAGCGGACCCATTCCACTTTCTGGAGAATACAACTCGTCGGGAGGATTCTAAACTCTAAAAGCCACAAGAAAGAATACGGACAACAACTTATTTGATGATTTCTTTATTTACGGATTTGATATTTATGGTATCATCAATGATAGCATTCGCTCACAGAATCCAGAGCCTGTTGGTTTTATTAATTATATGACGTCAAATTGCCAAGAGTATTATCATGACACAATCCAAAAAGGAGTATTGAACATAACCCACTTTGATAATATTAATTACATTATTTCAGGAACATTCAGTATGGATTTGTTTAATCCTTCGTGCTCAACTGAAATAATGCATATAACAAATGGCCGCTTCGATTTCAAATATTCTTATTAAAATTTTAACTCATGAAAAGAATCCAACTTATCCTTCTACTCAGTTTTGCAACACAAATTCTATTCGCCCAAAGCACCCAAATTTTATCATCACCTAATTCATTCTCGGAAAGAATTGATTCTGTGTTTATGAATATCAATCTAGATGAGGTTGAAAATGGAATTTTATTCGAACATGGATTTCCCTTTGTAAAATTTTTAGATTTTCAAGGTACGGTGTCAGATCATTCCACCACAAAAATGGATTTTAGTTTTTTATAAGATTACGAAATACTATTTTAAAATTTTCGTAGTTTTACTGTCATGGAGAGAAAGCAACTACTAATCATCTTCTTGTTTACTTTAAGTACCATTGTTAATGCACAAGAAGAAAAAAAAGAATACCTTGAAAAAGGACAGTTCTCATTAGGTATGCGCACAACCACCAGTGTTTTCGGTCATGACGGCGTACCTGGTTTAGGTGTTGGCGGACAATTCCGTATTCAACTTTTAAAATATATAAATACAGAATGGTTTGCTGATTATATCACAATGGATTTAAAAAGTGCAGGTACCCGTAACAACGCACATATAGGATGGTCGGTGATGTTTTACCCAAAACAATTTAATCGATTTGTTCCGTATTTAATTGCGGGGCATTGTTTTGATTATGCAAAAGTGACTCCTTTAAGTACACCTTATCAAGATCGTACTGCAGATGTTGTTTCGCGTTGGAGCTCAGCAATTCAAGGCGGTTTGGGCACACATTATTATTTATCAGACAGATTTAACTTAACTTTTTCTGCCCAATTTATGATGCACCTAGGCAATCATTTAGAATATGAGTTAGAAGAAACAACCAGTGGATACTATTTAAACACAAACCCAGTAGCCATTGAACCAGACCCACGTTTAGAAAGTCATTTGTTATTGACACTGAGTTTAAATTATCGTATTGCAGATTTTTGGTAAGACTTTAGCACATGAAAAAAATAATCATTTTATCGTTAGTAGTTTTAGGTGGTATTTCAGCCTTTGCTCAAACAGATTCAACTGTCGCTAAAACTAAACGCGATTGGAAAATAAAAACAGCCCTATCATTTGCGCCTGGCCTTTTAACTGAAAAAACCTACAGCTTGCAATTACAAGGCTATTTAGGTTTTATGCAACAAAAAATTGAATGGCGTGGTGAAGCTTTTTACTTTTTAAATTCCTTTGGTGATCGACCACGTTTTTCTATGAATCATCAATTGTACATGGGTGCATTTTATCATTTTACTGAAACGGCTTTTCAACCCTATGTTGGTTTTCAGCCCGGAATTGCGCTTTCACAATCTTTAGAATATGGTTCTTTAAACGCAACAACTCAAGAACTCGAATACAAAAAAACAATAAATCCAGTTGGCTCAATTGCCGCTGGTTTTGATTTTTTCGGAGAAAAATTCTTTTTCCTCTTTTTTGAAACGCGCTATATATTTGGAAGACACAAGTCTGACACTTATCCAATCTACTTAGATGAGTTAAGATTTTCGTTTGGATTGGGCATCACTTTTTAACAGTCGTTCTCGACTTTCAAAAACTTTTCATACTTTCGTATCATGAATAATTTTTCGTTGGAGGGCTCCCCAAAATCACCTTTTGTTGATTTAAATGCAGAAACAGGTGTTCTGCGTATTAGCGGCAGGAGCATTCCCGAAAATGCACGTGAATTTTATCGTCCGATGATTGATTGGGTGGATGAATATTCATCTTCTCCAAAAACAGATACCATTCTTGAAATTTGTTTGGAGTATTTTAATACTAGTTCATCCAAAGCACTTTTTGATTTATTTAAAGCTGCCGAGAACATGCATCAAAACGGTAAATCAAAAGTGGTTGTAAGATGGAAATACGAAAACGACGATTGGGAAATGCGTGATGCTGGTTTAGAGTACAGCCGTATCATTCAAATTCCTGTTGAGATGATTGAGTTTGAGCCCTAATCAAACCAAATCAACAATTGCTTGAACACCAGATTTTTCTAGCATTCCTTCTAAGTTTTTCTCCTCCCAAATTTTTTAACTCAACTATTTTATTTGACTTGATTTTTTGAAGCACTTCTATAAATCGTGTTTAAAAAAAATTGAAATAATATGAATGAAGTAGCTGTGTGATCTGAATCAAACAAGAAAATAAAATAAAGAATCCCTATTTTTTTAAACTTCTGCTGCAATTGCAACTCGTTTTGCAACTGCTCGAAATTCTCTAGGCTCAAAATAAAAAGCCACCTCCACATCTCACCTATTTTCGCTACTTTTAGTAAAATTATTTCTCATGAAAAAATATTTTGTTTTGGGTTTTATTGGTCTATGCTTTTCTTGTGGACTTGAAAAAACAGATTCGGTTTCAACAAATCAAAATGACCCAAGTGGAGCAATGTCTTACGGCAATGACAGTTCTATTTCATCGCGCACAGCATGGGAACAAATGCGAATGATGGATCCTGCAACCGGCGAAATTCCAGCAGGAATAAAATCATTAGAACGTGCTTTTGCGCTCACACTTCCACGAAATATGAGTCGCGCTTATACATGGGATCAACGCGGACCAATCAATAAAGGAGGCCGAACACGCACTATTGCTTTAGATATTTTAGATGAAAATAATTGGTTGGCCGCAGGAGTCACTGGCGGAATTTGGCGTTCAACAGATGCAGGAACAACTTGGCAAAAAGTTACCGATCAATTACAAATGCACAGTATTACAAGCCTTGTTCAAGATGTGCGTCCAGGAAAAGAAAATATTTGGTATGCAGGAACAGGCGAAACGTACGGAATTGTTAGTACTTCAACTTTCGAATCTCAATTCAGTGGAAATGGAATTTTAAAAAGTACCGACAACGGAATTACTTGGACAGAACTTACATCTACACAAACCAATACTCCGCAAACATTTGTCACCAATCACCAAATGGATTTTGTTTGGCGCATTGTTACTGATCCAAGTGATTTAATAAATGACGTGGTACTTGCTGCTGTTTTTAATGGTGTGTTTAGAAGTGCCGATGGTGGTGCGACATGGACCGAAGTATTAGGATTTCAGCAGGGAACAACATCTAGTTTGTATTCAGATTATGTTGATTTGGTGGTAACACCAAGCGGTACTTTTTATGCAACCATTTCAAGCGACAGTCCTAGTAAAGGTGTTTTCAGATCAGATGATGGCATTACCTGGACAAGTATTATTCCTGCAAGTTTTCCAACAGGTTATGGAAGAATTGCGATGTCGGTTAATCCACAAAACGAAAATGAAGTTTGGTATTTTGGTTCGACAAATAGCGGTGTAGCGAATGGTCATTCACTTTTTAAATACACCTATATTTCTGGCGATGGAGCAGGAGCAAACGGAATTTGGGACAATAAAACCGCTAATCTTCCATACGAATCTTGTTATATAAGCGAAATTTCTTTTGAGCTTGGTTACTTAAATACGCAATCATCTTTTGATGTACACATCGCGGTTCATCCAACCGACGACAGTATCATTTTTATTGCAGGTACAAGTATTTGGCGTTCCACTGATGCATTCTCTACAGATACTATGAATACTTGGATTGGGGGTTATCAATGTGACGATTTACCGTACGATGATATTAACTGGCAATTGTCTTATCCTGATCATCATCCCGATCAACATTACCTAAGTTTTTTACCATCTGATCCTAAAATATTAATCAATGTAAATGATGGTGGAATTTATAAAACGGTTGACAATACTGCAGATTCTGTTAAATGGGTTCCATTAAATAACGGATATGTAACAACGCAATTTTATGCTATTGCAATGGTGCCCGGAGAAACAACAAGCGATGTTGTAATTGGTGGAATGCAAGACAACGGAACTTGGTTTACTAAAACAATGGAGTTTGATTCAGCATGGGTAGAAGTTGGTGGTGGAGATGGTATGTATTGTGCCATTACAGAGAATGCCGAATTTTATATTATCTGCACACAAAACGGTAAAATGTTTATCAAAGAAATTGATGCAGATGGAAACGTCATTGCGCACGAGCGCATAGACCCGGATACAAGTCCTGCCATTACTTATAATTGGGCCAACAGTTTAAAACTAGATCCAAATAATACTAATACACTTTATTGGAATGGTCGTTCGCGCATTATGCGTTTAGATGATTTGCACGACATTACAATTACTGGAGACAAAACAAATAAAGAACCTGATTTTTGGGTAACCATTGATGAAGCATCCATCAACCCTGGTGGAGGAATAATTACCGATATTGAAATGTGTTCAGCAGGGCTCAATCAGCTTTGGTATGGTTCATCACAAGGACATCTTTATAGATTGGATGATGCAAATTCTGCAACACCAACTCGCGTTAATTTAACCTCAACAGATTTTCCTGCAAGCTCGTGGGTGTCATGTGTTGCTGTTGATCCGTTTGATGAAAATAATATTTTGTTGACGTTTGCAAATTATAATATTCCAAGTATTTTTCACAGCACCGATGGCGGAATAACGTGGGATGACATTAGCGGAAATTTGGAAGAAAATTTAGACGGAACAGGATCAGGACCATCAGTACTTTGGGCCGAAAATTATCCGGACGGAACTTTATTTGTTGGAACAACTGTTGGATTATTTACTACCACATTTGCAGATAGTGCAAACACTGTTTGGACACTTGAACCCGGAATTGGAAACGTTGTCATCAACCACATGGATTACAGAACTTTTGATGGAAAGATGATTGTTGGAACACACGGCAATGGTGTTTTCTCCACAAGCCTCACTCCCGGATTTGTTGGAATGAAACCAACAAGTTTTATGAGCGAGCTTTTAGTTTTTCCAACTTTAACCAACGATCAAATTACGATAAGAAGCGAAAAAGCAAAACGAATTTTAATTTACGATTTAAATGGAAAATTAATGTTTGATTCTGTTTTTACAAATGACCAAATGACTGTGGATGTTTCAGCCTACCCGCGCGGAACTTATATTGTAACGGCGATAAACGGTAAAGAAAAAATGGTGGAGAAATTTGTGAAAGGGTAATTTATCATCCTTACATTTTGATGTCCATTCAGTATATTGAGAAATAAAAAGAACGGGATTACGCAGAAAAAAATTATTGTATTACTAATTGCATTCCCCCTTTTTTTTCTGAACTCTGTCCTCTCTACTCAACCCTAATTTACAAATTACTAGTATCAACCTGACGCATGGCGCCGTACCATTTTAGAATTGTTTCGCCAACACCAGGAACTTCAATATGGAAAATGTAAACGCCGCTAGCAATTGGAATCTCTTTGTAATTTTTTAAGGTCCAATCAATATAAGTATCGTCGTTGTCTTTATCAATTCGTTTAACCAATTGACCACTTGTGTTAAAAATTGTGATGGTACATGTTTGTGGCAAATTTGTAATTTTTACTCGATTGTCGATACCACTAATTTCATATTCTGAATAAGCATAATATGGATTTGGAACTACTCGAATTAAATCTAAGGTACTTAGTTGCGTAGCTGTTATTCCTGTTTCTGTTGCAATGCCGTTGGTGTTAAAACGATAAGCTGGCAAACCACCATTGAGACCTGTATAAATTTCTTCCTGATAAGGATGCGAAATGCGCACTTGAATTCGAGCATCGGTCGCTAGCACATTTTGATTTGGCATTAACAAAGGAGCTAATACCCACATGCAATTTTTCCATGCCGTTTGATACGATGCATTTGTTTCTGTTTGCAATTGATTGTGCAGCCAAGCACCTTGATCATATCTTGGCATTCCACTGCCGCCAATTCCAATTCCGAAAACGTAAATAAAATGTCCACCACCAAAAATTGGATAACTAGAAATATCAACTAATTGACTTGTTGGATTCCATTTCATATCTGTTCCATTTGAACCTTGCAACCACGAGTTTTCTCCAAACGCCATATTCAATCTATCGCCTGTTTCAACATCAATTGCATAACC
>Ga0163144_10031063_pt1 | contig 10199 bp, 10 predicted proteins | sample OliLak19BULKMAT1_FD_123175 | JGI IMG/M metagenome (GOLD analysis project Ga0163144, IMG submission 123175) | Freshwater microbial mat bacterial communities from Lake Vanda, McMurdo Dry Valleys, Antarctica - Oligotrophic Lake LV.19.BULKMAT1 | ecosystem: Environmental > Aquatic > Freshwater >...
CTGATATTCAAGCAAAAGTCGTGGCTATCGAACACGTCGTCGAATCGATTCCCGAGATCTTGCTGCGCGACATTTGCCCCGAAACTCAATCAGGGAGCATCCAGATACGGACCTCGAGAGCACTGTCGAACGGAACTCATGTTCGCTCGGCCGGAACGAAATGCAACCCCGACACTCTGCAGGCTGCGTTGCTCCCATCTTGCTGCGCATTGAGTGCGACTGCACAACTGGACAAAGAAGTACTGGCGTGTGCGCGTACGAAATCGGCTGCAGCTAAGGAATTGGTTCCGCTAGAATCAATTCTTCTCAGCGATGACTGCAAAACGCTGACAGCCGCGGACCTCAAAGCAGGAGCAGTTAACGCATATGCTACCCGGACCATACTTCAGGTGAAGTCCGCTTCGTCCGGGAAGTACTATCTACATCAATCGGCGGTTCGTTCGCTTCGACAAGCATCGAGAGAATATATGCGAGCAAGCAATGCCAATTGTCAGCTATCCCCGTGCAGTTTTGCCTTTACAGATTACCTGACACCAACTGTATCCTCGACTGCACCGGCTTTGTATTACAACGAAGAGGGGTACGTTCGCGCACCTGGTGTAAGCCATGGTTCCACTACTGTTCTGATTACGCCATGAATTTCCATGTAGTTTGTCAACATCTGCTCCGATTTTTAAAGCTGATGAAGGAGCAACGCCTGCTGCGGATATTTCTGACGACTTTGAGGAGGCTGACGGCGTAGTGGAGACGAATTCGGACGACTCATCACAGTGCCCATATGTAACGGGCCTAGACGGCTCGAATCACGACCCCAGCGACTTAGTGACGCTGGTACCGGCTGACACGATAGGAACTCAGGGTGCAATGGTACGTCGAGTCGTGGTTGTGTGTTGCGCCAGGGTTCTGCAATTTGACGGTATGGCGCGAATGTCTTCATGTAGGCAACTCAAGCACGAGCAGACGTTGCCTGTCGATTTTGGCGAATGAAAACGGAAATGAAGAGACAAACTGGGTTCGACCTTCTTGTTTCCGCTGGCAGCAGTGGCGGCACCCCCCGATCACCAAATTGTCTCAGACAGGCAGAGGGCAAAGCTCTGGAGTTTGCATTAGGTACGCAGCTGCGATTTCCACATGTAATGACCTGTCCCACTCTTTCCATCTGATTTTCCTTGGCACGTTCAACAGGATGGAGCGTGGATGCTGATCCCGTTAAGAATCCAGAAGCCGATCAATTGCCGAAAGCGCGCTGTGTTGTACGGTCTGCCAAGTCGTTCTCTCGCCTTGACGCAACGCGTACAACATCCGACGTCATCGAAAGCATCAATGGGATAAGCAGGGATCTCATTGAGCGCAATTCGAAAGTATGTTTCGGGACTCGCACTAATGGGAGCGTACTGTGATTCAAAGCTACAGCTCGTGCACCATGATGGCAGTTTGTACGGAACGACAAGGACTTCTTACAGGCCGTGCTGGCTGTTACTGGAGGCACTTTATGCTCCATAATGCACTCGCCCGCGTCCCCTGCACTACTGCGCACTGTGAGCGTGGATCACTGTATCCAAATGTGCGTGGTTTGGCTGAACCCGGCTCGAGATACTGTAGGTTTGTTCAAGCGCTGTTTCGTTTCCTCGCGGATACTGAACATCTCGACGTCTGTTATGACAGTGCGGGAAGCGTTGCACCGGAAACGAGCAAGACCGAGCGAGCGTTGCAGACGAGATGGCGTCCAAAACTCAGTTGCCCCCGTCAGAGCAATTTCGAGGATTGAAAGCTTACTTTGAAAGTCCACGGTAAGTGATGACAAGGCACCCATAGTACCCGTTTTGCTACCTTGAACGCACGCCTGGCTACAGGATTGAAGCGTATCCGTCGGCAGAAGCTGTGTACTTGCGGATGGTAGCCCCTACGGCTGAGGCCACCTTCAATTCGATCGAACAACGGCTGGGTATGTCGTCCAAGTACCGAAGTTACCTGACTGAAGAATTCTGATTGAATGCTGTCACTGCTTTGAATAGTGAATTCTGGTACTCATCCATCTGTGCGGGACGCGATATTCTACGTCTCTGTGGCTTCGGTCGCGGCGGACGTTGTGCTTTCGAACCCAGAACTCATCGATGAGTTGCTTACTCTGTCGACCTACAATATACAGCAAGTTGTAGTTAGAATGCCCCTCAGGTGAGTTGGTTGCACCCAATTAAGTTCTCCAAAGTGCCATTTGTGTCACTGAGAATTTTTTGTGTTACCTCGCTCGCCCCTTGTAGAAATGGTGGCCCAGAAGAGCACTCACAAGTTGCAAGTGCTCTTAGTGACGTGAAAATTGCAGGTAATTCATGTGCCCATCCAGCACCCTGTTCTTCGGCACTGTTTGAAAGCGCCTGCGGTTGGTGCAGTTGAGATTTTATATATCCCTTGCATCGACGGGTGTGGAATCGTTACTGCCGCCAGCCATGTCAAGACGTTTCTCAACACGTTACACACTTCGGTACGCACAAAGCAGGGCGTGCTGTGTGAATCTGTTCTTGCGTTTCACGAGATCATGCTCTCGGTCCATGCAGGCACCGACTTTCAGAGGTCGGATCTGGATTGATGTGACGGGTGCAAGTTTTCTCGACACGACTACATCTGACAATCGAGCGGCCCGACAGCTGGATAACCGGAGGGCGTTGAAGGTACAGCGCAATGTTGTCCGGCTCTGCAACTCGCATGATCTCCCAATCGCCTTGTACATTATGGTACACAGATTATCATCAACGAGTTTGTTGACCGGAACGCGGAGTTTGGTATCTTCACCAACTCGAAAACGTGGGATAGTCTGCTTGGAACGCCTCCCGGCTCCGGCTTTGGTACAAACTTCTTCAGTGAGCTCGCATCATACGGTCTGATGGACGTTTTGAACAACGATTGAATGTAGATGCTATCGAAGACATGATCAAAGGCAGACCGTTCTGGATCAATGACCAAGACTCATTCCCTCAGCGCAGCTTGTATCCGTTGATTGCGTCAGACAAAGCGTTCTCGTTTGATGTCGGCATAGATCGTATGATAATGCGACAGTAAGTGCTGTTCGCCACCCCTTCGTATTTGCTGCGTTGTTTTCTAATTGTAAATTGTTGTTGCAGATACGATTCTGCTGTCTCGATTGTCCACAAGCCCCGTGCGGGCTCTTACATCACAGTGGTGATTGGTCTCTCCATGTAAGTGTCTTCTGGTTTCATTGTATGAAACACTTAGCATTTCTTATCGGTGCAACTGTTAACCTTTTGCAGCCGGGTCAAGCCGTTATTCGGTCCAGATGCCCTTGAAGATACGTTACCTTTCGTAAAATCTTATAAGCTCATGGCTCGCCTGCGCAACGAGTTGACTGCTTTCATGAGCAAGCCGTGGATTACGGGACAGTCCAACGAAGCCGTTCTCAGTGATCCAGTCAAGGCCGTTCTGCAACCGTGTGCGCAGAACGATATTATTGGAGGCGTGAATGCACATTGGCTGGACTTGCCGCCGCAAACCATGGCGTGCTTGTTAGGCTACGAGCGACATACTGTGTACTCGTGGCTTCATCACAATGCCTGGAAATTTGGATTCGTCCGGCCTACGACAGACAACCCAGCTCTATGGCAAATCAGTTCCGAGCTCGAAGACATCGCACACGAAAACAGACCTTGGTACGTGTGATTTTTTTTTTCAGCGCTGATGGTCAAATCTCTGCGCCTTGTCTTACCACGCATACTGTCGCTCGTAGGTACCAGTGGCCGATCAGATGTTTGAAATGTCGTGGATCATCTGTTCGGTATCAATTTCCCTCATTAGATTTCTCAGAGTCAAGGCCCAGCCTTCCGATGGCCAATTTCAAGGCTCTCTATTATCTCATCCAAGCTGCTCCTTGTAATCGTCGTTTTCCGTCTGGCAAACCGCTGCCGCAACAATCGGCGCTCATCAACTTGCATCTCAGTCCACCTTTTGACAGCGATTTCCAGAACGGAGATTTGCCGGATATCAAATACCGTCAGTATATGCTGCAGTTGTTCGATCAGATCAAACTCTGCCGTCGCGTTGGCGGCTCGGTTCCGGTGGATGTGCCTCGCATGATGGATGGCGACTGGTACAATTTGCTTCCTTTCCGCTTTGATCTCACGGAGTCTGTCCCCAACGATCTGGCCAGCGCCGAAGGGAGTCATACAAGCCGCATCGCTGTGCTGTTGGCGTTGGTACACCTGTTTTCCAAGTTCGCCGAATTTGGCTCCGTTTCCGAGGCAGCAGTGATGATTCGAACTCTGAATGTTTCTTCGTCTCACGTGCAAACGTTGGAGGCGCGATTAGATGCATACGAGCGTTTGTTAACCGAGCGCCTTTACTTGTTTCAACTCACGCAGCTGCGTGACCTGCGACCCTCTGGAACTTTGAACCCGAATACGTTGTGGAAGTTGTTCGATCAACCATCAACGCGACCCGTTGTAATTGAAGAAGGGTATTTGAGTCCGTTGCAGCTGTTCGCTCGAGATACCGCGCCGACAAGCTGCTTCAACTCAGATGACAGCTCCTGGCTTGCTGAAGACTCCAATTTTTTCTACAGCGCTGGTTTTACTGTCAAACTCCTGAACGCGGATCAGCGGTTTGAAGTCATACTGAAGAACAACGGCTGGCAGCAACTTAAACGCCGAGGATACTTTGCTTTCACACTAAGCGAGTCAGACAAGAAAAGTGCCATGGCAATCCGCAAAGGTGTTTACGCGTCCCTTGGCATTTCCCTCGCTGAGGGTATTGAGCCCGTGAGTGTGGCGGACTGCCGGAAGTCTGGTGTTTCCTTTGATGGTTTGGACTTGCGCGCTCGCACCGTGATGGGTTGTGCAAACATCAGAGGCGCGTTCTCAAAGCAGCTGGTTCGGCTGAACGAAATTGTTGCAGACGTGCAACATTTTACCTGTGTTCGGAGTATCTTTGCTGGACAAGACGCAAACGACGACCAGCCCAGTCAAAGCGACAATTCCTGCCCAATAGGGAGTGACGGCCACTGTCATCGTTGTCCGGATCTTTTCCAGTTCCGCGCAACTCAGCACGTCATTCCACTCCGTGCTGTGGGGCAGAGCACCGTGTTTCACAAAGCCTTTGTGCCCACTCTACAGTTTCTGGAAATGATTGGCCAAAAATACGACGTCACGTTCGAAATCATTTCGAGCATTCGAGGCTTTGGAGCAAGTGTAGGTGCACCCAAGTCGAAGCATTTTTCCGGGGCGGGCCTGGACTTCAACCTGCTGAACGGTGCTCTTGTTTGCAATCGGGACAAGTGCATGGTTCCTTGCATCCAAGAGTTTGACTGCGCCAGGTCTCCTCGTTTTACGGCCAAATGTGACAACCCCGCACCGCAGTGTAACAACAGTGTGGTTAGAAACGTCACAAGAGCTCTCCTTTGTCTCGGACACCCCAAGTTTACGCACCTTTGCAACCAGGAGCACGCGGCATTGAAAACGGGCATGCCACCGGGCTTCAATTTCTCTCCAAATTTCACCCGATCCATTCCTTTTGATGGCAACCATGTGGACAATCGAAAGGTGAAGATTGATCCGGACGAAACACAGCGTCAGCTACGGTATATGTGCCGAGGATACTGCACTGGTGATAATCTTTATCCTCCCGCCAGCGACATTGACCTCGAGCAGACCTGTGCAGGGTTTTTGTCCACTGGTTGCTCCGCCAGGGCCAGAGCTCTTCGAAGGTCGTCTTTGTCTGCACCCTCAAATGTCAGAGTTCAACCGATCGCAGACGGTTCGTTGCACAAGTCTGCTTTGTCCCGCGACACAGATGCACAAGACGAAGCACAGAACTTTCCTGACGGCATACTTGAACATCCGGCTGATCCGCAGTCGATTTTTGATAATGTCGCCGATATGCAATTTGCATCCGCGGACATTGACAGTCTTGCTGCCATTCAAGCTTCGTTTCCGCTGATTGCTGATGTGCAAGTTAGTTTTGAGGCGGTAGCGCAAATAATGATTGCGTTCGAGAATACCGTGCGTTTAGTCACCACCTCTTACAGCGATGGCGTGGCCGTGGTGAAAGACATTGCGTTGCTGTACCAAGTCATCAAGAGCATTGCAACTCGCAGTGGCTTTGATGACAAGTTTCCTACTGAAACCCGCGATTGCGATGTATGCGGTTGTGGCACCTACCCGAACAGCAATGCTCACGACGATATCAGCAGTGATTATCCTGCAGGAGTGGACGTTCTGATTGATGTTGGCTCGAGTCTGCACGCTCCGATGGGAGGTAGTCTATCTCTGAGTAGCAACGGTGATATCATCATCTCATCATCTGACGAACCGTTCACCAATATCGATGCAATCATCAAGCACGTGACACTCTCTCCTGCTTTGGCATCGAAACTGGCTTCGGACGGTTTATCCGTGCTTATCAACGGTGGAGATGTCCTCGGTACTGTGGATAACGTATGCGAAATTGACGGACTCGAGGATTGCTGTACACCCGCAGACAGCAAGCCGAAAATGCCAAATCACGTTCACATTTCACTCAAAAAACGCGACACGGGCGAACATGTGGACCCGTCTCCATTTATTCAGAGCAAGCACCTGTCTGTCAACGCCGTTCACAAGCAAGGCCCCAATCGTCTTTTGTTGGAGCTGATGGGAAACGTTATCAAAGATCAAAAGGTAGGCCAATGATGATGATTGATAGATGGACTTTACCCTTTTTTCACGATATCAACTGCTGTTTAGTTGATTGGAGCATCCTACGACGTATCCGACAGCGAAGACGAAGACGCCGACTCGTCCGATGATGAATCGGATGAAGCAGATGACCTGGCCTCCAAGTTCGATGATGCAGTCGGTACGTGCACTTGTAAACATTTTGTTGTTTGTTGTCACAATGTGCACCACCTGAATAATGTCTGGCGTGTATCAAATGCAGCAACAATTGGGGATGCACTGGATGATTTGGAAGACACACTAGAAGATGTGGCTTCTGATGCACTAGACAACGCTGCTTCCGCTATTGCGGAATTCGATCCGTCCAAGATGGACATCGGACCGTCGACGGATGGGAGCTGGTTGTCAAAGCCTGAAGCTGTTCCAACCGTGTCCACAGACCCATTGTGTTTCAACATCCGCCAGTTCGCCAAAGGAGGTGAAGAGCTCTGCGTTGGCATTCCGCCCACGCACCCTAGCCCCATCATTCCCGATAAGCACTTTGTATTTTTCTCCTTCTCCGTGCTCGTGTTTGCGGGACCAGTGCCCGTGACATTCTCTATCGAGGCTGGTGGCTCTGTTGGCATCGGGTTCTTTGGGCAGATCTGTCCATACACACGCACAGCAAAGGGAGGCGTCGTTCCACATGGCGCGGTGTATGTGGCCGGCTCCGGCTGTGTCAACTTGTTTGTGATTAGCATTTGTTTGCGTATGGAGGTGATTCTGATGGACACCTACTTGGTCCCTGCGGCTGTGGTATCATTCAAAGCGTTCCCTCCCTCCGTGTGCTTCGATATGTCACTGCAACTCATTCCCCTACAGCTGACTATGCGCTTCAGATTGAACGTGCTCTGTCCTTACGTGGTGTGGCTGGGATTTTTCCCGCTCATTCTTTTCAAGTATTGCACGTTGTTCGACCTTGTGATCTTCCGATGGGCGTTTCCCACGTCAGGTCCCCTGGTCTTTCCACTTTTCAGTTCGTGCGAGGTTAAGACGGACCGCAGTCCTCCAGCCCTATCTTCGATCGAAGTTCGCCAGCTGGCCGCGAACAGCCTATCGCTTGCATTCGATGCAAAAGATGCAGATTCAGGAGTCACCGCACAATGGTGGGGCATCGGTTCGCAGCCCAACTCCGCCGATGTGTACGGTTTGCGTTCTCTGACGACGTTGGCACGCGCTGCCGTGGTGATCGATCCCGCGTCCATTGTACGTTTCGCACATGCGGCCACTCTCTACATCATGCTGTGCGCCCAGAATGGTGATGGTGTCAGAAGCTGCGTGTCCAGCCCCAGTATTATATGGCGTATGCGTGGACCTCTTCCTATCAACATCCTTGATGGATACCCGGGCCAGCTAGGCGTGCATTCTGAGGCTAATGGCGATGCGATCGCTCAACGATCGCCTTCAACGCTGGGAGTTCAGTGGTCTTTCAGTGCGATTGACCGAGCTAATCTGGTGGAACTTCGATTGGCTGTTGGCACTTGCTTGCACTGCGCAAACGTGCTCAAGTTTGCGCCCTTGTCGGACGATGCAGTCGCCGCGGGTTCATATTCTTTCCCCATCGCGCTGCTACACAACACAAGATACTTCGTTTCCTTGACCGGCGTTGACGCATTAGGTCAGTTTGTGTATTGCTCAAACATGCACTAACAACTCTAACATTTTGACTTCTATCAGGCTTAATCGCGACAAGTTGCACAGATGGCGTCTTGGTGGACTTGACCGGCCCAACCTGTGACTTCGTCTACAATGGTGTGACAAGCGGAATTCATGATCCTATTTCCTTCCTGCCCTTGATCATCAACGGCTTCTGGAGCTGCCGCGACGAGGAGACCGCCATCTCCGGGTTTGTGTGGGGTTTGGGTACCGCACCAGGCTTGATGAACGTGATGGGACCTACCTCCACTGGTGTTCGACAACGAATCGATGTCGGTAGATCGTTTGTTGATCCTCTCCGCGACGGAGAATACTATCATACGTTGCTTGCAACAAACGTGGTCGGTCTGACCAGCACGTATTCCTCTCCCAAATTCACTGTAATTACGCGAGGTCCGATCTGTGAGTCGCTTTCTTTCAACCGCAATAGTGGTAGTGACGTTGTCACCATTCGTTGGATATGTTCGGACATCACTGGCGTACGCAATTTCTATTTTGCAATCGGTACGCATCTGTTCTGCTTCGTGGACGTTTTTGGCTGTCATGTATCTCAAGAGGGCAAAATGATTTCAATTTGCAGGCTCTTTCCCCGGAGACTTTGACGTCACTCGTGGCTTCATTGATATGGGCTTGGCGAATTCTGCCGTCATGTCGCACGGGGCGGAATCCCTCGGCACGCCTTTCTTCTTGGAGTTAGATACCCCTTACTATGCCACTCTCAAACCGATGAACAACGCCAAGTTTGTCTCAAAGTACATCACGAGGAAGATCATCCTCGATACGACGAGGCCATTCAAAGGTACATACGCGTGCAAACCTGTTTTAATACGCTCGCACGAGCTGAAGCACGTGTCATGATCATAATTGAGCAGGGCAAATTCGGCACGGGCGGATCCCTGGCGTCAATCAGGCATATCAATTCCAGAACACTTCGTTATCCATTAGTTGGCAAGGCTTCTTTGACGATCAGAGCGGCCTCGCAAACTTTGAAATTACCTGCGGCACCATCGATGATCCCACTCTTGTGTCGGACACCATCCTCGTGTCTGCTTTGACATCATCTTATACGTTCACCGATATCACGCTTGAAACTGGTGTTCGCTACATCGCACGGGTAGCCGCGACCAACTTTGGCTACCCGTTTGGGCAGCGCAGTGAATTCGCGGTCTCAGATGGAGTGCTCATTGATCAGTCGCCACCGTATCTACCCGGTCAGCCCGCTCTTCAAATCGTGTGTCCGCAATCCGTAGCATTGCAATCCGCCGAATTATTGCAATCGTTTGACGTGGATTCACACAGTGGCTCGTGTTGCTCCACGGTTGGCTGTGCGCATATTGCGGTGCAGAGCGTGACAGATCGGTTGTCTGTGTTTTGGACCACACCTCGCGATGATGAGTCTGGTATCGGGGCTCTGACTGTGTCGCTATTTCGGCTGACATCGGACGATACCACTTCTCCGGCTCTGATCTCGCGCAAGTTTTTGCCTACTACCGCAACAGCCTTCACATTCAGTGGGCAAACGCTTGAGCATGGCGCGCGCTACCAGGCGGTGCTTCAAATTGTTAACGGTGCTTTCTTTTCACTGGAGCTGACGACCCAAGTAGTAACTGTCGATTTGACGCCACCCATCTGTCAAGCGATTGTCGTGCCCAAGCTGCTATCGACCCATGACTACTTGCCCGTCAGTTGGAACTGCATTGACGAGGAGAGCGAGGTCAAGGATTACACAATCTTGATCGGAAGTGCTGCGGGTACGTATGCTATCAAACCCTTGCGATTTGACAGCCCGAGACCCAGCTTTGATTTTTACTGTGACGTTTAACTCAGGTGAGAGTGACCTCATGA
>Ga0163144_10031066_pt1 | contig 10199 bp, 7 predicted proteins | sample OliLak19BULKMAT1_FD_123175 | JGI IMG/M metagenome (GOLD analysis project Ga0163144, IMG submission 123175) | Freshwater microbial mat bacterial communities from Lake Vanda, McMurdo Dry Valleys, Antarctica - Oligotrophic Lake LV.19.BULKMAT1 | ecosystem: Environmental > Aquatic > Freshwater > Lake...
ATGTTGGTTTGAAAACCGACCCGGCGCAGTTCCGCCGTCAGGTCGGTTAAATCGTACATCAGTGGCTCGCCGCCAGTCACCACCGCCAGCCGGGCCGGGTGCCGGGCGGCTTCGGCCACGATAGCGTCGATTGACACCTTCGGGTGTTTCTCCGCATTCCAGGAATCCTTTACGTCGCACCAGTGGCAACCCACGTCGCAGCCCGCCAGGCGGATGAAATACGCCGCCCGGCCCTGGTGAAAACCCTCGCCTTGCAGCGTGTAGAAGGCTTCCATCAAAGGCAATGAATTCTGAACTTGGTTTGGGGCTTCGGCAGTCAGTGTCATTTTTTCTTCGAAAACGCGGGGCGGTTCCCGGTGCGCTCTTCCAACAGCAGGGCTTCCTGAATGAGTTCGAGGAGCGCTTCTTCTTTTTCAGCGAGTTCGATCAAATCGTGGATAATCACACCTTTCACCGATTGGCGGTCGCGAGCTTCGAGCAGACCTTGCTCGTTGGAAAACTCGAAACCCCGCAGGAAACAAAGCTCCACCCCGCCTTTTTTCAGGGGGTTCAGGTAGCAAAACCAGCGGGGAGCGTCGAAAAACGGGATTTTGTATCGAATCCGTTCCCGCATCCCCGGCGAGGCATTCATCAGCATTTCGCGCAAGAGCCAGAGCAGGCTTCGTTGCGGTTCGGGTTGTTCCCGGATAAACTCCTCGACCGTAGTCATGCGGGTAGTTGGTCAACAACGCCCAGCCTCATAAAAACGGGAAAGGTCACGGCCTTCCGTTCGCCAGCGGGCCAGAAAAGCCGAAGTTTTTCGGTCAACTCCCCTACCGGGCTAAACCCGTGTTGGTGCCGAAACTTGTCCACACTCGACCAGGTATCGAAGTACCCGGCCAGTTCGTCCAACGTCCAGTGTTTCACCATCGGAAACTCCGGAGCCGGAATTTCCCGGAAGGGAAAGGGTACCGTCGCGTAGCGTTCCTGCAGGTAGCGCCGCTCGTAAGCCCAGTAGCTGCCAACGACGTTCTCATAGAAATCGAGAATCAGTGCGTCGATTTCCGGACTGATGTTCAGTAATTCGTAGCCCCAAACGGCCAGCACGCCCCCCGGCCTCATTACCCGCCGGACTTCCGCGTAAAACGCTTCAAAATCGAACCAATGGAGGGCCTGCCCCACCGTTACCAAGTCGAACGAATAATCGGCCTGTAAACTATTTTCAGCGCTGGCAGCTTGATAGTCAATGTTTTCAGCTCGTTTCGCCTCCGCCAATTGGCTTTCACTGAGGTCGGTCGCGATGACTCGCTGAAAGTGCTTCGCCAACTCCCCGGCCACCTGCCCATTGCCAGTTGCGCAATCCCATGCCACCTCCCGGCCCGGCACGTGGGCCAGTACGAAGTCGTATAATTCTGCGGAGTAGGTAGGGCGGTACTTCGCGTACTGGTCGGATTGGCGGGAAAACAGGTCTTGCATTTTTTGAGAATTACTATCGGGTCAGAAACGGGTCACGCGGAAGGGAGCGGCTCGCTGCCCGGCTCTGTGACGCAGCGCTTCGACCGTGCGACGAACCGCTCCGCTCCGCGTGACCCCATTCTCATAAAAAATTACTCTCTTCACTTACTCTGCGCCTCCACCACCGCAATCGACACCATGTTCACGATTTCGCGAACGGTGCTGCCTAATTGGAGGACGTGAACGGGTTTTTTCAAACCCAGCAAAATCGGGCCGATGTATTCGAGTTCACCTGCTTCCTTGAGCAAATTGTAGGCAATGTTGGCGGCGGATAAGTTGGGGAAAATCAGCACGTTGGCCCCTTCCTCGGCGAGTTTGCTGAAGGGATAGCTCTCCTTCACCAACTCCGTGTTGAAGGCCAGGTGCGCCTGCATTTCGCCTTCCACCACCCAGTCGGGATGCTTTTTCTGGAGCATTTCGGTGGCCCGGCGCATTTTGTCGGCGTCTTCGCCGGAGGCAGTGCCGAAGTTGGAGTAGGTCACCAGCGCGATACGGGGTTTGATGTTGAAATGCTCGACACCTTCTACCGTCAGTTCGGCGATTTCCACGAGTTCCTCAGCGGTCGGGTTGAAATTAACCGTCGTGTCGGAGAAAAATAGCGGGCCTTTTTTGGTCAGTAAAATGTACATCCCCGACACCTTTTTCACGCCCTCTTCCCGCCCGATGATTTGCAATGCGGGCCGAATCGTATCGGGGTAGTTGCGGGTCAGGCCCGAAATCAGCGCGTCGGCCTCGCCCGTTTCGACCATCATCGCCCCGAAATGGCTGCGCAGGCGCATCAATTGGGCGGCCTCCTGCCGGTTGACACCCCGGCGGCGGCGTTTCTCGAACAGCAGTTCGCCGTAGCGCTGCACCCGTTCATCGGATTCCATCGCGCGGGTGTCGATGATGGGAACCTCGGCCAGGTCGAGGCTGTTTTCGGCGATGATGCTGCGGATGCGGGCCACGTTGCCCAGCAAAATAGGCTGGGCGATACCCTCGTCGCGTACCTGCTGTACGGCCTTGAGCAGGGTCAGACTTTCTGCGTCGGCGAAGACCACTTTTTTCGGATCCCGTTTCGCCTTGCTCGTGATAACTTTCGTGAGTTGATTGTCCAAACCGAGGCGTTTCGCCAGAATCAGTTCGTACTCCTCCCAGTTCTGAATCGGGTACTTGGCCACGCCCGATTCCATCGCCGCCCTCGCCACCGCCGGGGCTACCGTGGTGATGAGGCGCGGGTCCACGGGTTTGGGAATGATGTAGGTGCGGCCGAACGTGAGGTTTTTCTCGTTGTAGGCCATGTTGACGATGTCCGGCACTGGTTTCTTAGCCAGGTCGGCCAGGGCGTAGGTGGCGGCCATTTTCATGGCTTCGTTGATTTCCGTGGCCCGCACGTCGAGCGCGCCCCGGAAAATGAAGGGAAAACCAAGCACGTTGTTGACCTGGTTGGGGTAGTCACTGCGGCCCGTGGCCATGATCAGGTCGGGGCGGGCGGCGATGGCTTCTTCGTAGCTGATTTCGGGCGTGGGGTTGGCCATCGCAAACACGATGGCGTCGGCGGCCATGCTCCGCACCATGTCCTGGCTGAGGACGTTGCCTTTAGAAAGGCCAATGAATACGTCGCAGCCGACCATTGCTTCTTCCAGCGTGTTCAAATCGCGGTCAGTGCCGAATTGTTTTTTCTGGGTGTCGAGGCCTTCGCGGTCGGCGCGGATGACGCCCTTCGAGTCGCACATCACGATATTTTCGACTTTTGCTCCCAGCGAAATGTAGAGTTTGGAGCAGGAAATGGCCGACGCGCCCGCGCCGTTGACCACGATTTTTACCTCATCCAGTTTCTTCCCAACCAGTTCGACGGCGTTCAGCAGGGCGGCCCCGGAAATGATGGCCGTGCCGTGCTGGTCGTCGTGCATGACGGGAATGTTGAGTTCTTTTTTCAGCCGCTCTTCGATGGCGAAGCACTCCGGGGCCTTGATATCTTCGAGGTTGACGCCGCCGAAGGTGGGTTCCAGGATTTTGACGGTGCGCACGAATTCGTCCACGTCGGTGGTGTCGAGTTCGATGTCGAATACGTCGATATCGGCGAAGATTTTGAACAACACGCCCTTGCCTTCCATCACCGGCTTCCCGGCGGCGGGACCGATGTTACCCAGGCCCAGCACGGCGGTACCGTTGGAAATCACCGCCACCAGGTTGCCCTTCGCGGTGTATTTGTAGACGTCTTCGGGGTTGGCGGCGATTTCGAGGCAGGGTTCGGCTACGCCCGGCGAATAAGCCAGCGAAAGGTCGCGCTGGGTTTCGGTTTCTTTGGTGGTGACGACTTCAATCTTGCCCGGACGGCCCTTCGAGTGGTAATCGAGCGCGTCTTGCTTGCGGATGCTTTTCTCCATGTTGGGGGTTGGTTGGGTGGGGCGAAGGTAAGGAAGTTCGGGTTTGAAGTTTGTGGGTTGAGGGTTGATTTGCGCAATCCGCCGCCGCTCGTGTCCGCCAGCGCCCTGTCAGCGCACCGTCCGCTAAAGCAATCGGCAACCGGTGGAAACCCCTTCGGGGCTGAAAAAGTCAGGCTGAATTTAGCCCCATCGGGGCTTCCACCAGTTGCCGTTTGCTTTAGCGGAAGAGGAAAAACGGCGGGCGGGAGCTTGAAGAACCGGCGATGCCTCTCCCCCATCCTTTCCCCAAAAACAGCCTCTGACCGCGTCAGGGGCCGTTTCATTTTTCCGTAAAATCGTTAGAACTAAGTATTGGCCGCCGGTTTACGGCACCGGAGCTTTGCAACAAAAACCCTCCGCATGGCTACGACTCCTACGCTTCCCGGGCACGGTGGTACACCCCCACGCCGCGATGCCACCGTTCCCGACCCCGGCAGCTACGCCGCTCCACCCGCTGGGGGTTCAGGCCGCCGCCGGACGATGATCGAAGGGGCCGACGACCCCTCGACCCCCAGCGGGGTTACCCCCGAAAATCCCCTCGCGGGCTTTCTGGTCTCGTTTTCACGCACCGAAGTGGGCGAGTTCTGGCCCCTGCGCGAAGGAAACAACGCCCTGGGCAGCAGTCCGGAAAACGACATCGTGCTCCCCGAACTGCGGGTGAGCAGCAAACACGCCAACGTCAACATCCGCCACGACCCCGGTACGGAAGCCTGGAAATTTCAACTGGTCGACCTTAGTTCGTCCAACGGCACCTACCTCGACGGCGAGCGCCTGGATATTTTCACGGGCGTGAGCGTGGCACCCAACGCCAAAATCCGCATCGGGGGCTACGAACTGCTTCTGCTGGCCGCCGATAAATTCGCCCAGGGACTGACCCGCAACGAGGCCTTCAAACCCAGCCAACCCGCCTTCGACTACTCCGCCCGCGACCACTACGGCGACGATCGGACGCGACCGGCGTACTGACCATGGTCACGCTCCACGGCAGCAATGGCCGCTACGCCTTCGACCCACTCGACCCCGCCACCCGCCTCGGGCAGGGCGGCATGGGCGTGGTGTTTCGGGGGGTAGAAACCAGCAGCGGACGGGCCGTGGCCGTAAAAGTACTGTACCGCGAACTCAGCGCCCAGGCCAGCCACGTGGAGCGCGCCCGGCGCGAAGCGGCCATTCAAATCCGGCACGAAAACCTGCTGGAAATGCTCGATTTCGTCGAACTCAAGGGCATTTACCACAGCGTCAGCGAGTTGCTGGAGGGCGAAACCCTCGCCCGGCGGCTTGATGCCCTCCGGGCGGAGGGCGAGTTTTTACCCCTGCCCGAAATCAAGCGCGTGGGCGAGGCGCTGCTCAACGCCCTGGAGGCCCTCCACACCCAGCAACCGCGCATCATCCACCGCGACGTTGACCCCAGCAACCTGATGCTCTGCGCCGACGGGCGGATCAAGCTGATGGATTTTGGCGTGGTAAAACTGAGCGACGGGGTGCGCAAGTCGCTCACCGGCCTGGGGGCTATTCTGGGCAAACCGCACTACGCCGCCCCGGAGCAGATCCGGAATCGTCCGGACGACGTGGTGGACGAAAGCACCGACCTCTACGCGGCGGGCATCACGCTGTACGAGTTGCTGACGGGCCAGGTGCCCTTCGATGCCCCCAACGAGTACGACCTGATGCAGTTGCAGATTCAGCAACCCCTGCCCCGGCATCCCCGGCTGCCCCGCACTACGTTTCAGTTTTTGCAAACCGCCACGGCCAAAGACCAGCGCCGACGCTACCGCACGGCGGCCCTGATGCGCCGCGACCTGGACCGTCTCGCCGGCCCCGTATTGCCCCGCCAGCCCCCCTGGCAACGGCGGCCCCTGCTGATCGCCGCGCTCACCCTACCGCTCCTGTTACTGGTGATCGGGTTTTTCTACCAACGCCAGTCCGGGCGAAAAGCCCGGTACCAGGCCCTCTGCGAGCGGGCCGAGGCTTTTCGTCGACAAGCCCGGTACGACAGCGCCGCGCGGGTATTCGGGGAAGCCCTCGTGGTGTGGGAAACGGATTCGATTCGGTCGCGGAAAAAAGGAATGGAAAACCTGCCCAATTCCATCGCGCTGTTTCAACGGAAACGCTACGGCGGTGCCGCCAGTAGTTTCGCCGCCGATACCCTCGATCCCTCGGCCCGTGAGGCATTTTATTACCTCGGCATCCTGCGTTTTTACGGGTTAGGCACCCCGGCAGACACGCAGCGGGCCGTGGCCTTTTACCGCCACGCCGCGCGGCTGGGCTACGCACTGGCTCAGGTGCGGCTGGGCAATGCGCTGGTAAACGGCTGGGGGGTACGTGTCGATTTTGCGGAAGCGGAAGCCTGGTATCAACTCGCCCGCGCCGATTCCACTGGTTTTGCGCGAGGCGACGCCCTGTACGGCCTGTACTACCTCTACGCCAGTGGCGGCAACGGTCTGACCCGCGATTTCCCCCGCAGTCTCGGCTTCCTAAGGGCAAGTGCGCGGGTCGGATCCCTGGAAGCCATGCACCGACTTGGGGTGAAGTACCGCTACGGGGACGCGTTGCTGACTCAAAATCCCGATTCCGCCCGGTTCTGGCTTCGCCTGGCAGCCGGGGCGGGCCACCGGGAGGCCACCCGGCAGCTTCAGGAGCTAGGGGGTACGAATCCATTCAACCTCAATCCGCTCTTCGACGGTACCCGTCGCAAACCAACTCCGCCCCGGCGACGGCGGTCTTCGTTCTGGGAAAACCTGTTTGGGCCCTCGCGTCGAACTCCTTCCAAACGGTAACCATGCCCGACATCCTCCTCCACGGTCAGCACGGCACCTACGCCTTCAACCCCTACGACCGCGCCAATTTTATCGGCGAAGGGGGCATGGGGCGTGTGTTCGTGGGCCTCGACCTCGGCACCCGCCGCCGGGTGGCCGTGAAGGTGATTCACCGTGAACTCACCCAAACCCCGCAGGTGGTGCAGCGGGCGGCCCGCGAGGCTTCGCTGCGGTTCGAGCACCCGCACCTGGTGAGGATGCTCGATTTTATCGAAGCCGGGGGCATTTACCACCTGATTTCGGACTTTATCGACGGGCAAAGTCTCGATAAACTTCCCGCCGGTTCACCCGGCACCCCCGACCACCGGCGCTACGTGGTGGAGCGCATCGCGGTGCCGCTGCTCGATGCCCTCCAGGTGCTGCACAACCAGCACCCGCCGGTGGTACACCGCGACATCAAACCCGCCAACCTGATGCTAAGGCGGGCGGGCAGCGCCGAACCCAGCCTCGTGCTGCTCGATCTGGGCGTAGCCAGCGTGGCGGGCGGGCAGCGCCTTACCCGTGCAGGCGTGAAACTCGGCACCCCGCACTACTCGGCCCCCGAGCAAATCCGGGGCGACCCCGACCGCATTGGCCCCACCACCGACCTCTACGCCGTGGGCATCACGCTGTACGAACTCCTGACCGGCAAGGCCCCCTTCGATGCCCCCAGCGATTTTGACGTGATGGAAATGCAGGTGAAGATGCCCCTGCCCGCCCACCCGCTGTTGCCCGCCCCGCTGTACGAAGTGCTGCGCCGGGCTACGGAAAAAGACCCCCCGCGCCGCTACCCTTCCGCCCAGGTGATGAAAGCGGCCCTTCAGCGAGCACTACTCGCCCAATCGCCCGGCCTGGAGGGTTTGCCCCGGTGGCTGCGGATCGGCCTGGTGATCCTGGCCGTGGTGTTGGTTCGCCTGCTGATCCGCTCCTTGTTTGAGTAAGTAACCATCGTTAGGTGGAGATTACAGCCGCTTGATTCTACCACACAACTTAGATTAAGTACTCGGACGGATTATTGAAAAACGTTGAATTTCAACTTTTTAACTTTTCATTTCTTGTTTTTTATTCTAAAGAATTTAGTCCTGGTTCTTAAAACCCTCAGCATTCAAATTCAATTTTTAAACCCAAACCTGCCATGCTTTCCTACTCCTTCCAACTGGCCGAGCGAATCGGAGGTCGCGCTGAGCAGCAGGACGCTGCCGGGTCGCTGGTCACGCGCTACGGCCTGCTGGTACTCGTCTGCGACGGCATGGGCGGGGCGCGGGGCGGTTCGACGGCTTCGCGCATGGCCGTCGATCTCATCCTGCGGGGCGTCCAGCAATCGGCGGAATCCAACGGGGCGACGGCGCTGCTGAACGCGATCCGGGAGGCCAACCGGGAATTGTTTCAGCGCAGTCAACACGATGCCAGCCTGAGGGGCATGGGCACCACCGTCACGGCGCTCTTGCTCCAGGAAACCCACGCCACCCTCGCGCACGCGGGCGACAGCCGCATTTACCAGTTGCGAAAGGGCAAGGTGGTGTTTCGCACCACCGACCACTCGAAAGTATTCGAGTTGGTGAAACGCGGCATCCTCAACGAAGAACAGGCCCGGCTCTCGGAAGATGCCAACGTGATTCTACGTGCCCTGGGCATTAAACCCGACTTAGAGGTGGAAATGCTGGAATCCCAGCCCTACCAGCCGGGCGACCGCTTTCTGCTCTGCACCGACGGCGTAAGCGGGGCGGTACCGGAGGAGCTTTTCCTGGGCTGGATAGCCAGCGAGGATCCCGTCGAGCACCTGGTGACGCAGTTGGTGGATCGCGTGGACGAGTACGGATTTCGCCAGGGCGGCGACCACGACAACCTCACGGCGGCCCTGGTGGAATGCGGCACCCCGGCGAGCAACAAGATTGGAACCTCCCTCGCTTCGCGCTGGCCCAAAATCATTCGGCTGGTACCCGGCCTTTTGCTGGCCCTGGCCCTCGGGTACATCGCCTACGAACGGGTGGTGTCCGCCCCCCGCCAGGCCACCGAACGGCGGACGGTGATCGCGGAAACCAAAAAACTCAAACGCCTTCGCGATGCCCTGACCGCCGAGCGCGACAGCCTGCGCCGCCTGCTCGACGACCCGGCGATTCGGCAGGCGCTGCGGCGCAGAAAAGCGCCCCCCCCCGGCAGAAAACCGGAACTTAGCCCGCCCCCGAAGGGCCTGAACGCAGCCCCGACCCTTGCTCTCCCCGCCGATTCGGGAAAAAAAGCCCGCCGGAATGCCCGACCAGGGGCGCTGATTTCCCCCGCTCCCATCCCTACCGACCACGACTTGTAACCTTCCCTTCGACTTTAACCCGTACTGTGATGCAACTCCTCAGCCTCGGCCGTGACCCCGACAACCGGATCGTTATTCCCGATCCCACCCATCGCCTCAGCGGTTTGCACGCCGAATTGAAGCTATACGACGATGGTCGCCTCAGCCTCACCGACAAAAGCACCAACGGAACCACCCTCAACGGCAGGCCCCTGATCCGCGACGCCGAAACGCCGCTTCGCCGGGGCGACGCCGTGCTGTTTGCCAACGTGGCCCCCCTCGACTGGAACCGCGTTCCCGTGCTGGGCCCCCGCCCCGAGGTCAGGGCCAGTTACTCCATCGGGCGCGAGGCCGACAACGCCATCGTTGTTTCCCACGACCGCGTCAGCCGCTACCACGCTGCGTTATTGGTCGATAAACACGGCAAGCTGTTTCTCCAGGATCAGAGCATGAACGGAACGTTCGTCAACGGCATCCGGATTTCCTCCTACACCCAGTTTCCCGTCCGGCGGGGGGATGCCGTGACCTTCGGCGAGGAGGCCCGGCTCGACTGGAACCGGGTACCACGCCCCAATCCCTTCGACCTGTCGTTTCTCCAAAGCGTAGATCGGCGACTGTGGTACGGCCTGGCGGCAGTGCTGTTGCTCAGCCTGGGGTACTTCGCCATTCGGCCCACTCAGCCCCCCGCCGAACGCTACCGGCACAGTGTGGGGATGATTTACACGAAGTATTTTTTCGTGTACAAACACGGCGACAAACCCCGGTTTTACGTGGGTCAAAACGGGTACGTAGATTTTCAGGAAAAAGCCGATAAGCTCGAAATCGCCGCGTTTGGTAGTTTTGGCTCCGGTTTTTTCCTGGAAGACGAGGGCCTCGTCGTGACCAACCGCCACGTAGCCGCGCCCTGGATTCCCAAAAACAAATCCCTCAACCAATTATTCAGCCTGACCACGAGCGACGGGCAGTTGGGGCATTTTTCCGATAAAGAATCGTATTACAAAAGCGGCTACGCCGCCACCGGCTTTCTCAGTTTCGAGACCTACCTAAGCCTGTGGAACCGTTTTTACCAGGATGCCCGCAACGGATTGCGCCCAAATTTCGACGAAGGCCGGTTTGCCTTCGTGGGCATTGTGCCCAACGAAACCCCGGTCAACGTTAGCAACTGGGAGGAAGTGGCCCTACCCTGTGACCTGATCCGGGCGGCAACCGACGTGAAGG
>Ga0163144_10031069_pt1 | contig 10197 bp, 13 predicted proteins | sample OliLak19BULKMAT1_FD_123175 | JGI IMG/M metagenome (GOLD analysis project Ga0163144, IMG submission 123175) | Freshwater microbial mat bacterial communities from Lake Vanda, McMurdo Dry Valleys, Antarctica - Oligotrophic Lake LV.19.BULKMAT1 | ecosystem: Environmental > Aquatic > Freshwater >...
CACGTGTAGAACGTGGAGAAGTACAGACCGTTCGACATGCGTTTTTCGAGTTTGACGGTCCCGGCGTGGAAGGTGGAGTGGCCGAAGTTGGACCGGAAGCGAATGTCGCCGAAGTTGGGGAAGGGACGGTAGTTCTGCGCGGCCGCGCGGACGGCGTTCTGCTGGGTCGGATTGCCGGCGAAGAAGTCGATGGGGAAGGTGTTGGCCTGCCACCGCTCGACGAGACCTACGCCAGACGAACCCTGATAGCTGAATTCCAGCAGATAATTCCTGGTGAATTCATGCTGAATGCTGGCATTCCAGTTCATTGTGTACGGATTTCGCAGACCTGGATCCCACCATTCGGCGCCGCGGGAGCTGAAGTTTGTGCCGACGAAGGGCGACGTCAGGTTGCTGCGAGTGGTGAAGGCGAAAGGCGCCGGACCGCGACTCAACGTGGTGGTCGGCGTGGGGACACCGGGGAGTGCCTGCTGCGTGGTGGTTGCAGTGTCCTCCTCAAACTGCCCGCGATTGGACGGAATCCTGATGTCGACGGTGTAGAATCCGAGGCCTCCGCGGAACACCCATTTTTCGAGAGGATGCCACGCCAGTCCAAGCCTCGGCTGGAAGTTGTTGTTGTCGCGTCTGGAGAGTCCGCCGGCAGGGTGGATGAAGGCGCCTTTCATCCCGGTGAGATCGTCTGTGGCTGTTGGGTCGAAGTTGGTCATGGCGCTGTTCTTCGTGTTGAACGGGCTTTCGTTCATGTAGCGCATGCCGACGTTCATGGTCAGGGTCGGGGTGATCTTCCAGTCGTCCTGCAGGTAGAAGCTGTGAATGGTGGAGCGCGGCAGCCAGCTGGTGAGTTCGGCATTGGCGTTGACGGAACCGACATAGCCGGTGAGGAACCCGGCGAAGTCGACTCCGGTGTTCGGGATTCCGACTCCGTTGGGCTGCAGTCCGCTGGTGACGCCGCCGGAATTGAATTGCGTAAAACGGGCGAAATTCGCGGAATTCAGGCGGCTGCGCAGAATTTCGTAGCCGAACTTAAATGCGTGTGAGCCTTTGATCCAGGTGGTGTCATTGCGCCAGGAAAGGGTCTCATTAACGGTGCGGCTCGGAGTGGCGCCTTCATGCCGTAGACGCCGAATGCGGGCATCAGGGCTGCGTCGGCGTTGGGGATGCCGAGCTGTTGTGCCCAGTTCTGGCCGAAGCTGGGGACTCTGGTGGACGACGCCCGGCGGAAATAGCCGGCGCGGGAATCGTTCACCATGGACGGCGAAATGACGTATGTGTAGCCGACGGAACTGTTGTTGGCTCGCACCGGGCTGTAGTTGCCTGTTTCGGTATCGAAGGGGGACTGGTCTTCGCGGAAGCGGACCGGCCGGCCCCAGCCACTGAGATCGTTCTGCGTGAAGCCACCGTTGATCTTGAACTTCGAATTGAAGTGGTGGTCCATGCGGATGTTGTAGTCGTTGAAAAACGTGCGTGCGAACTCATTGGCGAGCACGTTGTTGACGGGGCCTGTGATGGTGGGGGTACCGGGTCCGGTGGGCTGCACCCACGGGTCGTAGGAAAGCACCTTACGGGCGACGGGGTCGATGCGGCTCTGGGGGATGACGTTGTTGGGGAACATGTCGCGAGTCCAGGTGCCGTCCGCGAGTTGCCGCGTGGTGGCGGGGTCGTAGATGGGATTGAGGCCGGTGAAGATTCCCTGGCGCATTTCCGGGGTCGGCACGGTTGTAAAGACCTGGGCGTATTTCTTTTCGTGAAGCCGCTGATATCCGAAGAAAAAGAATGTCTTGTCCTTGCCTTTGTAGAGGCCTGGGATGGTGACGGGACCGCTGATGTTTCCGTCGGGCTGCATGAAGAACGCCGGGAGTCCGTCGGGCTTGCCGGGATACGGGTCGGAGGTGCGTTTCTGGTCGAAGTAGCGGCGGTGGGCCATCGCGCGGGTGCGACCGTACCACGAGGCCATGCCGTGGAGTTGATTGCTGCCGCTCTTCTTGACCACGCTGATCACGCCGCCGGCGGTGTGGCCGTACTCGGCTGGCGGAAGTGTGGTGATGACGTTGACCTCGGCGACCGCGTTCTGCATGGGGCGGATGGTGTTGGTGCCGCCCTGCGGATCCTGTCCGGTTACGCCGTCCTCGAAGATGCCGATGGTGCCACTGCGCTGTCCGGCGATGTTGTAGCCGCCGAGGCCGCCGCCGTAGGTGTATCCGGCTGTGGTCAGGCCCGGGACGAGGGCGAGGGTGGAGTTGATGTAGCGCTGATACAGGGGCAGTTCGTAGAGGACGTTGCCGCTCATGACGGTGCGTGTCGACGATGTTTCAGTCTCCAGCAGTGGGGCCTGGGATTCGACTCGGATGAAGTCGGTCATCTGTCCCACCTGCATGGCGGCGTCGACGGCGAGGGTGTCGCCTGTGCGCAATTCGACGTGCTCGACTACTGCTTTCTTGAAGCCGCTGGCTTCGAAGGAGACTGTGTATTCTCCAGGCTGAAGGGAGAGAGCGCGGTAGATTCCCTCGTCGTTGGTAACTGCGTTAGTAGTTACGTTGGTGGAGCGGGCAAGCACGGTGACGGCGACGCCGGGCACGACGGCGCCCGATGAATCTGTCACGCGGCCTGTAATGGTGGAGGTTCCAATCTGCGCGGTAACGGCGACAGTTGCAAGAATTGCCAGAAGCACAAGTCTGTTCACGGGATCCCCTCAAAACGTTGGGTCGCGCCTGCATGGCGCGCGTATAGTGGACTATTACTATACGAAACCGAACAGAAATGCAACCGCCCCCTGGGACTGGGGTGCGAGCCTATGCGCTTGCAATGACTTCGATTTCGATAAGAGCGTCTTTGTCGAGGCGGCTGATTTCCACCGTGGATTTCGCCGGGCGATGCGGGAAACGTGGACCGTAAATACGATTCATTTCAGGCAGCAGGGAGAAGTCTGTGATGAAGATATTGACCTTCGCTACGCGGTCGAGGCCTGAGCCCGCTGCGAGGAGAATGAGCTCGATGTTGTCGATGGCTCGCGTGGTTTGCTCCGCGATGGTGGGGCCGACGAGGTCGCGGGTGGCGGGGTCGACGCCAAGCTGTCCGGAGAGAAAGAGAAGATCTCCGAGACGAACGGCCTGTGAGTACGTATTGTTATTCGGCGGGAGTTCGGGAACAGGGACTGGGGTGGGCACAGGCATACCGCCAGCATACGCCCTGCTCTGATACACTCGCGCCCATACAGGAGGCCTGACATGGCTCTGCACCCAACCCGCCGCCGCGCGATTCAACTCGCGGCCGGAATGGCTACCGCTCCGCTGCTGCTGGCGTTTGAGCATGACGTGACTCATCCCGTTTCTGAAGGTCCCGCGTATAAGGCCGGGGCTCCGTTCCGGCGCGAGATCATCGATCCGGGCTCTCCAGGGACTCGGTTTCTGCTGCACGGCCGGGTGCTGTCGTCATCGACGGAGAAGGCGGTGGATCAGGCGGTGGTCGACCTGTGGAACGTGCAGAACAACACGGAGTATGACTTCAAGGGGTTCAATCTTCGCGGTCGGAATTTGACGAAGAAGGACGGGGGCTTTGAGTTTTTGACGATTGAGGCGATTCCTTACGGGGGGCGGACGGCTCATTTTCACTTCAAGGTTTCGGCTCCGGGATTTCAGCCTCTGACTACGGAGTTGTATCTGCCTGGCGTGTCGGCGAACTCGCGGGACGGGTCGTTCCGGAACTCGAATTTGCTGCAGAAGGTGGATGAGGCGGGAATTCGGAAAGGCCGGTACGAGTTTTATTTGCGGCCTTTGTAGTCAAGCCTAAAAGAGGGAGGTTTGTTCTCCTTTTATGGCTCCTTCGGCGGTGAGTAGTTTTGCTTTTGTGGCGGTGCCGCCGCCGGCGGAGAAGCCTCCCAGTTTTGTTCCGGCTGCAAGGACGCGGTGGCAGGGGACTATGACTGCGAAGGGGTTTCGGCCGAGCGCCTGTCCTACGGCGCGGGCGGCTCCGTTGTCTCCGATTCTGGCGGCCACTTCGCCGTAGGTCAGTGTCGCGCCGAAGGGAATTTTTCTGGCAGCTTCGTAGACGCGGCGATCGAAAGCGGCGACTCGGGTCCAGTCGAGGGGGATGGAGACGAGGTCGCGGCTTTCACCGGAGATGACGGCCCGGATGTCGTCGATGGCGTGCTCCATGTCCACGGGCGGGGCCAGGAATGCGGCAGCTGGGAATCGCTCTTCAATGCGCTCGCGGGTGGCGGCCTGGTTGTCTTCCGGGAGCTGGATCCCGGCGATTCCGGCGCTGGTCCAGACGACACCACACAGGCCGATGGAGGTGTCGAATAACGTGTACTCGAATTTCGTTTTCATTCCTGCTGTATTTCTTTAGCTGTTTCCCGAATATCCGCGAGCAGCAGCCGCATGTGCTCTTCCCGTGTACGGTAATTTAGCACGCAACCGCGAAGAGCGAATTTCCCGTGCACGCTCGCGTTCGACACATAGCTGCGTCCCGATTTTTGCACGCGTGCGAGGATGCGCTGATTCAGGGCGTCGAGGTCGCCCGTGTAGCCAGGTGGATGGTAGCGGAAGCAGAAGATGGAAAGCTCTACGGGACAGAGCATTTCGAAGTCGTCGCTGGTGTGGATCAGTTGCTCGACATAACGGGCGCGGGCAATGTTCTGATCGATGGCTTCGCGGATGGCGTCAAGCCCGGCGGTCTGAACTTGCAGCCAAACGTTGAGGGCTCGAAAACGGCGCGAGAGTTCGGGGCCGTAGTCCCAGCAGGCGAAGGCTTCGGCGCCCTGAAGACCGACGGCACGAGTGTACTCGGCCTGATACGCGAACGCTCTGGCGGCGATGGCAGGGTCGCGGTAGAGTACGCAGCCGCAATCGAGCGGGAGGTACAGCCACTTGTGAGGGTCGAGGGAGATGGAGTCAGCCGTTTCCATGCCTTCAAAGTAGTGGTGCACGGAGGGGGCGAGCACTGCGAAGCCGCCGTACGAGGCGTCGATGTGGAACCACGTCTCGTGGCTGCGGGCGATTTCTCCGATGGCGGCGAGGGGGTCCACGGCTCCGGTTCCGGCGGTGCCTGCGCTGGCTACCACGCACATGGGGTAGATGCCGGCCGCTTTGTCTTCGCGGATGGCCTGGTCGAGGGCGGCGGGGTCAAGTCGCATCCGGCCGTCGCAAGGCAGGAACCGGACGGAGTCGGTGCCGAGGCCGAGCATGGCGGCTGCTTTGGGGATCGACAGGTGGACTTCCGATGACGCGTAGATACGGGCTCGGCGGCCGGCGAGTCCTTGCTCCCGCACGTCGGGGAACATGGCGCCGCGGGCTGCTGCGAGTCCGGCGAAGTTGGCCATGGAACCGCCGCTGACGAACAGGCCGGAGGTGGTCGGGGGCATGCCCGTCCAGGTGCGAATCCAGTCGATGACGGTCTGTTCGATGGTGACACCGGCTGGTGCGGATCGCCAGCCGGTGACGTTGGTGTTGAGCGCCGAGATGAGAAGATCGCCGAGGGCCGTGGTGGGCGTGCCGGGCGAGGCGACATAGCCGAAGAAACCGGGGTGGCCGTTGTGGCGCGAGTTGGTGTAGATGTCGGCAAGGACGCGCTGGAGCAGGGCGTCGGGGTCGCCGGGCTGGTCGGGTGCGGGCTCGCTGAGCAGGGCTGTCAGGTCGGCGGCGGATGTGCGCGGGGTGACTGGCAGACCGGGGAGTGCGCGGTAGTGGTCTGCGAGCGCGTCGACAAGTTGGTGGCCGAGGCGGCGGAACTCTTCCGGGCTGAGTTCGAGGGGGCTCAGGCCGTCCACTGGAAACAGACCTCGACCCCCACTTACGACGCCAGCGCTTTCCGGCAGAATGCGACGCACTTTTTCATTTCGGCGAGCACGTCGGAACCGGCGGGTGTGTTGTATTCGTACTCGATGCTGGCCGGGAATTTGTATTTATTCTTCTTCATTGTCTGAAGAATTTGTACAAGCGGAGTTTCGCCCTCGCCCCACGGCATGTTGGGCCCACCGGCGCGTCCGCCCCTGGCGCCGGGTGGCGCGGAGGCTGGTCCCTTGCGGTCCTTGAGGTGCAGACTGGCGATGCGGCCGTGATACTTCTCCATGATCGGGATGGGTGAGTCGCCAGTGAGGGCAAAGTAGTGGCCGACATCGAGGTTGAGGGCCGTGAATTTGGAGGCGTTGAGGGCTTTCTCGAAGCCTGACGATCCACCCTGGCCGTGGGTGTGGAACGCGATTCTAAGCTTGCGCTTCGCGGCGTATTCGGCCACACGGGCGAGGTGCGCGTCGTCAGCTGGCAACTCCATGGTGATGTGATTCGCACCGAGAGTCTCTCCGACGTTCCAGATGTATTCGTACTCGGCATCGGACATCGCCATGGTCGGCGGGAGTTTAAAGGCGTAGATTTTCACGCCGGCATCCGCATACATTTTGCGAAATGCCTTGTATTTATCCATGGATACGGACGTGCGCCATGCTTTCAGGGCTTCGGCTCCCGGCCCCTTAGCCGGTGCGGATGGGGCTCCGGCGTAGCTCTCGGCCGCCCCGGCCATGAGTTCGACGGCGCTGATCCCGCAATCGACGCAGTAGCGAAGGATCTCTTCGGCGCTTCCCGGCAGGGTGCGGAAGCTGTATGTGATGGCTCCGATCTGGACGCCACCGAAGTTCGAGTTCGGCTTTGCAGCGGCGTGGAGCAGAGAGCCGGCGGAGGCGGCGCCGAGCGTGAGTCTGCCCAGGTCGCGTCTGGTGATGAGCATTAGTTCCTCCTGTTCGCTCCCAATGTATCAGCGAGGCGGGTTTGAAATTTCATTACGGGTGCGAGGAGGAGAGTGGCCTGGGCGTCGAGGGTGGCGGCGGGTGGGTAGAGGAGGGCGGCGTCCCAGATGACATCCTTCATTTTGAAGGCGAGTTCGGACTGGGCGGCGAGGGACGGCAGCCTGGCGACACCTCCGAATCGGGCTGAGAGCTTGCGGTCGGGATCGTAGTAGTGGCGAACGCGCGGATCGGGGACGAGGCCGGGGAGGGTCGGGCTGGGCTTGCCCCAGTCGGTACTGATGACGGGTTCCCAGACGACGAAGACGCGCAGGTCCTGGCGTGGGTTTTGATTCAACACTTCGTCGACTGCGGAGGCCCCCCGCAGACAGGTGGTTCAAGTCGGCGAGAGCAGGACGATGAGGCGATGTTGCTGCGCCTCGGCGTTGAAGTCGCGTTCAAAAGACGCGGTGTCGAAGGGGATCAGGTGGCCGGTGGCGGTAAAGGAGGGGAGGCGGCCGGCGATGACGCTGGCGAACTGATTTGGCGCTGCGAGCATGGCCGTGATCATGGCGGCGGAAAACCAGAGCAGCACGGTTCGGAGGCGGCGATGGCGGAACTCGCAGCGGTCGCGGAGGTAGGTCTGCACGAAGGCGAATGCGAGACAGGTGAGGGAGAATCCGATCAGCCATGGCCGGAGTGACTCGGAGACTACGGACGCGCTGACTGCTCCGGCAGCCATCAGCAGAGTGCCAAGGGACAGGCAGCAACTCAGGGCCGCTATGAGGCTGAGCACGGAAGCAAGGGACGCGGCGACTGAGGAGCGGCCTTGTCCGGGGCTGGATTCCATCTGCTTCAGGGTAGCGCGGGTACACTCGACTCATGCTTGTGTGTACGGTGCGGGACTGCCGGTTGCCGCTGTTGCGGACGGACCGGCAGATGGTCTGCGCCCGGGGGCACTCGTTCGATGTTGCGCGGACTGGGTATCTGAATTTGCTGCAGCCGCAGGAACGGCGGTCGAAGGCACCGGGGGACAGCGTGGCGGCGGTGGCGGGCCGGCGGCGTGTGTACGATCTGGGAGTCGCAGCGCCGCTGCTGGCGGGCATCGCGGAGGCCTCGAGGGCGGAGGCCGATGATGTCGTGCTGGATGCAGGATGCGGGGATGGCTACTACCTGGGGAGTCTGACGGGTTTGTGCGGATGTCGGGGGCATGGGGTGGACATTTCGATTCCGGCAGTCGAGGCGGCGGCTCGGCGGTACCCTGCCTGTGAGTGGGTGGTGGCAAATGCCGATCGCTTTGTGCCGTATTCAGACGGGGCGTTCTCGCTGGTTCTGTCGATTACAGCGCGTATGAATCCGGGGGAATTCCGACGGATTTTACGGGCGGACGGGCGGCTGCTGGTGGCGCTTCCCGCTCCGGACGATTTGATCGAGCTTCGAGGTTCGGGCCGCGAGGACCGCGTGGATCGTACTGTGGCTGATTTCGCGGCTGATTTTGCGTTGATTCAACAGGAGCGAGTTTCGACGTCGGCAGATCTTGACGCCGATACGGTGGCCGGGCTGCTGCGGTCGATTTACCGCCCTGCGGCTGCCGGAGGTACGGTGGATATGCGAGTTACGTTTAGTCTCGATTTGTTGCTGTTTCGTGTCTTATGAATGTGGATACGCGGGTTCGAATAGATAAGTGGCTCTGGGCCGCGCGATTTTTCAAGACTCGGGCGCTGGCGACTCGCGCTTGCGATTTAGGCCGCGTGTCGGCGAACGGGATATCGGCGAAGCCAGCCAGGGAAATGCGGGCAGGCGACAAACTGCAGGTGAAGACGGAAGGCGGCGAGTTTGAGATCGACGTACTGGCATTGAGCGATATGCGCGGTCCGGCGGCGACGGCACAGACGCTTTATCAGGAGACGGAAGGCAGCAGGGAGCGGCGGCGTCTGGCTGCGGAAGAGCGGAAATCGATGCCGCATTTTGAGGGTCAGTGGGACAGCAGGCCGTCGAAGCGGAATCGCCGGGAGATGGACAAGTTGCGGGGTCGGTCCTGAGCCGTTATTCCGCCCCTGACATCGGCCCGAAAAGCAGGAAGCCCGCCGTTTCGTTGAGAAAGGCGGGCTTCGAATTTGCTGGTGCCTGAGGGATTACCAGCCGTTGCGGGTTCGGTTTTTCGTTGTGCGGTCGTAGATGAGGCCGCCTGCGCCACCCACCGCGGCGCCGATGATTGCGCCCTTCACTCCGCCAGTCAGGCCGCCGATCGCGGCTCCGGCCGCGGCGCCTCCGCCGATGATGGCTGCGCTTTTGCCGGCCGAACGGGGCTCATTGTAACGGTAGTCATCGTTGTAGTAGCCGTTGTTGTTGCCGTAGGAGCCGCTGTTGTTGCGGTACGTGGACGAGGAGCGGTCGCGGGTGTTGTAAGTCCCGCGGTTGCGATAACCATCGTTGTAGGACGAGCTCTGGCTGTAGCGACTGTTGCTGTTGTTATTGCTGCAGCGGTCGCGTGCGAGCGCCGCTTCTGGCAGGCCGAGCATCGCGGTAGCCAACAGGGCGATCACCGCCACTTTGCCTGATTGAAAAGCGTGTTGCATCTCCGTCACCTCACTTCATCGGATGTGTACAACTTGCTGCGCGTTGCGAGTGTGAACGAAAACTAATGTGGACCCGTACACTGTGTGCGTGGGATGGAGCATGACACGGCGGGAGTTTGGGGCAATCGCGACAGTAGTGGGCGGGAAACGCGAAACACTCACGGTCCCGCTTGTGCATGTGGTGGACCGGCACGTGGCCTGGAAGCCGGGCCAGATTCGGAAATTCACGAATCAGATCTGGCCGGAGGCGGTTCACGATTTCGGCCGGTGTGGGATCGAGTTCGCGGCTCGGAGGTGCCGGGAGAGGTGCTTCGTTATCCTGCCGGCCGGCCGCTTTTTAAGGCTCTGCAACGCGATGCCGTGAACATGGTGATCACCGGGTTTCTGCCGTTGTCGTGGGACCGCGGCCGGGCGGTTTCCGGAGTGGCGGCGCGGTATGAAGGCTATGACGTGTGCGTGATTGCGCTCGACCAGGCACATCCGCATCAAATGCCGTTCCTGTCGGTGAACACGTGCGTGCATGAGTTGCTGCATTTGCTGCTGGCGGATACGGCGCGTGCCCGGCCGAGGGGTTGGCGCGGGAATCTGCGGGAGAGCCGCATCGACTGGCTGGCCACGCAGCTTTGGTTGTTCGGCGAAGGCCAGGAGATCTACGAATCGGCGCGAGCTTTACGCAAGCCACGCGAGGGCCGGGTCCGCGGTCTCTTTCATGCGGGCGCGTAGCTTCTCTTTCAGCCGCTTCAACACGGCGGCGGAACCCGCATCGGCGACGAGGTTCCGCTCTTCGAAAGGGTCCGCCTGGAGGTCGAAGAACGCTTCCTTTTTCGACTCCCAGATGATGAACTTGTGCCTGGGAGTGCGGATAAGACGGTAGGGCTCGATTGCCTGATTGACGGTGAGGGCTTC
>Ga0163144_10031070_pt1 | contig 10197 bp, 11 predicted proteins | sample OliLak19BULKMAT1_FD_123175 | JGI IMG/M metagenome (GOLD analysis project Ga0163144, IMG submission 123175) | Freshwater microbial mat bacterial communities from Lake Vanda, McMurdo Dry Valleys, Antarctica - Oligotrophic Lake LV.19.BULKMAT1 | ecosystem: Environmental > Aquatic > Freshwater >...
AGCAAATGACGGTGGTGCTGCCGAGCGTCTCGACGGCGGGCAGCTTGCGGATGATCGCGCGCCGCCGGGCCATGCGCCCGACGCCGATGGCCAGCGTGATGGTGACGACCGCAGGCAGCCCTTCGGGGATGGCGCCGACCGCCAGCGCGATCGCCGCCATGAACATCTGCGGCCATGGCGTGCCGCGGACAATGCCGGCGAGGAAAATCAACGCGGCCAGCCCGAGGATCACATAGAGCAGCAGGCGGCTGAAGTGAGAGATCTTGCGCGTCAGCGGCGTCTGCAGATCGTCCGCCAGACCGATCATCCCGGCGATGCGGCCCATCTCGGTTTTGTCGCCGGTGGCAAAGACCAAGCCCTCGCCCTGGCCCGAGGTGACCAGCGTGCCGGTGAAGGCGAGATTGCCGCGCTCGGCGAGGATCGTGCCCGCGGGCAACGGTTCGGTCTGCTTTTCGACCGGCAGCGATTCGCCGGTCAGCGCCGCTTCCTCGATCTGCAGGTTCCGCCGCACCAGCAGGCGCAGATCGGCGGGCACGCGGTCGCCGGATTGCAGCAGCACCACGTCGCCCGGCACAAGCTGCGCCGAGGCAATCCGCAGCTTCTCCCCGCCGCGTCGTACCGTCGCCTCGGTCAGGACCATTTTGGCCAGCGCTTCGATGGCCTGCTCGGCCTTCGCCTCCTGCAAGTAGCCGATGAGGGCGTTGAGGAAGGCGACCGCGAAGATGACCGATGCATCGACCCATTCGCCCATGGCCGCGGCGATCACGGTCGAGGCGAGCAGGATATAAATGAGCGGCTGATGAAACTGCAGAAAAAAGCGCATCCATTCGCCCAGGCGCTTGCCCGCGGTCATCTGGTTCAGGCCGAACTCGCGCAGCCGCAATTCCACCTCGGCCTGCGTCAGCCCGTCGGCCGGGTTGCTCTCGAGCTGCGTGGCAGCCGCTTCGGCGGACAGTTCATGCCAGGCGGTGTCGGTGAGTTTATTCATGCACAGACACCTTGCTCGCCCGGATGAGCGCTTCGTAGTGCGCGATGAGCGCGCAGTAGATGCGCATGTTGCACTTGGCCCGGGCCAGGGTTTGTAGGAAAACATGCCGTGCAGGCCCATCGCTGGACAAGCCGCTGGCGATGAGGGCCGTCGACCACGGGGCCGTTGTCACCGACATCAGTACCGCATCGGCCTCGCGGCACACTGAGTCCATTCGTGCTGGCCGGCTTCGAGTTAAGCATCGTGCCTCACCATGAACCGGCCTCGAGACACGATGGGTTCCTTTGCTTGCGTTGACGGGGATCAAGGCCTGATGCGCGTGTTCGCCTAGCCTGACGAATTCTCAGGAGAAGACCATGGCAATGATGAAAGCGGCGGTGTTTGTCGAGCCCGGACGCATCGTCCTCGAGGACAAGCGCATTCCGGATGTCGGCCCGCTCGACGCGCTGATCAAGGTCAGCACGACGACGATCTGCGGCACCGATATTCACATCCTCAAAGGCGAATACCCGGTGGCTCGCGGCCTGACGGTCGGCCACGAGCCGGTCGGCGTGATTCACAAGCTGGGTTCGGCCGTGCAGGGCTACCGCGAGGGCCAGCGCGTGATTGCGGGCGCCATCACGCCCAGTGGCTGGAGCAATGCCTGCCAGTGCGGCCAGAGCTCGCAGGACGGTGCCGGCACCGTGCACGGCTGGAAGCCGATGGGCGGCTGGAAGTTCGGCAACACCATCGATGGCTGCCAGGCCGAATACGTGCTCGTTCCCGATGCCATGGCCAACCTCGCCGCGGTGCCCGACGAACTCAGCGACGAGCAGGTGTTGATGTGCCCCGACATCATGTCGACGGGTTTCAGCGGTGCCGAGCGCGCCGGCATCCGCATCGGCGACACGGTGGCCGTGTTCGCGCAGGGGCCGATCGGCCTGTGCGCGACAGCCGGCGCCAAGCTGAGCGGCGCGACCTCGGTGATCGGCGTAGACCGCCTGGCCAACCGCCTGGAGATTGCGCGCCGGATGGGCGCCGACCACGTGATCGACAGCAGTCGCGCGGACCCGGTCGAAGCGATCCTGCAGCTCACCGACGGGCGCGGCGTGGACGTCGCGATCGAAGCCCTGGGCACGCAGGCGACGTTCGAGGCCTGCCTGCGCGTGCTGCGGCCGGGCGGAACCTTGTCGAGCCTGGGCGTCTACTCCAGCGATCTGACCATCCCGGTGGGGGCCTTCACTGCCGGCTTGGGCGACCACCAGATCGTGACCTCACTGTGCCCGGGAGGCAAGGAACGCATGCGCCGACTGATGTCGGTGATCGAGTCAGGCCGGGTGGACCTGAGCCCCATGGTCACGCACCGCTTCAAGCTCGACGACATCGAGAAGGCTTATGAGCTGTTCGGACACCAGCGCGACGGCGTGCTCAAGGTGGCAATCACGACCTGACCTCTGCACGGCTCAAGGCGCCGCGATGCCGGCCCGCTGAAGCCGGGCGCGCAGGCGCTCGATCTCGTCGAGCAAGTCGAGCATCACGGCAACGCTTTGCAGATTCGCCTCGAAATCCCGCTGCAGGCGGCGGATGCGGCGCACACGTGCCAGCTCTTCGCCGCCGAAGCGCCATGCGGGTTGCGCGGCCACCGGCTGGACCAGTCCTTCGTCGACCAGCAGGCGCACGAACTCGACCTCGGTGCCGCAAGCGGCAGCGAAGGCCTCGAGTTCGAGCGCGTGCTCGTCGACAAGGCACACGCCGATGGTCATGGAGGTAGTCTTGGTGTTCATTCGTCTCCTCCCAGGCTGGCGCGCGGATCGAAAGCCAGATCTGACGCCATCTGACGGTACGCGGCGCGTGCCCTGTCATCGAGCGCGGGCGGCAGCACCAGCTCCAGCATGACGTAGAAGTCGCCCGGCGTCTTTCCAGGGATGCCGCGTCCGCGAAGGCGCAATTTGCGACCGGTTTGCGAGCCGGCGGGCACGTTCATCTCGACCGTGCCGTCGGGCGTGAGGACGTCGACCGTGGCGCCCAGGGCGGCTTCCCACGGCGCAACCCGCAACGTGAAGTACACGTCACGTCCATCAACGCGCCAGGTTGCGTGCGGCGCGAACTCGACCTCCAGGTACAGGTCGCCGCGCGGCCCCTGGCCGAAGCCCGCCGAGCCCTGACCGGCCAAGCGAATCTGCTGCCCGGCGCGGATGCCTTTGGGGATGCCGACTTGCAGCGTGCGCTCCTCCAGCACCACGTTGCCTGCCGCATCCATCACGGGGCTGTGCAGCGTGATCTCGCGTGTGGCGCCCTGGAAGCTGTCTTCCAGCGGCACCACGATCTTGGCGTGGTGGTCCTGCCCGCGCACTGGCCCGGCGCGCGCACCGCCGCGGCGGGCGGCGCCGAACAGGGCTTCGAAGAAGGCGCTTTGGTCGGCCGCGTCACCGGACTCGTCGGGTCGACCACTGAACTCGAAGCCGCTGTTCCAGCCCGGTGGTGGCTGAAAGTCCTGGCCGCCTTGCGCGCCTTGGCCTACGCGGTCGTAAGCGGCGCGTTTTTCCTTGTCGCGCAGCACTTCGTTGGCCTCGTTGAGCTCCTGCATGCGCGCCTGCGCGTCGGGCGCCTTGTTGATGTCGGGGTGGTGCTTGCGTGCAAGGCGACGGAAGGCCTTCTTGATTTCGTCGTCGCTGGCGGTGCGCTCGACGCCGAGCACCTTGTAGTAGTCCTTGAATTCCATGGTGGTGCGGGTGCGGGCACGGGTGCTGCTGCTGCGATCATGCCACCGTGCTGAGCAGCACGGCCTGCAGCACGAAGCGGCGCTTGTCGAGCAACGAGCTGTCGCCGTCGAGCTGGCCGACGAGCTGGGCCGTCGGGTGGTTTTCAGACGCGATGCCGTCGTAAACCGGCACGCCGGCGTCGACGCCCATCTGCTGCACCAGCCCGGCCGGCATGCCCTGGCACTCTACCGCGTCGTACAGCCGGCCCAACATGCGCGCGGTGTGCTGGATGTCCAGCGGGGTGCTCGAAGCGCTCAGGCTCGGTCGGACGTACGCGACATGTGCGCCCAACTCCACGGCCGCACGGCGGAAGAGTGCGGCGTCGTTGGCGGCGGTGCCCTCGCCGGGGCTGTCGACTTCGCACATCAGCCCGAACTTTCGCCCCCGCAGCGAAGCCGGCAAGCCGCCCGACTGGGCCGCCCGTTGCAGCGCGCGGGCATGCTCGAGCACGACGTTCGCATCCCGCGGTGCGATGCGGTCGAGTGCCAGAACGCTGTGATGGCTCAAGAGAGGGTGCATGGGGAAGGGCCGTGCGCTCCTCGTCAGGGCTTGCACGGTGAAGGCAGTCTAGGCATGCGACCCATCGACTTGTTGACCTGGGTCAATCCGGACGCTCCGGCCCGCCGTATTACCTGCGGACACGCGCGGTTCACGCACTGTCACCGAGCGGCACACGCCGTTGGCCGGGCGTTGTCCGTCGCTTCCTAGCATTCACGACACGCCAACGCGAACCCATCGAGAGGAGATCCCATGCTTAGCACCGTCGCCACCACTGCCCAGTTGCCGGTCCCAGCGCGGAGCCTGTTCAGCGCACAGCGGCAGTTCGATGCGGGCCCTGTGAGCCGGGCCGGCCGTGCCTTCGAACCGTCGGACGAAAGCCGGCGCGTCAGCGACACGCTCCGGATGCTGAATGACACGCTGGCGCCGCAGCGGCGCGTGGTGCACGCTGGCGACGTGGTCCATGAAGGGGGCGGGCGCTTCGGCTGCCTCTACATCGTCAACTCCGGCTTCTTCAAAATCGTGAACCAGTCGGCCGACGGACGAGAGCAGGTCGTCGGGTTCAAGTTCCGGGGCGACTGGCTCGGCTTCGATGGCATTGCCCGCGGCACCTACGCCTGCGATGCGATCGCGATGGACACCGGCGAAGTCTGGGCCCTCCCGTACGCCGAGTTGATGGCCGCCTGTGCCCGCGAGGCTGCGCTCTTGCCGGTGCTGCACGCCGCCATGAGCCGCGAGATCGCGCCCGCGCGTGACTCGCTGATGTCGGTGTGCACCCTGCCCGCCGATGCGCGGGTGGCCGACTTCCTGCGCTACTGGGCCGAGTCGCTGGCCCATTGCGGTCTGCGCACCGACCACTTCACACTGCGCCTGACGCGCGCCGAGATCGGCAACTACCTCGGCATGACGCTCGAAACCGTCAGCCGGGCGCTGTCGAAGCTGGCCCGCGACAACGTGATCGCCTTCCACGAGAAGGGCCGCCGTGACGTCAGCATCCCGGATGTGAAGGCCCTGTCGAGCTTCGTCGAGCGTTGTCTGGCGCCGCTGCCGACGCTGCAGTAGCCGGAAGCGGGTCGCCCCGGCTAGTGTGGTGCGCCGTACAGTTCTGTACTTATGCAGGCCGCGCCATCAGGACGCAACGGCTTGGACGCCGAAGGATCGTGTGCTGCACGGCTGGTACCGGCCGTTCCATCCGTCAAGTCGAAAGACTGAAAGCGACCCGTTGCGGTCAGTCGAGTAGTCCACAAGTGGACATTCCTCCGGTGCAGGGGTAGATCTTCGAACGGACCTGCTGCAGCAAAGCCCGAAGCACGAATGGTGCGGGTCTGGGTCTAGCCGGCATCCTGGTCCGGACAGCCAAGGTTAGGGGGTAGGCCGGCATTCTTTGGCGGGTTGGGACTCTTCCGCATCACCTCATGTATAGCAACCTGCTATATTTCGCACGCATGGCGACTCGCATCATCACTCGGGCACGCTTGGTGCAGTTCTGGAAGGTCCATGTGCGTACCCAGGGGCCGATGATCGCGTGGGAGGGACTTGTCAAGTCAGCTACATGGACCTGTCCTAACGACGTCAAGCAAACCTTCCGCAATGCTGATTGGGTACATTCGCTTTGGATATTCGACGTGAGCCGCAATCGCATCATCGCCGACGTCCGTTACCAATACTCAACGCCCCAGGGCGTAGTTATCCCGGGCGTCCTGTACATCAAGGAAGTCCTCACCCATCCCGACTACGACAAGTGGTCGGACACCATGAACAGGAAGTGATCATGGCTAAGACGTTCGACATCGCAGTCGTCACTCAAGCTTGGACAGCACTTGTTGCGCAGGTTGGCGAGTTGGGGACCATCCACTCCGTGGAAGAGAGCACCCGCGCCGTGAGCTTGCTGGACACCCTGCTGGAAGAAACGCGGGGGCAGCACGGGCATGTTCTGGAGGGCCTCATCAGCCTTGTTGGGAACCTCGTCGAATCCTTCGAAAACCAGACACTGCCAACTGCAGCCGCATCGCCGGCTGACGTGCTGAGACTGCTAATGGACTCTAACGGCCTGACCCAGGCCGATCTAGCTCAAGAGTTGGGTGGACAACCAGTGGTTAGCGCAATTCTGAACGGCAGGCGGCGTATCAACGCACGTCAGGCGAGTGAGCTCGGAGTTCGCTTCGGCGTCTCTCCAGCTCTGTTCATTGCGCCCGTCCACACCACGCCGGTCAAGGCGCCGGCATCAGCACGCGAAGCATCTGCGGCCTCCCACACACTGTTTCGTCTGGACGTGGTCGAGCTCACATCGGGCGCCATCAAGAAGTCCACAACGGCAGGGGCGTTCAAGATGACGCGTACCAAATTCGTTCCAGCGACTATGAAGAAGAACACCTCGCTGGCGACCAACGAGATCCTGTCCCTGCACTAGGAGTACCAGAACATGGCAACTGCACCAACCGCAATGCACTCACTTTCTTGGGAAGAAATCGCCCGCTGCATCTTTCGAGAAAAAGGCATCACGAGCGGACTCTGGAAGGTGGGGGCCGAGCTTGGGTTCGCTGCTGCCAACGCGGGCCCGAGTTCTTCGGAGGTCGTCCCGGCCGGAATGGTTGCCGTGAGAGCAATCCTGATTGCCTCCGCATCCGAGCCTGGCCCCTTGACCTACGACGCATCACAGCAACATGCTGCCGGCAAAGCTAGAGGCAAGCCATCGGCAAAGGTAGTTGGGACGTCCAAGAAGAAGCGAGAGGGCTGAAGCTCTAGCTACTGCATGCCAGCAATTCGGCCCACACCGATGGGGCTCGGCGGAGCAGTTAGCTCCCAAGACCCGGGTCTCTTCGCACAACGACCGGTTGTAGGCGATGCGCCAAGCGACGGCTTTGACGCGTGAGGCCGCACGCCCGCTCCTGGCCGAGTCCTGTTGGATAGCTGCCGGAGACGACCGGCTGCTTCTTCGTCCGAAGCCTGCAGTCCTGGGCGGCCGGGTCCAGAAGTGCGAGAACTTCGAGCGCACCACACTAGCGTGGTGCAAGGACCGCGGCGATGGCCCGCGCGAGTTCGTCGCGCGAATAGGGCTTGCGCAGCAGATCCCAGGTTGGCGGTGAGTCCCGGTCGGCTTCGAGCAGCTCCGACGAAAAACCCGACATCAGCAGCACCGCCATCGCCGGCCAGCGCTCCTGCGCCCGCAGCGCGAGCTCGGTGCCGCGCATGCCGGCGCCCAGCGCGATGTCGGTCAGCAGCAGGTCGAAGCGTGCCTCGGGACCGAGCGCCAGCAGCGCCTGCTCTCCGCTCGAGGCCGCAGTGACGTCGCAGCCCAGCGTTTGCAGAAAGGTGCTGACGACCGCGCGCACCTCGGGCTCGTCTTCGACCAGCAACACCGCCAGCCCCTCTGGCACGCCCTGCCGTGCACTCGCATCGTCGGGCGCCGATGCTTCGTCCGCGTGCGGCCGGGGGATGTAGAGCGTGAGGGTGGTGCCCAGGTCGATCGCGCTGTCGATGGCGATCGCGCCCTTCGACTGCTTCACGAAACCGTACACCGTGCTCAAACCCAGGCCGGTACCGCGACCGGCTTCCTTGGTCGTGAAGAAGGGCTCGAAGGCTCGCTCCTTGACCTCGTCGGGCATGCCGCTGCCGGTGTCGATGATGGAGATCGCGACGAATCCGGCGTCGGACGCGCCGTGCCCTTCGGGTTCGTCGCGAACCTCAGGTGGCAACGCCGCGCACGGTCCAGCCTGAAAACGCAGACGGCCGCCGTCGGGCATCGCGTCGCGGGCATTGATCGCGATGTTCAACAGCGCCGCCTCCAGCTGCCCCGGGTCGGCTAGCGCCGCGGGGCAGTCCGCCGTCACCTCGACGTCGATGCGGATGCGCTGGTCGAGGGTGCGGCGCAGCATGTCGGCCAGCGAATGCAGCAGCCGGCTCACGTCCACCGGATTGGGTTGCAGCACCTGTCTGCGAGAGAACGCGAGCAGCTTGCCCGTCAGCTCGGCGCCGCGCTTGGTAGCCCGCGTCGCGGCGCCCACCAGGTGCTGCCCCCAGTCATGGCCGGCCAGCGCGGGCAGCTCTTCGAGCACCTGCAGGTTGCCCTGGATGACGGTCAGCAGGTTGTTGAAGTCGTGCGCGATCCCGCCGGTCAACTGGCCGACGCTTTCGAGCCGCTGCGCGTGGTTCAGCGCCTCTTCGGACTGGGCGCGCTGCAGGCTCGTGGATAGCAGGTTCGACAGTGACTGCAAAAATCGCAGCTCGTCGTCACCGAAACGCTTGACCTCGCGGGCGCGCACCTCGAGCGCACCGATCGCCTTGCCCCGGTCCATCAGCGGCACGGCCAGTCCGCTGGCCAGACCAGCCTCCAGGTAGGCGGCTGGCACCTCGAAACGGCGCTCGCTGCGGTATTCGTCGACGATCACAGGCTGCCCCTCGGCCAGCACGAAGCCCTGGGGCGTGTCGAGGCGGTTCGCCACCGCGCTGCCCACGCTTTCACTCGCGGCGCCACCGACCGCGCTGGCCACCCGAAACTGCAGTCGGTCGGCTTCGAGCAGGAACACGACGGCCTGGTCGACCTGCAGTGCCCTGGCGGCGATCGCGGGCACCTCCTCGAGCAACACCTGGGGATCGCGCGAGTCCACCGCCAGGCGCCCGAGCTGGGCCAGGTGTTCGCCATAGCGCGCGCGTTGCAGCGCCTGCTTCACCCGAGGGTACGCACCGATGCCTCGAATGGCGGCCACGACCAGGGGCAGGCCGTGGTCCTGCAGCGGGCTGAGCGCAATCTCGACCATCACCTCGGAGCCGTCGCGCCGCTTGGCCACCAGTTCCATCTCGGTGCCCATCGGGCGCGGCTGCGGCTGGTGCGCGTACGCCGCGCGGTAGGCGGCATGGCGCGGCCGGATCACGTCGGGCACCAGCGCGTCGACGTTCAGGGCCATCAGCTCGTCGACACTGTAGCCGAGCAACTCGGCCGCCGCCGGATTGGCCAGAACGATCGCGCCACGCGCGTCGGCCACCACCAGCGCGTCCGGGTTGGCGGCGAAGAGCGAGCGGAAAACGCTGTGCTCGTCGAACGTCGACGGCAGCGCCGGGTGTGGCAATTCCGGAACGCTCATGGCCTCGGCGGGTTGCGGGCGCTCAGACCGCTTCGACCGGCGGCACCAGGATGTAGCCAGCGCCTCGGACGGACTTCAGCATCTGCGGCGCCTGCGTGTCGGACTCCAGCTTCTTGCGCAGCCGGCCCACCTGGACATCGATCGTGCGGTCGAACGGGCCGGCCTCGCGGCCACGGGTCTGCTCGAGCAGGAAGTCGCGCGACAAGACACGGCCCGCATGTTGGGCCAACGCACGCAACAGGTCGAACTCGCCGCTCGTCAAGGCCACCTCGACGCCCTGCGGGTTGGTCAGCCGGCGCGCGGCGGTGTCGAGCTGCCAACCCGCAAACCGCAGCCGGGCTGCGCGCGGATCGCTCGCGCTATGAGCGGCCTCGGGCACGGCAGCCGGGCCGGGCGACAACCGGCGCAGCACTGCCTTGATCCGGGCGAGCAACTCGCGCAGGTCGAACGGCTTGGTCACGTAGTCGTCGGCGCCCACCTCCAGGCCCACCACCTTGTCGACCGATTCGCCGCGTCCGGTCACGATGACGAGGCCGCAGCGCCAGTGTTCCCGCAACTGACGTGCAATCGCGAAGCCGTCCTCGCCGGGCAGCCCCAGGTCGAGCAGCACCAGGGCCGGCGGGTCGACCGCCATCAGCGCCATCAGCGCATGCCCGCTGTGAACCTGCGTGGCACGAAAGCCCTGGTTGCCCAGATAGTCGGCCAGCAACTGCGTGATGTCGACTTCGTCGTCGAGGACGGCGATATGGAGGGCTGGCATCGATCGGGGCGGCGGGCTGGACAAGACGGGCACCGCATCCGATGCGGCGTCCGGCGAGGGTATCAGCTTCGCCGCGCAGCCTTCGCGAGCCAGTGCGCCCGCCCGGGCCGGCGCGGGTCAGCGGTCGCC
>Ga0163144_10031072_pt1 | contig 10197 bp, 8 predicted proteins | sample OliLak19BULKMAT1_FD_123175 | JGI IMG/M metagenome (GOLD analysis project Ga0163144, IMG submission 123175) | Freshwater microbial mat bacterial communities from Lake Vanda, McMurdo Dry Valleys, Antarctica - Oligotrophic Lake LV.19.BULKMAT1 | ecosystem: Environmental > Aquatic > Freshwater > Lake...
CCGGGAAACACTCGCCGTCGCCAAACACATGGAAGCAATCGTCACGCATATCCTCGCGCTGGCACGCGGCGAACAGGGTCAGCTCGTGGTGAAACGGGAGGCCATTGAGATCGAGTCACTCGTGCAAACAACCTGGCAGCAGTACGTCACCCGGGCCGCGGAGCGAAATCTTAGCGTGCGACTCTCGCTCGAGCCCGTGACCGCATTTGCGGATGCCGCCCTGCTCCGCTCGATCTTGTTTAATCTCTTCGATAACGCCGTGTCCCACGCGACGGCTGGAGGGGAGATCGCGATCGTCCTCGAGAATTGTCCGACCGGCGCATCGCTTAAGGTCACCAACCCGACCGATGATTTGGAACCGGACGATGTGCCAAAACTATTTGAGCGCTTCTGGCGGAAAGAGTCCGCCCGCAGCGGAGGGCACCACGTCGGTCTGGGGCTTAGTCTCGCGCGGAGCCTCGCTGATGCCATGCAGTGGACGCTCACCGCCACGCGGCACGAAGAGCGTACACTCACGTTTACCCTGACGGCGCCGGCGACCTGAACCACGTTAGATCAACCCCACGCCGATAAATCGGCGCGCCGTAATGTTCGCGTAACGCCTCCTGCGCTAATGTACGCGACACGACGCCTCGACTGATGCCTGCATTTCTCCGTTCCCTCCTCTTTTTTCTCGCTGCGGCAACCGTTACAAACCTCGCCGCGCAACCGGGCGCCGACCTGGCTAACGTCTCCGGGAGGATCGTTGATCCCGCAAACGATCAACCGGTCGCGGCCGTCGCGGTCGCACTCCACGCGGCGGCTCACAGCGCGCCACTCCAGACCGCCACGACCAACGTCGACGGCAGCTTCGCGTTTGCGAGCGTGCCACCCGGGGAATACCGGCTGGTTTATGGCCGCGCCGAAGCCACGCAAGAGACGGCGGTCTTCGCCTTGAAGCCCGAGCAGCCGTCACACCAGGCCGGCCGATTGCCCCTCGCGGGAGACTCGCCGGTCGTGAAACTGGAAAAGTTTGAAGTATCTGCCCAGCAGCAGGCCTTTTATAATTCAATCGATCGAAAGGTCTATAATGTCGGACAGGACATCCAGAGCCTGACCGGGTCGGCGAGCGATCTATTGCAGAACATTCCGTCGATCCAAGTCGATGTCGAGGGCGAGATCAGCCTGCGAGGTGACAGCAATGTCCAGATTCTGGTGAACGGAAAATCGTCCGCCTTGCTCAACGGCAGCAATCGCGCCGTTGCTTTGGAACAGATGTTCGCGGGTCGAATCTCCCGGGTCGAAGTGGTGACGAATCCATCCGCTAAATATAGTCCCGAAGGCACCGGCGGCATTATCAATCTCATCCTCGAAAAGCCGACCGAGCCCGGCTATCTGGTTTCCACCCGAACCAGCGTGGGCAATGAAGGCCGCTATTCCGCCAGCATTACAGCCAACTTCAATCCCGGGAAGGTGAACGTCACCGGCGGCGTCTCGATCCGCCAGGATGAACGCGCGCGCATTTCATCCGAGGAGCGCGTCCACCTGGACGGATCCGGCGGAGTGCGTTTCTCCACGAGCCAGCAGAACTCAGAACGCAGCCAACCGTTTTCCCGCTCGGCTGATTTCGGAATCGAGTACGAGTTGGGCCAACAGACGGAGCTCTCCACCTCTCTGGAACTCAGCAGCCGTCGCACCTCCGGAAGTGGTATCCGGACAAACCGTACCCGTGATGCCGGCGGGGCGCTGACTGCTGATTTCGATCGGCTCCGGTCCGGACCAGAGTCGGAAACTGAGTTCGAATTCAGGATGGGCCTGGATCACGCGTTCGACGCGCGGGACCGTGAGCTGGCGATCGAACTTAGCTACGAGAACGAACGGGAAAGCGAAACCGAGAATTACACGAGCGTTTACCGGTTGCCGCTCGGCTGGGATGAACAGGAGACCACGCGGGCGAAAAACCGGGGGCGTGAGCTCGAGTTCTCCGCCGATTACGTCCATCCGCTGGGAGATTACGCGAAAGTGGAAACTGGATACGCCCTCGAAGCCGAAAAGACCGACGAGGACCTCGAACGCCGGCAGCTCAATCCGGTGACAGGATCGTGGTCGCTTGATCCCGAAACGTCCAATCGCTTTATCTACGAATCCGCGGTGCACGCCTTCTACGCCACCTACGGCCGATCATTCGGCCGGTTCGGTTTTCTGGGCGGATTACGCTTCGAGCAAACCTTCACCCAAACCAATCAGCTGACAGCCGCTCTCCGCGACGAACACGACTACGCTCGCCTCTATCCCAGCCTGCATCTGAGCTATAAACTCTCCGATGCTCACCGGTTGCATCTCAGCTATAGTCACCGGGTCAACCGACCGGACGGTGACGAACTGAATCCGTATCCGCGTTTTGATGACCCGTTGAATGTGGAAACCGGTAATCCCGAACTCGAACCCGAGGATATTCACTCGCTCGAAGCGGGCTATGAATATCAACATCAGGACACGACCTACCTCGCCACGATCTACCATCGTCAACGCTACAACGGCGTAACAGAAGTGACCCGGTTGGTGGGCAACAACACGCTCGTGACGCGGCCGGAGAATCTCGCCACGAGTGATTCGTCCGGGCTGGAGCTTGGGGCCGCGCGCAGTTGGCGTAAGCGACTGTCGTTGCACCTCAGCGCGAACGTGTATCGGAACCAAATCGACGCGCGCAACCTCGGCTTTACCACCCGACGGACGGCTCTGGCTTGGGACGCCAAGTTCAACACCAACTGGAAAGTGTCGGATTCATTCGCGCTGCAACTCACGAGCAGCTATCGGGCGAAACGCCTCACGGCCCAAGGTGAACGCCTCCCCAGTCACATCACCAACCTGGGCGCGCGCTACACCTTGAAGAACCGCCGCACCTCCGTGGTGCTGACGGTATCGGATGTACTTAATTCCCTGCAGAGCCGGTCCCGCCTGGACACACCCACACTTCGGAGCGATGTCACCCAGCGGCGCAGTGGCCGCATCGTGTATCTAGGAATTACCCATAGCTTCGGGCGCTCGACCCGTGACTCGGAAGAGAAGATGCAGTTCGACGAGAACCTGTAAACGACCGATGGGCCGCGTATAAACGGCAAGTCTGATCGTTCCTCAGCGCGCCGCGGGTGAATAGGGAATCGTTGATTTATGCAGTGCAATCCGAAGTTTGCCGTCATCACCCCGCCGGAACACCCAGGTCTTTTCCACCTTGGTCTCAGCGCCCGAAGTGTCGGTGAAGATTACGTGGCCCATCGTGATTCCAAGATTACCCTCTATATACGTCGCAGCATTCACGTACCGGGCCTTTGCCCAGGGCTTTAACGCAAATCCTTTGTCATTTGGATACGCTGGATCGCCACCCACAAAGTAAGCCAAGGCGCCGGCGCGGGTGACGCGGAACGTCTGCTCGCCATAGGCGAGGGTCGGCTTGAAGAGGACGGGCGCCATTTCATAATTGTAGGCGGCATCAATGATTTTACCTGCAAGGGCTTTGGCGTCGCCTCCTTCCCGGTGAGTCTTGCTAATTAAAAGAAGCGCATCGCACCAACCCTGCTGAGCCGATTCCAGCTGGGAAACTGAAATAGCAGCCGGCCCACCATGCGCCACGGCTTTGGCGTGAGCTACGCTGGAGAACACGAGGGCTGACATTAATAGTCCTGCGGTGAAAACTTGATTCATGGACAGTCTTTATGATAATGGCTTAGGTTGATATACTAGGGCAGTGAGGAATGGCCGCTCCCGGCAAGCAAGTCGGACTGGATTATAAAGTGACTGAAATTTTCCATGAATCGCGGTGCGATGGGCTCAACTGGCGGGATCAAGGAAGGTCGGCCGGCCATCGATCAGGAGAAGCTGCTGGGTGCCCTCCTCTGCCGCGGGCAGCGAAGCCAGAAACTCCTGGACGCTGAAAGCCCCGGTGCCGGCGATTTGAGCGTCGTCGTAACGCTCGATGGCCTCCGGGCCCCCGACGTCCGAGGCGGCAACGCGAGACGCGGTGACATTAACGACCTGCAAGGTGGCGATGGGCGACAAGGGCGTCACTTGCGCGTGCAGGCTCACAGCGTCGAGCAAGGCGATAGCCACGAACCGGGTTGCACACTGTAATCCACATTTCATGGATTTGCTCCGCGGGTTCGATAGGGGGGACTCCGATGACGTATTCACAGACGCTTTGGGCGTTTTTCCCTTCGCGATCCGGCCATACCTTGAGACCAAGCAAGAAGGCTCATAACCTGCTTTACTCCAAAGGAAAACTACATTCATGGATTAAAAAAAAAGAACCGTCAAAACCCCGCACACCTGTCCTCAAGTCGCTCAAAGAAGGTCCGATATCCTTCCCAGTGAACCCGCCTTTAATCACGACTGCATGTGCGGTGCAAGTGGCCGAAATGCTGCCGTCCTCGCCGCATATTCTCAGCGAACTGCAAACCCTCCTGAAGAACCCGCAAAGTGGCGTCCAGGAAGTGGCAGTTCTCCTGCGTCAGGACCAGGGGTTAACCGCCCGCATTGTTCGCATCGCGAATAGCATCGTTTTCAACCGGGGAGAAGGGGTCGGATCACTGGAAGAGTCCTTGGGCCGCATCGGATACACGGAAGTCCATCGGATGGCAGGCGCGGTGGTACTGCGCCAATTGTCGCCGATCGAGTTTAGTTTCTATCCCATCTCCCAAATCCAGTTCAGTCGGAACTCACTTCTCGTCGCCTTCCTCATGGAGGACATCAGCGCGCACAGCGGAGCCAATCCGCAAGTTGCTTATACGGCGGGACTGCTTCGCTCGATTGGCAAGCTTGTGATCGACACCGTCGCCCGGACTGACTTCAGCGGCCGGCAAGCTCCTCCCATTGGCGAAGAAGGCCTGCTGGCGTGGGAACAGGATTTTTTTGGTATCACTCATCCTGAAGTTGCGTCCGCCGTGCTGCGGGCCTGGAGGTTTCCGGTCGAAGTATTCGTACCGGTTCGCGACCATCTCCTACACCGTCTGGCCGTGGATCCGCTCCCCTCGTGCAAGATGTTACACTTGGCCGCAGCGACGGCCGACCAGCATGGGTGGGGACTGCCCGGCGAGAGCATTTATTGGGACGCGGCGGAGGCGAGCCGGGAGGAACTCGGTTTGAGTCCACCGGACCTCTCGGAAATGCTCAAGCGCGCTGACGAGCAGTGCGAGCATGTCCTCAGTGCGTGGGGGTGACGCCCCGACGAAGCCGACTAACGCGACGAGTTGAGGTGTGGGCGCACTCTCCCAGTTCGCTGAAGCCGTTGCCTCACTCCAGTCAGGCCCCCCGGCGTTAACGCTTGGAAAAAGAGACTTTCGCCTCATCGCGAAAACGTCGAAGCGACGTTCAGAACGCGTTAGTGGCAGCCCCGAGATCACCATTGAAGGCTGGAAGCAGCATGCGGTGGGCGAGACCTATCTCGGGCATTGACGCGGATTTTCCGCAATCGTTTGCTGCCTCTCATGCGCGATTCCCAGCCGACTGACCCTCGCACCTGCTATAAACGTGTCATCCTGAAGCTCTCCGGAGAGGTGCTTCGGGGCGGCAAATCGGGCGATCCGATCGATGGCGCGACCCTCGACAAGATCTGCTCCCAAGTGAAAGAAATCTATGATCTGGGCGTGCAAGTGTGCGTCGTGATCGGCGGCGGCAACATCTTCCGCGGTCTGGCAGGCGAAAAGCGCGGCGTTGATCGGACGACCGGCGATTACATGGGCATGCTCGCGACGGTCATCAACGGCCTCGCGCTGATGGATTGCCTCGAAAAACTCGGGGTCGATACGCGCGTGCAATCCGCAATTCCGATGAACCAGATCGCCGAGCCGTTTATCCTCCGGCGCGCCATCCGTCACCTCGAGAAAAAGCGCGTCGTCATCTTTGTCGCCGGCACGGGCAACCCGTATTTTTCCACGGATACAACCGCCGCGCTGCGCGCTTCCGAGATGCACGCGGACATCATCATGAAGGCCACCAAGGTCGACGGGATCTACGACAAGGATCCGAAGAAACATCCCGACGCTGTCCGCTACGACCAAATCACCTTCATCGATGCGCTCAAGCAGCGACTCAATGTCATGGATTCGACCGCGTTCTCGCTTTGCATGGATAACAACGTGCCCATCCTCGTGTTCGACCTCAACGACGAGCATGCCATCCGCAAGGCCATCTTTGGAGAGAAGATTGGCACCTTGGTGAAGAACTAAGGGGTTGGCTGAGAGTCGGGAGCGGCGCCTAAGCGTCTAGGGTTAAGTTGCTGGCGGCTCGATTTTCGTCCGTCCGCATTATATCGCCGCCCGACTCACTGCCTTCGGCTCTCAGTTACGGTGAACCGCCCTCGTTAAAATTAGTTGAGTGAATCACCGGGAAGTTGATCATTAAGAACAACCGACCGAAGGCGGCCACACCGGCTCCGACGCGTTAGCTCAACTCCACACCCGACCCGCCTTGTCATGATCATCCATCCGCTCCTCACTGAAACTCTGGCTAAGATGAAGAAATCCGTGGACCACACGCTCCACGAGTTCAGCAGTATCCATACCGGCAAAGCCACACCCACCATGGTGGAAAACGTGATGATCGAGGCCTACGGCTCCATGACGCCGCTCAAGCAAAACGCTGCGATCACCACCCCGGATGCCCGCCTCATCCAGATTCAGCCTTGGGATGCGACCCTGATTAAATCCATCATCAAAGCCATCCAGGAGGCCAATCTCGGTTTCAACCCGGTGCCAGACGGGAAAGTCATTCGCATTCCACTGCCCGAAATGAGCCGCGAACGACGCCAGCAGTTCGTGAAAACCGCGCAGCAGCTTGCCGAACAGGGTCGCGTCAACATCCGCAATATTAGGCGGGACGCGATCGAGGCAGGTAAAAAAGCCAAGCTCCCGGAAGACGAAACCAAGCGACTCGAAAAGGACATTCAGACCGCCACCGACAAAGCCATCGCCGAGATCAACGCGCACCTCGCGCACAAAGAAAAGGACCTGCTCAACGTGTGAGGCCGCCTCGCACCTCACTTTGCTTTCCCGCGTCAGCGGCCACCCTTCACGGTCGCGACTCGTTCCGCTGTCACTAGATGACTTCCAAACCGTCCCCGATCTCTCAGACGGCGCCCAAGCGCGTCGTCGTCAAGCTGGGCACCGGCGTGCTTACCTCCGGCGTGGGCCAGCTTGACACCGCGCGCATCGCGGCCGTCTGCGCGGAGTTCGCGGCGCTCCGCGCCCGTGGCACCGAGGTGATTGTGGTGTCGTCCGGCGCCGTCGGTCTCGGCATGGGCGCCCTCGGCTTGGCGAAACGGCCGAAGGAAGTCTCCAAGAAACAAGCCTGCGCCGCCGTCGGTCAGTCACGACTGATGCAGACGTGGCAGGCCGGGTTTGCGGTGCACGGTCTGACGGTCGCCCAAGTGCTGCTCACGCATGACGATCTGCGGGTGCGATCACGCTACCTCGGCGTGCAGGAAACTCTCCGCCAACTGATCGCCTACGGCACGATCCCGATCATCAACGAGAACGACACGGTCAGCGCCGCCGAAATCAAATTTGGTGACAACGATACGCTCTCCGCGATGGTCGCCAGCCTGACGCAGGCCGAGTACCTTGTGATTCTTTCGACGGCGCCGGGGCTCATCGATATGAAGGGCACAGGGAAAATCGTGCCCGTGGTCGCGAAGATCACGCCTGAGATCGAAGCGATGGCCGGCGGCACCACGAGCGAAACGGCCGTCGGCGGCATGGTTTCAAAAATCACCGCCGCCAAACTTGCCACGCGCGCCGGTTGCGGGGTGTTCATCGCCAGCGGCTCCGAACCCGCCATTCTCGAGCGTCTCTTTGCCGGCCGCGGCCCGGGCACGTTTTTCGTCCCCAGCGGCCTGCCGATGGAAGCGAAGAAACGCTGGCTCACCTACTTTCAGCGCCCGGTCGGAACCGTCTTCGTCAACGCGTCCGCAGTTCCCGTCCTGCGGGAAAAAGGCCGCAGCTTGCTCGCGGTCGGCGTGACCGGGGCGAAGGGCGATTTCGCCGCGGGCGACATCGTCAACATCGCCGGCCCCGAACTGACGCCCTTCGCGCGCGGCAAGGTCGCCTTCGGCAGCGAGGAAATTTCCTCCATCGCGGGCAAACACGGCGAAGAGGTCGCGGCGCTGTACCCCGCCCGCAAACGCCTCGAGGTTGTGCATCGCAACGAGCTCGTGCTCTTGTAACGCGCGGGTAGGGCCCGCGCCCGCGCGAAGCCTGCCTTGATCGAGGAAGTCTATCCCCAAACCATTTCACGCCCTCCCGCCGGAGGGCTGATTCACCTGCGTCAACTCAGCGATCCAAGGTTCTTATACCAATCGCTCGTGACGTTTGGACTTACGACCGACGAACGCGGTGTTGAGATTTCAAAACAAGATTCCTTGCCGATAGGTCATCATCGCGCCGCAGGAACTCCAGACTACCTCAATCATCCGCTCCTTCCGCGTAATCTGCTGGTGTTCGAATGTCAGCGTGACCGATCGACGGAAGGCGTTCCTTTCAAACGCCAATCTTTTAACCGCGGATGGCACGGATGGCACGGATAGCTGAGTCCATCCGTGTCCTCGGTGTGATCCGTGGTCAAAAATACCGCGTTCGCCGGTGGCATGGGTCCAAACGTCACGAGCGATTGGTATGATTCACTTTGTCACCCGCCCACGTCCTCAGCGCCAGTCGTACCGCACGCGATACGTGAGCACTTTTTCCGAGTCGGCCGGGATCGTCACGTTGAACTCGATCGTCTGTGCATCCTTCTTCACGAACTCGTCCGACTGCTGCAAAATCCGCCAGTTGCTCCAACGATACAGGTGCTCCACGACGCGCACCGTGATCGGCTCCGCCTTGCGGTTGCGGACTTTGATCTCGAAGGCCTCCTCCGCGTAGTCCTGCCGGTTCTGGCCGACGAAATCCGTGCGTATCCGCTCACCCACGACATCGAACGCATCGCCGGTTTTCACCCGGATCAGTTCGTTTCGCGCCGTGTGATCGAGCTCCGTTTCACCCGTGAATTCGATCCGTTGATCCGCGTCATCCTGCCGATAAAAACGCATGCGGCCCTTGGGTAACGGCAGCCCGAGTTTGTTCGCTTCGGTGTTTCTAAATTCCCGCATCACCCAGACCTTCTTGTTGCTCTGCGTCCCGTAACCAGGATCACGCATCTGGCCGCCATGATAAACGCTGAACATCGCCGCCCCATCGTAGACGTAGATCACCGGCGCCTTCACCCCCGTCGCCCGCATGAACTCCACTTGCTTCGTCTCGCGATCGCGCAACGTCAGTGCGCGCGGCAGGGAATAGAGGTGGAACTCATCAAACGCCTTCTCCGTGACCTGTCCCATTTCCGACATGTCCACCGCCATCGCTGCCCGCATCATTTCCGGACGCGCACGCTTCGCCACGATCTTGGCGACATCGCCGGCCATCAATTTCACCGCCGCCGCGTCGAAGGATTTGCCGCTGTTGTTCACCACCGTCACCCAGCCCACCACATCGAGCGTGTCGCCCTTTTCCGGCGCGATCAGATTGTAAGCCGCATGCCAGCTCATCCCCCCGGTAATGTACCCCAGCTCGGACTCGAATTTCGCCGGCTGCGACGCCGCAAGTTTCCACGTCAAGGTCGGCTTTAAAATCCCATCGCCCGCCAGCGCCGGAAACAAAGGCTCGCCGGGGAGCGAGAACCGCAACTTTCCGTCCACCTCGATGATCGGCGAAACCTGCCCGCCGCCCGGATTGTAACCGCTGCGGACAACTTTTCCGCGCACGGTGTATTCCTTTGCATCCTGATCGCGGACGAGAAAATCGAGCTCCTTTCCTTCGTTCAGCGCCAGAAGCAGGCCTTGGGACATCACGTCAGCCCGATAACTCTGCTCGAGCACCCGCAGTTGCACGCGACCGGTGGGATCACGCAACACCACGGAATCGGGCTCCAGCATCGCGGTCGCACCGGTAAAAGTGACGCTATTCTCGCCGGCCTTCAGATCGAGCGGGACGCGTTCACGCACGACCGCGAAGTCCTGGTTGTAAATGGTCAGCGCCGGCTGAGCCGAGCCGATGCTGCCAGCCAAAATAACGCCAAGAGATGAAAAGAAGCACCGTAGGTTCATAGATTGAAAGTTACTGATGTAGGACTCACGAACCAGCCGCCAGTTTCTTAGAATATCAGGTTCTTAGGAGCCCGGCGCGTTTACTC
>Ga0163144_10031073_pt1 | contig 10197 bp, 2 predicted proteins | sample OliLak19BULKMAT1_FD_123175 | JGI IMG/M metagenome (GOLD analysis project Ga0163144, IMG submission 123175) | Freshwater microbial mat bacterial communities from Lake Vanda, McMurdo Dry Valleys, Antarctica - Oligotrophic Lake LV.19.BULKMAT1 | ecosystem: Environmental > Aquatic > Freshwater > Lake...
ACGGGATGGGCATTCACCCATCCCGTTGGTGAGTCCAGAGACGGGTGGGTGCAGGGAGGAGCGCGAGAGCGTCCCTCCCTGCTGCGTTCATGGGGTCAAGATCACTTGCAGGGACCGTCCTGATCCATACTTCTCCTGCCAGCTGCACCGGCCAGAATTTCCGGAAGCTACAGCCTTCCATGGCTTGCCGCATCAGCGTCTGGTCTTGGGTCTTGAGGGTGAGGCGGACGTCGCATTGCGCGCCGCGGGATTCGTTCAGGCTGATATCCTCTCGTGGACGTGGCGGCGTGTCGCCGCCGGGTGGTTTACACCCGAGAGGATCCCCGTTTTTCAGTTGGCGACTACAGGCCTCCTAAACCAGGGGCGGACAACTGTCCGTATCCCAACAAAACGACCCTGCATTAGGCAGGGTCGTTTCGCGACTGGCCGCGGCCCAGTCTGCAACGCTTCGATCAGTCAGGATCAGCCGAGGAGCTTGAGTACGTTCTGGGGCAGCTGGTTGGCCTGCGCGAGCATGGCCGTGGCCGACTGCACCAGGATGGTGTTGCGGGTGAAGTTCGCGGACTCCTCGGCGAAGTCGACGTCGCGGACGGTCGATTCAGCCGACTTCAGGTTTTCGTACGAAGTCCGCAGGGAGTTCAGTGTAGTCTCCAGGGTGTTGGCCTGGGTGGCACCGAGCTTACCGCGAGCGGTCGAGACCGTGGTGATGGCAGCCGAGATCGAAGCCAGAGCGGCAGTCGCACCAGTTGAAGTCGACACTGTGCCGGTAGTGGCCAGGATGTTCGACATCGACGAGATCGACACCGTGGCAATCTGTCCTCCGAATGCACCCAGCTGGACGTTCTTGCCAGCGGCGTAGCAGCCGGTCAGCAAAACGGTTCCGGCGTACTGCGTCTGAGCTGCGATACGCGCAATGGACTGGGTGATGTTGAGGTACTCAGCCTGGTTCGCGTTCTTCTGAGAAGAATCGGAAGTCGCGCTGCTGAGCGAACTAAGGGCCAACTTCTTGGCCTTGCCGAGTAGGCTGTTCATCTCATCGAGAGAACCTTCAGCAGTCTGCACGAGAGCGATCGCCTGGCTGGTGTTGTCCATGGCCTGCTGCAAGCCACCAAGCTGGGCCCGCAGCTGTTCGCTGATGATCAGACCGGCAGCGCCATCAGCGGCGCGGTTGATCTTCAGGCCAGAGGAAAGCTTCTCCAACGACTTGGATATGGCATTGTCGTTCTTGAGCATCTGGCGATGCCCATTGAGGGCCTGGGTGTTGGTATTGATGCGAAGGCTCATGGTATCCTCCTTGGAAGTGGGTGAGAGCCGAGTGGCGGCGTCCGTGCCGCAGGCCGTCTCATCCGGCCCACGTATATCATCGGCTCTGACGCCCAGGACTTGAGAACATCCTGGAACACCCAGGCAGCGACCTCAAGCTCAGCGGGGTCTGCCAGCTCTGTGGACTGGCCATCTGCACGTAAGCCATTGCACACGCTTACCTTGACCTGAAGCCGCGCGCGACCCGCGCGCTTGGGGCAATGAGTGAAATCGCCTATGCAGAAACGGTTTTACGAGCGCGCCACTGCGCGCGGTCCCAGGGATGGCCTATCCGGAGCCCCTGAGTAGCTACGCCCCCGAATTAGAAGATTTTCGCCATGGTCGCCCATTCGGTTGCGGCCGCACCCCGTTCGTGTACCTCGGGCAACGCCACAAGCCGTTTAGCTTCAGACCAGAACAGCAAACCGACTTGGAACTCAACTCGGCCATCGGCGAAACCGACCAGGGAACCCCGTCCACCGTGCAGCGCCGGGTCCTGGACCAGCACCGGATGGTCCCCGTGCGCCCCCGCGATCGGTTGCACGTAGATGAACGGAGTAGTCAGGTCCGGACGGCCGGCTGCGGCAATCTGCTCAGCGTCTAGATCGCTGGCCCAGGACAGCAGGTCGGGAAGGTCGCGCGGCCACTGGTTGCTATTCGCTGCAGAGAAGCCTTTGGCCCTCTGGATCAGCAGCTGCATGGTTGCCAGATGCTGAGCGGCGCAGCTCGTCGTGTAGGACTCAAGCCAGTCCGGCAGCAGCCCCGGAAGTACGGTGAGACCTGTAGCCAACACTGTAAGCGGTCCCTCGCAGTCCACGCGCAGTCCGCTCGTCTCCTGTTTCGCTTCGGCCCATCCGCCAGGCAGATCGCTAGAGGCAAGAAGTCCAAGGAGGCGGTCCCAGGGCGAAGCCGAAACTGGGGCTGATCCGGGCGCCAGCGCAGTCCAGGCACGCGGTTGCCATTGCAGGCGGAGACACGCCTCCGCCGACCAGTCGGCCACGGTCACGACAGGCGCAGGTTGTTCATCGACCGACAGCCCATCCAGCAGGCGTGGTCCATCAGTGATATAGATGCGGTCGTGGGCCAAGCGCACGAAACCAACGCCACCTAGCCAAGCCAGAGGCAGGGGCTGCGTTCGCGCGCTGGCGACCAGGGTGGTAGCCACTTCTTGCGCGACTTCCCCGGTCTCAGGTTGGGCGGCGAGAATCCAGTGATGGAGCGCCGCCACCAATACCGGATGCTGCGGCAGGCTGATCATGATCCGCCTCGGCTCTCCGACCACAGCCAGCCAGACCGTACCTGAACAGGCCCCAAGCAGTTCTGCGACCGGGGCGCCAAGTCGCCGTTCCGACCAGGCAGCAGCGGCTTCAGCTTCGAGTCCGGCGGCCTGTATGATATCGTCGGCCACTGCCGCCAAAGATTCAGCTGTCAGGCCGGCCGCCAGAATCACGTCGGGCTGCTCGGGCAGGCCGATCATATCTGCCGGCATAATCGGCCGGAGTGGAGACGATGCCCCCGGAACCAACAGTTGTTCCCGACGTGTCGCAATATCCGCCTGCCATGTCACGCGAGTCAGCTTCCAGCTCTGCAGCAGCCGACCTACCGCTGCGCGCCGAGACACAGGCAATAGACCAACCCAGGCGGGCAGGTTGATCGAGCCGATCATATCCGCGTTGACCCATTGGTCGGGTACGGCTGCGGCTTCGGGCCGTAGAAGTTTGCCATCCAGGCCGCCGATCAGGGTCCAGGCCCCGGCCTGCTGAGCGAGCAGCCCGACCGGCATGGTCCGGCCTGACAGATCAAGATTTCCGATGGTTCCGAGCACGAGCTGGCCGGACGGCAGTCCACCCGGACGGCCGAGACGATCGAGAGCGAGGCGGAACTGTGTGCCGCCGGACAGAACAGCACGCAAATCGCCGGCTCCGCCTCCGGCAGTAGCGGCCATCCACGAACGCAGAGCTTCCTGACCAAGAAACCTGGCCAGCGATCCTTCGGCTAGACGACGCTGCAGGCGCTGCTGGTCTGGGATCATGAGGCTAAGCGCTGCCTCCCCGGCGGGCAGGCAGGCGGCAAACAACCAGGCAAGCAGAGGAAGGAAGGGACGACGCATATGACAGGATTCTCTGCTCGATAGTAATGGTGTCCAGCCGATACGCACGCGGCGTACCGATGTCGATACCCGGAAAACGCCGACCCCCATGCGACTATGGTCGCATGGGGGTCGGACTTTGGCCCGAAGACGCGCGCTCAGCCGTTCGAGAACGGAGCCGTGCTGAGGTTCACCGGGGTGCCACTGGTCATGTCGAAGTTCAGTTCGAACACGCCAGAGGCAGCGCCCTGGTTGGTTGCATTGTCCGGCACGCTGAGGGCCGGAACAACCAGGCGGACCTTGCCCACTAGGGTCTGCGGGATGCGCAGCTTGACCTCGTAGGTCTTGTTTGCCGTCAAGGCGACCACGGTTGGGGTGGACACGCTCACTACCGTGCCGTTGCTCGTGTACGTTGCGACCAGGGCCGTGGTCGGCACCGTCTTGGGTGCTTCGCTGAAGGTCAACCGCAGCGGGATCACCGCCAGGGTCGTGCCTAAGACCACCTCGGTGGTGAAGTTGGTCGGCTTGACCGCCCCATTCACCCCGAAGATCGGCGAACTGACCGCCACGACCAGCGGCTGGGTCGAATCCAGGATGCGCTGGAAGATGTTCGAATCCGGGATGAGTTGCAGGGCCACATCCTTGAGCTTATTCTGCGCTGCCAAATCTGCCGCAAAGTACTGCACCGATACAGGGCCTTCTCCAGGGATTAGGGTGAAGCTATAGGCCTTACCCGAACCGGCGAACTGGCTGATCACACCATTGAGGACCTTGAGCTGGCTGGGCGAGAACCCGGTGACCGGGGTCGAGAAGTCCACCTTCACCGGGTAGGACACAGTCCGCGATGCCAAGCTGGGCGCTCCGACCAGCGAGGAGATGACCGGGGCGCTCGGAGTCGAAACCACCGTCGCGGTGAAGGTTGTCGAGGCCAGACTGGTCTGGGCCGGTACGGCGGTGTCGCTGAGAATGACACTGGCCGAGACCGGTGCCGCCTTCACCGTCACACTCATGGTCGTGGCCGTGGCCGGGGCGCCGCCACGCTGGACCTTGATGTCGTACTTCTTGTTGTCGGTGTTCACATCGATGATACTGACCAGCGAGCAGCCGACCAGGGTCAGGTCGGTAGCGACCAGGTCGCGATTTAGCGCCGTGTCGCCGAAGTCAGCGCGGATGGTGAATGCGGTGGCTGAACCAGTGACAATGACGTAGTTGCCGGTGGCCGGGAAGAGTTCGCCGGTGGTATCCACGCTGGGGTCGGTGCGCAGGGCGGCTGCATCGGTGGAGACATACTGCCACACCGCCTTGGGCTTGGTCCGATCGACATCCACGGTGTAGGCGGTATCGGTCGGGGTGGCACCGTCGCCCGTCTTAAAGGTCTTGCTCGCTTCGTTATAGACGATCTGACCGTCCTTCAGACTAACCGTGGCCGAAAAGCCACTGCCAGTACGGAAGGCCATGGTCGGTGGCGAGGTGTAGCCTGAACCAAGTGAGGTGAAGCGGACGCCGACCACTTGAGTACCACCGGTTCCGCCCAGTACCGCGGTCGCGACTGGTGCGACCAGGCTGGTGCCAGCGCCTCCGGTAAAGACCACTGCAGGGGCCGCGTTGTACCCTGTGCCCTTGGTCACCACCGTGAAGGTGGTGGCAGCGGTGGTGCCGGCGTTGGTACTATCGTACACCACTGCAGCCACCCCACCTACCGTGGCGATCGGACCGGCCGTAGCCGTCACGGCCAAGCCCACCGCACCGGAACCCGGTGAGGGGATGACCGAGATGGTGGCTGTGCTGGTGAACCCATAGCCCGGGTCGGTGATGGTCAGCTCGCCCGTCTCGATCTTATCGTCACCGTCGTCGGTCCAGGCCAGCACTGCGCTACCGCTGGCCCCACCGCCAACCAAGAAACTAGGTGTTCCGACGTAGTTATCGCCAGGATTGACGATGGTGATGGCATCCATGATCTTGGCGGGGGTGGTGCCGATGCGGCCTTCGGGGATCGAAACGGTCATCAGGCCATCGGTGCTGCTGGGGGTGATGCCCAAGGTCCACACATTGGTCTGCTGTTGGCCAGCCAGGCCACTGCCCTTGCTTACGGAGGTCACTGCGCCGCCGCTGATCTGCACCTTGCTGGTCGGGAAGCCCGACGAGATGACCTCGTCGATCGGATTGCCGCTGGCATCCACAAAGGTGGCGGTCAGCCGAATCTCAGCCTGAGAAGTGGGACTGGTGTTGCCGTTACCCTTGCTGGCCGGCCCCTTGGGATTGGCTCCGATGGTCATTGCCGTCCCGTTCGGCTTGCTGACCTTGAGTGGCGGGGTGATCGAGATCTTACCCGCCGCGCCGCGCAGACCGGCAGTCACAGTGTAGATATTGGTGTCTCCTGCGAAGGTAACGACGTCGCCAACCCGAATGTCAGCGACGGCGTTGGTGTCTTCCAGGATATCTGCAGAGGCTGTATTATACGCGGTTTCGGTGCCCCCACTCAGAGCAAGGCTGAATGCACCGATAGCGTAGGTTCCAACCGTCGGATGAGCGATTGCGTAGCTGCCTCCATCGCCCTTGGCAATCGGCTCAAGATAGATCTTCATCGAGGGCGTGACGATGTAGATGTCACGACCGTCGGAGTACCCGCTGACAACCGAGGACGGAGATACACCCTGGGCGAAGATGCGGTGCAGAAGGCCGGGTGTTGCCCCAGCCGTCAGTACTGGGGTACTGCGAGCGGAACTGGTGGTCCAGGCCCCGGTACTGACATCGGCAATGACCGAGCCGAGTGTCACTGCGGCGGCAAGCGAACCGACATCAGATGAGCCCGACACGCTGGCCGGGATCACGCCCGTACCAAGGTTGCCCACGGTATCAGCCCCGGCCAGGGCGATCGAGATCAATCCGCTGGCGGTGGCATCAGCCCGGATCAGGGTGATGACATCATTAGCTGTGCTGGTAACCGTGCCGCTGCCATTGGTGGCCAGATTCACGGTGATGCTCTGGGTCGGATCTGTGCCAGTAGTGGCCACTGACAAGGTCGTGTTATTGCCCGCTTTGACCAGGTCGAGGGTGATGTTGGCTCCCTGATTCTTGGCGACGAACTGGAGATTGTTGTCGGTTCCGGTGCTCACCAGCTGGGTTGCAGCCTTGGCATACAGATTGACGGTCGACCCGGGCGAGGCGGTACCCTCAAACTCCGGAGTGGTGTCGGCAGTCTTGACGCCGTCGGTGACGCTCTCTTCCAGCTTGGTGATCACCGGGGTGGCCGGGGCCTGAGCGCTGACGTTGACCGAAATCTGAGGGGCATACGCGCTTGGTGTTGTGCTGGCCAGGTCGACTTGGCGGAAGCTCAGGAAGTTGATCCCCGTGATCAGGCCAGAGGCTGGTACTTCAGCATCGTTGGAGAATTCGTACACCCACTTGCCGTTGGCCGGCACGGTGATCGGCGTGAGCTGGATTTCCTTCCCTGCGCCCAGGAACATCTGCAAGGTGGCGTACGCATTGCCGGTGCCGTGGATCTGCAGATTGCCGTCAGACACCACGATGCTGGTGCCGGTGAAGGGGGTGTTCGGAGTGTCGTCGGCGTCTGTACTCGGCGAGTACCCGGTCAGGGCCGGGGTATCGACCGCCGAGAGCACGCGCAGGTTGAAGACGTTCGACGCCAAGGCGACCGCATTAATTTCGCTGCCGTTGGTGGCGTTGCTGTCATCCGCCGTGGCGTTGGCCGCCTTGGCGTCGGTCCACTTGGCAAACAGACTATGCGTCGCCTCGTTGGTAAGGGCCACGTCGGGCGTCCACACAGCGTCTGCACCGGACTGCGTGACCGTACCGGCGATAAGCGCACCTGGAATTCCACCCGGCGCAATGGCATTGGTGATGGTGTAGCCAGTGGTGTCGTTGGTCAGGGCGTAGGGTGTGATCACCACCGAGGTGGTGCCTCGGCTGACCTGGTACATAGCCAAGGTGCCGTTGGCTGGAGCAAAGTCGGCCCAAAGACCTACCTTGATCTGAGGCTTCAGAGTGTTGACCAGGTACTGGTTGTTGCCATCAGATGTCGGCGCTGAAGCCAGAACACTGACATTGCCGCCGGCGACCAGGGCCGGGGTTGGCGTGGTGATGACCCGCGAGGCGACCGTCGAGTAGGCCGAACTGAAGACTCCATTGCCATCCTGCCACTTGGCGCGGAAGTAGTAGGTGCCATCGGGCAGGGCAACGGTCGGGGTCCATACGCCAGCGGTAACGGTGCCCGCACGATCGGCGAAGGTCACATTGTCTGCGCTCATCTCCATGTCGACCGTGGCCGTGGTCGGGGTTTCGCCGGTAACCGCCACCGTGATCGTCGGCTTGTGGTTGGCGGCGTTGGACGTGACCGTCAAGGCGGGGATCTTGACGCCGATGATTAGGTCAAGCGAGCTGGAATCAGCGCTGGTGATCGCATCCTGACTGATCCAGCGGGCGCGGAACTTGTAGGTTGCGTTAGCAAGAGCTGCTGTCGGCTTCCACACATAGGGGCCGGTACCGGTGATGGTGCCTGCGACAGTACTCCAACTGGTGCCATTATTGGTGCTGGCGTCCATCTCGATCGTCGCGGTCGAGGGCACCTGATCTGTCACCGCGACGGTGATATCTGGGCGGGTCACGCTGGTGCTGCCGCTATATCCTTCGCTCAACGTCGGCACCGTGGTGACGACGGTGACATCAAGCGAGTTCGAAGAGCTCTCGACGCCTGCGTCATCCTTCCAGTAAGCTTTCAGCTTGAACGTGCTGTCTCCGATGGCTGCGGTCGGGCGCCAGGTCACCGGATCGCCAGACGCGGCGATAGCACCGGCGATGTCCAAATAGACGGTGCCTCCGTCCGTGCTCTTGCGCATGATCATCTGGTTGACGCCAAGGGTAACGTAAGATGCGGCGACCGCCGTAACTCCGCCAACGCTATCGGGGACGTTGGTGCTGTAGTTGGGACGGTTAATGCTGCCGCCGGTGGTCGAACTCAGTACGGGGTTGCCAGCGGTGGAGGAATCGATGATCAGGTCATATTTGATCGGTGGCAGGCCGACGCTGGTCAACGTGGTTCCTCCAGTGGTGATCTGGTAGACACTGGTCTGGATCTTGACCTTATAGGTCGTGCCATTGGTCAAGGTCACTGCGCCATAGTTGCTATCGTTAAAGGCCCAGATCGCCGAATCGACATTTGCCGTGGTTCCGGCGGTCAGGTCCGCACTCAAGAAGACGACCTGTGGGATCACTGGTACGCCTGGGGCACTGGCGGCTTCGATGTCGATGGTGACTTTGACCAAGCCCGTGTCAGTGCTGGAGTTGCTGTCAGGATCAATCGACGGGAGAGTCTTCGGTAGACCAGCCAGACCGCGCAGTTCGGGCCTGCCGTGGTTGGCTTTCACGGTCTGGCCGTTCCCGCTGCCATAGGTCAGTCGGCTGGCCCCATCGGTCTGCTCGATCTCGGTGATGGTCGGATCGTTCGCGACATAGCAGCGCCACGTCACGTTACCGGCCGAGGCGCCAACACTGCTGGCCGCGTCTCCTGGCGTAAACGTGTAGGTATGTAGGCCGATGGCTGGCCCAGTCGGTGGCGAGAATACCCAGGTTCCGTTGGTTGCGGTGGTGGCGGTGCCGAGTTCTGTGGCACCCTCCTTTACCAGCACGGTGTAGTCGGCGAAGGGCGGGTCGGTGGTAGCATCGGTGCCTCCGCTGAGTGCGGTGGCACCTAAAGCCAGGACGGCGACACTTCCATCATTGCCCGGGGCGTTCGACAGGGTCACCAGCGTGCTCGCGGTTCCATCTGCATTGACGTCCGTGATCACTGACGCGGCTGTCGTTGTGGAACCAGCTGTCACCGTGATGATGGCGGGGCTCGCCAATGTGCCCAGGCCGGCAACAATGACAGACGCGACCGCGCTGGAACCGCCTGAGATGACGATCGCAAACTGGATGTAGTTGCCGTTGACTCCGGCAGTGTCGGCAAGGATCTGAATGTCATTGTTGAGGCCGGCCGGGTTGGTGGTCAGGCGCGCCTTGCGGCTGACCGAGAAGTCGCCCAGCATGACTGGCGCTTTGAAGGTGGTGTAGTCTGACAGAGCCGAGGTGACGGTGTAGCTGGTGGCGTCGGGCTGGATGCTGCGCACGGCCTTGGCCGAGGCGGCAGCGTTGTAGTCGACATTGGTGGTCGACTTGAACATGAAGTTGCTGTTCAACGCCAGCTGGGCGACCTCGCCATCGCGCAGGCCGCTGACTACCACTTCCAAGGTCTGGGCATCGACCAGCTTGACCGTCTTACTGGCCCACGTCGAGGTACCGGTGAAGTTCAGGCCCGAACTGTACAGATCCGTGCCGATGAGCACCTCGGCGGCGTTGGTGCCGAGATCGACATTGCGCGCAGTGTTGAGGTACTTCGGATAGGCCGCCTGGGCAAACCCGACCGTGTAGGTCACCGTGCCGGATCCTTGGACCAGAGTGCCGCCCTGGGTCTGCGATGCCAACGGCACCGAAATGGTGGTGGCGAACTCCGCCGACTGGGCGCCAGTCGCCATGGCCAGGGCAAGCAGAGTCGCACTAATTGGGCGGCGGAAGCGGATGGGGGATGACACGGTCATTTGGGCGGTGGGACTCATTATGTCGTTCCTTCGGGGCATGATGTTGAAGCAAGATGGAGCGTGGGCGTAGAAAAGGCTGACGGTAGAATCGGCACGAGTCTCAGCGACTTGAGTGGAGATTGGCTGGCGGGCGTAGGCATGTCCGGTGGCCTGGTCGACCGAAGCCGCCGAATTAGATGAATACTTAAGAAATAAGATTCGATATACATGGAT
>Ga0163144_10031074_pt1 | contig 10197 bp, 6 predicted proteins | sample OliLak19BULKMAT1_FD_123175 | JGI IMG/M metagenome (GOLD analysis project Ga0163144, IMG submission 123175) | Freshwater microbial mat bacterial communities from Lake Vanda, McMurdo Dry Valleys, Antarctica - Oligotrophic Lake LV.19.BULKMAT1 | ecosystem: Environmental > Aquatic > Freshwater > Lake...
GCAGGCTGCACAACCATCGCGAATCTGTGCTGATCAGCGGCGTTGGCTTGATCTGAACAGACGCCATTGGTACCGCAGCACCCGGCGAGGGTGGCCAAAATGACGACGGCTGGGAGAACGGCCTGTGCCGCCCGCCGGGCCATGAACGCGGAGGCCGGTCGCGAGGCTTGCGAGATTGATTGCGACTTGATGTCGCGGGCAAAGTGGGCGTGGCGGTTCAATGATGTGCTCATGGCAATGACGGTTGAAGTACCAGTGTGCGGGCCAGTTTCAGAACCAGTGCGGGGCCTAGGCCGTGTTGCCAAGAATCTGGCAAGCGCGGATGGCGGGTTAATACCGCTGATTATTGCCGCCGCTGCGTTGCTGGGCGGGTGTGCTATCGATTCTGCGGTGAATTGTGCGCCGGATTTGAGCGGATCGCCGGCGGTGCGGGGGCGGCAGGGCACGGAGCGGTTTGAGTTTGTTCGTGTGGTTATGGGTGTGCAGGCCCGAATCGTGCTGTATGCCGCTAGTCGTGATGAGGCATTTGATGCAGCGAATCAGGCGTTTACGAGGCTCAGCGAGCTTGATGAGATGATGAGCGACTATCGCCTCGGCAGCGAACTGAACCGGCTGTGCCGGGCCGAGCCGGGCGTGCCCCACCCGGCGAGCGCCGAGATGTTGACGGTGCTGACGGTGGCGGAACAAGTAAGCCGGGCCAGTGATGGCGCGTTTGATGTGACGGTCGGACCGGCTGTGGCCCTGTGGCGAGCGGCACGCAAGAGCGGCATATTGCCGACTATGGCGGAGCGAACGGCCGCCGTGAGCCGGGTTGGCTGGCGCAGCGTGGTGGTGGACAGCGCCCGCGGCACGGTGACGCTGATGCGGGAGGGAATGCAGCTTGATTTTGGCGGGATTGCCAAAGGCTTTGCGGCAGAACAAGGGGTTTTGAAGCTGAAGCAACTGGGCTACGGAAGCTGCCTGGTGGCCTTGGCGGGTGATGTTGCCGCGGGGGACTCGCCGCCGGGAATGGGCGGCTGGAAGGTGGAGGTGATGTCCGGCCAGAAGCGAACCGGGCGGGTGCTTTTGGTGAGCAATACATCGGTGTCTACCTCCGGCGATGCGGAGCAGTTTGTAGAAATTGGTGGGAAGCGGTACAGCCACATTGTTGACCCGCGGACGGGACTGGGGACGCCGGGCGGCGTCTCGGTGACGGTGGTGGGCCGACCCGGCGCCGTTGTTGATGCGCTGGGCAAGGCTCTTGTTGTGCCGGGAGCGACGCGGCTTAATCAGGCGGCTCTGGTGCTCGCGCACTTTCGGGGATGTGCGGCGATTGAGATGATGCCGGGCCTTGAGGCCGATGGGGTGGAATCATGGCGAGTGTTTGACCCGGAGGGCATTTTGCGATTTGCTCCAGAGGTGAAACCTGATGGTCTGCACATTGAAGGCAGATGAACGAAGAGATGAACGCTGAGGGCGCAGAGGTACAAACCAGCTGCGCAGAGAAGAAAAGAAAGGGCGGAAATTCAGTGGAACCAACTGTTGATTTTAACGGTCCTAAATTCACATCGCTCAATTGCCCGGACAGAGAAACTACTTTCTTCATCTTGCATTGCTGTGCATTCCTTGATTCAGAATCTCTGCGAACTCTGCGTTCATCTCTTCGCTTGCCGTCAATCGACCCAGCGGTTGCGCTGGCCGCCCGCTAAACTGCATCATGGTGAGTGCTGCGCGATTTGTATTTTTAGGGACGGGCACCTCGGCGGGTATACCGGCGATTGCGTGCTCGTGTGCGGTGTGTGCGAGCAGCGACCCGCGGGATAATCGGCTGCGAACGGCGGGCGCGGTGCGGTTTGTTGATTGTGATGGGCAGGAGCGGGTGGTGCTGATTGACTGCTCGCCCGACCTGCGGCAGCAGGCCTTGCGGTTTGGCATCTCGCGGTGCGATGCGGTGCTGTTTACGCACAACCATGTTGACCATACGTGGGGCGTTGATGAGCTGCGCAGGTTTAACGCCGTGCAGCACGGGCCGATACCGATCTATGCCGAGCAGCACACGATGGAGCACCTGCAGCGGGTGTACCAGCACATCTTTGATCGGCAGAACAACATCAGCGATTCGTTCGTGGCGACGCTGACTCCGTATCGGATCACGGTGGGCGAGCCGATTGACCTTTTTGGCATGCGGTTTGAACCGATCCGCCTCATCCACGGCAGGCTGCCGATTGTGGGGTTTCGAATCGCGCCGACAGGGCAGCGCATCGGTGCGGAAGATTCGGCCTTTCCGCTGGCGTACTGCACGGATGTCTCGGCCATTCCGCCGGAAACATGGCCCAAGTTACGCGGCCTGCGCACCTTGGTGCTTGATGCCCTGCGGCACAAGCACCATCCGACGCACCTGACGCTGGATCAGGCGTTGGATGCGGCGGAGCGGGTTGAAGCTGGCGCGACGTACTTTATTCACATGTCGCACGACCTTGGGCACGAGGCGACCGAGGCGGCACTGCCGGAGGGCGTGCATTTGGCGTTTGATGGGTTGGAGGTTTGAGGGGGGGGTTAGTAAATGGCCAAATCGCTAAACTACCAAATGGACAAAGATGACCGGAACTCGCGAAGGCGAACGGCTGCGGGTGCGACAGTCAGGGGTGCGTGGAGAGTTTGACCGGCATTGAAACGTTCGGAAGGGTACAGATGTGCCGGGCTGGCAATTGCCGCTTGGCCGATCGGCGAACATTTCACCAGTTGCATGCTGTGCCGACACCGGCCGCCCTCAATCTCGCGCCGAAGGACCGGCAAAGCAAAACCCCCGCGCCGAACTTGTCCGGCGCGGGGGCTCAAAGAACTTCCCTACACCCGCCAGTTCTGCATTACCGCAGCAACGCGGGTCCGAACGATGAGTTTGGGCCACCCACTATCGTCACCACGCACGGATTGCTGTACACCACACGCCCGCCCGCGAGGCTAGTTTCGTTATACACGCCGCCGCTGACGAAAACCTGGCCCTGGGCGGTGCCACCACTCACCAGCGCGACGGCCGTCGACACCCGCCCGTACGGCGTGAAATATGTCCCAGTGCCCCCCTGTCCGTAGCTCGCATCAACCCACCTCCGACTTGAGCCGATCTGCCATTGCGAGACCCGCGGGCGAGAGGTCTGGATGAGTCCGGCGACGTTGGAGATGCTGTCGCCGAGTACAAAGTTGGAGCAGCCAGCGGGCGTAACGAAGGTCAGGGCGGGGTTGGAGAAATAAGGAACTCGCGTGCTTGCGCTGCAGACAGTGCCCGAATTGTTGGCATAGGCCATCGTCGTATGCCAGTGGTCAGTGCAGGCCAAGCGGTTGCAGCTCCAACGTTTGCCGTGCGGAGAGCTGGTCACGGCCGAGCTGCAAGCCCCCTGGGCGGCATCGTGGCAAGCACCGAAGTTGTGGCCGATCTCGTGGGAAAACGTAGCTGCCCAATCATTTTCGGAACACACCACGGAGAAACCGAGATCAGCAGTGGCGTTCTGAAGCGAGATGGGCCGATACGCGACACCGAGGGTGTTCCCGGACCCCGTGCCCGAAGGCCATTTGTACCGACGCAGCAGCACGACATGGTCGGCCCGCACCATCGAGCGCATACTTGGGAGACTCACGAAGTTGCCGCTGCTGCTGCTCATAGCCGCCAGATCGGTACTGCCCGAGGCGGCCTCCTGGTAGCCTGGGATGAGATCAACTCCGGCGACTCGCATGACCACGCCCGTATTGGAGTTGGCCGAACGCATATTAAAATCCGCCACCAGGAACTGTGCGACGCCGCGAAGCTGGTCCGTGCTGTTGTTCAGCAAGCCGCGATATTCCACGCTGGCCAAGAACAATACATCAACTACATTGGTCGGGTCGGCGGCGCTTGTGATGCCGAAGTTCCCATCCCCGCCGTTGCCGATGTCGACCCCGCCGTCATCACCACCAGGCGGATTCACGGGCGATGGGCTCGGTGTTTCGCACCAGCCGGATGCCGGCTCAGCGCCGGGCAGGATCAGCGTGTTTCGTGGCGGCAAGTCGCCGATTGGCGGCGCGAAGCGGACGGAGAAGCGCTCCTTGCGGTCGTAGTCGCGGACCTCCAGCACGATCGCCTCGCGGTAGCGTGACAAAATGAAGTCACTGGCCGGGATACCGGCGATCTGGCCGTACCAGTTGTACTGCTGTTCGCCGAAGGTTTCCTTGTGGACAAAGACGAGTTCCCGAACCTCGCCATTGATCAGCGGAAAGGCGCAGTGCGTGTCGCCGCCAATATCCAGAGCGTCAAGGAACGGCCAGTTGTACTCAACGGTTCGGCCCTGAATCTCCCCGGGCCGCAGCGCCTCGGGCGGTTCCATGCGGTCGCTGGCGAACAGCACAAGCGGTGTGAGCGGGCGGTTGGATGGGGCAACGCCGCGGTCATAATCCAGAAAGCCCGCGCTGCCCAGGAATCGAATGCCGCCGGGAACGCGGGCCAGGGGTACTTCGTGCTCGTGCGCCGCGGGCAGGGGCACCGCGGGCTGGGGCGCCGGGGGCTGGGGCATCGGGGCCTGGGCTTGTGCAGCGGCCGTGAGTGATCCGGCAATTGTGGCGATTGTGGCGATGGTCAGTGCGATCCGGGTCAGTGTGCTCGGAGTTGAAATGCTCATGAGAATTGCTCCTTATTAGTAGATGTTGCTGCCGTGTCGGTTACTGCAGGTTGACCAGCACCAGCACGAGCCCGGTGCCCTCATCGAGGTTGCTCATGGCCTTGCCGATGACGGCCCCAGGCCGACGATCGCGGTCCGTGGCCTTCATCGCGTGGCCACGGAGGTCGCTGGTTGTCAGCAGGTCGCCGGCGCGAATTTTGCCCCCCGCCGCGGTGCACTTGACATAGACCCGACCGGTCATCGCGATCAGCGTATCGCCATCAAGCACGCCCTGATGGCCGAGTTTGATGCCCGCGTTGACGCCGCCAGCACCGGACACCACGCCCGCCACCTTGGTGTCATACTGGGTCCGGGACGAATACACGAAGCCGGGCCGGTCGGGGTCGATGCTCATAAGCGTTCCGGGCTCGACCTTTTCGCCATCGGTGGTAAAGCCCTCAACAATGTCGGCCCCGCCGATGATTTCAAGCTCTCGCGTGCGGGTGCGGCCGTTGACATCAAGCCGGGCAACTGGTGTGCTGGTGCCAATGCCGACGTTGCCGTTTGGCAGGAAGTACGCGTTGGCATTCATGGCGATTGTGTCGTTGCTGCGCGTGTAGCTCATGCCCCGCCAGCCGGTCGGCGTCGAAAAATACAGTCCGCTGCCTCCGTCGGCCCCCGTTCCGCCGGTGATCACGAGATCTGTTGAATTTGGATATCCCGGCACTTTGCCCATGTGCACGCCCTGGGGCATGGTGCTGTAGTTGTTGGTGGCCATGGTGGTGGCGACCGAGAGCCCGCCAGGTCCGTTGTCCAGCCCGATGCTCAGCCGGCCAGCATCGGTCAAGGTCATTGCCGCGGTGCCGCCGGAGCCGCCGTCGTTAAACCATGCAAAGGGTGCCCCGGTGGTGACCATCCGCATCCACCGCCCGCCGATCTGCGAGTACAAGCCAAGATCAGCGGTCGTCGTCAGCGGCGTCAGGCCGTTCTGGATCACGCCGCTGCGAACCGTTATCCGGCCATTGACATCCAAGGTCTGCGTGGCATTGGCAGTTCCGACCCCAAGCCTGCCGAGGTACGACGCGGTTCCGGCGGATTCCGTAAACGGCGATGCACCGGTTGTCCCCTGCGGTCCCGCTGGTCCCAGCAGCCCCTGCGGACCGATCGGGCCGATAACACCGTTGATGCCCGCGGCCCCCTGCGGACCCAGAGGACCTGCCGGCCCCACAGATCCTGCGGGCCCCTGCAGTCCGGTGGCGCCCGGTGTTCCGGGTGTCCCGCTCAGGGCATACAACGCGTAGGGAGTAGCGGTGATCAACTGCCGCGGCTGCATCACGTCAAACCCCGTCCCATCGGCACATGTCAGTGAGGCGTCGGAGCGGACCTCAATCTCCAGATACCGCGTCTGACCGTTAAACTGCGGCCCGAAGTCAAGCATGGTCCCAAATACGCCGTCGGTGACTGTGATATCTTCGTTGCACAGGGTGGCGCCGATCTGGTTTCCGCCGCTCGCCGCATCATATAGGCGAAACCGAAGATCGACCGTGGCGGCTGGCCCGACCGTTGTGCCAGTGAGCCGGCCCTGATAACTAAACCCGGTCGAGGTGGGGGTCTGGGCAAGCGCTGAAGCGGTTGCGGCAAGGACGAGAAGGGCGGCAGTGCGATAAAGTTTCATAAACTCAGTTCCTGTATACTGGGATTCTGTCGGGGCGACGAGATGTCGCCTTGAATACGGCCTGCAACCGCAGCAGCCCGCCAGAAACAATCACGCAAGAACCCGGCTGCGCGTGTCAAAAATGATGGTAAAATAGCTTACCGCGATGCGTTCGCATTCGGTTTGGCAGGCCACGGCAAAATACAGCACAAAGCCCACCTGAACAGTTATGGACAAGCCGGACTTTAACTCGCTGGTGGACACCCTCGGCAAGCCGGGCGGGAACGCCGCTGCGCTGCTTCTCCCGCTGGTTTATGACGAGCTTCGTCTGATCGCCCGGGGCATCATGGGTGGCGAGCAACAGGGTCAGACGCTGCAGCCAACCGCCTTGGTTAATGAGGCCTGCGCCCGACTGCTGAGCACACGCACCCTGAGTTGGAACGACCGCGCCCACTTCATGGCGATCGCCGCACAGGCGATGCGCCAGATCCTTGTCACCCACGTTCGAAGTCGCCAATCAGTCAAGCGATCGGCGACCGGGCAGCGGGTCACCCTTTCAGACATCGCCGGCGATCCCATGGAGGTTGATCCTATTGACCTGCACGATGCGCTCGAAGAACTCGCCGCACTAAACCCCCGCCACGCCCGGCTGGTGGAGCTGCGGTTCTTCGGCGCACTGAACCTCGAGGAGGTTGCCTTCGTGATGGAGATATCGCTGAGTGCGGCCAACCGCGACTGGCGTGCGGCACGCGCCTGGCTGAGCAGCCGTCTGCGCCGCGATGGCTCGGTGGAGCATCCATGACGCCCGAGTTGTACCAGCGTGCCACCACCATCTTCTCCGCGGCGACGCATCTGCTCGCGGCCGAGCGACAGACCTATCTCACCACCGCCTGCGAAGGCGACAAGGAACTGCTGCGGGTTGTCACCGAGATGCTCGCCGCCGATGCGGCGCCACTCGTACTGACCGGCGGCGCCTCGCTGCGACTCGGCCTGCAGCAGCTGCTGGGTGAAGAATCGGACCGGTCCGACACCACGCAGGCTGGCGCTGCCCGACCGGATTCCTCGCCACGCTTCCGCATGCCCGAACGGATTGGGCCGTACACCATCACCGGGTTCATTGGCCGTGGCGGCATGGGCGAGGTGTTTGAAGCCCGGCAGGAAAACCCGTCGCGCGCTGTGGCGGTAAAAATCTCGCCGCTGGCGGCGGCCTCCCCTGCTGCTCTCCGCCGCTTCGAGCGCGAGGTGGAGTTTCTCGCCCGGCTGACGCACCCGGGCATCGCCCAGATTTACGACGCGGGAATCGCCGACATGGGCGGCGTCTCCGTTCCGTACTTTGCGATGGAGCTGGTGCGGGGCACGCCCCTGACGGAGTATGTCCTGCGGCATGACCTCAATCTCCGCCAGCGTATCGAACTGGTCGCATCGCTGTGCGACAGCGTGCAGTACGCGCACCAGCAGGGTGTGATTCACCGCGACCTGAAGCCCGACAATATTCTCATCCCCTCGGAATCCGGTCCGGTCGTCGCGGGGCGGGTACCTCTCGCGCGGATCCTGGACTTTGGCATTGCCCGGCTGGCCCACGGCCAGCTGGGCGATGACGGTGGCGCGATGGTGACCGAGGCCGGTCAGCCCATCGGCACCCCCGGGTTTATGGCTCCGGAGCAGATCCGCGGCGAGAACGCCGCGATTGACACGCGCTGCGATGTCTTTGCGCTGGGCGTGATCGCCTACCTTTTGTTTGGTGGCCGCCCGCCGCACGGTGACCCCGGTTCAAGCGTTTATGCGCTCACCAGCGCAACGCTTGAGCAGGAGCCCGCACGGCTTGGCGCCCTTAATCGTGCCTGCCGAGGGGATCTTGAAACCGTTGTGGCGATGGCAATGCACAAGGACCGCGACCGCCGCTACGGCAGCGCGGCGGAGTTTGGTGCTGACCTGCGCCGCGTGCTGACCAGCGAACCGGTGACCGCCCGACCGGCCACCGTCGGGTACATCCTGCGGCGGTTTGCCGTGCGGCACAAGCCGCTGGTGGCCGCGGTGGTGAGTGTGGTTGTGCTGGCGCTGGCGGCGGGCATCTTGGTCTTTGCCGCCTACCGGGGCGAGCAGCGGCAACGGCTCGCCGCGGAAGTGGCCCGGGCGGAGGCCAGGCGCGAGGCCCAGGCGCAGCAGGACATCACCAGTTTTCTTGTCTACGACACCTTCGGCGCCGCATCGCCATCGCGCCGGGGCACTTCCGTGCGCGCGACGGAGCTGATCGATGAGGCGGCCGCGGCGGTTGATGTACGCTTCCCGAACGATGCGGTGCTGCGCGGACGCGTGCGTGCGGTGATCGCCAACATGCTCTTAGGCACCGGCCAGTCCGTTCGTGCTGAGCAGACCGTGCGCAAGGCCGTTGATGAGTTGGGCGGCGGGTCGGGGGCCGACGACGAGTGGCGCTGCGAGGCCCTGCGGCTGCTCGGCGTCACACTTTCGGCGCAGCGAGAGAAGCAGCAGGAGGCCAGGACGGTGCTTCAACAGGCGATGCAGTGCGGCGATGCGACCAACCCGCGTGTTGCGTTGAACCGCTCGCAGGCGGCGCAAACTCTCGGTGAGGTGCTCCAGCGTGCCGGTGAGCATCAGGAGGCGCAGCGTATTCTCCGCCGGCTTATAGCCGAAACAGTTCCAACCGACGATGCGAGCCGCGTCCTGGCAGCCTCATCACGCGTGAGCCTCGTGGCGCCGCTGCAGGCCGCCGGCGGCAGCGATGCGATCGAAACTCTGCTGCGAGAGGCAGTGGAGATGAGCGGCCAGGGAACCCGGGCGGGCGCGCCAGCCGCGCTCGCTGCGCGGAACAACTACGCGGCTTTTCTCGTCGGACGTGGCCGGTTCACCGAGGCGGAACCGATCGTGCTGGACTTAGTCGAGCGCGTGAAGCAGACCTTCCCGCCGGATCACCCGAGTGTTGGATATGTCTTGGCAACGGCGGCCAGTGTGCTGGTTTCCAACGGTCGATCAGTTGAAGGGCTGGCGATGGTCAGCAGAGCCGTGGAGATCATGCAACTGGCCAAGGACGACGGCGATTTTGAGGTTGAGAAGTTGACTGGTTTGGCATTGCGGCTCCACACCAGCGCGGGTGATCGCGATGGCGCTCTGCGGTTCTTGGGGCTGCACCTGCGGGCGCGCCTGCTGGCCGCTGGCAGTGAGGAGGGCGCCGGTGTGCGAACCCGGATGAGCGAGTACCGCGACCTGCTGGCCAGTATGAATCCCGCGATAGAAAGCATCGATGCCGGGTTGCTCGCTTACATGAATCAGTGCCGGAACGAAATTCCGCTCATCGTCAAGGCTGGCGGGCTCCAGCAGTCCCCGAAGGCGGCGCGACTGATGGCAAACCTGGCCAGAGCGTCGCACTCTCTGCGGGAGCGGCACCCCGGTGTGGCTGCCGAAGCACCCGCAATGCTGACCGCGGCGCGGGCGGTATTGGCGGTCTCAAAGCAGCGTCAGGAAGACTCTGTACTTATTGAGGCAGTATCCGCGGAGTTGGCAGGGAAGTGAACGCGACAGCACGCCTTACTTCAGCAGGCGCTCCAGAAAGTGGATATCAACCCCGCCGTTGCGGAAGTCTGTATTCTCCATCAGTCGCAAGTGCAGCGGCACAGTGGTCTTGATGGGTTCAACCTTGTACTCACGCAGGGCGCGGGCCGTGCGGATGATGCACTGTTCACGCGTGTCATCATGCACGATCAGTTTGGCAACCATGCTGTCGTAGTACTTGGGCACCGTGTAGCCCGTCACCACGTGCGTGTCGTTGCGGACGCCGGGGCCGCCGGGTGGCTGCCAAGTGGTGATCAGCCCGGGCTGCGGCATGAAGTTACGGGCCGGATCTTCCGCGTTGATGCGGCACTCAATAGCGTGGCCACGAACCTTAATTTCATCCTGCCTGTATGGCAGTTTCTCGCCAGCGCA
>Ga0163144_10031075_pt1 | contig 10197 bp, 4 predicted proteins | sample OliLak19BULKMAT1_FD_123175 | JGI IMG/M metagenome (GOLD analysis project Ga0163144, IMG submission 123175) | Freshwater microbial mat bacterial communities from Lake Vanda, McMurdo Dry Valleys, Antarctica - Oligotrophic Lake LV.19.BULKMAT1 | ecosystem: Environmental > Aquatic > Freshwater > Lake...
CAGGCTCGCACCATCGCCACGCGCTTGCTGGCCAACCCCGTCATCCAGCGCGTCAGCTTTGAGCCCTACACGCCCGCGCACTTCCCCGTCGCCGCCGCGCACGACCACGCCCCGCGCTCTATCTCCCTCACCACGCTCACTGATGAGCAGCTCACCAAGCTCTCACGCGCCGCGCACCTGTTCCTCTCCCTTGACGAGATGCGCGCCGTCCAGGCCCATTACCGCGCCCTCGCACGCGAGCCGCGCGAGATCGAGCTTGAGACCCTCGCCCAAACCTGGAGCGAGCACTGCGTACACAAAACCCTCAAGTCCTCCGTCCGCTACCAGGATTCCGTCGCCACAAGCACCATCAACTGGCACAACCGCCCCGGCGTCACCGTCGAGCCCACCGGCACAATCCGCATTGACAACCTGCTCAAGTCCACCGTCGCCGCCGCCACCTTTGAGCTCATCGCCGAAGGCCTCGACTGGACCCTGAGCGTCTTTAAGGACAACTCCGGCGTCATCGCCTTTGACCAACAGCATGCCGTCTGCATCAAGGTCGAAACCCACAACCGCCCCAGCGCCATCGAGCCCTACGGCGGGGCCGCCACCGGCGCAGGCGGGTGCATCCGTGACGTCATCGGCACAGGCCTCGGTGCCAAGCCCATCGCCAGCACAGACGTCTTCTGCGTCGCGCCACCTACCACCAGCGCAAGCACACTCCCACCAGGCACACTCCACCCAAGACGCATCCTCACACAGGTCGTCGCTGGCGTCCGCGACTACGGCAACCGCATGGGCATCCCCACCGTCGCCGGCGCAGCCGCCTTCGATCCCCGCTACGTCGGCAACCCGCTGGTCTTCTGCGGCTGCGTCGGGCTCCTCCCACGCCACCTGACCTCCGGTGCCGCGAGCCCCGGCGACCGCATCATCGCCCTGGGTGGACGCACCGGCCGCGACGGCGTCCACGGCGCCACCTTCTCCTCCGCGCAACTCGAGCAAAACGCCGCCGATGAGTTCGGCCACGCCGTCCAGATCGGTAACGCCATCACCGAAAAGCAGCTCCTCGACGCCATCCTCCGCGCACGCGACTTTGCCCTCCCCAGCAGCCACGCCAACGACCACTCCAGCGGCCAAACCAAGCCGCTCTACACCGCCATCACCGACTGCGGTGCCGGCGGCTTCTCCTCCGCCGTCGGCGAGATGGGCGCAACCCTCGGCGCGTACGTGACGCTCGAAAACGCGCCGCTCAAATACGCCGGGCTCTCGCCCACCGAGGTCTGGATCAGCGAAGCCCAGGAACGCATGATCCTCGCCGTCCCGCCGCAGAATCTCGCAGCCCTCACGCGCATCTGCCAAGAGGAGGGCGTTGACATCGCCGACCTCGGCCACTTCGGCACGCCGGGCGCCGAGCTGATCCTCACCCACAACAGCGTCGAGGTCGGCCGCCTGCCCATGGCCTTGCTCCACGACGGCATCCCCATGCCCACACGCGACGCGCGGTGGTCGCCAGATCTTGCCCCGCTCTCCACCCCGCCCGCATCAACCCCTTCACACCACCCCAAAGACACACTCCTCGCACTGCTCGCCGACCCCAACATCGCCAGCAAGCACTGGATCATCCGCCAGTACGACCACGAGGTCCAAGGCCGCACCGTCATCAAGCCCCTCGTCGGCCCCGCTGGCCGCGGGCCCGCAGACGCCGCCGTCATCGAGCCAATCCCCGGCAGCGACCGCGGCATCGCCCTCGCCTCGGGCCTCGCGACCGCCGTGGGCGATCCCGCGCTCAACGGCGACCCTTACCTCATGGCCCTCAGCGCCGTTGACGAGGCCGTCCGCAACGCCGTCTGCGTCGGCGGCGACCCTGACTACTGCGCGATCCTCGACAACTTCTCGTGGCCCAGCTGCACCAAAGAGGGCAACATGGCCGCGCTCGTCCGCGCGTGCGTGGGCTGCTACGACGCCGCCAAGGCTTACCGCACGCCGTTTGTCTCAGGCAAAGACTCGCTCAACAACCAGCTGCAATACACCGACGCGCACGGCGTCCAGCGCCTCATCGAGATCCCTTTCACGCTCCTGATCACCTCGATGGCCATCGTCCCAAGTGTCGCCGCCGCCATCACCAGCGACGCCAAAGCCCCCGGCAGCACGCTGCTTCTCGTCGGCCCTTTCAAGCCCGAGCTCGGCGCGTCGCACGCGCAGCGCCTGCTCGCCTTGCCAACCAACCTTCCGATCCCACGCGTTGATCTTGCCGCTGGCCCAAAGACCGCCCGCGCAGTCGCCAAGCTCATCGCCCGCGGGCTTATCAGCAGCGCTCACGACGTCTCTGATGGCGGCGTGCTCACCGCCGTCGCTGAGATGCTCATCGGCGCCACCGCGCCCCTGCGCGCCGGGCAGCCGTCCATTGGCGCGAGCGTCAACACCGCCGCCATCGCCCGCTCCACCGCGCCCGAAGACCTCTTCGCCGCGGCCTTCGCCGAGTGCCCGTCTTGTTACGTGCTGGAAGTCGCCCCGCACAACCTCGCCGCCGCCCGCGCCGCACTCGACGCCACAAATGTCGAGCACCGCACGCTCGGCCAGCTAAACGCCTCGGGCGTGCTCACCGACGACTCGCTCAAGCTCTCCGCCGTCGCCGGCGACCTCGCGGGCACCTGGCTCGCACCACTAGACTGGTAGCCCCAACCCGCCTTGCGTTTCCCTTCAAACTTTCCACTTGATGTTGCACCCCATGCTCGGCAACTGCGGCTCGGGCGCGGGCTCACCCGCCAGCACCGCCTCCAGCGCCGCCCGCAGGTCGCGTCCCGTCACCGGGATGTCGCCGCCCACGTACTTGCTCGGGCGGCTGTCGTCAAGCTGGCCCCGATAGAACAGCCGCCGCTTCGCATCAAACAGGAAGAAGTCCGGCGTGCACGCCGCCATAAACGCCCGCGCCACACCCTGGCTTTCGTCAAACAAATACGGGAAGTCATACCCCGCCTCGCGCGCCTCCACCGCCATCTTCTCGGGCGAGTCGTCCGGGTGCGTCACCACGTCATTGCTGCTGATGGCCACCACCGCAACCCCGCGCGACCGATAGTCGCGCCCGAGCTTGGCCAGCTCAGCCCGCACGTGCTTGACGAACGGGCAGTGGTTGCAGACGAACATCACCAGCACCGCCGGGCTTCCGGCAAAGTCGCTGTCGCAAACGACCTGTCCACCGCGGGTCGTGTCGGGCAGGGCAAAGCCGGGCATCGGCATGCCCAGCTCGGGCATCGTCGAGGGTGTGCGGGCCATATCGGGGCTCCAAGGGCGTGATGGGCGTGGTGGCCGTGGTGGGCGTGGCGGGCGTGGTGTGAGGGTCCGGCGGCAGTCTAGGAAACCAATGTTCCACGTGGAACATTGAGCCCAGAAGCGCACAACCCCGGCGTTGCTCAGGCGCTGGCCACAACCCCAGCTCAGAATCGCCCGCTCCAAAAGTCGGTCTGTGCGGGCTGGATGGCCTTGAACGCCTGAGTGGTGGGGATTGCGACAGGTTGTAGCGGCGGGGCTTGGACTCAGCGCCGGCGTGGCCGATGGAACTGACAGCGCCCGGCCGGCATCGCGGCGGACGACTTATCGACCAGACACGGAAGGACCCCATGCCTGCCAACCGCTCACGGACTGAGAACTGGAAGCACTGCCTAGAGCAGATCGCCGAGCGCGGCGGCGCGGTAGAGATGGCCGTGAAGGTCGACCACCTGCTGAACCCGGGCGGAGACCTGATCTGGCGCGTCAAGCTGCTGAGCGTGACCGAGCGTGAGATCGTGGTTGAGCAGCCAGCGGTGGTCGGCAAGACGTTCCGCCTGAGCCTGAACACCGAGCTGGTCGTGGGCATGACCATCGGCCAGAACCGCTGGATGTTCGCGACGCGCGTGATCGGCGTGCGGCAGCTTCGCAACGCGCAGGGGCGTGCGGTCTCGGGGCTGATTGTCGTGCTGCCCGAGCGCGTGGAGCGGTGCAGCCGACGGAGCTTCTACCGCGTGTCAACGGCGGAGTTCCAACTCCCGGGGGTGGAGTGCTGGCCCCTGCTAGACCCGGCGAGTGTGGTCCCGGCGGAGACGGCCAACCGCCTGGCGTTCGAGGCCAGGATCAATGGGCACAGCGCGCCGGGGCTTGAGATCGCGGGAAGTCATGAGGGTGAGAGCATTCTGCCCGAGGTGGGGCCAAAGTTTACGGCGCGGCTGCTGAATGTTTCGGGCGGCGGCATCGGTTTGATGCTTGACGATGGGCAGGTTGGGGTGATGAGCTCGAGCGGGCACGTGTGGGTGAGGGTGGACCTCAAGCCGCACCTGCCGCTGCCGGTGGCGATGACGGCCAAGCGCGCGCACACACACCGCGAGAGTGGCGGGGGGATTTACTCGGGGCTGAGCTTTGACTTTGCGTACCACCCGGCGCACCAGCAGTTCGTGGTCGATGCGTTGACGCGATACGTCGAGAGCGTCGAGGCGCAGCAGCGGCTGGCGCGGGCCCGCGAGGCGGCGTAACAAGAAGATAAGCTGAACTCAAAGGGCTCTCAGAGCGCGAGGGGGAACAGGCCAAGAGGCAGTTTAAAAACCTGCCCCACGCGATGCGAGCCAGATGGGGTAAAACTCGCTGCCCAGAAGGCCAAACTACGGCTGGGCGTCGAGTGTGGGTGTGGGTGTGGGAGTGGGTGTGGGTGCGGCGGTTGGAGTGGGTGCGGAGGTTGGGGGTTTGCGTGGCAGCATTTCTGGCGCGCAGGCGAGGTTGTACGCCGTGATCGCGCTTACGAGCGCGGACTGGCGGAGGTACTCTTCGATGGCGAGGTCTTGGCGGTCGTGCTGTGTGTGCCAGCCGTGGCCGTAGTCGGCGCGGCCGACCTCGTCCCAGAAGAACCCGGGTATGCCGACCTGGTTGAAGCTGGCGTGGTCTGAGCCGCCGCCTTGGTTGCCGGCGCGGACGTTGACGTTGAGCCACTTGGCGTCGGTCGTGCTGTAGAAAACGTAGTTGGCGGGGGCGGTCGCGGCGGCGAGCAGTTCAACCTGGGTTGGCAGGCACTGGAGCCCGCCCTGCGTGTCGGTCCCGCCGTCATCGACAAAGCAGGCCGAGACGTTCGTGACGAGAGTTTCTTTGTTCTGGTCTATGTACGCGCGGCTACCGAGCAGGCCCTGCTCTTCGCCGGTCCACAGCGCGAATCGGATCGTGCGCTTGGGCTTGGCGCCCGCGGCCATCAGCAGTCGTGCGGCCTCGATGGTGACGGCGACGCCGGTGCCGTTGTCTACCGCGCCCTGGCTGCCCGGGCCGTCCCAGCTATCGATGTGGCCTGAGATGATAACAACCTGCTCGGGCCACTGCGTGCCGACGATCTCGGCAAAGACGTTGCTGACGGGGATGGGCCCTGGGCTGAGCGTGTGCTGCAGGTCGGCCTCAAGCTCGATGCTCTCGGCGTCGGCCAGGCGGCTGTTGATCGCGTCGTAGTCGCTGCGGCGGACAACCAGCTGCACGTCGGGTGGGATATCGCTCTCTGCGCGGCTGCGCCAGCCCGTGGCGGCGGTGGTGCGGACGTATTCGTCGCGGCTTGCAGAGATTGTGCCCAGGATTCCGTCAAAGATGATGCGCTGGGCGATGGGGAGGTCTTCCGCGCGTTTGCTGTTGGCGGCGACCTCCACGCGGGCGTCGAGCTTGGCAGTGAAGGTCTGGGTCATGCGTTCCTGCACGCCCCTTCGCCCGGCGGGCGGGGCCGACTTGACCAGGACCCAGGCACCCTTGAGCTGGTCGCGGAGAACGTCGTATTCCTCGGTGGTGGTGGGCATGCGGACGATTCTTCCGCGTGCGGGGCCGTCGGTCCCGCGGGTCCAGGCAAGGGTGGTGAACTGCAGCTCGCGGAGGGTGTTGCGTTCGATGGTGGTGTTGCCGTCGTCGCGTTTGCGTTCAACGGCGCTGAGGAGTTTGAGGGTGCTTGGCCCGCGGTCAAAGCGTGTGGCGATGGTGCCCCAGGGCGCGACGCTGACGTTGGCCAGGCCCCAGGCGCGGAGCTGGTCGGCGGCCCACTGGTTGGCTTGTTCGCCGCTGGTTGATCCGGTCAGGCGCGGGCCGATGGTTTGGGCCAGGTGCGTGTGGTGCTGGATGACACGTGAGTCGGTGCGGGCCAGATCGATGACGCGCGCGATGGTGGCGGGGTCACCCATGGGGATGGCGGGAACGGGCGAGTCCTTGCCGTCGATCACGGCGACAGGAAGCTGCGGCGTGGCGGGGGGCGCGGGCGGTGGCTGGCTGGCGAGTGCGGGTTGCAGGGCCAGGGCGAGCGCCAGCAGTTGCGCGCAGGCCTGAATGGGGCGTTGAGGGGAGATCGGCGCGATGTGGGACGGCGCGGTAGGGGGCATGCTGCCAGCATACATGGGCGGGCGCTATCGTGCCACCCATCAGCACAGCACCAATCGACGCGGCGCACTGACCCCAGACGGGGGCGGCCCGCGGAAGAGTCAGTGGCCCACGGGCCCAAGACGGCGAGCACCATGCCCAGCGACGCGACACGGACTAATAAGGTTGAGCGAGCGACGAAGGACGCGGGGACGGGCCCGGCGGCGCTGACGGGCGCGCGCCCGGTGGTGGTCGCGGCGAATGGTGCCGCTGGCGGCGCGGCTGCTGGCGCGTCAGCCGCTGGGAGCGCGGGTGCTGGCGTGAGCGCTGGCGCTGGCGTGGGCGTGGGGGTGGGGGTGGGCGGGTTTGACGCGGCGCGGTCGATCCGCGTGCGCGGTGCGCGTGAGCACAACCTCAAGGGCATTGACGTAGACATCCCGCGTGACAAGCTGGTGGTCATCACCGGGTTGTCGGGCAGCGGGAAGAGCTCGCTGGCGTTTGACACGATCTTTGCCGAGGGCCAGCGGAAGTACATGGAGAGCCTGTCGGCGTATGCGCGGCAGTTTTTAGACCAGCTCAAGAAGCCTGATGTTGAGGACATTCAGGGCTTGCCGCCGACGATCGCCATCGAGCAGCGGACCAGCGGCCACAACCCGCGCAGCACGGTGGCGACGAGCACAGAGATCTACGACTATCTGCGGCTGCTGTTTGCGCGGGTCGGCGCGCCGACGTGCTGGCACCCGGTGAAGCTGCGCAAGGACGGCGGCGTGCAGAGCCGCTGCGGCAAGCCGATCACGGCGACCAGCGCCAGCCAGATTGTTGAGTCGGTGGTCGCGCTGGCCGGGCCGGGCGGTTTTCGGCTGATGGTGCTGGCACCGATGGTGCGGGCGAAGAAGGGCTTCCACCGCGACGTGCTGGAGCAGTTGCAGCAGGGCGGCTGGAGCAGGGCGCGGGTCAACGGGGTGATTGTCGATCTGCGCGAGGTGCTCAAGGACGCGGGTGACAACCCGCTGAAGCTGGGGCGGTATGAGAAGCACGACGTGGACGCGGTGATCGACCGCATCAGCCTGGTGGTGGGGCCCGAGGGTGCCGACGCGCGGCAGCGGCTTGCCGAGAGCGTCGAGAGCGCGCTGAAGCTCTCGGGCGGGACGGTGGTGATTGGCACCGAGGTTGGCAAGGAGGGCGGCGGCAAGGAGGTTGCGAAGGAGGCGGGCCCGCGCGAGGGAGGTGGTGGTGGCGCGGCTAGTGGTGCATCTGCAGGTGCTAGCGGGTGGTATGACCGGACCTACAGCGACAAGCACGCTTGCGCTGAGCATCCGGAGTGTGCGTTGGCGGAGCTTGAGCCGCGGATCTTTAGCTTCAACTCGCCCTTTGGTGCGTGCCCTGATTGCGACGGGCTGGGGACGCTGATGGAGCTGGACGAGGGGCTGATGGTGCCGAACCATGAGCTGAGCTTCAAGCAGGGGGTGGTGCGTGCGTTCAACAAGAACCACGCGGTGCGGTCGTGGTTTACCAAGAGCCTTCGGCGGATGTGCCGCGCGACGAGCGCGGGGTACTACGAGACGCCGTTTAAGGACCTGCCGGCGGACCTTCGGCGGATCGCGCTGCACGGGACGACGCCGGCGGACACGACCAAGTTTGGGTTCAGGTCTGCGGGCGCGATCCCCGAGCTTCAGTCGTGGTTTGAGAGCACCGAGAAGCAGGACGTCAAGGAGTGGCTGAGCCAGTTCATGGCCAGCACGCCGTGCAAGGCGTGCCGGGGTGATCGGCTGAAGGTTGAGAGCCTGTGCGTGTACGTGCGGAGTGGGGCGTTGCTGCCGGCGCGGCTGGTGGCGCGTCGGGTTGAGCACGGGCTGAGCGACGACGCGGCGCTAGTGAGCATCTCTGACGTGTGCCGGCTGACGATCACCGAGGCGATCGCGACGCTTGACGGGCTGGTGCTGAGCGTGGAGCAGCGGGCGATCGCGGGGCCGATCCTGAAAGAGGTGCGGGCGCGGCTGGGCTTCCTGGCCAGCGTGGGGCTCGATTACTTGAGCCTTGACCGCAAGACGGCGACGCTCAGCGGCGGCGAGGCTCAGCGCATCCGTTTGGCGACGCAGGTGGGCAGCGGGCTGGTGGGCGCATGCTACGTGCTGGACGAGCCGACCATCGGGCTGCACCAGCGCGACAACGACCGGCTGATCTCGACGCTGCGGCACCTGGCGGACATCGGCAACAGCGTGCTGGTGGTCGAGCACGACGAGGACATGATCCGCGCCGCGGACTGGGTGCTGGACATAGGGCCCGGGCCCGGCGTGCACGGCGGGCGTGTGGTCGCGGCGGGCACGGCCGAGCAGATCGCGCAGCACCCCACGAGCCTGACGGGGGGGTACCTCTCCGGGCGGCTGAAGGTTGAGCTGCCCGAGAAGCGGCGGACGCTGAGCGAGAAGCGGGCGGTGACGGTCAAGGGCTGCCGACAGAACAACCTCAAGGGCATCGATGTGAGCTTTCCGCTCGGCGGGCTGGTGTGTGTCACGGGCGTCTCGGGCTCTGGCAAGAGCACGCTGGTCAACGACATTCTGCTGGCGGCGGTCAGGCGCGAGCTGCACGGGCTGCGCGTCAAGCCCGGCGAGTTTGACAGGGTCGTCGGGGCCAAGGGGATTGATCGGGTGGTGGAGGTGGACCAGTCGCCTATCGGGCGCACGCCGCGGAGCAACCCGGCTACCTACACGGGGTTTTTCGACGACATCCGGAAGGTTTTTTCGTCAACGAAGGAGGCGAAGATCCGCGGGTACGAGCCGGGGCGGTTCAGCTTCAACGTCAAGGGCGGGCGGTGCGAGAGCTGCCAGGGGCAGGGGACCAAGAAGATCGAGATGCACTTCTTGCCTGATGTGTTTGTGGAGTGCGAGGTCTGCCGGGGCGCGCGGTACAACCGAGAGACGCTGGAGGTCAAGTACCGCTCGCGGCACATCGCTGACGTGCTGGACATGACCGTTGAGCAGGGGGTTGAGTTTTTCGAGAACCATCCGAAGGTCAGCCGGTCGCTGCGGTGCCTGCGTGATGTGGGGCTTGATTATCTGAAGCTCGGGCAGCCCAGCACGCAGCTCTCGGGGGGCGAGGCGCAGCGCGTCAAGCTTGCGACGGAGCTGGCGGGTGGCACGCCGGTGCTTGAGTCTGGCGACGGTGCGCCGGGCGCGAAGGTGCCCGCTGCCGCCGAGGGTGACGACGGCAAGCTGCGCAGCAAGAAGATGACCGAGAAGATGGCCCAGCGGATGGCGGCCATGGCCAAGGGCGCGCACACGCTGTACGTGCTTGACGAGCCGACCACCGGCCTGCACTTTGAGGACATCCGCAAGCTCGTCGGCGTGCTGCAGCGCCTGGCCGACGGCGGCAACACGCTGGTGGTCATTGAGCACAACCTGGACGTGATCAAGTGCGCCGACTGGATCATCGACCTTGGGCCCGAGGGCGGTGCCCGCGGCGGGACGCTGGTGGCGAACGGGACGCCCGAGGACGTGGCGAAGACGCCGGCGAGCTATACGGGGCGGTATCTCAAGCCGTACTTGAAGCGGTAGGGGCCGGTGCATCGGCGGGGGAATTCTCGCTACGCTCTGGTAATGACTTTGGCGGTGCTGAGCGTGCTGCTGGCGTGCGCGGGGCTGAGCGTGCCCTTGGTGTGGCTTGCGCGCCGCGCGGGGCGGCGGCTAAGCGCGCTGGACGGCGCTGGCGTGCCCGGGCAGGTCAAGGTCGCGGTAAGACGCGTGCCCAACACCGGCGGCATCGGGCTGGTGATGGCGATGCTGATAGTGGTGGGCGGCCTGCTGCTGGCGGTCGCGCTGGGGCACGGCGCGGCGCTGGCTGAACTGGCAGAGCGTGCGATGGAAGTCTTCGGCGGCGCGA
>Ga0163144_10031076_pt1 | contig 10197 bp, 10 predicted proteins | sample OliLak19BULKMAT1_FD_123175 | JGI IMG/M metagenome (GOLD analysis project Ga0163144, IMG submission 123175) | Freshwater microbial mat bacterial communities from Lake Vanda, McMurdo Dry Valleys, Antarctica - Oligotrophic Lake LV.19.BULKMAT1 | ecosystem: Environmental > Aquatic > Freshwater >...
AACCGCCCCTTCGCGTGCCACTGCGCCAGCCGGGCCGAGGTGCCCGTGCCGCAGGGCGATCGATCGATGGCTTTTTCGCCGTAAAAAACGGCGTTGCGGGCGGTGGACGTAGGGTCGAGGGGTTCGCCCGTCCATAAAATGTGACTCAGGCCCCGAATGGTCGGGTTTTCGGGATGCACGAACGAGTGCGCCTCATTCAGCCGCTGCCGCAGCACCCGGCTCCAGGCTACGAGTTGTTCGGCGTTGAAGTGCTGCAAGCCCGGAAAAGTGGGTTGCTCGTCCACGATGGCGTAGAAGTTCCCGCCGTAGGCTACGTCCACCGTCAGATCGCCCAGGTCGGGGCAGGACACGGTCAGGTTTTCGGCAGCGAGGTACGATTTCACGTTCGTAATCCGCACCGATTTCACCTTTTTTCCTTCCTGTCGGTACTCGGCCCGTACTAGTCCGGCGGGCACTTCGAGGTGGAGCACACCCGGCGTTTTGGGCGAAATCAGGCCCTGCTCGATGGCCACCGTGACCGTGCCGATGGTGCCGTGCCCGCACATGGGCAAGCAGCCCGACGTTTCGATAAACAGCACCCCGGCGTCGTTTTGTGGATCGGAGGGTGGGTAGAGAATGCTGCCCGACATCATGTCGTGGCCGCGCGGCTCGAACATCAGCCCCCGGCGAATCCAGTCGTATTCACGCAGGAAATGCTGGCGTTTTTCGCTCATCGAAGTCCCAACCAGGTGCGGGATCGCCCCACCCGTGACCACCCGCACGGGGTTGCCGCAGGTGTGGGCGTCGATGCAGAAAAAAGACTTGACGGGCATAGGGATAAGTGGGGATTGGGTAAGTGGGAAATTGGGTAAATTGAAGGGTCACGCTGAGCGGAGTCGAAGCGCACCGTCGCCACACCACTACGCTTCGACTCCGCTCAGCGTGACCCTTCAGTGCCCAACCCCCACTTCCTCCACCAGCGGCAGCACGGGCCGGGTGGCTATTTTTTCGTCGATGAATCGGATCAGGTCATTCCGTTCGTCGTTGATCAAAGACAGGCGAGGGGACCGAACAAACTCGGTGCCCAGGCCCACCCGACTTTGGGCCAGTTTGATGTACTGCACCAGCTTGGGCTGAAGATCGAGTTCGAGCAGGGGCAGAAACCAGCGGTAAATGGCCAACGCCTCGGCGATCCGCCCGGCTTTTACGAGGCGGTAGAGGATCACCGTTTCGCGGGGAAAGGCATCGACCAACCCGGCCACCCAGCCGTCGGCCCCCAGTACGAGTTCTTCCAGGGCCAGGGTGTCGACGCCGCAGAGAATCTTGAAGTGGTCGCCGAAGTGGTTGCGCATCCGGGTCACGTTCGACACGTCGCGGGTAGATTCCTTCACGGCTTGAATCGTGGGTAGGGCGGTCAACTGCTCGAACATGGCCAGCGTCACTTCGATTTTATAATCCACTGGGTTATTGTAAATCATGATCGGCAAGTCGGTCGAACGGGCTACGGCCTTGAAATACTCAACCGTTTCGCGAGGATCGGCTTTGTAGCGCATGGGCGGGAGCAGCATCAGGCCCGCCACACCGAGGGCCGCCGCCCGTTCGGCCTGCCGGATGGCCGCCGCCGTGGCCCCTTCGGCAATGCCCAGCACCACCGGCACCGCACCCACTACGTGGTCGAGGGCCTCGCGCAGGAGGGTATCCCGCTCGTTGTCGGTCAGCGTGCTGGCTTCCCCTAGCGAACCGCCAACGATGACCCCCGACACGCCCGCCGCGAGTTGGGCGTGGAGGTTGGTCACGAAAATGGGGAGGTCGAGTTGGTCGTCGGCGGTGAAGGGAGTCGTGAGCGCCGGGAAAACGCCCTGCCAGGAAAGAGTTGCCATGAAAATGTATCAAGTGGACTTCAGCAAAGATACCAGCCGCCTGATTTGTTTTGTAACGTCAGGCAAGACGGGCGGCGAAAAGCAAAAAAGAAGAGAACTTGCAGCCCGTTTTTGCGCGTTTGCTTTTCGGAAAAATTTTATGTCCCCAGCTCTCCTCCACCTCGTACAAGACCCCGCCCTGAAGCGTGTCATCGCCGCCATTTCGCTGCCTGAGCCCAATCCCTCGGGCGATTTGTACTACGATTTGCTCGACAGCATCGTTTCGCAGCAACTCTCCACTAAAGTGGCGACGGTGATTTTCAACCGTTTTCTGACGCTCTTCCCCGGCGAATACCCGCACCCGCACCAACTCCTGGCGCTCGACATTCCGGCGCTGCGGGCGGTGGGCTTGTCCAACTCGAAGGCGGCTTACCTGCAAAATGTGGCCTTTTTTTTTGAGCAGGAAAAGCTGGCAGGAAAAGACTGGTCGGGAATGGACGACGACGAAATCATCCGTTACCTCAGCCAAATCAAGGGCGTGGGCCGCTGGACGGTCGAGATGATTCTGATGTTTACCCTCCAGCGCCCCGACGTGTTTCCCGCCGACGACCTGGGCATCCAGCAGGGGATGATGCGCCTCTTTGACCTGGAACGCGACCGGCACCTGAAAGCCCGCATGATGGAACTCGCCGACCCCTGGCGGCCCTACCGAACCACGGCTTCGCGGTTGCTGTGGCGGTGGAAGGATGGGTGAGAGACGTTTTCCGAAAATGCGTATCTTTCGTTCAAAAATCAGACTTTGCCATGAAAGCATTGGGACTTGTGTTTTCGGAAGACGACGAAGACGTCGTAATGAAGGCGCTTCGAACGCTACAAAAAAGCAGCTCGGTTAAAATTTATCCCGACTCGCCGGGCCTACCTGGAGAACCCTGCACGCGGGAAGAATTGGATCAACTTCTCGCAGAAGCCCTTGAAGGGCCTTTTTACACCCGTGAAGAGGCCAAAGCTTACCTAGAATTATGACTCCAAACGCCCGACAGGTACGTTACTCACGGCGCTTTCTGGGAACCTTGCATGAAATCCAAGAGTACGTGGGCCGGGAAAACGATCGGCGAGGCAGGCAATTTGTTTCCGCCGTGTACGATTTTATGATTACCGTGATTGAACCAAATCCGCTTGCTTTTCCGCAGGATGCTACCAAACTGGCCCCCTCACATGAATTCCGTCGGGCAGTTTTTCTTAAAAACTACGTTTTGTTTTATCGGGTCACTACCGAATTTCTGGATTATCTTCTCATCCAGCACACCAGCCGCTACCCTGGCTCCCTTTCGTTGGAGTAACCCCCGCCCCTTCCCCGCTTTATTTTTCTAAACCCCAACCATGCGTTTTACTTTGCTTTTCCTGGGTAGTTTATGGCTCCGCGCCCAAGCCCAGACACCCCTGCCGCTGGCCGATTTGACGGCTTTTAAAAACCCCTCCAACGTTTGGAGAGTCGTCGGAGGCGTGACGGGCAGTCCGGCGTCCAACGTACTCACTGCCCAGCCCGGCACGGGCGTATTGCTGAATACCCCCGGCAAAACGCTCTACCAGCGCGGCGACAACCTGATTACCGCCGCCGACCACGGCGACGTACACCTCGAACTGGATTTCATGCTGCCCAAAGGCTCCAACTCCGGCGTGTATTTGATGGGCCGCTACGAAATTCAACTCTTCGACAGTTGGGGCGTACAGCGTCCGAAACTCATCGACTGCGGGGCGATTTACCAGCGTTGGGACGAGAAGCGCGGCGCGGGCCGTGAAGGCTTCGAGGGTTTCCCGCCCCGCCAGAATGCCGCCCGTGCGCCCGGCCTCTGGCAACACCTGAGCGTGGATTTTGAAGCACCGAAATTTGACGCCAGCGGCAAGAAAACCCGTAACGCCCGGTTTGTAAAAGTGCTGTTGAACAACACGCTGCTCCACGAAAACATCGAACTCAGCGGCCCCACGCGGGCGAGTGCCTTCAACGACGAAACCCCGCAGGGCCCGCTCATGCTCCAGGGCGACCACGGCCCGGTGGCCTTCCGCAACCTGAGCATCGAGCGCTTCGACAAAGGCCCGCTGGCTACTGGCCCGGTGAGTTACTCGTTTTACAACGGCTACGCCGAAACCATTCCGGGCCTGTTTACGAAAACCCCCGACGTGCAAGGCACCGCCGACGCCATCAACGTGAAGCTGGCCCAGAACAACCAGTACCTGGCGCGGTTCGAGGGCAGTTTCACCGCCGACGTAGCCGGACCGTACGAGTTTTCCCTGCAACATTCGGAAATCGGCACCCTCGTCGTCGATAGCGACACGCTCCTCAACCGGCAATGGGGCGAGCGGCAACTTATTTCTGCCAACAAAAACCTGACTCCCGGCAACCACCGCTACACCGTGCTGATTCGGAAGGGACAAAACTGGAAAAAACCCGCCGTCGGCTTGTTCGTCAAACGCCCCGGCGGGTACGCGCAGGCGCTCCACAACCCCAACTCCGTGCCCGACCCCGACCCGGTGCCGCTCATCGCGGTGCAACCCGGCGCGGAGGTCGAACTGGTGCGGGCTTTTGTCTATAAACCCGGTTTCAGTCGCGGGGATGGGGGCAAAAAATTGCGGGTGCTCCACGTCGGCGACCCCACGGGCGTTCACTACAGCTACGACCTCGAACAGGGCGCACTCCTGGATTTGTGGAAAGGCGAATTTCTGAACACCACCGACGCCTGGCATGAGCGCGGCGAAGCCCAAACCGTGAAACCCCTCGGCGCGGTGCTGCCCATCTGGGGCACCAGCCCGGTCACGGCCAGCGCCCAGACCCTGCCCGATTCGACGGCGGGCGTGGTGTTCAAAAACTACCGCCTCGACCCCGCCGGCCACCCGACCTTTCGGTTTACGCTGGGCAACCTCGAACTGACCGACCGACTGCTTCCCTACGAAAACGGGCGCGGCCTGAGCCGCGAAGTGGGCGTCACCGGCGGCGCGGCTACCGTGCGCCTGGCGCGGGGTACGGCGATTCAGTCGCTTGGCAGCGGACTGTACCTGGTCGATGGGCAGTTTTACGTCCAAACCGCCCCGAAAGGTGGCGCCAACGTGGTGTCGGTGGGCGGGCGGCAAGAACTCCTCGCCCCGATTCCCAGCGATGTGGCGATGGTGAAGTACGAGATGATTTGGTGAAACACGTCATGCTGACAATTCCATTGCGGACTTGTTTCGGCAGGATGAGCAACCTAATTTTTGTTTTTGAAAATTCACAATGAAAAAACTGGCCTTCCTCCCCCTTCTGCTCAGCGCATTTTGCGTCACGGCCCAAAAACCCGCCACCGAAGAAGATTTCTACGCCCTGCGCACCCTGCCCATTCCCGAAAATGTAGTGCTCGAAGTGGGCGGCCTCGTGCCCCTGCCCGACGGACGGCTGGCCGTCAGCACCCGGCGCGGGGAAATCTGGATGGTGGATAATCCGTACCTCAAAAACGGCAGCCAGCCCCACTTCAAGCGCTTCGCCTCTGGCCTGCACGAAATCCTGGGGCTGAACTACAAAGACGGCTCCTTCTACTGCGCCGCGCGGGGTGAATTGACCAAAATCACCGACGACGACGGCGATGGCCGCGCCGACCGCTACGAAGCCATCGCGCAATTGCCCATCACCGGCAACTACCATGAGTACAGCTACGGCCCGTTGTTCGACAAAGAGGGTAACATGGTCGTGTCGCTCAACGTGGCCTGGGTGGGGTACGGGGCGAGTCTGGCCAAGTGGCGCGGTTGGATGATTAAAATCACGCCCGAAGGAAAAATTGAACCCTGGGCCGCCGGGCTGCGCTCGCCCGCTGGCATCAACATTAACCACGAGGGCGATTTGTTTTTTGCCGAAAACCAGGGCGATTGGGTGGGTTCGGGAAAAGTCACGCACCTGCGCAAGGGCGATTTTGCCGGGCACGCCCGCAGCCTGGCCTGGAGCGGCGAACCCGATTCGCCCTTAAAACTAAAGTACGCCGACGTGCCCAACACGGGTGCTCCCATCGCCGAAATCTGTAAGACGATTCCTGGTTACAAGTACCCTGCGGTGTGGTTGCCGCATTCGTTGATGGGCATTTCGACCGCCGATATGCTAGAAGACGAGACCAACGGCACCTTCGGCCCTTTCGCCGGGCAATACTTCGTGGCCGACCAGGGCCACAGCAAGGTGATGCGGATGTTTATGGAAAAGGTCAATGGTGAATACCAGGGTGCGTGTTTTCCCTTCCGCGAAGGCTGGGAATCGGGCCTGCTGCGCCTGCGCTGGGGAATCGACGGTTCGCTGTTCGGCGGGATGACCTCGCGGGGCTGGTCGAGCACGGGTAAAGAAAATTACGGCGTGCAACGTCTGGTCTGGACGGGGCGGATGCCGTTTGAAATGAAGGCCATCCGCGCCATGCCCGACGGTTTCGAGGTGGAATTCACGAAACCCGCCGACCAAGCCACTGCCCTCGACACGGCCAATTACAGCATCAGCGGGTTTACCTACAAATACCACAGCACCTACGGCAGCCCGATTGTCAACAACCAGAGTTGCCCCATTCGCGGCATCGTGCTTTCCGCCGACGGTCTTAAGGCCCGCCTCGTGGTGGACGGCCTCCGCGACCACTACATCCACGAACTGCGGGTGGAAGGCGTAAAAGCTTCAAGTGGAGAAAATCTCCTCCACCCCGTCGGGTACTACACGCTCAATGCGATTCCTTCCGGCGAAAAACTGGTGCTGACCGCCTCCACTTCCCCCGCCCCACCGATGAACCACGCCGGGCACGGCATGGCCTCAACGAAAAAAGCCCCGACCTCGTCGGGGGAAATCAGCACAAAAACGCCCGTTGCGGCGATTCGCAAAACGCCCAAACGCGTTACCGCGCAACCCAGCAACTGGCTCAACGGCCCCGACCAGGTGGTGACCATCGGCACCAAGCCGGGCCTAAAATTCGACGTGGAAAAAGTGGAAGTGAAAGTGGGCGCGAAGCTAAAGTGGATTTTCCAGAACAACGACGACATGACCCACAACTGCGTCATCGTCGCCCCCGGCGCGGTGGATGCCGTGGGGATGCAGGCCATCCAACTGGGCCTGAAAGGGTCGCAGTTGGAATACGTGCCCAATTCTCCCAACGTGCTGTTTCACACGGGCTTGCTCCAACCCGAAAGCTCCGAAACCATCTACTTCACTGCTCCCGACAAACCCGGCGAGTACACGTTCGTCTGCACCTACCCCGGCCACCACACGCTGATGCAGGGGAGGCTGCGGGTGGTGAAGTGAAAGGCAGAATGCTCAATGCTCAATTCTCAACGTTCAATGAGGTAAAAATCAACTTTCAACATTGAGAATTGAGCATTGAACATTGAGCATTACCTGAATTCCGCCTCGTACTCCTCCCCCTTAAACCCCAGCAGCACCACGCGCCCTTCGGCTTCGATGAGCGGGCGACGGATGATGCTCGGATTCGCCAGCATCACGACCACCGCGCTATCGGCGTCGTTGGGTTTCTGCGCGTCGGGGAGTTGGCGATAAGTAGTTCCGGCTCGGTTGAGGAGGCGTTCCCAGGGAACCTGCCTGAGCCAGTCGGCCAGTTTTTCGGCGCTGACACCGCGCTTTTTGTAGTCGTAAAATTCGTAGGCCACGCCGCGTTCGTCGAGCCAGGCGCGGGCTTTTTTCACGGTGCCGCAGTTGGGAATGCCGTATAGGGTGAGCATCGGGGTAATTTTTGGCAAAGTAAACGTGTTTTTCAGCGTGCAGAACGCGTAACTTTCCGGCTCCTCCTTAACTTCTGTTTTACCATGAAATCCTTCCGATTCAGCGCCATTAAAAAATTGCTTGCCGTCGGCCTGCTGGCCGTAACCGCCTTCGCCCCCGCCCCGCCCAAAACCTTCCGTGACGTGGCCGGTGTCGAGCTGTACAGTTTCCGCAACACGCTCAAAACCGACCCCGACAAGGCGCTACAACTGGCCAAAGACCTGGGTTTGACCGAAATCGAGGTTTACAATTCCGGAACGATTTCCGCCGCCGATCTTCGCAAAAAAATGGACGCCCTCGGCTTGAAAGCCACTGGCTGGAGCGCCGATTTCTCCACCCTACAGGATCCCGCCAAGCTCAAGCAGGCCATCGCCGATGCCAAAGCCCTCAACGCCCCGTACATCGTTACGTTCTGGATCGACCACGCGGGCAAGGATTTTACGAAGGCCGACGCTGACAAGGCCATCGTAGTGTTCAACGAAGCTGGGAAGGAAATCAAACGGGCCGGGTTGCAGTTTGCCTATCACGCCCACGGCTACGAATTTCAGCCTTACCAGAACGGTACGCTGTTCGATTACCTCTATCAAAACACCGACTCGCAGGCCGTACAGTTTGAACTCGATACGTTCTGGTCGTGGTGGGGCGGGCAGGATCCGGTTGAGTTCCTGAAAAAATACGGCAAACGCACGCCACTCCTCCACCTCAAAGACTGCGTGAAAGGCGTAACCGGCAACAAAAACGGCGCGGCCCCCGTCGAGTACGACGTGCCCCTCGGCACGGGCCAGGTACCCATCGCTGCCGTGCTGGCCGAAGCCAAAAAGCAGGGCGTAAAACACTACCTCATCGAAGACGAATCGGCCAACGTACCCGGCAGCATTGGGCAAAGTTTGACGTATTTGGGAAGCATCAAGTATTGAGAAAAAAACTGTCCCCCTGAGCTTGTCGAAGGGCCACGCATCCGGTACCTGCCAGCATGGCCCTTCGACAAGCTCAGGGGGATAAGTTCTAACCTTCTAAACCTAATTTCACTCATGAACCACCCCACATCCCGCCGCGATTTTCTGCGGCAAAGCGGCCTCGCTGCCCTCGCCCTCAGCACCGGCCCCGAACTCTTCTCTGCTCGCGATAAAGGCCAGTTTGAGCACCTGAGCGTGCAGTTGTATTCCGTCCGTGAAGACATGAAACGCGACGCCATGGGCACGCTCAAACAAGTCGCCGCCGCCGGCTACAAGGAAGTCGAACCGGCCAGCTACGTCGAAGGCAAGGTGTACGGCATGAAGCCGATGGATTTCCGCAAAGCCTGCAACGACCTGGGCATGAACGTCACGTCTTCGCACGTCACCTTCCAGAAAAATGATTGGGACGCGGCAAAAAAACAGGTTTCCGACAAGTGGAAAAAAACGATGGCCGACTCCGCCGCGATGGGCCAGAAGTACCTGATCAGCGCGGGGTTTGCCGCCGACAAAAAAGACTTCGACGCCATCAAACGCTGGCTGGACGCTTTCAACGTAGCCGGCGAAGCCGCCAAATCCAACGGCCTGAAGTTTGGTTTTCACAACCACACCGACGAATTCACGTCGATGCACGAAGGCAAGTCCATTTTTCAGCACATGGTCGAAACCCTCGATCCGAAGCTCTGCACGATTCAGTTCGATACCTGCAACGCCAAACTCGCCAACGCCGACGCGGCGTACTGGATTTCGAAGTACCCCAAAAACTTTGAATTGCTACACGTGAAAGATAAGGCGAAGGGCAAGGACGAAAGCACCACGATGGGCACCGGCGAGATCGACTTCGGCCCGGTGTTCGCCGCCGCGAAAAAAGCGGGCATCAAGTACTACGTGATGGAGCAGGAATCGTACGAAGGCACCACGCCGATTGCCTGCATCAAGGACGATTTGAACTGGATGAAAAAGAATTTCAAGGCGTAATTTTTAACGGTTCCCAGCCACGAACGGGGTCAAAAAGTAAGGGTGAAGCCAGATTTTACGTGGCTTCACCCTTGCTTTTTGACCCCGTTCCCTAACTGCGTTTAACGTAGCCGGGCAGGTTCAGGAAATGGGCGGGCGCGCCGATGAGTTGGGCTCAGTGACCAGGTTTAAGCCCGGATTTTTGGGGAAGCGGGGTTGGGGAGTTGGCAGGCATGGCATCACGCTGCGGCTGGAAGCGGATTACAGAAAGCGCAACTCCGCCGGGTCGACGGTCACGGGAATGAGGTGCTGCCGGTCGATGGAACTGATCAGTTCCAGGTTTGCCATTACCTCCCAATCGCTGGCGTTGGGCTGGTGCGAAGCGCTCACGAGCTTGGCTCCCCGCCAGAAAACACTGTACACGCCGTTGATGCCGGGTACGCCTTTCAGTTCGATCGAACCGGCCTGGTTGGCTTGATCATTCCAGCGTTTGGCCTGCTGGAGGGCGACGAGCAGGGTGGCCATGAGGGGGTGGGTTTAGAGGTAAAGGAATTGAACCGGTGAAAAGTGGCTTCGACTACCTGGAGATTTACCGTCCGGCCAAGTTCTCACTTTTCTACTTGATGGTACCGGATGGCGCAGTGTTCCAAAACCCGGCCTTCTGGGTTCATCACAATCAACACCGACT
>Ga0163144_10031077_pt1 | contig 10197 bp, 10 predicted proteins | sample OliLak19BULKMAT1_FD_123175 | JGI IMG/M metagenome (GOLD analysis project Ga0163144, IMG submission 123175) | Freshwater microbial mat bacterial communities from Lake Vanda, McMurdo Dry Valleys, Antarctica - Oligotrophic Lake LV.19.BULKMAT1 | ecosystem: Environmental > Aquatic > Freshwater >...
CGTTTGTGAAGGCGGGCAAAACGCTGCACCACCAAAGACGAACGCAGAAATGCGGTACACGCATCCACGCTGACCGCAGCCCAATTGACTAAGCGCAGCTGGGGCGATTGACGGGCGAAACGCGCTGGGGCATGACACGCCCAGACCGGTTCCCTGCTGCTTGGAACGGTCGCATTTGAGGCGGAACCGGCACATGCGCATCCTTGTGGTTGATGACGACACAGCCCTCTGCAACCTGCTTCAGGCAGTGTTGACGCGCGCGGGGCATTCCGTGGAAGTCATCCAAAGTGCGTTTGGGCTGTGCAACCGGGTAGCCGGGCGGGACCCCGGTCATCCGGCACCGGACATGGTCATCCTGGATCACGTGCTGCCCGGCCTCAGCGGCGGGAGCAGCCTGCAAATGCTGGCCAAGGACCCGCGCACGCGCCACGTGCCGGTCATTCTGCACTCATCCATGGACCCGGATTCGCTCACGCGGGAAAGCGCGCAGCACCCGGCCTGCTGGGTGGTGCCCAAGACCGGCCGCAGCGCCCAGCTCCTCTCCATGGTGGGGCAGGTCCAGCAGCAATCAGCCAGCGCCAAGAGCTGAACGCAGCTTCTCCACAATGGACACCATCTGCAGCAGGCGCCGTGAACCGCGCCCCGGATGGTCCGTGACCACGGGAGGCGCGCCAAAATGTTCAAACCCGCGCTCCACCGTCCCCAGCTTCTGACCGGTCCACATGGTGGCCAGCCGCTGCAGGTTGATGCTCTCCACGCGCCCACCGCCGGCGTCATGCAGCAGCACCATACTGTAATACCCCCAGGTGCAGGGAACATCATCAAGGCGGAGGAACGCGCGCCAACGCGCCAGGAATTCTTCCGGGGCCACAGCCTGCGTCAGTTGCTCCGGGCTCAGCTCCAGGAACGTGCCCACCGCGGGTGACTGCGTGCGCGTCCGGACCAGCGCGTGGAAGCGCTCACCGGTGGACGGGCGCAACGCGTCCCACTGCAGCAACTCCACCGCCGGCACGTCCTCACGGTGGGCCGCCCAGCCGTTGCTCTCGCCGTGGACCATGAGGAGGTTGTCACCCGCGGCCGTCAGCTCCGCCGGCGGCAGACGAACGCGCTTGACCCGCTTCTTGCGCACCCGCCGCGTCCGGTCCGGGGACTCCGCAAACGCCACCTGGCGGTCCACCATGGACAGGAACGGACGCAGCATTTCCCGGTGACGCCCGTCCTCACCGTCCACCACGTCCAGAAACTGCTGAACCGCTTCAATGGTGGAGAGGCAATGCGCTTCCGGCTCCTTGCGGATTTTGTACTGGCCCGGTGTCACAGGATTGAGCCGGTAGGCCGGCAGTGCATGCAGGATGGGATTGCGGTTCCACAACTTGCGCGCCTGCGTCCACGTCCCATCAATCACCACCACGTTGAGCTCACCCTTCACCGCCTGCAGCTCACGCGCGTCCTTGGCGTTGCGCGCGGGGTACAGGATGACGGTGGTCCGCGTGGCGTCGGAAATGGCCGCTTGCAACGCGGCATCCTGGGAGAAATCCACACCCACCCGAAGCTGGGACCCAGGCAATGACCGGTGCGTCATCCGCGCCGTCCCAATGGGATTGCGGGCCTCCCGCGGATGCTGCAGCAACATCAGGTGCGCGCGGCTCTGCACCGGCCGCAGTTCGTTGCACCAGCAGGACGCGGCGGCGCGGCGGCATTTGAGACAGACCTGGCGGTATTCAGGGAGCTCCGGTTGCATTGCGGGATCCACTAGCACGGCGCAGTTGCACCGTTGGGCGGGCACGCGCTTATGTCCTGCCATGCGTACCCGCTCCGCTCTTGCACTGGGATTCCTGCTCACCGCTGCCGCCACCGTCACCGCTCAGGAGCTGACGCGGCGGCATCCGCCCTCCTCGTCAAGGGACATCTTTCCGGCGCCGGACAGCGGCCCGGAAGTCAAGCAGGCCATGGTGGCCGCCATGGAAGTCAAAGGCTGGGGTGCGCTCCCCACCATGCCCTCGGATCTGCTGGAGGAGCTGGGCGTGAAGGTGGACCTCTGCCGCCACATCACGGAATTCAGCCGAGGCAACTACGCATACACCACCACATGTTTCCAATCCGGTGCCGCGGACGGAAAGCTGTTTGTGGGTGATGACGACGACTACAGAGCCTACTTTGAGAAGAAGTGGAACGGGAAACGCGCAGCACTGCGCGTGGTGGCGCGCAGCGGAAGTGACATCCTTGTGGACCAGCTGCACAGCGTGCTGGTGCAGGGTGACAAGGCGTTCATCTGGTTTCTCTACAGCCAGCGGGATGGGTGCAAACATCCCCGGTACTGGCGCCTGGTCCAGGTCACCAAGAAGGGTGACATGACGTGGCTGGGAGATGACATCCAGGAAGCGGGTGGTGAGAACCCCACGCTCAAAGGCAAGTGCATCAACAACAAGGACGACAAGCGCCGCCGCTGATCAGGTGTTGCGGGAGAGCTCCCGGTCAAACAGCGTCTCGCGCGTTTCCGCGTCTACAAACCGGATCCTGACAACGTCCCGCAGCGGATCCAGCGTCAGGTACGTCATGGCCAGGTTGTCTCCAAAATAGAAGAACTGGTCTGACGGAAAAATCTCTTCACGGAGCTGCGGGTCCATCTCCGCCAGGCCGGACAGCGGGTTTCCCTGCATCCCGCCGGGCCCCACAGCAACGTCAAACAGCGTCCGCCGGAATCCCTCCTGCTCCAGCCGGCACACAAATCCGGTGTGGAGATCCCCGGAGATGAACCAGACGTTGTCAATCGCCTCGGTTTCCAGGTGGTTGAGGATCTCGTCGCGGCTGGTGGTGTAGCCCTGCCAGCGGTCACCCTTGTTGGCCCAGAAGGTGTCCGGGAACTTCGTCATGGGGACGCTGTTGAGGACAATCTTGAAATGGCATGGGCTGTCTTTGAGCGTCTGCTTCAGGAAGGCCCGCTGCTCGGCGGACATGTAGACCTGATCACCCGTCCCCAGCGTTGAGGGAATCCGCTCCGTGCGGCAATCCAGCACAATAACTTCCGCCGTGTTGCCCCAACGGAAGGACTGCCACAGCGCGCCGGTGGGACCGGGCTCCATAGGCAACGCCTCATAGAAAGACCCCTTGGCCGCCGTCAGCTTTGCCGGCGAGATCGCCTCAGGATCCAGGTTGTTCTCAAACTCATGATCATCCCAGACCACGTAACTTCCCTGCCGCTTCAGCAACGCCAGGTAACCTGGGTCCGCAAGCGTACGCTGCCAGCGCTCGCGGTATTCTTCCAGGGTCTCAGCGCCGTCATTGTAACTCATGTCTCCCACGTGGATGAGCAGGTCCACGTCCTCTTCCGCACCCATGCTGAGCGCCTTGTACGGCTGGAAACGGAAGTTGGTGCACGTGGTGGCAGCCAGCGTGATGGGCCAGAGCATACCTTCCGGAAACGCCGTGCGAACGCGGCCAACGGCTGAACGCGCGTCCTGCCCAAACCACGCGTAGCTGTACAACGTGTCCGGAGCCAGACCCTCCACGCGCACTTTCAGATAGCCGCCGCTGTTGGGTGTGGCCTCGGAGGAATGGACCTGGCGGACCTTTCCGGGCTCCGGGCCCGGGCGCCAGACTTTCAGCGTTGCCGCACTTCCGTCCGCCACAAATCCCCAGAAGCTCACACCGCGCGCCGTCATGGCGCCGGCCTGCACCGAGAGTGGAAAGCGCACGTCATCCTGCGGCACCACCTCCACGTCCAGGTCCACCGTCTGCGCGTTGTCAAAAGCGTCCGGGTCCGTCACCGGCCGCTGCGGGTCTGTTTTGACGTTGCCACCGGTGGAGGGCGGTGCACATGCGCCCAGCGCCAGTGCGCCAGAAGCTTGCAAGAAAGTGCGGCGGGAAAGTGTGGGGCGTTTGGGCATGGCGCGCGCACCGTGCCGCGCGCTCAACCAGCGTGCAACAGGCGCGTGTAGAGCGCTTCCTGCATCTGGACCATGCGGTGGATGTCAAACTCGGCCAGGAGCGTGGCGGCGTTGTGGTGCACATCCGGCGGGGAGCGCAGCAGCGTCAATGCCGCATCACCCAGCGCGGACCAGTCACCCACGGGAACCACCAGGCCGGTGCCGGGAACAACCACCTCGCGCGTTCCGCCGGCATCCGTGGCAGCCACCGGCAATCCCACCGACAACGCCTCCAGCACACTGCGCGGCAGCCCCTCATGATCACCGCTGAGCAGGTACAGGTCCCCCGCGTTGAGCACGCGCGGAATGTCCTTCCGCCAGCCCATCACCTGGATGTGGTGTGCCACGCCCAGGCGCTGCGCCTCGTCATCAAACTGGGGGCGCAGCTCACCGTCTCCACAGAAGATCCAGCGCGCGTTGGGCTCCGCCTCCAACACCCGCGCAAACGCGCGCAAGCCCACCAGCGGATTCTTCTGCGCTTTGAAATTGGCCACGGTGATGATCACCCGCGCGTTGTCATCCAGGCCCAGCTCCGCGCGGACTTCCCGGCGCGCTCTGGCATCCGGATGGAACGCGCTGAGGTTGATGCCGCTGCGGATGAGGTTTCCCTGGCCACGGCGGATGAGGCGCAGTTGCTCCGCAGTCTCCATGTCCCGCCGGCTCACAAAGATCATGGCATCCGTGATGGGCGCCAGCACCTTTTCCACCAACGCCAACGCGCGCCGGGTCAGCTGCGGCTGTCCGTCATGGAATCCAAAGCCGTGTACGGAATGCACCGTGGTCCCTCGCAGCTGCTTGCCCGCCATCCGCCCCACCACACCCGCCTTGCTGGAATGGGTGTGCACAATCAGCGGCCCAGCCGTCACGCTGCCGTGCGCTTGCAACGCTGCGCGCACATCCTGGAGCGCTCTGAGGTCCCGCAATGGATCAATGGGGCGCACCAGTGACGGGACAAACGTCACCGGCACATCCAGCGCGCGCGCTTCTTCATCCAGCACACCGCCCGGCCCGCAGATGAGGGACGGAAGAAAGCGGGACCGGTCCAATGAGGCCACCGTGAACAGCGTGTTCCGCTGCGCGCCGCCCAACTCAAGCTGCGTGATGACGTGCACCACAGACGGACGCGTCTCCATCAGCGGGTCAATTCCTGGGGCTGCGTTTCCGGCGTCACCGGGGTCATGGGAGCGGGAGGACGCCGTGGGTCCAGCCGCCACAACCGCCACGCCACAATCAACGCGCCCACCAGCCCCGCCGCCCCCACACCCGCTGCCTGGAGATTGGTGCCCAGCGCCGCAACCACCGCGCCCACACCGCAGATCAATTGTAACACCATGGCGGTCATTGCAATCCGCGCCGCCGAACGCCCATGACGGCGCATCCGCACCGCAAAGTGGTCCGGGCTGCCATGGTAGATGCGCAGCCCCAGCACCAGGCGGCAGAGCATGACAAAGGCCAGGTCAAACAGCGGGATACACAGCAGCGCCATGGGGCTGATGAACGCCGCCACGTCATTCACCGCCGAATAGCGCCCCTCCATGACCACGGCCGCCAGGACCATCCCAATCAGCATGCTGCCGGTGTCACCCAGGTACATCCTGGCGGGGCGCCAGTTCACCCGCAGAAATCCCGCCAGGCCGCCCAGCAGCGCTGCACACAGGTACGCCTGGTTGGGATCACCCCAGGCCACACTCCAGATGCCCATCATCAACGCCGTCACCAGGCCCACGCCGGCACACAGCCCGTCACTGACATCAATGATGTTGAACGCGTTGGTGACCGCCACAATCCAGAACACGCTTCCCAGGTACGCAACCACAGATGGGAGATGGGTCATCTCAATGCTGATGCCACCCTTCACCAGCACCGTGGCCGCCAGGATCTGCCCCAGCATCTTGTCCTTGGGAACCAAGGTGCCCAGGTCATCCACCAACCCAACACTCACCACCAGGGACGCCCCCAGCAGCAGCGCCAGCAACCGGGTATCAAACTGCTGTGTGACACTCAGCGCCACCAGCATGGCAATGAACACCACCAGGCCGCCCAGGTAGGCCACAGGTTGTTTCTGCTCCTTCAGGTTCCCGTCGCCACGGTCAAGGATTCCGTAGCGGTGCGCGGCGGCGGAGATGATGGGTGCAATGTAGAGCGCAACACCCGCCGCCAGTGTGGCGGTGAAGACAAACATGAGCCAGGGAGAGGCCAGTACTGAGGTCACGCGCCCTTCGCGTGCGGCCCCGATCCAGGGACGGGCGGCGGCAGGGGGAACAGCTCTGCAAGGAGCGCGGCCAGTTCATCATCACCGGCCACGAGGTATTCCTTGCGGGCTACCACGGCCAGCTCCTCGGCAAATTCACCGCAGGTCTTGAAGCGGTTGCCCGGCTTGCGCTCCAGCGCTTTGAGGATGGCGGACTGCAGACGGCGCGGAATCTCCTCCTCAATCTTGCGCGGCTTCACAATGTCCGCGTCCCGCACGCGCTCCATCAGCTTCATCTCACTCTCATTGGGACCCAGCTGGTACGCGCGGCGGCCGGTGCACAGTTCGTACAGGATCAGCGCCACCGCAAAGAGGTCCGTGCGGCCGTCCAGCACTTCACCCTTGAGCTGCTCAGGCGCCATGAAGCTGAGCTTGCCCTTCACGCCCACGGACAGGGATGTGAACCCCTCCAGGCCGCTGAGCTTGGCAATTCCAAAGTCCGCCACTTTGACAACGCCGGCGCGCGTGCAGAACAGGTTCTCCGGGCTGATGTCCCGGTGGATGATCCCCAGCGGCCGCCCGGACGGGGACGTGGCGCGGTGCACATAATCCAGCCCCATCAGCGCCTGGCGGCACACGTGGATGGCCAGCGCCATGGAGATGCCAATGCCCCGGTCATACGAGCCGCGTTGCACGTCAGCCAGGTCCGGCCCGTCAATGAGCTCCATGGCAATGAAGTAGCGCCCGGAAGCCTCCCCACTCTCAAACACCTGGACGATGTTGGGGTGGCGCAACATCGTTGTGACGTCCGCTTCCGTGAGGAACATGTCCACCACGTCCGGACGGGATTCCAGCTCACCCAGCAGCCGCTTGAGGACCACCGGTTTGCTGTCCGGCGGCGTGCCGTTCTTGCGGGCCACAAACACTTCACTCATGCCGCCCTGGGCCAGGCGTCTGAGCAACAGGTACTCGCCAAACTGCTCCATCCCGCGGTCCTGCCGTGCGTGCGTGGGGTGACCCTTGCTGACGCGTGCAAAGCGGAACGGAGGTTAGCCCACGGGGAGGCCCAACCAGAAGCGTCACGAAGGACAAAGGGCGATGGCTGGTCCGCCCCCACAGACACGCGCCTACCTGCTGCCCGGCTTGCCTACGGGAGAAGCAGATGAAGCTGCACCAACAACGGCATCTGTGGACACCCGTGCGGCCACACCATCGCCCGGCCCACCGTTGTGACGGTTTGAAGCTGCCGGACGCGCGCCCCGGATCCTGACGTCAGGATTGGCCCGCCACACGTCAGGATTCCGTCCAGCGGCGTCAGGATCCCGCGCCACCACGTCAGGATCCGGGGGGCGGCGTCAGGTTGGGCCCGCCGTGCGTCAGGATTGCCGGCGGGCAGGTCAGGACGGGTTCACGCAACCGGGGGGAACTCCGCAGCGCCACCCTTCACCGCTCCGCCAGCCGCCGCCTTCTTGCGCCGGCTGCGGCGCTGCAGCTTCGCCTCGTAGCGGTTGTGAAAGAACCTCACGTGCTGGCGCTCGGTGCGGAAGGCGTAGCGGCCCGCTTCCTTCACCTCATCCGCCAACCCGTCCATGTGCGTGTACGCGCGGTCCCGCAGGTCCAACGCTTCCGCCTGCGTCAGGTCCGTGCGGATGCCCGCGGTGTTGCTCTCCACCACCGTGGCCACGGTGCGCAGCTCGGCAGCGCGGGCCACCGGGTCAAAGGTCTCATCCCCGGAGAAGGCGGCGGCATTGGCGTCAATGAGGCCAGCGGTCACGCGCAGGTCCTGGATGAGGTCCGGGATGCCGTCCCCCTGCTGCACTTCATCCAGCACGCCCTGCGCGTGGCGGTTGCCGCGCAGGTTCCAACGGCAGGCCGCCACACCTTCCGAACGCAGGGTGTACCCGCGCTTCTCATCCTCAAGCGCCTGCTGCGGCTTGTTCTTGCCGCTCACCACACCCCAGGCTGTCTCCGCTTCCTGAGCCGCGGCATGCGCCGCGCGCAGCGCCTCAACCTTGTCTGGGCCCATCCCAACCTTCTTGAGCCGCTCCGCCTGCGCGGGGTTCTGTGCAAGAAAAGTGAGGAGCTCCAGGATTTCCTGGAGCAGCTCCGCCATGGGCCCGTCTGGACGCTCAACGTCAGCGGCGGGAATGGACTTCAGTGCCTGGGTGAGTTGAGACAACGCGCTTGCCATGAAGGCCCCCTACATCCATTGGCGCGGATGCGCCGGTTGGGTGGTTTCGCGTTGAGATACCAGGAAGAACCTGGTTGCGGAACTGGAATGGATGGCTACGGCGCCACGGACCGGCGGGTGAGCAGGCGCGCCGCCACCACGGCCGCCGCAGCGGCCCCGCCGTGCGCAAGGCCCAGGTGCCATGGCTCGTCCATGGAGCAACCCAGATGCAACATCAGCGTCCCCGTCACTCCCCCAATGCACCCAACGCCAGCAGCCACCAGGCTTGGCGCGCGCAATGCCGTGCCTGCCGCGGCCCACACCACGGCCGCCGCCATCACCGCCGCGTAAAGGAGCGACACCCCCACGCACTTCAGGGTCTGGGTCCGCCACTGCGCGCCCAACACCTCTGCGTCCGCATTGGACATCAGCACCAGGACTGCCACCACCAGCAGCGCCGAGCTGGCGAGAAGTGCCCACTGTCTTTCAGGCGGAAGGCCCGTGCCCTGGACGCCCCTTGCCAGCACCGCTGCAACACCAAGCAACCAGGACAACAGCAGCGCCAGCAGGGCGGCGCCAAACACGCTTCCGTGGTCTTCCACGTCCACGCGCGCTGCTTTCCAAAGGCCCCAGCACACAAGCGCGGCAAGTATTCCCAGCAGTGGTCCTGCACGCTCCAGCGCGCGGAAGGGGCGTACCCTGGCCACGCCGCCCGCCAGCTTCTCTGCAAGCTCCCGCCCGGGCGTCAGCAGGGGCGCGCCATCCGCCACCAGCGCGTCAGTGCCCGCCACCAGGCGGCCACAGAGCGGACACGCGGCGGCGTGGGCGCGCAAGGCGGGGGCCAGCTCGGCGCCTTCCGCCAGTGCATCCATCACCTCTTCACACCGGGCGGTGCTCATGCTGTCCCCCCCAGTGACAGGTACCGGCGCAGGTGTCCGTACGCCCGGTGCGCGCGCACCTTCATTGCCGCCACAGACGTTCCTGCTGCAGCGGCGGCCTCCGCCATGCTGAGGCCCTGCCCCTTGAGGAGCATCAGGGCTTCGGATTGGTTGGCGGGCATGGACGCAAGGGACTGGTCCAGGAGCGCGTGCAGGTCCCGGCGCTCCGCAAACGCCAGTCCGCTGGGGGTTGCCGCGGCAAGCTCGGGCAGTTCGCCGTCTGCGGTGGTTTCCACAATGTTGCGCTGGTCCGCGCGCCACTCGTCCACAAACGTGCGGCGCGCAATGGTGAACACCCAGGTCTCCACGCTGGCTCCAGGCTGGTAGGACGCGCGCGCGCGGTGGACCTTGAGGAACGTGGTCTGCGTCAGGTCTTCCGCGCGCGCCCGGTCCCGGGCCATGGCCGTCATCATCCGCATCACCCTGGGTGCAAGCCGGACAAAGAGCTCGTCAAACGCAGCCACGCTGCCCCCCTGAAAGAGAACCATCAGTTCTCCCAGGGTTGCCTGCCCGGTTCCTTTGACGGCGTCCGCAGTTTCCATGGTTCAAGGACGTTGGGCCGGCCGGACAGTTACCTGCAACAGGATCTTCAGATCTGCTGCAGTTGTTGTGCGGCCGTGTAACCGGATCACGGGCTGACCGTATGGACCGGCGCTCCCAAGCTGGGCGCAGCACGGTCCGGAAAATCCTCCCGGACCCCTCACCATTTCCAAAGATTGCGGGTGGACGCTGTCCGCCCCGGGGAAGCCATGCACAAAAATCTGAAGTCCATTCTGGAGTTGGCCCTGCTGACTGGCGCTGTGGGACTTGCGTCAGGCTGCGCGGGCACCACCACAGGCACCACCACAGGCACCACACAGGCGGATGGTGGCAGCGCCGGGTGCCCCGCAGGGTGTCCGGCGGGTTGCCCCACCGCGGACGCGGGACATGCACAAGCTGACGGGGGGACGGCGGGTTGCCCCGCAGGTTGTC
>Ga0163144_10031079_pt1 | contig 10196 bp, 7 predicted proteins | sample OliLak19BULKMAT1_FD_123175 | JGI IMG/M metagenome (GOLD analysis project Ga0163144, IMG submission 123175) | Freshwater microbial mat bacterial communities from Lake Vanda, McMurdo Dry Valleys, Antarctica - Oligotrophic Lake LV.19.BULKMAT1 | ecosystem: Environmental > Aquatic > Freshwater > Lake...
GAGGATCGCTGGGGAGTACCGACAAGCCCAGGGCTTGCCCCCTGGGCGCAGGAGGTGATACCCGGCGAGACCGGTTTCTCGCGCGTTGCAGCCGACGTCCTTCTGCCGCCCACGCTCCTAGGCCGAAGCCGCGTTGGCGGCTGCCGCCATGGCGGGTGTTGCGGCGGGTCCTGCGGTGGGCTGTGCAGCGGCACCGCGTTCGACGTGCCAGTCCACCAGGCGCCGCATGTTGCCCATCGACACCCAGTGCAGGTGCATGAGACCCAGCATGCCGCTGCGGTGCAGTTCGGCCACCACGTTGTCAGGCAAGGCGGTCGCCTTTTGCTCGTCGATGGTCAGAAAGCCGTCCACCGTGTGCTGGCGGCCGTCGGGCAGCGTGACGTCAAAGCGCATGTCGCGCAACAGATCCAGTTCCATCAGGCGGCGGCCCACCAGACGCGTGCGCTGAATCTCGCCTTCCAGCGTTTCCAGCTGCTTTTGCATGGTCTGCAACAGTTCGGACGCCTTGCCGTCGGCTTCGAAAATGGCCTGGCCTTCGGCGGTGTTGACCCCCGGGAAGGCCATGTCGACGCAGATGGCGAAGCGCTCTTCATCCAACCGCGCGATGCAGAAGGGGTACATGCGCAGAATGGCCGGCATGTACTGGGCGCGCCATCGTTCGCCACTGACGTACAGGTTCTGGTTTTGCGTCAGGCCCAGCACGGCGATGGGCGCGATGGCGTCCTTGCCATCGGGTTCTTTGCCGGCCTTGACAAAAACGATGGGAAATTCACGGCACACGTCGCCAAATTCAGCCGCGGCCACAAACAGCGCGTTCAGGTCCTTGGCCACCGTCCAGTCGGTGATCGGCACCCGCAGCTTCACGTCGCGGTGTTCGGCGCTGTCCAGCGCCGTGGGCTGCTTGTGCAGGTTCTGATTGATCAAGAGTCTTCTCCAGGGGTTTCGGTGCGGGTGACCATCACCTTGTCTACGCGCTTGCCATCCAGGTCCACGACCTCGAAACGCCAGCCGTCCCACACCACCGCATCTGCGGTGCGCGGCAGCCGGCCGAGCAAGAGCATGATCATGCCAGCCAGCGTGTTGTAGCGGCCCCGGTCTTCCTCGGGGAGTTCCTTGATTTCCAGGCGATCTTTCAACTCGGGCACCGGAATCAGGCCATCCAGCAGCCAGCCGCCGTCGGGCCGGCGCACGGCCCAGGCGTCTTCGCCGGTGGCATTGCCAAACTCTCCAGTGATGGCTTCCAGCAGGTCGCGTTCGGTGATCACGCCCTGCACGGCCCCGTACTCGTCAACGACAAACACCATGTCGGTATCGCTGGCGCGGAAGTGCTCCAGCAGTTCCATGCCAGACAGAGTCTCGGGCACAAAGACCGGCGGCTCCAGGTGGTCGGGCAACACCGGCAGTTCACCGCGCGCCAATGGCGGCAGCAGGCTGCCCAGGCCCAGCACGCCACGCACATCGTCCAGCGACCCTCGGCACACGGGATAGCGTGTGTGGCCGCTGTCGGCCACGATCTTGAGCAGTTGCTCCAGAGGTTCGGTTTCGTCCAGCCAGACGATTTCCGCTCGCGGAATCATCATGCTGCCGATCTGGCGTTCGTCCAGGCGAAACACATTGCGCACCATCTGGTGCTCTTGTGCTTCGATGACACCGGCGTCCACGCCTTCTTCCAGGCTGGCCGCGATTTCTTCCTCGGTCACCGACCGAATCGGCCCGCCGCGAATGCCCAGCAGGCGCAACACCGCTTCGGTGCACAGGCTCAGCAGCGCCACCAGCGGTCGCGTGGCGGTGGACAGCAGGTTCATGGGCCGCGCCACCAGGCGGGCTACGGGCTCGGGGTACATCTGGCCCAGGCGCTTGGGCACCAGTTCGCCGAAGATGATGGTCAGGATCGTGATCACCACCACCACCAGGGCCGTGGCACCGATGCCGGCGGTCTTCAGCGCAAGGCCGAATGCCGTCACCAGCCAGTGTGCAAAAGGTGCGGCGAAGGCTGCTTCGCCGACGATGCCATTCAGCACGCCAATCGAGGTGATGCCGATCTGCACGGTGGACAGGAACTTGGTCGGGTTTTCGTGCAGCACCATCGCGGCCTGCGCACCCGGCTCCTGGTTTTCCACCATGACCTGCAAACGCGCCTTGCGACTGGCCGTGAGCGCCATTTCCGACATCGCGAACACGCCATTGAGCAGAATCAGAAATACCAGCAGCGAAAGTTCCATGCACGCCGCTGGCCTGGGCAGCGGAAGCGGTGAAAACGGCGTGGAGCGTAGCAGAATCGCATCATGATCTATCTATTGGGCGACCTGCAGGGCTGTGACGACGCGCTGCAGCGCATGCTGGCCCAACTGGCCTTCTCACCCTCGCGCGACCGCCTCGTGCTGCTGGGCGACCTGGTCAACCGCGGCCCCGGGTCGCTGGCCGTGTTGCGGCGGGTAGCGGCCTTCGGCGACGCCGCCGTCAGCTTGCTCGGCAACCACGACCTGCACCTGCTGGCCGTGGCCCATGGCGCACGCAGCCTGCACAAGGGCGACACCTTCAGCGACGTGCTGCAAGCGCCCGATGCACCCGCCTGGATGGACTGGCTGCGCCAGCAACGCCTGGCGCATCTGGAGGCGGGGTGGCTGTGCGTCCACGCCGGTGTGGTGCCGCAGTGGAGCACGGCACAGGTGATGGCCCTGGCCAACGAGGTGCAAGACCTGCTGCGCAGCACCGATCTGTCGGCATTTCTGCCGCGCATGTACAGCAATGAGCCCCGTCAGTGGAGCGACGCACTGGCAGGCGACGAACGCGCGCGCTTTGTCATCAATGCACTGACGCGGCTGCGCTTTTGCACCGCCGACGGTCAGCTGGACTTCAAGACCAAGGAAGGTGCCGGCGCCGCCCCAGCAGGCTACATGCCCTGGTTTGCCGTGCCCCATCGCGCCACGCAGGGCCAGGCCATCGCCTTCGGCCACTGGAGCACGCTGGGGTTGATCAATGAAGCGACGCTGCTGGCCACGGACACCGGCTGCGTGTGGGGCGGCCAGTTGACGGCTGTGCGTGTGGATGGCGGCCGCCGCGAGGTGACCCAGGTGGCCTGCGACAGGGCCTGCACGCCGGGCGCCTAGAATCCCGTCCCACAGGAAGCGTGGCAGAGTGGTCGATTGCACCGGTCTTGAAAACCGGCGGCCCGCAAGGGCCCGTGAGTTCGAATCTCACCGCTTCCGCCAACCGCCCGCGACAACGCCAGCAGAACCCTCAAATCACCGAGGGCCTATGAGCAGTGCTGATGGCCCTTGCCGGACCGCGGGCGCGACTTCAGCTTTGCAGTTCGCGAAGCTGGATCTCGCCCGCAGTCGCGGTGACACGCGGCGCAGCAGGCGCCAGCGCTCGTGTGGACCGCGAGCCCAGTTCGCCCTGGAATTCAAGCTCGCCGGCCGGCACCATGGTGCCCAGCGCGGCGTACGCCGCAGCCAGGGCTTCGTCTTCGCTGAGGCTTTGCACTTCGGGCTGGGATGTGTCGTCCGCTGCATGCTCAGCCGGCCCGTGGTCCATCACCGCTGCGGTGCGGTAGGCGTCTGCTTCGGCTTCGGGGTCGGCATGCTCGCGGTCGATGATGGCCACGGCCATCTTGGATCGCAAGCTGGCCAGGCCCACTGGCGACCAGTTGACAACCAGACCTTCCAATTGCTCCAGCGCGCGCTGCATCACGTCCACCGGCAGCTTGTGCAATGCCTTCAGGCCCTTTTTCTTGAGCGCCTGTTCGACAAACACCAGGTGGCGCAGCGCAGAGCGGGTTTCGGGCAATTCGGCCAGCAGGCCGCTAAGCTGCTCCAGGATCAGTGCCAGTTCCTGCTTCTCCTTCTGCACATTGGCCTCTTCGCGGCTACCCTTCTTGGCCTTGCGCGGCGACGCAGCCGGCACCTTGGGTTCCAGAACGATCTGCAGGCCGGCAGGGTCACGGCGCAGGGCCAGGTCGTGCTTGAAAAAGGCGGCGGCGGCCTGGCGCAACGGATCGAACAGCTTCAACAGTGGGCTCATGGGCTAAGACGGTGCCGGGGAAGGTGAACAGGCAGGAAAGACCGGGACGACTGATGGGGCGAAAGACAGCGCTGGCGCCGCCGCTGCCCTTTCAGCCTGGATGGCCATCATGTCGGCTTAGTGTGCGGCCGACTTGAGTCAGGGTTGTGACCAATGGCATCCGGGCTTGTGGCCGTGCATCGGACTGGGGGGCCAGCCAGGCCGCCCCCGGTCAAGCGCTGCAGGTTCTGTTTTTGCCCGTGCGCTTGGCTTCATAGAGCGCCTGGTCGGCACGCTCCAACGCGGGCTGCAGGTCTTCGCCCGCCCGCCAGGCCGTGACGCCGGCAGAAAATGTCACAAAGACCTCTCGACCTTCGTGCAGAAAGAGCGCCTCGCTCAGGCTGCGCTGCAGCCGGGTCAGCACCTGTCGGGCCTCTTCTACATCGCTGCCAGGCAGCAGCACGACAAACTCTTCGCCGCCAAAACGCGCCAGGTGGTCTTGCGGGCGCAGGCGCCCGCGCACACCACCGGCCAGCGCCTTCAGGGCCTGGTCACCCGCTGCATGGCCCAAAGAGTCGTTCAGCTTCTTGAAATTGTCGATGTCGATCAGGCCCACCGCCAGCGCACTGCCACCTTGGCGCCTGGCCTGTGCACTTTCGGCTTCGAAGGCCTGCATCAGACCGCGCCGGTTGGCCACCTGGGTCAGCAGGTCGGTGGACACCTCGTCCGACAGGCGCTTGAGTTCGGATTCCAACTCACGCACCCGCCCTTGCAGTTCGGCCGCTCGCTGGCTGTCGGCCTGCAGCTTTTGCTGCGACCGTGTAACCGCTGTCTGCACGGTGCGTGTGTCTTCGATCAAGGCCTTGACCACGCCGGCCAGGCCTTCCAGCGAGTCGGCCTGCTCGATGGCCTGCGCGTGCTTCACGGCGGCTTGCTGGAAGCGGCCGGTCTGTTCGCCCACTTCGCCCATTTCAAGCAGCATGTTGTGGATCAGCTGTCTCAGCGCGTCATGCGCGGCCCGGCGCTGGGTACGGGCCTGGCCTTGTCGCTGGCGGGTCTCGGCCAGCAGCACCGCGGCCGAGCGCAGGCCGCGCAAGCTGAACTCTCCTGTCAGTTCTTGCTGCAAGCGTGCACATTGGCCCTGAGCCCAGCTGTCGTCTTCGGCCAGCTCGCCCATGCTGGTGCCCAGCTCGCGGCACAGCTCACCCAGTTCATGCACCAGTCGGTGGCCCTGGCCCAGCAGGCCGCGGGCCTGTTCGCACAACTGCGCGATGGCGGCCACATGCTCTGGCGTGGCGCCTTGGGCTGCGACGGCGTCGGCCAGCGCGCCCAGCTGCAGCGCCAACGCGGCTGCCGCCGGATGGCTGTCGGGCAAGGCGGCACGCACGGTGGACGCCAGGTCGGCCACCAGTGGCGGCCAGTCTTGCGATACCTTTGTCAGGGCGGCGGCGGGCGTGGCCGGAGTGACCGCAGTGTAGGCTGCGCCTGGCGCCAACGGCGGGTCATCGATGCCCGTGTGGGCCGGGTCGGAAGGCTGGTCGTCTTCCCAGGCGGTCATCAGCGACTGAAGGCGCTGCAGCAAGCGGTTGGCGTCGCTGCGGCTGCCGTCCAGCACCCGTTTCAGACTGTCCTTGCGCCGTGCGCCCGTCCACTGCTTGCCACCGCGCTCCAGGTTGCGGGCCAGGCGCTGAACCAGCTGTGCCCAGTCGGCGCCCGTGGGCAGGGAATCGGCTGAAGCAGCCACCGCACTTGCTGCGGCCGCTGTGACCACCGAGACCCCCGCGCCCACCAGATTGGGCTGGCCCGCTTCTTCCGCGTAGGCGCGAGCGTAGTTGTCCGGGGTGGGCTCTTGCTGACCCTGTGCCAGGCGCCGCAGGGCACCCTTGGCCAGCACCGCGGCAGGCGGCAAGGGGCGGGACAAGTCCATCAGCGCGCTTTCAAATGTTCGTCAAGGGCCAGCGCAGGCGGGTCAACGCTTGGGCCGCTTGCGCGCCACGAGCAAGCTGTCGTCGCCGGCCTCGGGCAGGTCCACGGCCGATCCGATCCAGGGCGCCTTGCGCGGCAACACGGTCTGCTCCAGCCAGCGCTGCAACTCTTCGGGAGGCACCGCGCGGCTGAACAGGAAACCCTGCATCACGCCGCAGCCCAGACGGTGCAGCACTTCCATCTGGCGCAGCGTTTCCACACCCTCGGCCACCACACGCAATCCCAGCGAACGGGCCAGCGCGATGATGGCGGTGACCACGGCCGAACTCTGCGGCGTGATGCCCAGGTCGCGCACAAAGCTGCGGTCGATCTTCAGTTCAGAGATCGGCAGCGTGGTCAGGTAGGCCAGCGACGAATAACCGGTGCCAAAGTCGTCGATCGATATCTCGACGCCGATCTCGTTGAGGCGGTGCAGAGACGGGATGACGTTCTGCAGCTCCTTCATCAGGTTGTCTTCGGTGATCTCGAGGTGGATCACGCGGTGCGGCACGCCGTAATGCGTCACGCACTGGTGGATGTGCTCCACCAGGTCGCTGCGCTCAAACAGCCGGCTGGGCAGGTTGACGGCAATCGAGTCGGCAAAGCCGAAGGCGTCCTGCCACAAGCGCGCCTGGCGCGCCGCTTCGCGCAGCGCCCATTCCGACATCGGCACGATGAGGCCGGTGTCTTCGGCCAGGGGAATGAAGTCGCCGGGCGGCACCAGCTTGCCGCCGCGCTGCCAGCGCATCAGGGCTTCGGCGCCCACCATGCGCGCAGCACGCACGTCGATCTTGGGCTGGTAGTGCAGCACCAGTTCGTCGCGTTCGATGGCGCGGTGCAGGGCGGTTTCCAGCTCCAGCTTCTCGCGGCCCTGGCCGGCCAGTTGCGGGCTGTAGATGGCCGACGCATTTCGGCCCTGCGCCTTGACCGAATACATGGCCACGTCGGAACTGCGCAGCAGGTCAACCACCGTGCTGCCATCGCGCGGGTAGATGGCCACGCCCACGCTGGCTGTGACAAAACATTCCTGGCCGCTGACGAAGATGGCTTCGCGCAGGGCCTCCAGCACGCGCTGCGCCACGCGATCGGCGTCCTGGTCGTCGGCCACCTCGGGCAGCAGCGCCACGAATTCGTCGCCACCCAACCGGCCCACGGCTTCCAGCGCGCGGTGCGAACGCACGCCCACCGCTTCAATCGCGCCTTCCATGACCTGGTCGCTGTGGCGCACGCAGGCACGCAGCCGGCGCCCTACCTCGACCAGCAACTCGTCGCCGGCACCATGGCCCAGCGTGTCGTTGATGACCTTGAAGCGGTCCAGGTCGATCAGCAGCAGCGCAAACTGGTGGTGCATGCGCCTCGCTTGTTCCAGCGCACGTTCTGCGCGCCAGAAGAGCTGGCGGCGATTGGGCAGGCCCGTCAGCGCGTCGAAGTTGGCCAGTTGGCGGATCTTGTCTTCGGCCTGCCGGCGGTCGGTCACGTCTTGCACGATGCCGGAATAACCAGCACCCTGCCCGTGTTCGTTGAACTCGGGCTCGGCTTCGGCATGGATGATGCGTTGGCGGCCGTCCAGCAGCACGATGGGCACGTCGGTGGTCACCACTGATACATGGCGCAAGGCCTCGTGCAGCTGTCGCAAGAGCACCCGACGGTCGTCTTGCGGCACCATGCGAAGCAAGACCCGCAGGCTCACGGGTTCTAGCGGGCCGAAGCCGAAGACGCGCAGCGCCTCGGGCGACATCAGGATGCCGCCGCCCGAGCGCCGCCAGTCGAAGCTGCCCATGCGCGCCAGGTCTTGCGCACGTGCCAGCTTGCTCTTGCTGCGTTCCAGCTCGATGCGCGTGCGCGAGGCGCGCAGCAGGTAGCGCAGGCGGCCGCCCAGCAAGCTCCACTGCGTGGCCTTGACGAAGAAGTCGGTGGCGCCGGCCTGGTAGGCGTGGGTGATGGACGCATCGTCGTCCAGTCCTGTGAGCATCAGCACCGGCACGTTCTCGAAGCCCGGCATCTGACGCAGGGCCAGGCAGGTGTCGAAGCCGTCCAGGCCGCCAGGCATCATGGCGTCGAGCACGATGATGTCGGGTGTCATCTTGCGCAGCAGCTGCAAGGCCTGTTCGCCACTGCCGGTTTCGGTGATCTTGAAGCCGCGTTCGCGCAGCGCCAGCGCCGTGAGCAGCAGGTTGACTTCGTCGTCATCGACCAGCAGCACCTCGGGCTGGGTCGGCAAGCCGTCTTCGGCAAAAGGATGATTGGGCGTCATCGGGGGCTGATGGCTCAAGCGCGCAGGATAGCCCCAACGGCCACCAGCGCATCTTCACCGTCGGTGATAAGGCGGCCAATGTCACGTTGCAAGCTGGATACATCGCCCTGACGGATGCGTCTTTCCACATCGGCGCAGGTGCTGGCAAGCGCGGCGGCGCCGACGCTGGCCGACGAGGACTTGAGCATGTGCGCCACGCTGGCCACCACGGCTGCATCGGGCTCGTCGCGTTCCACCTGCAACTGGGTGAGCATGCGCGCCAGCGAGGTCTCGAAAGCCGCCAGCACCCGCGGCACCACGCCTTGGCGGCCATCGGGGTCCAGCTCGCGCAGGCGGGCCAGCGCCTGCGGGTCCAGGCCCGGCTTGGCCGCAGCGGGTGGCCCGGGTGGGGCTTGGGTTGGAGTCGGGGAGCTCATCTCGGCAATCGGTGATGCCCTTGGGGCCAGGTGATTTCTCGGGGTGGGACTGCTCTGTGGCCGCTTTCGTGCGCCTGAGCTTAGCAACGCCGGCCATTGCACCACGCCCTGGCCGCGTCGTCGTTTTCCATGATCGGCCAGCAAGCTGGGCTGGCGCCAATGGGCCTTTGCGCCATGCCGCTTGTGTTGACTGAACCACTCTTGCCCGGTGTTTCGGCTTCTGGCACTTGAACTTGAGGCGGGCATGGGGCGGGCCTGGGGCGGGCGTGAGGCAAGCACCACGGGACGGTCCGTACAATTCCTGTCATGCGATTCCCTTCTCAGGCCCGCCCGCATGCATCGCTGCTGCGGGCGGTGGGAACGGCCCTATTTCCCGCAGGACTGCTTGGCTGTGGCGCTGCAGACGGCAGCCCGGGCCTATTTGCCACGGTGGCGCTTTTGCTGGTGGCCACTCTGGCGGGTGGTCTGGGCGCCTGGCTGGCGCACACCCGCAACCGCCAGGCCCTGCGAGAAACACGCGAGACCCTGCGCCAGACGCAGCAACTGCGCAGCGGCTGGCACTGGACGACAGATGCGGAACACCGGGTGCAGACATGGTCCGCACCCGGCCAGCCGCCGATCGCGGGTGCGCCCGACGCACTGTTCGAAATCCAGCCTTTGCTGCAACAAAGGCTGGAACAGGGCCAGTCGTTTGACAGCCTGCGGCTGCAAGCCGGCGCCGCCTGGCAAGGCAGTTTCGGCTGGCGGCTCAGCGGCAGGCCGCGCCATGACGCCGCCGGTGCCTTTGCCGGCTTTGCCGGCAGCGCCCATCCCACCGACGCCGAGGATGCGCTGCATTTGGCCGCCGCTGCCCTGCCCGCCGCACTGGCCGCCTGCACCGAGCCCACCCTGCTGGCCCTTGAAGCGCGTGGTACGGGCCTTGACGGCAGCCCGCGCAGCTGGCAGTTGCAGGCCTTGAACGCAGCCGCCCAGGCGATCTTTCCCAGTGCCTGCACCGGTCAGGCACTGGGCCCTGTGCTGCTGGCCTGGCCGGAAGTCAACTCGGCCTTGCAGGGACTGGCGCAAGACACGCCCGTGCAAGAGGTCCAGGGCTGGCGCATCGTGGCCGTGGCCGGCACCGGCGACATCCTCCACGCCGCCGTCCTCACCCGCCTGCAGCAGGGCATGCCGGCCGCCCAGCCCGCATCAGCGGTAGCCGCAGCAATGAGCCCAGATGGCGCCGCGGACCAGGCCAGTGCAGATGCCGAAGGTGACACTTTCACCTTCACGCTGACGCACGACCTGCGCGCACCGATTCGCGTGGTCGAAGGTTTCACGCGCATCGTCAAGGAAGACTACGGCCGCCACCTGGATCGCGTGGGCAACGACCACCTCGACCGTGTGCTGGGTGCGGCAGCACGCATGAACCTGATGATCGACGCGCTGCTGACGCTGGCGCGACTGTCGCGCCAGCCGCTGGCCCGCCAGCGGGTCAACCTGACGCAGCTGGCCGGTTATGTGATCGATGACCTGCGCCGCGGCGCGCCCGAGCGCCTGGCCGACGTCGACATCGAGCCGCA
>Ga0163144_10031080_pt1 | contig 10196 bp, 12 predicted proteins | sample OliLak19BULKMAT1_FD_123175 | JGI IMG/M metagenome (GOLD analysis project Ga0163144, IMG submission 123175) | Freshwater microbial mat bacterial communities from Lake Vanda, McMurdo Dry Valleys, Antarctica - Oligotrophic Lake LV.19.BULKMAT1 | ecosystem: Environmental > Aquatic > Freshwater >...
CAGCACGTGCGCAAAGCGGAGCTGCCAGTCATCTCCGTCCACTCGAAACGAGAGCGGGCCTCGACGTGTGACATCGGCCACGAGTTTCCCACCAAGGAGAGGAGAATTATATGTATCGTCGCTAAGATGTTCCGCCCCGCCACCGGTGTGTGAACGCGGCGAGTATGAGGCTGCGGTCGAGGCGGTTTCATCTGGACGGTCGAACCAGTATTCCTGCCCCGTGCTGTCATGTGCGCGCTGACGATGCCGATCTGACAGAAGATTGACGAAGGGAGCTATGGACCGAGAGTACACCTCAACGCCCCCTGCCAGCAGAGCAGTCAGACATGATGGTACAGCAGCGGTAAGGAGAAGATAGCGCCCACACGAGCATTAAGCCAGATACATATATACCTAGATACGGTGCATCTGCAGGCGCTCCTTGAGCCGGATAATAGGGATACACAGCGGTCATCACCAACATCATCTGCTGGTCCTGAGCCCCATGTGAACACAGCGATGGCTCGCTCTGACAGGCGGTGCCTGCACTCGCAGTACTGATGAGAGCAGCAGGCAGTACTCGAAGAGTGACCTTAGTGTCCCCTTGCAGTTGCTGGAGACTGAGCGGGCACTGTGTACGTGATCGCAAGGACGTGCTAGCCTCAGACCGGACTCCTGCTGCTGCTGCTGCTGCTGTGGAGGATCCAGTGCTGGCGCTGCCGGCAGCCGCAGGCGAGGACGGTGATGCCGCAGATAGCGGAGCCTGACTGTGGGAGCCCACATCGATCACTCCAAGCTGCTGCAGGACAGTAACGTGCAGTGTCGGCTGCCACTCTGTCGCGGCAAACAGCATGGTAAACGGCAGCAGCAGCTGTGATGCTAGCTCTGAGCTGCTGCTGCTGCTGATGCTGCTAGTGCTGGGGCTGGATGAGCGCTCAGCTTCGCTGCCCTCGCTGGACTTGCTAGATGCTGATGTCTCCGCATTCATATGCGAGCCAGTCGCAGGGTGATGGTGTAGGGAACCTAAAACAGTGTACGACACATGCATATGAGTAGACGACGGGGAGATGCAGTGTAATGACAACAATGGATCCAGGCGGAGCGAGTTCATCTCACAGACACGTGAATGCGCTGAAGCTTGCACATGCATACTTTGCTCATGTTCCGAAGATGCGGAGGCGATGCTGGCGGTTGCAGCGGTCACGGGTTCCCACACAGTCAGGCACTCGGAGGGCAGCTGCGAGCGAACGTGCACGTGCGAAGCAGTGCCGATCCCACCAGCACCTGCACCTGGATACGAGTCATGCGCGCTGGCAGAGCCCGAGGGGTGGTCGCGGCCTACCTCCTCCAGTAGTAGCGACGACAACAGCTGCATGTGCGTGTGACATGTATCAGAGTCCACATACGCATGGTGACTCATGATGCCATCCGCGCCCTCTCATCAATTTGCGACCAAACAATCCAATATCAACGGTTGTATACATACCATGGATAGAGCAAATGCGAACAGAAAGATGAGCACAAACAGAGTCCTCGGCGTCAGCACCATCGCAGCGTCAAGTCCGAGCTTAAGTGGACAATCCTTGTGCCGTCAGAGCTCTCCACCAAGCGCACGAAATGGACAGCGCAAAGACCGCTTGGAACTGGCGTAATCGATAGCTCTGAGCGCAGTGTTTGCTAGCAGGCACAAGCGCCGTTTCAGCCCGCTACGCACGAGAAGTCGTGCCAAAACACCGCAGGAAGTTGATCGATGGCAGCCAAGAAAGCTTTCCCGAGTGGCTCCGACGGGAATACGGATGCGACAAAATGTCGCATCAACTTCGGCCTCACGCCGTACGATCTGTGAGCGTAACCGCAGCTGCACTGTGCATACCGACCAGATCAACCTGGTTCGCGCTCCGTTACCACCATGCATGTTCCGGTGGATTGCTAGGCGGGCCCGGCATCAGCAGGCGATGGTTCACTCTCCCGGCTACACCGAATCCTGATATCACACCCGGTACCTTCTTGGCTGATGGCGCGTACAACGCCAGGTTCAGAGGTCTCAGGACCACTGCATTGCAACCGACCCAAGCTTGGGCACTCCCTCAGGCTGGTATGCGTTGCAACAGTACTAGTACCACCAGCAAGAGCTCTTCTCCCAAGGCGGATAAAGGGTCCTCTGGTGCCGCAGCTGCTAAGCAACAGCAGGCGCAGCAAGCGTCACAGCCTGGCCATCCGTTGCAGAGTGTGATGGGACAAGGTGAGTATGTTCGATACTTCAGCCCTAAGCCGGGGTACCATGTCTACCTGATTGCAGTGAACGAGAAGCGCATTGGCTGTTACAAGCGTGTACGCGACATGGTTCGAGCACTGCGACCGACTGCGGTGGTAGTGGATTGCAATTCATATCTGGTGGGTGATCATATGCCTCATACAGTCAGCATCAGCACCGTCACTGGTACGGGTGCTGCTGCTGGTGCTCATGCCAATGCTGTCAAGCGGGCGGAGGCTGATATCGACGAGCAGCCTCAGACAGGCGATCAACGAGTGGACATCGAGGCCGCTCTGTATGAAGCCATCCTCGCCAATTCCGTCATCTGGTGTGGCGATGCTGAACCCGGCATGCGATCGCTGGTAGAGTTCAGGCTACGACTGGCTCGGCAAGCGGTGCAGCTGTTATTGCCAGTTAGCGCACAGACTGGGGCAGGCTCACACAACGAGTCACCAGAGGAGCACCGTGTTGAACTAACGGGCTGGCGCAGGTCAGTGGTGTCCTGGATCCTGCCCAGCGTGCACCCACCGGCTAGACCTGTCTCCAACCGCTACTACGCGTCTGCAGTGCTTGACGCGTGCTCTCGCACCAGAGCTGTGGCGCCGGCTCCGGCCCCGGGGCTTAACGTGACCAGCAAAGGGCATGCGCAGGTGGATTCATCAGTACTGGCACCTTCAGGTTCAGATCCATCAGCAGCCGATGGCACTGCTCCATCCCCGGCAGGTACCCCTCCTGCAGATTACTATGGTTCCATCCCAGCCTTGACCCGCGAAGCGGTGGTGGTGGGCATAATCTCAAGAGGCCGATATGCCGACATATGCCGCCTGCTGGAGCCAGGCTCACCGTTCATGATGAAGCGAGGCCAGGCCATCAAGCTGCCCGACTTTGCTTATCGGGTCAAGTACAGCACACAGCCGCTGGAGGCTCTGGGCAAGCATGATGGTACAGAGGCGAAGAGGGCTGCGAGTTCAGAGCGGTTGCAGGTCAAGGTGGAGCACATTGGCACCATGCAGGGCGCTGCTGATGAACAGTAGCTGTGGCGTGTCGGTATGGATATATGTGCATGAAGCCTCAAAATATCAAACTGTATTACAAGCATACTAGCGCATGATCAGGGCAACAGACCCCGTATATGCAGCAGTTCATCTCAATCCACGCCATAATCGTTGTCGCCGTCCGCAGCGCCATCTGTGGTGCCGATGAAAGCGGTCACCTATGGCGCAAGCATAGCAGTGACAGGTGTCAGTACGTAATACAAGCAGGCAGTAATGCCAGCAGCGATCACCGTCATACCTCTGCTTCAGTAACGATCTGCACCTCCTCAGACAGCTCGTTCTCCACCTGCTCGTCCACCAGCTCGTAGTCCTTCTCGTCATCGCTGGCATAGCCGTGACGCAGCTCGCGGCGAGTCTCGGACTCGTCTGAGGAACGCGAGCACAGGCCAGATTAGACCAGATGGCGGGATCAGCAAGCAGTCCAGTTACCAGCACACAGCGCCACCGCACAGTGCACGCTTGATGCTTATACTCTACCTTTGTACTCCTTGACCCGCTCGGATCGATAATTGCGCCACTCTTCCTTGAGCTCCACGCGCTTCTTCTCGGTTTCGCCAGCGTATTCTGCGGCGTGTCAACAATCGTGGTAGACCGCTAATGAGCATGCACAGTCGCACAGACAATGATCAATACAGCAGCCATGCCTGCGCGGATCTTCTCGTCTTCGAGTTCGAACTTCTTCCAGTACTTCTCTCGAAGCTGTCCGCGGATCTGCTGCACCTGCTCCTTTGACAGCAGAGAGGGAGGTCGCGGCCTCCAGAACGCTTGGTACAGCTGCTCCAGCACCATCACCGAGGAGTTCACGAACAGACCGTCTCCCTTGCCGTCGAAGGTCCACACCTTGTAGCCTTTCTCCATCTGTGCACCATCGTCGCATGCGCACATGGAGATGATCAGCGTGTACAGCGATGGATATGTCACATTAACGGCGGCTGACGTACCGAATACTTCCAGTTGCCTGACGCGAGCAGCGGTTGAGCGACGCTGCTCATCACGTATCGGCCAGAGGGATCCCATTCCACATCTGCGTTGAACCATGACAAGCGAGAGGTGAAGTCGCGACAACATGCCATAATGTGCAATCAAGTCAAGCCCCAGGCTGCTGGCACGTACCCGTGCACATGAAATGATCGCGAGTAGCGATGGTGTCAAACATGTCTGCGTCGAAGAACTCCAGTACACCATTCATGCCACCCAGCCCCGCCAGCACGATGTGCTGTCCAGCAGGCGACCAGAACAGCGCGTTGCATGACCGGTTCTCGACAGTCTCTGCGAACACAACCAGCAACAGGCAAGTCAGCGATCTCTGGCGGTAGCAAGCGCACGCAATTGCTGTGGGCGTACTGGTTTCGATTTTCTTCTTCTTGAGCGACAGAAACGTGATGTTGGTGTTCGAATTGGCCTGCCCGTCCCCGCGGTCGTGCACCACTGCGAACCGATGACCTGAGGGCTCCCAAGCGAACGCGCTGATGGCGCCATCCATCTCGTGCACTTCGACAGGCACCTCCTTGTTTCTGTGAAGATCCGCACAGCACACATCGTGATGAATGGCAGCTCGTAGACACAGCGACACAGCGGTACACATTAATGGTGGCAACAAAATAAACGTGCAAGCGCAAGAAGGGACTCAGCACAAAGGCATCTACATCGATGGCGATGACGCCAGCTTCAGTAGTCTAACATATATGATATATATCATCGTCCCTAGCAGCGCGTGCATTCAGCAAGCAGCACAAGCACAAAGTGCCCAACACATACTTGGTGCGGAAGATCTCAAAGTTGGTAGACAGAGACTTCTTGGTCTTTTGGCGCTTCACGGAGACGCACAGATACTCGCCCTTGTTTTGCCAGAATAATTTGATCTGTGATACGGCACGCAACAATCACAGGCACTATGAACACCAACCACGAGCAGCATATGCGGAGGCAGGCGAGCGACGGAATCTAGGACCACTACCAACCAAGAAGGCGCACAGGTGTCGGCGCCGCCGGCTGACACAAAAAGGTGTCCACGCAACGATGCATTGCATTAATGGTGCAAACTCTAGATACGTACGTCAATCACATTGTAGAGGTGACGCTCGCGCACCAGGGTGCGGGAAGGAATATCAATCAGCGTGACCTATGCAGACAACCATCCCGTCATGTCAGCAACCACAACAAGCGTGACAGCGTGGAATGAAGAGTGCGCTTACGTGAGCAGGGACGTTATCACGCTCAGGCACCCAGTATGACAGCGTGTTGGCAGTGGGCGACCACTGCACGTCGCGGACACCGGGGACCTTGATTGACTTCTTGTCCAGCAGACCCATATCGGGCACTTGGTACACGGAGATGGCGTCCACACCCTCCTTGTCCTTGCCCAAGCGAGCGATGTACTTATCATCGTGGCTCCAGCGGAACACAGGCCAGGACGCAGCCATCTGTCTGTTGTCCTCCCACTTGGGCATAGAGCCCAGGTCATAGCCGCGCAGCTTCTTCTGAGTCAGGATGTCCCACACGATCACCGCCTCCGGATCATCCGGATTGCGCTTCTCCTGCCAGTTTGAGGTGACGATGTAGTTCTCATTGGGGGAGAAGTCAATGAATTTCACACCCGGGTGCGGAAATCGGCCCAGTTTGTCGAAGTTGGGCCCGCCCCACAGCACGATACCTGGATGAACAGCGAGGCCACGGGTTAACGCGACTGCTGGCCTGGCACAAAGCCCGGATTACTACACGAGGGACTGTACCTAGAGTGTGGAAGGTAGCAAAATAGGATCCCTTGGGGGACCATGCACAATACAGCTCTGTCCAAGTCTGTCAACCGCCGCAACGACACCAAGCAGGACACGGGTCATGAGAGGAAACAACAGACTCGTGCGCAGCAACCATCAGCAAACAAAAACCATCAGGAAACGATTATCGACACTTGCGAGTGGTTGATAGACACTCATTCAGGCCATGTGTAGTTTTCATAGCATCAGGTGGTTCCACGCACAGACCGATGTCGCATCGCCACCGCAACCTTACCTTGCCGCCCTTCTTGTGAGCCTGCCCAGCGTTGACCAGCACTCGACCGTTCTCGTTCTTGGCGCGCTGAGGGTCGTTGAACCAGATCTCGGTCTCCGACGAGTACCGCAGAGCAAACTGATCCCGTCCGTCATTGTCCAGCAGCCAGCCTGGACAGCATCAGGCAGCAATACATATACAAGGAGCAAGGGATCAGCAGCGGGAGGGGGCAAAAGGGTCGTAATGGCACTGAAGGACAACAGAAAGCGCGCTGTATGTGACGTACCTCTCAGATCCACTTGCGGGGCTAAATCCTCGATGTTCCAGTCGAATTTCTCGCTGATCTCGCCGTACTTCTGGAAGTCACTGTACAGATTGACACGCAAGGTATGCTGCTTGTCCAGCTTCTTGTTGTCCGCTTGACCAACCGCCGTCTCGGCTTGCTGCGGGGTAGCGTACTCGAAGAATCCGTATCTGCCATGCAGTGAGATGATGGTGAGCACAAACAGAGGGGACACGCACGACAGCAATAGCTCTGGCTTACCCTGCAGTCATGCGCTTGCCAGCATCACCTTCCAGCGGGATGTAGAAGTCTACTAATTCTCCATATGGCACAAACCACTTCTTCATCACGTCAACGAGCTTGCCGTGCTTCTCCTCAGACACGATAGGCATGCCGTCCACGACGATGACGTTGCTCATGTCGTCGTTCAGGCGAACTTCAGGCTCGTTCAGCTCGGGCAGCATACGGGACTTCTTGACCTCGTCCATGTCAGCTGCGCTGTTATTAGCGCCACGACTTTTCGACATCGTAGCAGCGATCAGACGTCGGGTCTTGTACTGCGCACTTTCGATTGCATGCGCATCCGACGGTCGATTTGCAGAGGTCCCCGAGGAACTTGTTGAATGCAGGATTCCGTCAGATAAGTTGCATTCATTCCATTAAGGGTTGCAGAGTGACTGCACAGGTAAGATGCCGGTCTCTTTGTTGATTTCCTTGAGTATCTTAGTCGGCGCCCGCTGAGCCACTCATCCAAGTATTGATTTTTTTTGTCTCAGGTTTCGTCTCGTGTTGCCACCTCATCGATGTCTTCGTTCGAGTCTGCAGTACGCAATGCGGAACCCTCGCTTATCATTGGCGCCGTGACGTTTGTTCTCACCTTCGCCGTAGCGTTTGCGTTCATCTGGCGTCAGGTGCGCAGCTCTTTGCCAGCTGCTGATCGCCTGTACGGGTTGTGATCACGCTCACTCGCTGGCTGGAACTCTGTGCGCTTGCAGCTGAGCCGCGGGGTGCGGGTCACCGCTCTGTATATGTACCCTATCAAGTCGTGTGCCGGCACTCGTCTCACGGTGGCGGGTAAAGCTCAGTCCTCACTCATTTGCCGATTGCACACAGGCCTGACACTGAGGTTGTGTCGTTTTGACATGTGTTGTTTTGAAACAGAGTTTGATCGACTTGGTGTCGTCCGCGACAGGCGGTACCTGATCGTAGACGAGAAGAACGACTTCTTGAACGCTCGCTTGCATGATTATTGCAAGATGGCGCTCATACAGCCTACTTTTGAGGCTGCTCCCACGGGTGCCGCCACGCTGGTGCTGACAGCGCCGGGGCAGTCGCCTCTTCGGGTGCCCGCCGATTGGGATCAGCGTATGACCATCATTCGTGCTCGTTACTGTTGCACCGATGATGACAGCCGGGGCTCCATATGTCTTGATGATTTTACAGAGGTCACTGTCTCCATTTGGGGAGACAAGATCCCTGCTGGCTTGTTCTCCAGCCCTCATGTATCTAAGTGGCTATCTGACTTCATGGGGATTCCCTGGTAAGAAATGGTAGCATCTAATCACAGCTGTATGATAACCAGCATTGACGGGGCTGTGTGTGTGTGTGTGTGTGTGTGTGTGTGTGCATCCTCCTGTTGGTTGGCAGCCGGCTGGTTGTCACGCTATCCGATCATGATCATAGCCGGGCGATCAGCGCCAAATACGACACCATGCCTCACGACCCAGCGATTCAAGTCGCGTTTCAGGACGCTTTTCCGACACTGGTACTTGCTTTTCTCATGTCTGTAAAACATGTGTTTACAAGTAATCATGCTTGATCTCTGCTGAACCCCGTGGCTGTCGTGCAATTCACATCACGCATGACGCCGTGCAGATCATTTCCGAAGAGTCATTGAAGGCTTTGCAGCGCCAGTGCTCCCGCCAACTCTGCATGGAGCAATTCCGTCCCAACATCGTAGTTGCAGGTATACGTGTTTGGTCGTTGGTGTGGACAATCTCGTTCTTCAAGTAACTTACCGTGGGTGCTTTGAAAGCGATTGCATGTGTCTGACCTATTTGTGCATTCGGCCATCCGGTAGGCTGTAAGCCCTACGAAGAAGATTCTTGGCGCAAGATCCGCGTCGGCGATGTGGAGTTCAATGGCATCAAAGCGTGTGACCGGTGAGTTTGGAATCTTGTGTAATGCGTGCACTGATGTGGTCCCTTTCGATCAATGTTGCCGCATACGTAGCTGTTTGTTTACGACGGTCGATCTAAGCAACGGCAAAAAGCATCCATCTGGCGAACCGCTCACCGTTCTGCGGAACGTGAGGGGCAAGGTAGGTAGTAGCGACTGTAGCGTCGTTCATGAAGGGATCAGACCAACAGCTGGTGTCGTGACCTCTGTTGATTGACTGATTCGATCAGAATCCGCTCACGGGCAATGACCAGGAAGGAAAGGGCTGGTTCGGCATGAACTTCGTGCATACACAGCCTCGCGGTCGGGTCTGCTTGGGTGACAAAGTGACAGTGTTGGAGACACATCCTCCTACGCCGAAATGGGTTGCTACAGACCGCTAGATCACAAACACCTCTCCAGCTAGCCACCTAGGTTTGCCCTCAACAGCTTGGCTTGCATGGCTCGAATAAAGTGTGATGTTTCAAGAAGCATCCAGGTGGTATCGTGTCACAAGAGTCCATCACGATTCAGCAGACCCGTTACTTGTCTTGCTCTCGAGCCACGCGGTTGGGTGCAGTGCGAAAGCTGAACAAGATTCGTGAACCAACTCGCAAAACCAGACATCACGTTGTATCTTCGTGGACGCACATCGGTTTCTCTTAATTATGACCAGACAACATCAACCATGTTACTGCCCATTTCGTCAAACGAGGGTCAACAGACTTGCATCGACAAGCAACCAGTTTCGAGGCAATGGACGTGGCTTCGCAGTTGTCTGCCCAGCAGAAGGCGGGGCCTGTCTTCAATGATACTTCGCGCAATGGGATGCTCAAGAGTGCTTCTGGTGACTCTTCTATCGCCAGAGCGCGAGCATACGTGCAGAGCTTACAGTCACACGCCTTTGGGCTCTTTGATGCAGTGAATCTGGCGCCAGCAGCCTGCACTGAGAGTGCCGCGATGGTGCTCTGCATACTCGTGCAGGGCCTGCAAGTCCTGTGGTTTGCATTGTCTCCTGTTCGGAACTTCCCTTGGAATCCGGCATATGTAGCTTGGCTTCAAGCAGTATTGAAGATACCTCGCTTTGACCTGCTGATCACTGGCGCTACTCGCAAGCAGGAAGCAGCTCCCGTTGCAGCACCAGCTGTGTTGCTCGCCTTGGCAGGGCTCATGCTCTCAAGTGCATTCTGGATTGCGAGGCAAGTGCAAGCCATCAATGCGATCGGCACCACTCACTCCTCAAGGGTCACCACACAGCGAATGCAGGAGGATGCTACACGACACTCTGGCACCTGGACCACTGTGAACGGACCATCAGCGAGCCGACTTCGTCAGTTTGCATCCAGTAGTGTCATCCTGCATTGCTTTGCACTAGTGCTGAATATGAGCAGCTCGGTGCTGTTCATACCTCTGATCGCGCTGCTGATGAGCACCTTTCGCTGCACCAGCTCCCTGCCTATGGCCAGCGCAAACAGTC